>Ga0194058_10001393_pt1 | contig 12022 bp, 12 predicted proteins | sample SepL4417m_MetaG_FD_155490 | JGI IMG/M metagenome (GOLD analysis project Ga0194058, IMG submission 155490) | Anoxic zone freshwater microbial communities from boreal shield lake in IISD Experimental Lakes Area, Ontario, Canada - Sep2016-L442-17m | ecosystem: Environmental > Aquatic > Freshwater... | reverse complement strand
ATAATATATCGTTACACCGCTAATTACCAATAGATCGACGTGATTTTTAGCATAACCAATCTAATAAATTTGACATTTTTGTATATAGTGGTATATTAATCAAAATCGCACTTTGACAATTTGTCGCTTTGGTGTCTAAATCAAACTCAATCATTCAGATTGAGATTGAAAAGGCACCAAAGGAGGCCAACATGAAAAGACTGTTGGGATTTGTAGTCATGCTGACTTTAGTACTCTGCATCGCTGGATGTGGCTCAAACAAACCAAATAGTTTGACGAAAATCCAGATGGGCAAAGTATCAGTCCGCATGGCATCACCGGCTAATATGAGCCGAAATGGTGCAACGGAAATTTCCGTTGTAACTATCACAGTTACTGGGCCAGAAATATCTGCTCCAATAACGAAGCCACTCATTTACGATTCCATCTCAAATAGCTGGAATCTTACTCTTGACGTTCCTTCAGGAATAAAAAGAGTATTTACTGTAGAAGCGTACAATGCTTCGAATCAGAAACTGTTTAGCGGAAGCAACGAGAGCGATGTGACCGCGAACGCTATTACAAATGTCAGAATCGAGCTATATGTCGATTCAACAGCCGCAGGAGTGGTCCGGATGACTATAGGATTTGATAATCCGTATTTAGGAATAGGCAAAGTTCCCTCTTGCATTGGTCACGCGATCAAAGCCGGACAAAATCCGAACACAGAGATTCCAGAATCGCAAATTGCCGGAATTTATGCTTTCGCGGACGGGAAAATTTCTATCGCGAGAACATACTCAACAACACATGGCAACCAATATGCCGCGAAATACTGCGCACAATATGGGATACCGCTGTGGCTTGGAGTAAATTTTAGCGACGACGCTGTCGAAACCCAGAAAGAGATTGATTCTGCGATTAGTATCGCAGGGCAGTACCCTCTTGCAGGAATCGTAGCCGGAAATGAGTATTTTCTGGGAACGGTAAAAGATGAAGCCAAGCTCATAGCTTGTATAAATCAGCTCAAGACCGCGCTACCAAACATTCCAATCGCCTATGCTGAAACATCCGATATTTGGAAAAATAATGGCATAGGTAAACAGCAGCTAGCAGCATCTGTAGACGTAGTCATGGCTCATCCATGGGCACATTGGAACGGAATAGATGCAAAAGAAGCTGTAAAATTTATGGCAAATGAATATGCAGCACTGAAGAATATCTATCCGGGAAAAAGAATTATTCTTGGAGAAATAGGCTGGGCTTCGGCAGGTCCAAAGTATATAAATGCTGAACCGTCTCTGTTTAATCAGCGACAGGTAATCAGTGAATTTATTCCTTGGGCAAAGGCAAATAATGTAGAATACATGATATTCTCACTGATTGATGAGCCATGGAAAACCGAGGGCGGGATCGGCTCGCATTGGGGCATGTGCTACTACAATGCAACCACCGGGCTAATAACCCCCAAATCTGGAATAAATCAGATTTGGTTCTGAGACACGTACCAAAGGAGGTAAATATGAAAAAATCATACTTCTTAGCCGTGATTATTGCTTGTATAGCTATAATGCTCACTGGCTGTTCGACAGACCCACCCGTAGAAAATCCTGTTGTTCCTAACGTTCCTTCGGGTACGGTCAAGATGACAGTATTTCTCCCAAGTGGGTTTATAATGAAGCGTTCTGTTTCAGAAATTGTAAGCCTAAAAGCTACAATTACAGGTGTCGGAATGACGGAAATAAGTAAATTGCTTGTCCTAAGCAATGTAACTCACTCGGCAACTGGAACAATACTGGTGCCAGCTGGTGCAGCGCGAAAATTTAATGTCGATGCGCTTAATATTGCTGGAACCTCGATTTATTCGGGATCAGTGGAATCAGATATCGCTGCAAATGCAACGACGGATCTGCAAGTAGTACTAAAGCCGACCCTTGGCGGCGTCGACCTAGAGATAATTCTCCACACTGGAGACCCTGCTCTAGTCGTGACATATCAGCCGCCGATCGGCTCGTTCGAATATGTAGAAGGAACTATCGCGGGCGGAGTTCATCCCGACAGATTAGCTCTCGCACCGTACATACGAGGCGCAGCTGGTGGCTGGTGGAATAAACCACTCTTTGCACAGCCAAAAGTTTATCCAAATTCTGACGGGACGTGGAAGTTTAACTACACGACTGGAATGAATGATGAAAACTCGCCAGAGATCGTAATCTATCTAATCTGGAGAGACGCGGCCGTTCCAAGTGCTGGAGGACTGCCTACTCTTCCGGACATCCCAGGTAAACTAGACACTTACAGACGTCTTAGATGAAACCGACTGGACTTGAGAAATCAAGTCCAGTTTTTTTTATGTAAACATATTTATCCTCATACTCAGAGTGTAATATTTAGTATGACAAACCTGAGCTCATTGACATTTCGGCCAATGCGCGTAACATATTAATTATTAAGTACGGTTTTTGAGAGGATTTTTCTTTTTTTGGACCTACTTGGGAGAGTCGCAGCATACGGGCTCTCTCTTTTTCTTGCCATTTTTTATAATTTATTTGTGGATAATAAAAAAAGCTGAGCAATATTGCCCAGCTTCTGCTTTTAGTAGACTATTTTAAGGGTTACGCTTTTTGCGTCCCTTTGCTTTTTTACCTGGATTGGTGATGCCTTTGCGACTTCTCGCATCTTGTGGGATTCGTACCTCACCATCATCATCTGTATCGGACATCGAATTGAGAATGTCACTATCGACAGGAAACGGATACTCGCGATTATGAGACACAGCAATAACGTGTTCGATCACACCCCTAGAATTTCGCAAAGTAGGTTGTCTTTCCAAGATGTAATCAATAAGTTCAATGTCTGAGGCATCCTGATCTGGATAAGCTGCGAACAAATCGTTCACCCATGCATTTACATACCATATGAGGTTTAGGTGCACTATCTCTTTTAGATAGCATGGAGTCAGTTCGTTTAGCTGCTGAATGAAGCTAGCGGAAAAACCCTCAACATTAAACTCATCTTGAATAGCCACGAGCTGATTGGCAGCCACCTGTTCAATCTGCTTTTGTACAATACTCATATTCCCACCTCCTAGATTTATCTATAACACATAATCGATAAATATGCTAGAGAAAAGATCGTATAAATAAAAATAGATGTCTTGCAATAAGCAAAACATCTATAAGCTCTAAGGGACAATTTCTACCGACGTGCCGACTGGTGCCCACTTATACAAGTCTTTCGCGAAATCGTTGTATAGGCGAACACATCCGTTTGACGCAGAATGACCAATTTTGTCACCTGGATCGGCGATAGTTTTTGCGGATTTGCTCGGCCAGCCATGCATCAGATGATGACCATAGAATTGCATCGTGTAACGAAGCCAGCAACTATATGGTTTGTCATAGACTGGACCGGCAACCTTACGCCCTATCTGGAAAATTCCAAGATGATTGTGGCGACCTTTTCTGGCCGTGCTGACCAGAGACTGCATTACGAGAAAATTGTCTTCATAACAAAATATTTTCTGCGTTGATATAACGATCAGAATCTGTTTGTCATGGCGCAAAGGAAACAGTGCTTCGCCAACTCTTGCTACATCCGCTGTGACTTCGTACTCAAGATCCAGTAACTTTGCCATCTCTTTCGCAGGGAGAAACGATGAATCAGCAAACGTAAGTATCGGAAACGCCAGTTCCGTTTGAATACAATCTACCGCAATCTGCTTCGATCCAATCCCCAGCTGAATAGTAGTGAGAGCCGAAACAAGTTTAATACTGTTGTTTTCGACTTGAACAGAAAAGTTCAGGTTCTTTGCAAACTGTCGTGTCGGAATAAGGACAATACCCTTGTAAACAATTGGTTCAATCCGACGAATAAAGTCTTGCCCGTAAACAGGCATCGATATGAAAATCGATAGAATACTCAAAAGACATAGCACCAGCTTCATCTGGCCACCTCCTACTTCTTTGAAGAGCAGGATTATAACACTGAGAGTTTATAATGTCAACTAGATCTGTATAATTTCCAGTTCGAAAGTTGACACTAATAAAAATGAGTCATCCTAACTCAAATCTTGTAAAATGGTAATTGATTGAAGAAAACCATTAAAGAGAGGAGGAAAGGATGACTCAAAGACATCTTATCAGAGACGACAGAATTAGGTTAGACACCTTACTCGATTTAGATCTGAGTTTCAGGGGTTGTGCCTGGAATTTAGGCTATTCCCCGACTGCAATTGCAAACGAGGTTAATGAGAATGGAGGAAGAGAAAAGTATGATCCTTACAAGGCTGATAAAAATGCCAAGAAGAAGAGGCATGATGCCAATCAATGCCATCGTAAATTCGATAAGAGCAACAAACACACACGGAAAGCCATTGAGCTTCTAGAGTTAAATTGGAGCCCCACACAAATAATAGGCCGATGGCAGCTTGAAAAAGGAGTAAAACCATTCTCCAAAACAACTATCTACAACAATGTTAATCCAGATAAGGAGCTATGCAAACTATTGCCAAGAGAGCATAACAAATATAGAAGAACGAAGGCTGGTAACAGTCTCAAAAAGCTCAGAGAGGCAATGAGTACAAAGAAATCAATTGATGAAAGACCGGATAACGTTGAACTAAGAAAAACTATTGGCCATTGGGAGGGAGATACGATCATTGGGGGAGAAAAAACTACCAGAATCCTTACTCATGTTGAGAGGAAAAGCGGCTATTTGTTGGCAGAACTGCTCAAGACAGTCTCTGCTGAGAAAATCAGACTCGAATCGATAAAATCATTTAGCAGAGTTCCAACAAACAAACTAAAAACAATTACCTATGATAACGGAGTCGAATTTTCTGAGTACGAACTGCTAGAGAGACAATTGGAGATTGAGGCTTACTTCGCGCACGCCTACCATTCTTGGGAACGTGGCACAAATGAAAATACCAATGGCTTAATCAGAAGATATTTCCCAAAAGGCACACCATTTAGTAATATTGAATTAACATATTTTGAAGAAGTAATTAACAAGATCAATCATAGACCAAGAGAACGATTAGGATTTAGGACACCTCATGAGAAATTCTGGGGTGTCAACATTCGAACTGGAATGTAGGCTGACAATCTATGGCCTATCTGCTATTTCAGATGTTTCCATTGGCGATATAATAAATATAAAAATAATATTATGCCGATGTAGAATATAACTGCTGAATACACAGGAAGATGAAAAAAGAATTGGTAAGTTATAAAGCTGATCGGTAAAAAAGCCAGTAGCACGTAGGCACCCCACTTTTTACCCTTATATATAGCAAAGATTGCCGGGATGCCAAGGACAAACCAACCAACTGCCACAAGAAGGTACCAGCTAGGTGTATGGCCAATCGCAAAGTCAGCAAACTTGCGTGAGAATGGAAAAACGAGATATTTGGAAAAATCGATGAACAGAAGACTGGCAAAAGTATTCTTTTCAAAAATTCTAATCTTATGTATAAAAATTTCTTGTTTCTCGTCCAAGCTAACCCTATTTCTATGTAATCAGATTCTTAGATCATATCATATATACATAGAATACTGATATTTGATTATTTTTTGTTAGACCGAGAGAGAATGATCGAGAACAAGAGGACAAAGAGTGCTACAGAAGCGAACAATGCAAAGTAATTCGCCGATGAAAAATTTGTAAAATCTTGCGACCCAGCAGTCCGAGTCCAGCATTGTATAAGCAAAGATAATATTAGAAATAATCCAACAATAAACAGTGCAGACTTCTTCACACTATAGCGAAGGAGCAGATATATTCCCTGAGCGCCATAAACCATGACCCAGAAAATTGCGCCAAAGGTCATCCAATCGAAACCATTTAGGACCATCCACATAGGATAATAAAAAATAGCTGCAAAAAGATAAACTACACTTGGGATTGAACTAAAAGCAAAGAGAAAATTATTTGGCTTTTCCTCAAGTATTTGCAGCCATACTAGAGATAGCAGAGCCGGAAAGACGGGGCAGATAACCAAAAAAGGCCAGAGATAAATCGGGATTTGGCAAAAAATCTCCCAGTCATATATCGCCGCTATAGCTGCCCATGCCAAATCGAGAATAATAATTCCAATGATTATTTTAGAGTTTAAACTTTTGCTCATAACAATTATAAATTATTTCATAGATATCTTAGCGAACCTTAGATCGTCATAGGAGTATTTGCCGCCAAGCTGATGGAAGATGGATGTGAGTTTGCCACGTATATCCTTTTTGACTGCGTTTTGGATCAGCTTCAAATCTTTCAGCGCAGAGGGTGAGAGCGCTCTGCTCAATTCACTTTTCTTGATCTTACCACTCTTTGCGAGATCCATAATATGAGCAGAGATAGTGCTTGTGCTTAGCTTTCTAGCTTCAGCAATTTGTGAAATCGTCATACTTTTTTTCCACAACGCTAATGTCTCGTCAGCAGTCGTTGTCTTTTCTTTTTTCTTTTGCTTTTTCTCAGGCAAAACCAATTCATCTATGTCTATGCTGCCGCCACACTTCACTACGAAATCGAGGGTGAGCTGAGCCATTTCTATATCGGAAATCTTGGAAAATAAGTTATCAGCACTGACCGAATCAGCGTGCAACTCCTTGTCTCTCTCAAGGACTTCAGGGTCCACCTGAAACGCTTTGTCGTTCCAGCCGAGTAAATGGATGCCGGCAAGCCGACGAACCCTAGAGAGCGCAACATAGCCCTGTCCATATTCAAAAACCCTGGATAAGTCGATAACAGCTTCGTCCAAACTAATGCCCTGGCTTTTATGCACAGTTATGGCCCAAGCGAGGCGAAGTGGTAGCTGCGAGAGACGACCTTTTTCTTTTCTGTCTTCTTCTATTATCCAGTCTGCATACTCAACAATAATCCTCCGTCCATTCCGGATTTTCACAATCGGAAACTCAGTCTCTTTCTCAAAGCCTTCTACAATGCCAAGAGTTCCATTAACATAGCCGGCTTTTTGATTATTTTTTGTAAACATCACTGCAGCGCCAACCTTTAGATACAGGTTTTCAGGCGAGAGACAACCTTTTTTCATTGCTCCAATCAAGGCCTCATGCCCCTTTACGATCATCGGAAAATATTGCGCCTCTGACTGTATTTTTGCCAGCATCTGGTCGTTCACATAATCAACATTTTCATTATGTGAATAAAGCTTTGGTGCTTGTTCGGGAACGTTTGAAATATCAACTTTTCGCTCCTTTAGCGAATTTAGAGCGAGATCATCAAACTTATTACTTCTGATCTTTGAGAGTAAAGAAAGCAGCTCACTATCGTCCTGACGATACTGCTCTGTAATATAGCAGGTTGCAAAGTCAGCCTCACGAAATACTGGTGCGTCATAAGCAAAGCGCATCGGCCCCTCGTCAAATAAATTTTCTTGAGAAAATTCATTGTAATCTCTTCTCATTACCGGTGGCAATTGGAAGAAGTCCCCTACCAGAACAACCTGCATACCACCAAAAGGTCTCGTGTTGCTCTTCACACTTCGACAAACCGCATCGATCATCGAAAGTGTCTCTGGCGGTAGCATCGAGATCTCATCAATGATTAGAATTTTTGCAGGACCAACTCTTTTCTTTATATAGTCATTGCCGGTAATGTTTTTCAGATCCCCTGGCCCGAGACGATTCTTTATCCCTATTCCGCACCACGAATGTATTGTCATGCCACCAATATGAGTCGCAGCAATACCAGTCGACGCAGTAATCGCCGGCTTGATGCCATGTGAATGCAAATATGAGACGTACTGATTTATTGTATATGTCTTACCACTGCCTGGCTCACCAGTCAGAAAAACATTTACACCAGATTTCAAAATTTTCAGGGCTGTGTTTTGATCCATAGATCTCATTGTCGCAAAAAGAACAGCATATGAGAATACCTCATGCCTCAAAAAAAATGATCGCCTTAACTAATTAAGACGATCATCGGAGCTCACCAACCAAAAATTTCTTTTGCGGCGTTTATTGCCATTTCATCTGCAAATCGTTGTTCTAATATTTTTTTTCGATCTCGCGATCGAAAATCAGTTGCAGGAATTCGTACTACCTCTATAGGAACACCAAGGCCAATTGCAGAAAGATAAATCATTGCATCAAAACCCCAATTCAGCCCTGCCTTCTTGCTTTTTTGCATAGCCTTGCGCCAAATACGATAGGCTTGAGATCGAAGTACTGGCAATACATTTTTGCTAATCGCACAGAAACCGTGTGCTCCAGAAATATGTAGCTTGCCATCAGTAGCATTTGCAAATAATTTTGGCGTTATCTCAGTATTTGAATAATATTCAAAACTATCTCGCGGCATCAGCTCCTCTCCGTGCTCCAGGTCACCAACGACCACACCTTCTATTTGCCTTGCTCGTTTAGCCAATTCGCCAATGTGCTGAACTGGATGTTCCTCTACATCAAGACGAACCACCACATCTACGCTTCCGGTCTTGCTGTATGCTTTGTTTAGCGTACAAGCTAAGCCTGGAGAGCTAATCAGCGGATGAAAACCAAATCTGCTGATCGCCTCGGTCTTCGAAAAATCTCCTTCTGTACCATTCAATGCGGGCATAATGTAGGCATCTGGGTACAATCGTTTAATCTCCGCAAATATGCCGACTTCGCCGCGAAGATACCTGCTTGAATGCTCACCATTCAAGTCCGGAATAACAATAGCCAGCTTTGGCTTATTCATAAATCCCCCCTCGACTTTTTTCTCTGTTCGAATTTGTAGTATACAACTTTTCAGATTATTGTCAATCCAGTATTACAAAAGAAGACCATTCGAGAAGGTCTTCTTTTGTAATACTATGTGTGATTATTTAGACTTTTCCGAGATCAATCTCGTCGGTAAACTGAATCTGGCTGACAAAATCTGGCATATGACTCACCATGATCATCGCGCCTTTGTACTTATCAATCGCTTTCGCAATAATAGGCAAATGACGGAAATTGATGTGATTTGTTGGCTCGTCCATGATCAGCAGTCCTGGCTTCATAAGGACCAAGCAAGCGAAGGAAAGTAAACCTTTCTGACCTTCGGAGAGCTCACTAACCTTATGGCCCATGACGTCCCCGGTAAGAAGAAAACCGGCTGCGACAGAACGCATATCATGCGTATCTACACCCTCGGCACGTGAGCTATCCAGAGAATCAAAAACAGTTTTATCAAAATCTAGATTTGAGAAATCCTGGCTATAGTAGCCGATTTTTACACCATCAAGGATCTTCGCACCTTTATTCTCGCCGGCAACAAGTGAACGCAAGAATGTGCTTTTACCGATGCCATTTGGACCGACAACGATAAGATGGTCACGTTTACGAATAATCTTATCAATTTCTCGAGTTTTTGGCTCGTGATTCTTGAAGGCAGTAACCGAAGTAATAGTAACAATATCACCAACAATTTCTTGCATCGGAATATCAAATTCGCGGATAGTTCGGTCTTCGTGACGGACGTCGATAACCTCATCCTCCATCTCGACGACTTCTTCCTTTAGTTTCTTCGCGAGCTGACGCATCTTGCCACCCTTATTTGAGAAGAAGTTTACTTTTTCTTTGCGATCCAAAATAGATTTCTTCAGCTGGGCATTTTTTCTCTCTTCGCGCTCAACTCTTTTGGTAATTTCTTCCACTACAGAGTAGTAGTCGCCAACATAATTTTCAATTTTGTGTGTGAAAACATTTAGATAAATAACGCCTTCGGTAAAACAATTCAAGAAATCTGCATCATGAGAGATCACGATGACTGTTTTTTTGTATAAAATAAGAAATTGAATAAGATGATCGATACCAGCTTGGTCAAGATTATTTGTTGGCTCATCAAGCAATAAAATATCTGAGTCCTGGATAAGCGCAAAAGCAAGAAGAAGTCTGGCCTGCTGACCACCGGAAAGCGCACCGACAAGTCTGTCTGTCGGAACTTCCAGATTGACTGCGTCCATAACCTTGTGTGCTTTGCTTGGTAGATCGTTTGATCGAATAGGAAAAGCTTTTGCGAAATAATCCATGATCGAAAGCGTCAGATCTTCTCGAGCCATGACCTGGCGACCAGTTGCAATCGTAATATCGTTTGCAATAGAAATTCTGCCTTCTTTTGGCTTAAGCTCCCCCATGATCATTGAGAATAAGGTGCTCTTACCGGCGCCATTTTGACCCATCAGAGTAATTTTCGAACCACGGCGCACAGAAAAACTAGCCTCTTGTAGAAGTGGCTTGTCGTGCTTGTATTCGAAGGTAACTTCGTCAAATCTAAGGATTACTTCATCATTCATAATTGTATTGGATAAAAAATAAAAAAGGCGTTCATTTCGCCACAAATTTATTATAGCACATTATTCAAGAAAGTACAGGGCAAAAATTGTTTTTATAACATTTTCTGATTTGTATTTTCTCCAATAAAAGTCTTATAATTAGCATATGAAATACAACGAACTTACAAAAGAGCAAGCAAACGTGATAGAAAACAAGGCAACGGAAGCGCCATTTTCTGGTGAGTATAATGAATTTTTCAAAGAGGGACTGTATGTGTGCGCAAGATGCGATAATCCTCTCTACGATTCAGCTGCGAAATTCAAATCTGGCTGTGGTTGGCCTTCTTTCGATGACGAAATCACCGGTTCGGTAAAAAGAATTCCTGATGCAGATGGGATGCGCACAGAAATTGTCTGCGCAAACTGTGGCGCTCACTTGGGACATGTTTTTGTTGGCGAAAAGATTACAGCAAAAGATACAAGACATTGCGTAAATTCTCTATCTATAAAGTTTATCCCAAAGGACAAACAATGATCAAAACTGCATACTTTGCGTCTGGCTGTTTCTGGGGAACACAGTACTATCTCGACAAGGTCGAGGGCGTAGTCTCTACGAGCGTCGGCTATATCGGTGGCGAAGTCGCAAACCCTACTTACGAACAAGTTTCGACTGGCACAACAGGGCATGTCGAGGCGATAAAGGTGGAATATGATCCCGAAAAAATTAGCTACGAGGAGCTGACGAAGGCGTTTTTCGAAACACACGATCCAACTCAAGTAAATGGTCAAGGTCCAGATATTGGTTCACAGTATTTATCAAAGATTTTCTATGCCGACGAAGAGGAGAAGGCAGTTGCAGAAAAATTGATCGCGATTCTGACAGAAAAAGGCATGAAAATAGCAACAAAGCTCGAACCAGTTGCTGATTTCTATATTGCAGAAGATTATCACCAGAACTATTATGACGGAAACGGCCAAACGCCATACTGTCATACTTATCATAAATATTTCGACAAATAGCTAGCTAATCACTAAATTATTGCAGGGTATTGCATTATTTTTGCTATTGGCATATAACGATACTAATCATCTGTCAATAACATATTTCAGGTGGTCAATGGAGGTAATATTATGAGCTTTAAGCAAAATATTACTCTTGCACTGTGTCAGCTCAATAATTCTGATTTCAGCATTTTTGAAAAGACACCTGACATCGACGATGTCTTGATATCTCAGCTTACCGAGACTACTCGGGAAGTAGCACTTGATTTGTTATCTGCCATCGCGAATCGCGAGCATGGCGATGAATACTCCGGCTACGGCTACGGAGCTGTTGATCCAGGTAAAAACCTGAATCCGATCAAACTACCGCTGCTTCCGCCAAAGCAAAATCAGGATGATGACCACGAATGGTTCCATCACAAAAAGCACTAAAACGCAAAACCTCGTCAAGAATGACGAGGTTTTTTTATTTGATGTGATCTTATTCGTTTTCTGAACCAGCCCCGCCTTTTGCAAGTCTTTTTTCATACTTTTGCAGCACTTCCGTGAGTGCTTCATCAAGAGAAACGTCTAGTTGATTAGCGATGATCGCGAGAACGAAGAGCACATCACCCATCTCAGATTTGATTTCATCATTGATCTCAAGTGGCTTTTTGCCATAATCCGACATTTTCAAGATTTCTTTCGCCACCTCACCAACTTCTGAGACCAAATCAAGCGTCCGATGCTCAAGGGGAGCATCTAAGTCATACTTTTCACAAAAATCTTTAATATTTGACTGCACTA
>Ga0194058_10001389_pt1 | contig 12041 bp, 11 predicted proteins | sample SepL4417m_MetaG_FD_155490 | JGI IMG/M metagenome (GOLD analysis project Ga0194058, IMG submission 155490) | Anoxic zone freshwater microbial communities from boreal shield lake in IISD Experimental Lakes Area, Ontario, Canada - Sep2016-L442-17m | ecosystem: Environmental > Aquatic > Freshwater... | reverse complement strand
AGTCCAGGCCGTAACTTGTGCGCCCACTTTTGGGTGAAAAACTGGCATCGATTGCTGCCACCCATGCGCCACTATCCGGCAAGTCCTTCAAGCTCAGCAGGTTGAAGGTAACAAAATCGAACGGGCGACGAAACCATCTCGAAAAGGTTTTTTCATTCAGAGAGGTATAACGGCCAAGGTTTCGGAAATTTACCCGTCCCGGCAGATAAGTCAGGGCTGTTAGCAAGATGAACATGAACTTACGTTGTGGCTTTGCTACGCTGGACATTTGGTGCAAAATGAGTTCTATTAAGTGCATGGAGGACTTTGGTGTGTTGGGCTGTTATCGTCGTTGACTACATCCTCCCACGCTGGAGGCTTCCAGACTATTTTTTAATCAAATCAAAACTTTCTAAAGTATTACAAAAAAACACAGGCGTCAATATAATAATCTGATTACTATATTTTTAAATTAGCTAGCAAAAAAAGCACCAACTTAACTTAGTGCCATTGGGGTTAGGGGAGATTTTATTAGATAAATCCCCCTCGGCTCCTCACTTTGCTCTCCCCCTTTTTCAAAGGGGAAGGTGAACAACTACCATTTGGGACGTCGCACACCGCTATAGTGTTGTTGCCAATAGCGGTTTTTAAGGCTGGAAACCAGCACCCGTCCGGTATGCTGGCTGGGCGCGTGAACAAACTGATCGTTGTTTACATAAATGCCGACATGAGAAAATGAGTCGCCATTGGTGTCAAAGAAAACCAGGTCACCGGAATGCACAGCATTTTTGGGGATTTGCGGTAAAGACAGCGCCATATCTTTTGCCGTTCGTGGTAAGGTGATGCCCTGTTTTTCGTAGACATGCTTAACAAAGCCACTGCAATCAAAACCTTCTTTCGGGGAGTCTTTACCATAATGATAAGGCGCCCCTTGCAGACTCAGTGCATAGTCGCTGACTGATGACCGGCTTTGGTCGGCAGGCTTTATTTCCGGGACGCTGGCGCAACCGGAAAATAAAATCACGGTGGCCGTTAACAGCATCCCGATAAAAAATTGACGGGCTGAGGTGTTCATAATCGGGCTTTTATCATCCCTATAATAACCACTTGTCTTTAAGTTTCTGTTTGTTTAAGGCTAGCCATTGAATCGCAATAATTGGAATGGCTGACTCTATTTCGTTGCTTTCCAGCATTTGATAAGCTTCATCAAAATCCACGGCACGCACTAATATATCTTCGTCTTCGTGATCGAGTCCATGAATCCCGCCAATATGAGTGCTATCCACTTTGCCACAAAATAAAGTGATGCGTTCTGATGCCCCGCCGGGTGTGGTATAAAACTCGTTAATGACCAGCAATTCCTGAATTTCACAGCCGGCTTCTTCCAAGGACTCCCGATAAGCGACTTCTGTTGCGGTTTCACCGTCTTCTATGGCACCGGCAACAATTTCTACCAGCCAGGCTCTATCGGGTTGCAAAATGGCACCGGCCCGGAATTGTTCGATTAAGATAACTTTATCTGCATCGGGGTCATACAATAATACGGCAACACAACTGCCGCGTACAAATAATTCACGACTTATTTCCGGACTCCAACCACCGGCATACAGGGTGTGTTTAAATCGGTATTTTTCCATGCGGAAAAACCCCGAGTAAAGGATTTCTTTGTCAATAATTTCAAATTGTTTGGTCACTATTTTTCCTGGTAGGAGACTTTATAAATGACACCCAGCTTATCATCACTGATCAACAGACTGCCATTCGGTAAGGTTAATATATCCACAGGACGTCCCAATACCTTGCCGTCATCGGTTAACCAGCCGCTGATGAAGTCCTGTTCTGAAATGGCTTTGCCCTGATTAAATTTAACCAAAGCAACCCGGTAGCCTTGCGGCTCGGTTCGATTCCAGGAACCATGCTGCGCGACAAATAACTGGTTTTTGTATTCAACCGGAAATTGCTTGCCCTGATAAAAGCGTATCCCTAACGGTGCAATATGGGCTTTAAATTTCCAGGCGGGTGCAGTAAATTGTGAACATTTTTTATCAGCCGCCAATTCAGGGTCAGGAATATCGCCGCCATGACAGTAGGGATAGCCAAAATGTTCCCCTTTAACAGACCAGTGGTTTAGTTCATCCGGTGGCGTATCTTCACCTAAATAGTCCCGACCGTTATCGGTAAAAAACAAGGCTTGGGTGTCCGGTTGCCAATCAAAACCGACGGTGTTTCTGATACCCTTGGCAATAATTTCAAAGTCACTGCCGTCCGGATTTAATCTGACCAGTGAGGCGTAAATGTCTTTGTCAGGATTACAAATATTGCAGGGCGCACCGACGGCGGTGTACAACTTGTTATCAGGGCCAAAACGCAAATATTTCCAGCCATGGTGTTTGTCGGAAGGAAATTGGTCAAAGATGACCACAGGCGTGGGTGGTTTGGCCAGTTGTTGGATAATATTGTCAAAACGGATAATACGGCTAATTTCTGCGACATAAAGCGCCCCGTCCTTATAGGCTACGCCATTGGGCATTGTTAAATTGCCGGCAATAATATGGCGCTGTTCGGCGACACCGTCATTATTGCTGTCTTGCAGCGCATAGACCTTACCTTCTACGCCGGTACCGACAAAGACCACGCCGTTATCGCCCAAGGCCAAACTGCGTGCATTGGGAACATTATCGGCATAAACGGCTATTTTAAATCCCTCCGGTAAATGCAGTTGTTTTAACACCGCCTGATGATCGACCGATTCTGCCAAAGCCAGGCAAGTGTTGAGTAAAAGCAAGGGAAGTAGGATTTTTTTTAAAAAATACACGGTAATGACCTTTAATAAATAAACGTTGCGATATATTATCATTCTTTATGGGGGTTGGAATGTGTTATTCAATCACCATATTAGTTCTAACATTAATTAACCGGAGGCTATTACCATGATGCGAATTTTTCTTTTTCTGGCAACCAATGTGGCAATCATGGTTGTTGTTAGTATTATTTTTAATCTTTTGGGCTTAAGCGGCACTTTAGATGCGCAAGGTATTAATCTTAATCTTAATGCTTTGTTGGTGATGTCAGCCGTGATTGGCATGACCGGCTCAGTGATTTCTCTGGCCATGTCCAAATGGTCTGCAAAACGGGCGATGGGCGTGCAGGTAATTGAGCAACCACAAAACCAGACTGAACGCTGGTTACTGGATATTGTGGCTAAACAGGCACGTCTTGCCGGAATTGATATGCCTGAAGTGGGTATTTTCGATACCCCCGAGGCCAATGCCTTTGCTACCGGAATGAATAAAAACAGTGCACTGGTTGCGGTGAGCACCGGTTTGTTGCAAAACATGAATACTGATGAAGTGGAAGCCGTGGTGGGTCATGAAATAACCCATGTTGCCAATGGCGATATGGTGACCATGGCTTTAATGCAAGGGGTAGTGAATACTTTTGTGTACTTTTTTGCAACCATCATTGGTCATTTTGTTGACCGTGTTGTTTTTAAAACCGAACGCGGTTATGGCCCCGCTTATTACATCACCCAAATGCTGGCACAAGTTGCCTTGGGTTTTCTGGCGTCTATGTTGGTTATGTGGTTTTCTCGTTACAGAGAATTTAAAGCCGATGCCGGTGGTGCAAAGTTAGCCGGCCCCGAAAAAATGATAGGTGCTTTACGTGCCTTGCAACGTGGGCAAGAGGCGCAAGACCTGCCAGGACAATTAGCGGCCTTTGGCATTAATGGCGGTGGCGTGAGCCGATTGTTTATGAGCCATCCGCCTTTGGAAGAGCGCATTGCCGCGTTACAAAATAGCCGTTAAGCTCTTTAAAAGATTTTCACCACGAAGACACGAAGGGCACGAAGAAGTAAAGCTTCTGGTCTTTCGTGGTGATGCGTGATGGGGTTTGCAATTGGGTAGGGTGCGCATCGCGCACCACTATTGAAAAGACTATCACCACGAAGCCTGCCCTGAGCGAAGTCGAAGGGACACGAAGGGCACGAAGAAGTAAAAATTTTGTGCCCTTCGTGGAGTGACGTGTGATGGGATTTGTCCGGCCGGCCGGGTTGTTTTCTTATCGACTAAAAATAAAATCCGTTAAAATCCGTATAATCTGTGTTATCCGTGTTCTATGACCTAAGCCAATATCTACTGGCAATCTGTTCTAATCGCTTTATCAAAAAGGGTTTACGCTTTAAATTATTCATTTCTAATCAGTTCGCGTAAAATCAACGCCTAAAATTATAATAATTATCTCAAGGAACACCATGAAAAATATTCTTTTCCTCGCCCTTTTGCTGTCTACCGGATCAGCTTTCTCTGATGATGCAAAAAATGAATGGCAGAACACAACGCTGTCTGATGCCACGATTGAAAAAATTCAGGCAGCTAAATATGAGTATAAAAAGTGTGTTAATGGTGAAATGCAAAAGTCGGTTTATCAGGGACAAGATAGCCGTAAGGCGACTGATGCCATTATGAAGGAATGTGAAGCGATTTTGTCGAAGATACGTGAAGTCTATAGCGAGGCAAAAGTACCAGGCGTCATTGCCGATCGTCATTTAAAGCAAATGCGCCTGCAAACCACACGCGAAGCCTTGCAGGGCATGATGTTTTCTGAAGCATCGCGAAAAGCTGGCAATCAATAATAATAACTAACAGAGGCTCTTTATGAACAACATGATGTATGCAATTGATTTAACACTAAAACCGACTACCTTTGATTTATGGCATGTTTGCCTGGCGGGTACGGTCGCGCTATTATCCTTGATTCTTATTGTGTTACTGCTGGTTATGCTGGTAAGCCTTGCCCGTTGCAAGAAAAAACCCGTGGAACAACCTATTCAAAAAGCGGCACCGACTCCCGAACCGGTCGTGAAAATCGTGGAGAAAATTATCGAAGTCGAAAAACTGGTTCATGCCCCTGCACCGGAACCGGTGATATTAAAAGAATACACCCCCGATGCCGCCTTGCAATTATTGGGGCTGCTGCAAAAAGAAGCACGTTTTATCGACTTTATTAAAGAAGATATTACTTCCTACAACGATGCCGATATTGGTATCGCTGCGCGTGTTGTTCATGAGGGATGTAACAAAGCGCTTAATGAACACTTTACTTTAGCACCCGTTCGTAGCGAGCAGGAAGGTGGAAAAATCACCTTGCCTCAAGGCTTTGATGCTTCTTCAGTGCGGTTAACCGGTAATATTGTCGGCTCTGCACCGTTTACCGGAACGCTGATACATAAAGGCTGGCAGGCAACTACTATCAGGCTGCCAAAATTAACTCAAGGATACAATGCAAGTATTATTGCTGCCGCAGAGGTTGAGTTATGAGTTTGTTTGATCATATAAAAAAGAAGCCGAATGCTATAAAAACCCCTGATAAAACTGAGCCCGCAACCGATAGTACCGGTGCTTATCAACCTGAAAATGCAGCGTCTTTTAATTCAGGCAATGACACATTCAGCACCGAACCTGAAAATCAACAGTTTGATAATATGTCCACAGAAAACGCACCAGAATCAGAATTTTCCCAAGAAACAAATAACCAGGAATCCAGTCAGGACAACACTTCTTTAGCCGCCAAGCGATTCTCGGTTGGTATCGATTTAGGTACGACTCATTGTGTTTTGTCCTACGCAGATATTACGAATATTGACGACGGGGAGTTTTACCAGCAAGTCATGGCCATACCGCAATTGACATCGCCCGGTGTGGTTGAAGACAGCTTTCAACTGCCGTCATTTTTGTATCAGGAGCACGAAGCAGAACTTGCTGAAGGCTCTACCTCGTTACCTTGGACTGTAAAACCCGATTATCTGGTGGGTGAAATAGCCCGAAACTTGGGCAGTAAAACGCCTATTCGTCTGGTGTCCAGTGCCAAAAGCTGGTTATGTCATGCCGGAGTGGATTGTAAATCACCGATACTTCCAGCGGATGCGCCCGAAGAAGTTGAGCGCATTTCACCTTTTCAGGCAACCACCGCTTATCTGCAACATATCCGTGATGCCTGGCAAAGTCTGCATCCTGATGCGCCCTTGGCAGAGCAGGATTTAGTGATTACAGTACCTGCCTCATTTGATCCGGCTGCACGCGAATTGACAGTAGAATCGGCACGCGCGGTCGGTCTTGATCAAGCTATTTTATTGGAAGAACCTCAAGCGGCTTTATATAGCTGGATTGAAAAAAGTCAGGGCGACTGGCGTAAACAAGCAAAGTGCGGTGATATTATTCTGGTTATTGATGTGGGCGGTGGAACCACTGACTTATCATTGATCGCTGTCACTGAAAATGATGGCAATCTTGAACTCACGCGGGTCGCTGTCGGTGATCATATTTTACTGGGCGGCGACAATATGGATTTGGCTTTGGCTTATACCGTTAAAGCCAAGCTGGAGCAAGAGGGAAAACGCCTGGAACCTTGGCAAATTCAAGCCTTAACGCATAGTTGCCGGGATGCCAAAGAAAAAATATTCAACTCCCATGATATTGATAACATCCCTCTGGTAGTGGCTAGCCGAGGCTCATCTTTTATGGCCGGAAATCTGCGCACCGAATTAACCCGTGAAGAAGTTAACCGGGTTCTGGTTGAAGGTTTCTTGCCTAAAGTAGAGGTCAGCGACCGACCCGTAAGCCGTACCCGTACCGGTTTAAGAACCACCGGCTTGCCTTATGCGCAGGATGCAGGAATTACCCGCCATTTAGCCGCTTTTCTGGCCAAACAGCAAAATGCCACCGATGATCTTAAAGATATTAATCTGCCTGAACATGCGACCTTTTTGCATCCTACCGCCGTTTTGTTTAATGGCGGCGTGTTAAAAGCCAATGCACTGGCTGAGCGTTTAATGGACGTATTAAATTCCTGGTTGGCTGCCGAACAAGCGCCCGAAGCCCGTTTGTTGGCAGGTGCTGACCTTGATTTGGCGGTTGCCAGAGGTGCCGCTTATTATGGCTTTGTACGAAAAGGCAAAGGTGTGCGTATTAAAGGCGGCACCGCAGCCGCTTATTATGTCAGCATTGAAAGCTCAATGCCTGCCGTACCGGGGATGGCTCCGGATATTGTGGCTTTGTGTATTGCACCGTTTGGTATGGAAGAAGGCACACAAGAACAATTGCCGGAAGATGAATTTGGTTTGGTGGTTGGGGAGCCGGTACGTTTTCGTTTCTTTGCCTCCACTACCCGCCGGGACGATAAAGTGGGAACCCGTCTGGATTACTGGACGAATGAAGAGTTGTCCGAACTGGATGAACTGGACGTTACTTTGCCTGAAGAAGGTCGTAGATCCGGTGAAATTGTCCCTGTACATTTGTGTGCAGCAGTAACCGAAGTGGGCACACTGGAGCTGCAAGCGGTTTCGCTAAAAGACAGTAGCCGCTGGAAAATCGAGTTTGATGTCAGGGCAGGGGATTAGAACCTGTTAATGGGTGTCCTTTATCGGGGAAAAATAATTTGATCCACTAAACATAGTCATCTCAATTTGTCGGGTTACGCTGTCGCTAAACAATGCGCATCAAATAACTTAGGCATCTGGCTCCCTCTCCCGCCGGGAGAGGTCTGGGGTGAGGGAATATAAATGGTCAAGGTATTTAATCCACGATCCTAACCCGATTTAGGCGGTTGTAATGACAATAAAGGGCTACCAACTTAAGCCGGGACAGATAACTTTCTGGGAACGCCGAGCCCCAGCTCGGCACGGGATAGTCAAGCCGATTACTGACTACGCCGAGCTGGGGCTCAGCGCTCCCGGAATCAATAGGCCAGCTTTATTTATCTGTCCCGCTTTAAATTGGTAGCCCAAAAAACGACGGTTTGTTAAATCAATTGAAACAGGAGTTAGGAGCGGGGAGTCGCTATTTTTGAGTAAATATTTCCCTTGCTCCCAGCATAGAAATACTCAAAAATACCGCGACCAATTAGATTGCTACGCAAGCCCCAGCCTTCCTGGTCACTCGCTCACCACCCAACAAGGGGTGGTTCACATGCTCTCCAATGACTCGACGTGATTTCGTAAAGCCTGCATTTTCACGCCGCAAAGAACGCTCTGTGAAAACACATGCACTATCACTTCTGGGGACTACTCGACTCCTTGTCTCGCAGCGAATGAGTTTATGGCTACCCAGTTAAGGCGGGACAGTTTAAAGGTAACTCGCAATAAATAACCCCACCCTATCGTTCCCACGCTCCGGCGTGGAATACCGACAGTGACGCTCCGCGTCACGCAACGCTGGAGCGTTGCCGGATGAATTCCCACGCTGGAGCGTTGGAACTAGGCGTATCTTGGGAGGATATTTTCTGCGTACTGCCAAAGTTAAGCCTTGCGGGCTTGTCCCGCCTTAAGTGGGTAGCCTCGGCTAACCACTTAAGGCGGGACAGTTTAAAATTAAGCCGTTCGCGGTGATCCTGTCGGCTACCCACTTTAGCCAGTATAAAATACTGGAGTTAGACCTGACAGGTTTATAAAACCTGTCAGGTCTGTCCCGTGTTAAGTTGGTAGCCAATTTTTCTTGAGCATGGCATCGGCGTGGCGTGGGAAATGCAAATTAAATCTCAGCTAGGAAAGCTACATTTGTCTATGCCCGTCAGAGAGTTGATAGAAACCACACGCCGACGCATTGCCCACAGTTAAGCGAAAAGCTGTTTAAAAAACGAGAGTACAACCGCTTCATCTGTTGCCTGTATGACAAATTTACATTATTACGATTCTTAACGGTGAGCAGTGACGCGTCTGCGTGAGAACCAAGTGAATCAGAACAGTCGCGTCATATCACGCATTTTTTTATTTAAATAGGTTATATGACACAGTTTAATAAATTGGCAGGACTGCGCTTATCACTGACCTGGCATAAGTAACTGTTAATATACCAGATTTTTTGTAAGGAATAAATTGGCATGAAAGGTGCTAATACAAGATATGGCAAGCATACAAAAACAGCACTCGACTGCTGTTTTGACTTTAGGGATGAAGTTACCTGTCAAGGAAAGTTCACACTAAGCGGTTTCCTGTTATCAGGGGATGTGGTTTTAACAAAAATAATTAAAGCAGGATATACCTATGATTAAACAAACTAAATTAGCTAAAGCCATTGTCATTGCGATGGCCGGCACTGCGCTTTCTGTAGGTACTACAGCGGCAAATGCTTCTACTACTATGTATAACACTTTTACTACTGCGGCTACCACGGCTACGGATGGCTGGACACGTACCTTTGATAACGGTACGACGTCACCAGGCATAGCTACCGGCCCTCAAAGTCAAGGTAACAAAGGTACTATCGTGCCTTGGTTGGGTACTGCTAGCGGTGCTTTGCCTTTTAACTATGCGGGTTCATCTCATTTAAACTGGGCCGTTCAATTAACGGGTTCTGGTGATGCTGCAACTATTTCTGCGGCTAATTCATTGGCCAAATATGGAACAGCTGCCGAAATCGACACCGGTGGCGGTGCCTGGAATGATAATGGTAGAGATGCTATAGGTAATCTGACTGCAACAGGTCCGACCGGTTGGAAGCATCAAACGGATATCGGCATTATTCAATCAGATGTTGCTCAATTTGTTACTTTAAATCTATCAACTATTGGCGGTACTTTTAGCCGTTTTGGCGTGACGGTATTTGATGGTGTTGATACGAAAACCGATAACTATAGTCATCATGGCGCTTGGAATGCGCCAGGCGCAGCAACACCTTCACTATTTACAAAAAGCAACCCGTTTGGAACAACCGGTCTAACTAATATTGGTTATTCTGATAATGTTGATGGCGTTAATGGCTATAGCTTTTTGGCAGAAGCCGGTAAACAGTATTCTGTTTATTTAGGCGGTGTGGGCTTTTCCAGATGGAACGCCGGTGTTGATGGGTATGCTTTAAACATAACCACTTCCGCTGTACCGGTTCCTGGTGCTGTTTGGTTATTCGGTTCTGCGTTGGCAGGCTTTGTAGGTTTGCGTCGTCGTAAAATAGCAGCATAACACTACAATGAGCTGATTAACCAAGCTCAAAACAAACCCTGCATATCAACTATATGACGTGCAGGGTTTGTTTGTTTATGGGTTATGCAAATTATTTATTAATCATACTTACTTTAAAATGGATAGATAAATATTATGAACAAGAAAACTAATATATTACGTAAAGCCGTTTTGGCGGCAATGGGCATTTCAGCGGCTTTGGCTTATTCAGGTCAGGCGGCGGCGATTGCGCCTGCCAGTTTGCCCGTTTTGACAGCGGGTTCTGTTGATACAGTCAGTGGAAATGCGCCTAAACGCGCATGGTCAGATTATGGTACCAACAAAAATTATGGTTGGACGCATACTGCGCAATTTAGAATTTTTCAAGTAGGTAATGCGGCTGATCTACTCGCGGGTACGCGATTTAATGTCAATGTTGACCTGAAAGGTAATCCTTTGGCCGCTACCCCCATGAATTCGCCAGCTTTTACGATCTGGACCAGTGGAGCAACACCTTTGGTGACGGGTGCTGCCAGCGGTGGTTATGGACATTCCTGGAGTCAGGTACGCGGCGGTAATTTAGATGGGGGTGTTGCCGATAATCCTTGTGGACTAGGTGGGGATTGTACGCTGGGCAGTAATGGTTGGTTGGGAACCGGCGGTGGCGGCAATATTCTTGACGGCCATGATGGCTGGATTGGTTATGCAAATGCCGGTTATTCGTTTACCAACGGTGATGGCGATAAAATACAAGGCTTATTGGCAGGTGCAAGCAATCCCACTAATATTGGTCAATACGGCGGCGGTGCCGGTGACCCTTTAAACGGTTTGACTTTTAATAACGTTAATGGAAGCTCACCTTATGTGAATGGTGGTTCTGCAACATTAACAACCGGAGACGCCCTTCTTAATTTAACCGGTCTTAAAGCCGGTTATTATTTGATCGGTTGGGGAGGGGCTTGTGCTGATAACAATGCCAATGGTCAAGGTTGTGCGACAGCGAGTGGACAAGCTTACAATTTAAATATTAGTGCTAGTGCTGTTCCGGTTCCTGGTGCCGTTTGGCTGTTTGGTTCGGCTTTGGCAGGTTTTACGGCGTTTGGTCGCAGGAAATTGGCTAAGGGTTAAAGGTCTTTATCTGGTTCTGACGCGCAGTGTCACTGCCATTAAGTTAAGCGAAATTTAGCAATAAGGAAACATCCCGTTGGGATGAAGCCAAAGATTGGGAAGGGGTCTGTAATCCCCTCCCCAATCCGCGCCCGATAAAGCAACGTCGCTTCGCTTGTTGCGGGGCGCTCCTTTCGGTCTAAAGGCCGAGGTCTTAAACCAGCAAGGAAGATTGATAAAACGGGAGTGCAACCGCTTCAGCTGTTGCCTGAAAACAGCTAAAGCTGTTTTGCTACAGTAGCAATATTATAGTATTACGATGCTTAACTTTATGGCAGTGACCCGCTACGTCACGAAGCAGTAACTCAGCGCGTGGAAACCAAGGTAACGTGTTTCATGGGCGCTCCTTACAGTAAAGCAGTTTTGCTGTAACAAATTAGTAATTATTCAGCCCCCCTTTTTTTAAAAGGAGAGCAACGCAAGAGAGCTTGAATACTTACAAAAATTATAGATGGTAAGTAGGAGTAACAATGCAAAATTATAAAAAAATAATAGTGAGTGCCGGTTTACTGATGATGCAGGCGGCCTTTGCCCATGGCCCAACGCCCGTATCCTTACAAAACGTGCCTATACCTCCCGTACCCGGACTAACTGATGGCCCGGATCCGATTGTGGTTAACAAAACGGCGGCGATTGCCTTGGGCAAGGCGCTGTTTTGGGATATGAATGTGGGTAGCGACGGCATGTCTTGCGGGTCTTGCCATTTTAGCGCAGGCGTGGATAGTCGCGTTAAAAACCAAATGAATCCCGGGTTAAAGAGTTCCAAACCGAGTGGACAAACGTTTGATGTGTTGCCGTCCGGCTCTGGCGGACCCAATCATACCTTAACCTTGGCCGCAGCAATTCAGAGCATCTCAAGCCACCCTAAAAAAACAATAGCTTACGATGTAATGAAATTATATTCGTCCAGTTGTTTTAGTTAGAAGATAATACCCGATTTTTTAACTTTACTTTTAAATGATGA
>Ga0194058_10001382_pt1 | contig 12059 bp, 7 predicted proteins | sample SepL4417m_MetaG_FD_155490 | JGI IMG/M metagenome (GOLD analysis project Ga0194058, IMG submission 155490) | Anoxic zone freshwater microbial communities from boreal shield lake in IISD Experimental Lakes Area, Ontario, Canada - Sep2016-L442-17m | ecosystem: Environmental > Aquatic > Freshwater >... | reverse complement strand
GCAGTGCCGGACGCAACGTGATCAATCCCGCCGAGGAGACTACGTCCGGCGCGGATGCCTGGGCCGCGCTGGTGGTCTTCGCCGTGGCCTTCGCCGCGGGGTCCCAAGAAGATCGGAATACCTATAGTGACCATTTTCCGATGATCATCGATTTGACACGATAGGTGCCCGCTGAACTGTTGACAGATGGTTGAATCAGCCTGATTAGCCTCAAGGGGAGTAGGTAGATGTCGCACTTCACAAAGATACGGACCAGGCTTGTTGACGAAGCAACGCTTCGAGCAGCTTTGAAGCGGCTGGGCTTTAACGCCGTGGACGCCCGCAATGGTGTCAAGGGTTGGATGGGCGGGTCCGCCCAGGCTGACTTCAAAATCACTCCCGGGCCCAGCGACTACGAGATCGGATTCGTGAAGGACGCCGGCAGGTACTCCATTGTTGCGGACTGGTGGGGAATCAATTCGACGTCAAAGGCCAAGTTCACTGCGAACGTGACGCAGGCTTACGGGCTCGAGGGGACTGTCGCAACGCTAGCCGAGCAGGGTTTCGAACTAGGCGAGGAAGTCACAGAAGAGGACGGAACCGTCCGCCTCACGCTCAGGCGATCGGTCTAGGAGACAACATGGAAGAAGTAGAAGTCACTGTCAGCCCGGCCGGCAAAGTCACCATGCACGTTCGAGGCGTTCAGGGCGATGCCTGCTTGAAGGACACCGAGGCTCTTGTGGCACTTCTTGGCGGGGACATCGAAGATCAAGAACTCACAGCAGAGGCGTTCATCCAAATAGAGGGCGAACAGGAAGAGCGTCAATGGCACTAGGTGTGACCCCCTGGCGCGTGCATGCAACGCTCGGCCATACGAGGGCCAACGGGCCCGGTCTGCGTTATGCAGTGTGGGTCCAAGGATGCACGTTGGCATGTGAAGGATGCTTCAACCCGAAGACCCATTCGACCGGAGGAACGCCCACCACGACCGCGCAGGTGTTCAGCGAATTGATTCACGCCCTGCCGGTCGATGGGGTGACGATCACTGGCGGAGAGCCTCTTCAACAGCCTGCCGCGTTGAGCGACTTCCTGAGGCTAGTGAAGTCCGACGCTCGTACGACCGAACTATCGGTCATTGTTCTGAGCGGCTACTCTACCGACGAAATCCAAGGTAGCCATGAATTGGTCTCTGCGATTGAGGAAGTCGACACCGTTATTCATGGTCGATACAACCGGCGACTTCATATTGCCGACGGACTCCGGGGCTCATCCAATAAGCAGTACTGGCATCGCACAACGCGTCACGACGACACTGATTTTGCAGCGATGCCGGAGAGTGAAATCGTTGTCCTCCCCGACGGCTCGATCGCAATCACCGGCATGCACGATGCGACGAACGTACTTAGTCAGTGAGCGTCGAGCGGGAGTTGAGCACGTACCTCAGGGCGCGGGTTCCGTTGATCGTCCTCGTAACTGTTGAGGAGATCCGGGCCTTAGACATTCTCAGGAGAGTGCAGAAGGACCGCGACGCCACCGCCGACATGGTTTCGTGGGATGTCGCAGCCCGCTTCTCATCAGAAAAAGGGCTTTCGATGCCGGATATCGCCATGCCTGGGCCGGCCTTAGACAAGATCGCCGAAATGGCGGAGTCGGCACCTAACGCCAAGAACATTTATGTCCTCAAAGACTTCCATGAATTCTGGGTAAAGCAGCCTGACGTCAAACGAAAACTCAGAAACCTTGCGCAGCGGCTCGTGTTCACGGGTTCGTCGTTGATTGCCATCACGCCAACTCGCGATCTGCCCATTGAACTGCGCGACGAAGCAGTTTCTGTCGACCTGCCGTTGCCGGACTCGGTGTCGCTGCGCAGCGACATGGACGAATTGATCAAACAGACAGGCATCAGATGCGACTTGCCTGGGTCAGGTCGAGAGCGACTGGCTCAGGCGGCGGTGGGGTTGACTGCTAACCAAGCACGCCGGGCTTTTTCTAAAGCAATAGTCCGGGACAACGTTTTGGACGAGCAAGACATTGCAGCTGTTTTGGGCGAGAAGAAGGCTGTGATCCGACAGAACCAGGCACTTGAATTCTATTCGGCTGACGAGACCCCGGATGATATCGGCGGCCTCGAGGTTCTGATGAACTGGCTGGCGCTTCGAGAACGCGCATTTAGCCAGGAAGCAGCCGACTACGGGTTGCCCGCGCCAAAAGGCATCGCATTGATCGGCATACCGGGCACCGGTAAGAGCTTGACAGCCAAAATGATCGGCGGCATGTGGAACTTACCGCTGCTCCGACTAGATGTCGGGGCACTGTTCGGATCTCTCGTGGGTGAGTCCGAAGAGCGAGTGCGCGAAGCATTGAGACTGGCCGAGACGGTTGCACCCTGCGTCCTGTGGATTGACGAGCTGGAGAAATCGTTGAGCAGTGGGGGCCTCGACGGAGGCACCTCGCAGCGGGTGTTCGGGTCAATTTTGACTTGGATGCAGGAGAAGACAAAGCCGGTATTCATCGTTGCCACGGCGAACGACGTGGCCGCCTTGCCTCCTGAAGTCCTCAGGAGGGGGCGCTTTGACGAAATCTTCTTCCTAGATTTGCCGACTGAGACTGAGCGCCTAGAGATTCTTAAAGTTCACCTCCGTAAGCGTCGCCGCGACCCCGGCCAGTTCGATCTAATGCGGCTTGCCAAACTTTCCGATGGCTACGTTGGGGCAGAGTTGGAGCAGTCGGTCATCGACGCGATGTACAACGCATTCAGTCAGTCCCGAGACATCAACACTGCCGATGTTGAAGCTTCGATTACGCGCATGGTGCCGTTGAGTCGGTCTCAGCGCGAGGTGATCCAGAGCCTGCGCTCTTGGCTCCGTGATGGGCGCGCGCAATCGGCTTCGTTTGGGGAGGCCGCCGCCGCCGAACAGGCCCAGGTCCGCCTCGAACTGGCGTAGGGGCGCAGACCCTTGGATAAATCCGACATCGGAGCCGAAGAGGCCTCCAGGCTGCAAAGCCGATGCAAGGGTAAGCCGGGTGTTAAGCCAGGCTGGTTGGCCAGACGTGCGTGGAAGCGACTATTGCTGTCCGTCGACTCGGGCGACCGCTCGGCCTTGCTTGCTGTGTGTTTGGTGGCGGCTGATCCTGATCATGCGTTTTGTTCTGAGGCTAAGACGTTGGTGGCTGATGAGTGGTTTCGGTCTCGGGATGAGGCTTTGTTGGAAGTTGTTGTGAGGACTCGGTCGTTGGGTTCCTCTCCGGTTGCCCGTCTAGCTGCTGCTGCGGTGTGCGGTGTGTTGGATGGCACGTGGCAAGTTGGTGATGAGGCTGCCCTGGCCGGTGTGCTTGATGATGTTGATTCGCGTGTGAGTGGGGCTGCGCGCACGGATCTCATTGGCGCTGCGCGGCGGCGTGATGATGCGAGGTCGGTGGCGGCTTGTCGGCTGGTTGCCGGCCGTTGGTATCAGAATCGGGATCCGGTTCTTTTGAGTGCTGTGTGTTTGGTGGCGGCTGATCCTGATCATGCGTTTTGTTCTGAGGCTAAGACGTTGGTGGCTGATGAGTGGTTTCGGTCTCGGGATGAGGCTTTGTTGGAAGTTGTTGTGAGGACTCGGTCGTTGGGTTCCTCTCCGGTTGCCCGTCTAGCTGCTGCTGCGGTGTGCGGAATCCTTCAGTCCGTTTGGGACGGTGGAGACGAGGATGCGTTGGTCTATGTGCTCGATGACGCGGATATTCGTGTACGCGCGGCCGCCCGCAACGACCTCTATGCCCTGGCGCGACAGCATGACGATTCCAAGTCCGAAATCGCTCGACACATCATCGCAGATAGGTGGGTACAGACACGCGACCCAGACCTGCGGAATGCCGTCGTCGAGACCAAAGCGTTAGCGCGAGAGGGCTACCCGCGCCTAGTCACTCTCGCTTTACACGGAAATCTCGCCGGGCCGGAATGGGAACCACGTGTCAAGGATCTGCGGCGACTGCTCATCGAGAAAGACGCCGACGTGTTGGCAGGCACCCGCCTTGCGATCACCGAGGCGCGCGGCGCGACCGCGGATTCGTTGTGGACTATTGGTAAGGCCTGGGACGTCAAGAAGTCCGGCCAGCCGAGGAAGTGGTGGGACAACGGCCTCACCTCGTTGCTGATGGTATCCACCACGCCTCCGCCCGTGCACGTCTTGGATGCACTCTGGGTCGCATGGCTCAATGAAGCTGATACCGCAGTTATCGGCCGCCTCCAGTCATGGGGAGTCGCCGCGACCACCAGCGAGTCAGACGCAGACGCGGCGAGCCTGTTGGAGACTGGACTTGCAGGCCGCCAAAGACCTCCTCGCACAGAGGCACTGTTCAGGCTCGCCGCCCGGGGCCCTCACCCGATCAGCGATCGAGCGCTGACTTACATCAGCACGGCTGACGACAACCTGCTTGATCAGTTCTGCGACTTGGCGCTGACCGACCAGAGCGTACGATCTGCGTGTATTCGAGGTCGGCTGGCGCCCCGAGATGGAACGAGCCGCGCGGTCTGGTTTCTCCTGACAAATCAACCCGATGAATACCGTGCGTTCGACGCGGATGGATCTTTACTCGCGCTGGCCTATACGGCTGCTTCGGAGGACGAGCGGCAAACCCTGCAGGAGTCGATGCGCCGAGCCGGCGGGTTGGATCTCGTTCGAGTACTGGTAGGTGCCGATCGCCGCGGCCGGATTCAGGCTATGACTGCGGCTGAGATTGATTATTTGGCGGGCAGCCTGGCAAGTCGACAGGAGTGGTCACGGCTGTGGGGCATCGTCCTCGACCTCCCCCTAAGTACTGCTGTTCCAATCATGCACCACTTCCAGTCCACGGCGTGGCAGCCGGCTGACGAAGATAGTCGCCAGTTGTTCGGACTGTTCTGCGCCGCGACACCGGATTCCGTTGAGCGGGCACTGTCCGATATTCGACAGACATGGCCGATGGGAGTTCACCAAGCGCGCATTCACTTCAACGGCCCCGTCAATGATGTCTCATTCGCGCCGGATTCACCGGTCTTAGCGGTAGCCGGCTCGCAACGTACGGCCGGACTCATCGACCTTCGGACCGGGCGCCTGGCGTTTCGCTTCGAGGACTTCAATTCTTCGGTCGGCCGCGTCCTGCATATCGGGAACTCGACATTTGTTGCGGGGGAGCGGACAAACTCCACCCTCAACACCTGCAGTGTCTACGTGTGTCACGCGAACCCGACCAACCTGCGTGGCTCGCAGCGACCACTCGCTTCTGTGTCCGGGTCCATCACGTCATTGGCGGCGCGAGGCGAAAGCGGTTACGTGGCCGGTACACGCAGCGGTCATATCCTGATTTGCGATGATGTTGACCGGGATCCTCGGCAAGTATCGATGGGGGCGTTCGGTCTGGACCCGGACGTTGACTGGCCTCGCGAGGTGACGATCTCGCCCTCGACCGGCGTTATGGCAATCCTTGGACGTGAGTTGCTGGTTGCAAATGGGCGAGCAACTCGCGTCGTAGCGAGGGGAAGCAGCTCGACGGTGATCCAGCGCGCTGTTTTCGCGACTGAGGACGTCCTTGCGGTCGGAGATCGATCGGGTGAAGTGACGCTAATGCGCCTGCAGGGTGGGTCGCTCACGGCTACGTACTATCGAAGTCATCGCGGGCTTGGCGGTCTCGCCGCCGTTCCGCAACGAGGGCAGGTAATTGCCGCCGCTAGGGAAGGTGCGGCTGTTCACGTCTATAGCGCGACGAGCCTGGAGCGCCTTGGATCCTTAAACAACAGCAGAACAGGGACAGCCCGATCGGTGCATGCTTCCGAAAATGGTGACCTAGTCGCCGTTGGCTGTGTCGAAGGGTACACAGATATATACGACCTGCGAATCAGCGTCATTCCGACAATGGTGACCAGGCCCATGGTGACGATGGTTCCTTCTGACATCGCCCGGCTCCGAGCTGGAATTGCTACCACCCGTCGTGGTCATGTTTCATCCACTCTGGACCTTCTCCTCTCAGCCCTTCAACATCGATTTCGCTTCGACATAGAACTTGCAGACACAGGCACACTCAAGGCCGGCGACTATGACATCGCACTCGCATAACGGGACATCACATGACAACGCGCATAGGAATTGACTTTGGTACGGCGAACACCGTTGTCGCAGAGTGGAACGAAAGTCTGGGACGGGGCGAACCGATACCACTTTCCGGACTCGACCTCATGCGTGACGGTGCAGTAGGTGTGACGCAGCGAGTCATTCCCTCGTTAATCATGTTTGAGGCTGATGGACCCAAGATTGGCGCTCAGGTCGCGGCGGAAGCCGACCTTGCGGACGATCCCCGAGTTTTTCGATCAACCAAGAGCGTGATAAGCGGCCGGGTGGTCGACGTGCCGCGAGATCTAGGTTTCGCCAAGGTGTCTAACCGAGAGGCAGCTACCCGATTCCTTTCGGATGTTATGGCGAATGCGCTACTTGTCACCGGACCAGATGTGGAGATAGTGGCGACAGCACCAGTCGAAGCATTCGATACTTATCGAGACTGGCTTGTCCGTGAGGTGAGTGACGAAGTTGCGGGCACGCGAATCCGTGTTGTCGACGAGGCAACAGCTGCCGCCGTTGGTTACAGCAGCAGGATGCAACCCGGGGACTCATTTCTGGTCTTCGACTTCGGTGCGGGAACACTCGACGTTTCGGTCGTAATCGTCGATGAGCCAGGACATGTGGCAGCCGGTGCTGGAGTTCGCGCCGTCTCAAAGGCGGGCGCAGATATAGGCGGTGACCAGATTGATCTGCTGCTGACGCAACACATCCTGGAACCGTTACGCCTCCCAACCGGCGACACTAATTGGCTCAATCAGGTGACCCGAAGGACGCTACTGTCAGCCGAGCGCGCTAAAGCAAAGCTGACCCGGGATCAGTCCGCCATCATCGAGATCCCACTCGGCGGTGCGGATCCCCTTCAAAAGGAAGTCACGCGAGCGGAGTTCGAGACACTGCTTCGAGACTCTGGCGTTATCCGCAAGGTTAATTCCGCGCTGCACAGCGCCCTGAATCGAGCTGCAGCCAAGGGCGTCAACGCCGACGATCTATCCAACGTCTTCATGGTCGGTGGATCCAGCCTGATCCCAGCTGTCCGCAACGTGCTCCTCGATCTATTTCCTTCCGACATAGTCCATCTTGACCGCCCATTAGAGGCAGTTGCATCAGGTGCTGCCGGAATCGCGGGCGGTGTCGAATTGATGGACCATATCCAGCACGATTACGCCATCCGACACGTTAATCCCGCCAGTGGCGTCTACGAGTACTCCGTAATCGTTAGTGCCGGGACGGAGTATCCGACCGTTGAACCTGTCGCGATACATACGATTCGAGCTACACGGGACGGACAGCGGCACCTTGGCCTGGCAGTATTTGAGTTGGCGCACGCTACCTACCAGCAGTCGAGCGGTGATCTCGAGATCATGTTCGACGCCCAAGGCGGCGCCAGGGCCGTAACGGTTACCCCGCAGTCAAAGCAGGAGAAGACTCGGCTTTGGCTAAATGAGGACTCCCCAACGTTCCTGGAAGCGAACCCACCAGGGAAGGTAAATGAAGACCGATTCAGGCTTGAGTTTCGTATCGACGCGCAGAAGCGGCTGACAGTTTCCGCCTTTGACTTGGAGCGGCGCGACTGGGTACTCCAGGAGCTGCCGGTGGTTCGGCTTGCGTAGATCTGATGCGGCCAGTTCTTTTTAGATTCGGCGAGGGCGAGGCTCTTAAAGGTACCCGGCGGCGACGCTGACTTCGACGGGCCCGATAGTGCGTCGGGATTCGCCGACGGCGCCTACTCAGAGTTGCTGCGCGCCTCCCAGCTCGACTGGTTCCCCGAACACTTGATTGAGAAGTACGGCGGGACCCTGGCGCGGACGATCCTCAACAGCGATGCCTTCGATCTGCCCGCCGACAGGGCCCAGACCAACTCTTCGTTTCGCACGCCGCTGTCTGGGCCTCCAGATAAAATGCTGTCGGCGGCGCCACACCGGGCGCTGCCGCCATTGAAGGGGGAGATGTGGCTGACGACTGGCCCGTTTGCTTGGACGCTCCAATCCGAAGATGAAATTCAAATGGGTGGCTTCGGACAGTGGTTCGGCGCGCACCGTTCCCGAACCTTTCTCTGCAGCGCCGAGAACGCTGGCGGCACCCCGGTCCGAAGATGAGCGCTCGGTCATCGTCCCACCTCTGCCACCGGCCCCCATTGCTCCCGGCCCGCGGATCGAGCCCGTCACGAGTGGACCGGCGGCAACGACCGCAGACATTCCAACACTCGAGGGGGATGCCGCGCAGGCAGTGAACCACCGAGGAAGCCACATCCAGATCATCGCAGCGGCCGGCTCAGGGAAGACGGAGGTCGTGTCTCAACGGGTGGCATCGCTGCTCGCTGACGGCGAGCCCCCGGAGTCGATCATTGCTTTCACGTTCACAGAAAAAGCCGCGGCCGAGCTGAAAGAGCGTATTCGCGAGCGGGTGACCGCCCGCATGGGCGCGGAGGCGACCGATCAGCTCGGTCGGCTCTTCGTTGGCACCATCCACGCATACTGCTTCCGCATGCTTCAGACCTACGTACCCCGATACGAGACGTACACGCCACTCGACGCCAACCAGCTGACGAATTTCCTTTATCGGCAGAGCAGGATCATCGGCATCACCAATCTCACGCCGACCGACGGCACGTTCAAGAACATCGAGACTTTCCAGCGCGGCATCGACGTGATCGAGAACGAATTGATCGACATTGACACTCTGCCGGCCGGCGACTTCAAGAATGCGGTGGAGTCGTACTACGCGGCGCTCGATCGTCATCAGTTCATGTCATTCGGCACGCAGATCGTGCGTGCCGTCCAGGAGCTAGCTGACCCGGATGTCCATACCGCGGTGACCTCTCCGTTGCGGCACCTCGTCGTCGACGAATACCAGGACGTCAACCCCGCGCAAGAGCGGCTGGTTGAGTTGCTCGTGAAACCCCACGGGACGGCTGACGTCGTGGTCGTCGGCGACGACGACCAAGCTATCTACCAGTGGCGGGGGTCGTCGGTCGAGAACATCGTCACTTTTGCTAACCGGTATCCGGCAGTCGCGCAGTTCTCGCTCTTGACGAACCGCCGCTCGCGCCCCGGGATCGTCGAGATCGCAAACATTTTTGCAAGAACGATCCCGGGACGGATCGAAAAGCAGATGCTGCCGTTTCGCGACGCGAACGGACCGAGCGTCGCGATCGTTCGGGACCCTGGCAGTGAGGCCGACGCAGCTGACGAGATCGCGCGTCAGATCCTCGAGTTCCACTCAAAGGGACTCCCGTACCGCGACATCGCAATCCTAGTCCGCGGACGCGCCGCCTATCCCGCGCTGATTCGTGCCTTCTCCCGGGCGGGCGTGCCCGTACAAGCTGGCGGGCGCTCCGGATTGTTCGCGCAACTCGAGCCAGAGATATTCGGAGCCACATACGCGTGGATCTCCGATGTTGACTGGGGGACCGCGAAGTACGGTCCGCGCCAGAAAGTCACCCTCGATCGCTTACTCGATGACTACTGTGCCGCATTCAATATCCCGAATACGATGCGTCCGAAGCTTACGACGCACCTAGAGGACTGGAAGGCGAAGGCTCTTGCAAGTGACTTCAACGAGAGTTTGGTACGCGATTTCTACTCATTGATGGAGTTGCTCGGGGTCAATCAGTGGGACCTTTCCGACGAGCTCACGCGAAATCGCCTCGGGACGATGGCACGATTCACGACGGTGCTTGCCGATTACGAGGGGATCAGCTGGCGCGCTCGCAAGGATCAAGACAATCCGGGCGAACAGGTCGGTGGCCGTAGTGGCGGAGCCTGGTTCTACAAGAACCTCGCCATCCTCCTCACCAACTATGCAGTGGGGAATTACGACGACTTCGCGGGCGAAGAGGGCCACCTCGACGACGCGGTCGCTCTCGGGACGGTCCACGGCTCCAAAGGGCTCGAGTGGCCAGTGGTCTTCTTGCCGTCGTTGGTGAAGAAACGGTTCCCGTCGAGCATGAACGGACGCTCACTGACTTTCCCACCCGAACTGTTGGGCCGGTTCGATCGGCAACGCTACGAAGGCACCGACGCCGACGAGCGCCGACTGCTCTACGTTGCGATGACTCGCGCTCGCGACGCGGTCCTACTTTCGAGCTACTCCCTTCAGGACAACGGACATAATCGCGGCGCCTCGCCATACTTCGACGAGGTGGTAGACGCCTACAGCGGTGCAGGAACGCCCACCTCGGTGGCTAGTAAGGGATCGCCGAGCGAGGCCGACCTCCAGATCACGTACAGCGAACTTGCGGCTTTCGAGTCGTGCCCACGCAGCTACCTGCTGAAGAACGAACTCGGCTTCATGCCGGCGATCCAGCAAGAACTCGGCTACGGCAACGCGGTCCACCACACCATGCGCGTGCTAGCAGAACGCACACAAGCGACGGGTTCTGCACCCACCGCTCAACTGGTCGATCAGCTACTCAACTCCGAATTTTTCTTGCCGTACGCGAACAAAGCCAGCCACAGGGAAATGCGCGATAAAGCGCGCAAGCTCGTCATGCGGTACGTCAACGAACACTCGTCAGATCTGTTGCGAACGTGGGCAACCGAGCGTCCATTCGAACTCTATCTCGACGGAACCGTGATCTCGGGTCGCGCCGACGTCATCTACGACAACCATAACGGCCAGGTCGGGCGTCTCGCGATCGTCGACTACAAGACGTCGACCGGCGGGCAGATCGATCCTCTGCAGTTGCAGATATACACCGAGGCCGGTCGACGTGAAGGTCTCGACGTCGCAGGCGCATTCATTCAAGACCTCGGCGCGGAGAAGCGGCACGACGTTCCCATTGACACCCAGTCGATCTCAGACGCCGAGAACCAGATCATCGCGACGGTAGACACCCTGCGCAGACGCCAGTTTGAGCCGAGACCGGAGCGTCAGAAGTGCAAAATGTGTGACGTGCGCCAGGTCTGCTCGGCCGCGCCGCGGCGATAAAAGCATCGCGCAAAAACGTCGGGCGCCATCCCTCACACGATGTAATCAGCCGCGAAGTCCGACTCGTAGAATTCGGCAGCCGTCTTGCCCTCGTGCAACACTCCCTCCCGCACAGCGGGTTTCGTCATGTCCAGCACCTTCATCGTGGTCCCGACCTGCGCGACCGCTTCGATACGGTGGAACTCATCGCCGAACTTCTGCGCGAACTGGGCGAGCGCTCTGAGCTTGATGACCGCGTCGTCGAGATGGGTTCCGTGCGGGTCCACGATCGACGCTCTCACCTTGCCATCGACCTCTTGGAAGAACACGAAGTCCGGGTGCATGCTGCGCCAGTTCCCTTGTCCGTCCCGGTATGCAATGCCGATTGAATCGGCGGCCTGGCGCGGCGGGTTGCGGTACCACCCAATAGTTCCGTTTTGGGCCAGCTCGGCGTTCACGACCTTCTGTTCCCACTTGTTGAGCGACGACATCGGGAACATGCCGTCCTCGTCTGACATGATGTGCCGCCCCGTGAGCGGTGCATAGACCTCTGTGTCCTCCTCGAGGACCTTGTAATCCTCCATCCGAGACCTCGGCAGACCGAGTTCTCCGCGCTGCGGATCAGTCGTCATCGAGCGGATGTCCTCGTAGTTCTGCTGGCGCACATCCGGAAGCGACTTGATTTTGTCGCGGTTCCGAGCGAACCAACTGTCGACTAGCTCGCTCGCCTCTTGATCGACCTTCTCGCGCACCTCTCTAATCATTGCGATCGCCGAGGTGCGCACGAAGGCTTCTCGTAATCCGTCGTCATCACCGTCGTCGTCACCTGCTAGATGGTTGACATATGACTGTGCAATGTCGGCACCAAACGCCTTCTTCGCGTCCTCGAACGCCGACCTGATTGCCCGGTCGTCAGCGCGCATCGAGAATTCGCGGTAGGTCAGCTTGTCGGATGTCGACATGCCGGAGATTTCTTGAATGTCTACCCGCAAAACTTCATCGATCTGTTGATCGAGCAAGTTGCCGTAGCGGGTCGAGTACGTGTCCAGAATCAAGTGCATCTCGCGCTCGGCGTCGGAAAGTGCACCTGGATGCACGCCG
>Ga0194058_10001380_pt1 | contig 12061 bp, 8 predicted proteins | sample SepL4417m_MetaG_FD_155490 | JGI IMG/M metagenome (GOLD analysis project Ga0194058, IMG submission 155490) | Anoxic zone freshwater microbial communities from boreal shield lake in IISD Experimental Lakes Area, Ontario, Canada - Sep2016-L442-17m | ecosystem: Environmental > Aquatic > Freshwater >... | reverse complement strand
GCGTGTGCCCCGGATGACCTTTTTGTCCACCTACGGGGCGTTCTCCCTGCTTCCGCTGACTCTTGGGTTTTATGAATACGTCCGTTGATGGCGGACGACTGCTGTTCCGGCTATTCTGCTTGATCTGGGATTCTAGTTCCGCTATCCGGGCTTCCAGTTGTTCGATTTTTATGGTAAGTTCGGTTATTATCCGAGATTGCTTCTCTATCAACAAAGCCTGTGCTGCGATTATTGATTCTTGACGCTCAATGAGATCTATGACTGCTTCTGGACCGCTATTGTAAATTGCCAGGATTTCTTCTCGTCTCGTTGGCATTTTGCTTATTTTACTAAATACTCTCTTAGTATTTGGATCTGCCGGTTTACGCTATGATTTCGCGAAGATTCTACACTAAAAAAGGATTCCAAGGCATGATATAGATAGTTACAAAAAAACATTTGTTGGTTACCAGCGCCGTGAAGCGATGATGAACAGGCAAACGAGCATCTACCTTCAGGGTCACTTTGAAGACAGTTGTCTGACTCACAGGTTTAAAAAAAAGATCGCATAATGACCAGACCAGGGAATTGCTTTTTATTGGAAGCTTCGCACAGTTATCTCATCAAAATATTTCACCAGCCTCATTGATGCACTCATCAGGAAGAGATTTCCCCCTTCATCTTTTTTCCCCGCAGCAGCCGGTGATACGCCACGGCAAACCGGTGGGCCTCGTCACGGATCTCCTGCAGGTATCGGAGTGCTGCTCCTTTCGGATCAAGGTGGCGGGGTAGAATTTCTCCCGGCACATATACTTCCTCCTCTCTCTTGGCAAGAGCGATCACGGGAATTTCCAGTTCAAGGTCTATGAGCACTGCCTGAGCGGCAGAGAGTTGTCCTTTCCCCCCATCAATGACAATGAGATCGGGCATATCGGTCTCTTCCACAGAAAGACGCTGGTAGCGCCGGGTCACCACTTCTGCAATGGAGGCAAAGTCATCGATTCCCTCCACGGTTCTGATCTTGAACCGTCGGTAATTTTTCTTATCAGGAGACCCGTCACGAAACTGCACCATGGAGCCGACCATGGAGGTACCGGAGAGATGCGAGATATCGAAACATTCGATGACATGCGGGGTGTCCGGTAGTTCAAGGGCGACCTGAAGATCACCGGTCTTGAGTGCCCCGCGCCGGAAACTGAGCTCAATATTGATGTACACCAGATCGAGCAGTTTCTTTTTCTCGCCAATCTTCGGAACGGTAATCTGCACAGAACTTCCCCTGCGTTCGGTGAGATATTCGTTGAGTGCAGCATCGATTTCGTGGGAAAGGATGAGTTCTGTTGGAGGGGAATGATCCGCATAGTACTGGACAAGGAACTCTTCAAAAAAATCCTCAACCGCCTCAAAGGAATATTCCTGTTTCTGGATCAGGGTGCCTTTCCGGACGGCAAAGACCATCAGCGAGACCATACCATCAGCAACCGTGTACGCGATCACATCCTGGTCGCTCTCTTTCGGCAGCTCGACCGACTGCCGTTCTGACAAGCGCTCGACTGCACCGATCTGGTTGCGCAGGGAAAGCGCCTTCTCGTATTCCTGTGCTTCAGATCTGCCCGCCATCTCATCGCGGAGTTGCTTTACGACCTCGCTCCCTTTGCCTTTGAGCAGGGTCACTGCCCGGTCAACCTGTATGCGGTATTCTTCCGGGCCGATTGCACCGATGCAGGGCGCGCTGCAGGAGTGCATGTGATAGCGCAGGCAGGCACGTTTCAGGAGTTTCCGGCACGAACGAAGAGTGAAGGTGCGTTTGATCACGCGAAGCACCGCATCGCGTTCACCTGAGGACACGAACGGCCCGTAATAGGCAGCACCTTTGGACCTCTTACGGGCAATCCCGATTCTCGGGAATGGTTCATTGCTGATCTCAATGTAGGCAAACCGCTTTGCATCCTTTAAGTCGATATTGTATTTCGGCTGGTGCTTTTTTATCAGGTTATTTTCTAAAAGTAGTGCTTCTGTCTCGGTTGTGGTCACCAGAAAATCAAGCGATACAATCCGTTCAACCAGTTTCTGCGTCTTGGTATCGTGATCGGTCTTCTGGAAGTAACTCGTCACCCGTTTTTTGAGATCCTTTGCCTTGCCCACGTAAATGATGGTGCCGGCTTCGTCAGAAAAAAGATAGCAGCCGGGGGCGTGGGGGAGATGGGAGAGATCGATCATACGGACATAAGCATGGGTTTGAGGAACTCCCCGGTATAACTTCCCTTCACCTTTGCAACCTGCTCCGGGGTCCCCGTTGCGACGATCTTCCCGCCACCATCGCCACCTTCAGGCCCGATATCGATGATATGATCGGCGGATTTGATCACGTCAAGGTTGTGCTCAATCACCACGACCGTGTTGCCCTTCTCCACCAGGTCATCAAGAACCTTGATCAGTTTCTTCGTATCGTCGAAGTGGAGGCCGGTGGTTGGTTCATCGAGCAGGTAGAGCGTCTTTCCGGTGGCCCGCTTGGCAAGCTCGCGGGTGAGCTTGATCCGCTGGGCCTCCCCTCCGGAGAGGGTGGTGGAACTCTGACCGAGCTTGATGTAGTCCAGCCCCACACGGGAGAGCGTCTCGAGCTTGGTCCGGATGGAGGGAATATTAGTAAACAGGGCAAGTGCTTCTTCTACACTCATGTTCAGCACCTCGGCTATGGATTTGCCCTTGTACTTTACCTCAAGCGTCTCGCGGTTGTACCGGGAGCCCTTGCACTCCTCGCACTCGATATAGACATCGGGCAGGAAGTTCATCTCGATCCGGATCAGGCCATCACCCTCGCAGGCCTCACAGCGCCCGCCCCGGATATTGAACGAGAACCGGCCGGGTTTGTAGCCCCGCATTTTTGCTTCTTTCGTCTCGGCAAAGACCGTCCGGATCTCATCAAAGACTTTCGTATAGGTTGCCGGGTTGGACCGGGGGGTTTTGCCGATGGGGGACTGGTCAATGACAATCACCTTGTCGATCTCGGCATCGAAAATGATCTTGTCGTGGAGGCCCGGCTGATCCCGGGACTCGTTGAGGATCTGCATCATGCCCTTGTAGAGCGTCTCGTACACGAGCGTAGACTTCCCGCTCCCTGAAACACCGGTGATAACCGTAAGTAACCCGATCGGGAACTTTGCATCGATCTTCTTTAAGTTGTTCTCTCTGGCGCCTTTGACCGTGATGAATTTATCCGATTTTCGGCGATTGGCCGGAATATCGATCTTTTTTGTGCCGGCAAGGTACTGGCCGGTCAGGGACTTCTTGTTCTTCTGGATCTGGGGGGGCGTTCCTTCTGCAACAACTGCTCCACCATGAAGACCTGCCCCGGGTCCCATATCGATCAGGTGGTCTGCCGAGCGGATCATATCCTCGTCATGCTCCACGACAATCACGGTATTGCCGAGATCGCGGAGGGTCCGGAGGGTCTCGATCAGTTTCCGGTTGTCCCGCTGGTGGAGCCCGATGGAAGGTTCATCGAGCACGTAGAGCACCCCCATCAGGTTCGAGCCGATCTGGGTGGCGAGCCGGATACGCTGGGCTTCCCCGCCGGACAATGTGCCGGCATTGCGGGAAAGGGTGAGATATCCCAGACCGACCTTTTCTAAAAATTCAATCCGGGAACGGATCTCCTTGATGATCTGGCGGGCGATCTCGGTCTGTTTTTCCGTAAGTTTGAGCTCATTGAAGAACGCGATGCTGTTGCTGATGGAAAGATCCGTGACATCAATGATGGACTTCCCGTTGATCCGGACCGCGAGGACTTTGTCCTTGAGACGCTGGCCTTTACACGCAGGGCAGTCAAAGATTCGCATATACCCTTCGAGATCCCGCTTCCGCCATTCGGACTGGGTCTGCGAATAGAGTCGGGCTGTCTGGGGGAGAAGACCTTCCCACTCCCCGTTGTGGGACCATTGGGCATCCCCGTTCTTCATGCTCATGGCAAAATGCATCCGTTCGGTGGAACCGAACATCAGGGCATGGTACTGCTTCTCGGTGAGATCCTTGATCGGGGTTAAGGCATCGAACCCGAAGTGTTTTGCCACGGTAGCGAGATACTGGCCGCGGAACCCGTCCATCGGGTTGCGGTACTGGGCAACAGCACCGTCAGCAATACAGCGGGTCTTGTCCGGGATGATTAAGTCCGGGTCGAACTCCATCTTCACGCCAAGGCCGTGACAATCCTCGCAGGCGCCGAACGGGCTGTTGAACGAGAACATGCGGGGCTGGAGCTCTTCAAAGGCAAGCCCGCAGACCGGGCAGGCCATGAGTGAAGAGTACGTGGACTCTTTCTCATCCTCCCCGGTGACAAGAACAAGTCCTTCAGATTTTTTGAGCGCGTTCTCAACTGCTTCAACGAGACGGGAGCGATCGGTTGACGCGAGCCGGTCGATCACGATCTCGATATCCTGCTTCTTGTACCGGTCGAGATTTATCTCCTCCTCGGTCCGGATGATATCGCCGTTCACCCGTACCCGTGCATACCCCTCCTTGTTCAGGTCTTTTAAGAGCTGCTGGTAGGTGCCCTTCTTCTGCCGGACTACGGGGGAGAGAATAGTGACCTGGCCCGGATGTTCAGCAGCGATCTGGTCAGCGATCCGGTCGGGGGTCTGGGAGGCAATAGGAATATTATGCTCGGGACAAAACGGGGTTCCGATACGAGCGAACAGCAGGCGGAGATAATCGTAGATCTCGGTAGTGGTTCCAACCGTGCTGCGGGGATTTTTGCTCGTGGTCTTCTGTTCAATGGAGATTGCGGGGGACAACCCTTCGATGCTGTCCACATCCGGCTTGTGCATCATGCCGAGAAACTGGCGGGCATAGGTGGAGAGCGACTCTACATAGCGCCGCTGTCCCTCCGCGTAGAGGGTATCGAATGCGAGCGTGGATTTCCCGGAACCGGAAACACCCGTGATGACAACGAGCTTGTCGCGGGGGATCTCCACGCTGACATTTTTGAGATTGTGCTGGCGGGCACCTTTGATGATAATATTCTTCATTTGTGTGCTGTACGCATCTGCTCAGAAGCTTATCATGGTGAGGGTTGGGGCATGAAAGTGTGGGTGCAGCAATCCAACAATACAATTGTGCCTGCCAATACCCCGATATTACCGTACGAACCGGTACCCCTCTTTCGGTACGGAGATCTCAAACCGGGCTCCTTTGCCGGGTTCACCGGTTTCTGCGATCGTAAGCCCTGTAATGGAAAGGATCTCCCGGGCAAGGAATAACCCCAGACCCGTGTGTTTCCCGTATCCTCGTTCAAAGATATGCTCCTTTTCTTCAAAGCTGATGCCAATACCATTATCCTCATAGATCAGAAGCAGGGTCTCATCATCGGTGAGAGTATAAGAAAACCGTATTTCTGTAACCGGCATTCCATGCCGCAGGGCATTCTCCAGCAGCGTATAAAATGTCTTTTCCAGGAGGGGATCTGCAAGGATCTCAAGACCGCCAAGGTTCGTGGTAACGGAAATGGATTCTGGCAGGAGACCTGTTTTAGACTTCTTTATCAGTCCCTCCACATTCTGCCAGGTCGGGGCATGCACACCAATATCCTGGTATGTTTTTGTGAACAGGATCTGGCGCTCAATATTTCTGACGGCCTGTTCAGCCCGCCGGATGAATTCATGCATCTGGGGATCTAACGTTGTTGTCTCCATTTCAAGGAGTGATAAGTACCCGTTGAGAACGGTGAGCTGGTTCAGGACATCGTGACGGGTTACTGCATTTAAAAGATTGAGCTTGGCATTTGCCCGCTGATATGCCTCTTGTGCGGTCTTGAGTTCGGATGTCCGATCCGCAATCCGCATCTCTAATTCTGAGTATAATATACGGAGTTCTTCTTCTGCTTCCTTTCTGGCAGTTATATCGATGATCGATCCTTCGGCAATATCCATGTGATTTTTTATCCGGACCGAAACCTCACCCCAGAACACCCTCCCGGTTGCAGGGCACCTGAACTGCATCTTATAGCCATGTAAAAAACCATCCCGGAACAGGGTCGCACGTGCCTCCTCCAGATCCGAACGATTCGCGTAATCCTGAAAGTTGCCTGCACCAATAATCTCATCCAGCGAGGTTACATCAAAAAGATTGCACAAATACTGATTGCCTGAGACAAGGGTGTTGCTCGTTAAGCTGATCTCGAAAAGAGCGATCCGGGCTGAGAAATAGAGATCACGGTATTTCCATTCGCTCGCCATGAGTGCTGCTTCACTCTTACTGATCGTATCGAGAGCTGTCCGCAGCGATGAGACCATATGGTTGATACTCTGTTCAAGACCCTGGAACTCAGCTACATTCGTAGAAGCGATCTTGCAATCGAGATCCCCCCGGGCAATCCGGTCCACATCAGATACGATTCCCGCTATAGGTTTTGAGAGAGCGCGGGAGAGGATAAATGCAGAGCCGCAGCCAACAATCAACACTAATATTGCGATCATGGCAATCCGGGGAAACTGGCGGGCAAAAACCGTATCCATTAATGATTTGTTGTAGGTAATTTCCACAATCCGACTCAAATCAGATCCGTATTCCTTATTTTTCAGATCAATAAAAAGATAGGTAACTGACTTGCCGGTCCCCGGTTGTGTAATGACCGTTCCTGAACGGTTGTTGATTACACCCATAATCGCTGCTTTGGCAAGATCATCCGGGACATAGGTGACATCATCGGTAAGGTGTCCCGTTACATCGAATATCCGGGTCTGCTCAATTGAGGGGTTGTTTGCTGCCAGGGTATTGATGATATCATGGGAATTCAGTGCAACCCGTTCTTTACTAAACGCACTTCCACTCAACCCAAGTTCAAGGATAAACCGGTGATCCGGAGTCGGCATATAGGCATATTTGCGGAGAGCGCCGCTTCCACGGTCTTCCCTGACAATCCGGTCCGGGAAAAAACCTTCTGAATTCCTGATCCGGGTCAGGTATTCATAAAAATAAGGGATCTCTTTGAAGTCTGTGCCCAGTTCCGGTTGGTAGGTTGTGTACTCGATAACTCCCGATTCGTTGATGATATAGATGTCATACTGATCCCCCAGCTCGTGCCGGATTGCATCCAGATCCATCTTTGCCGGATCATTGCCCGCATGATGATACTCCTGCATCACACGATCAAGTCCCTGGCGCATCTCCTTGTTCAACGAGTTATCAAAAAGGTTAAAACTCGCATCCACCAGATGGATCGTGGCAATGATATTCTGTTCAGTCTGGCTCTGGGTATGCGCAGAATTTTCATCGATCAGGTCATATGCGGTCAAAAAATTATTCAGGCTCATAAGCCCACCACAATTACCGTGAGCAGCAGCATCGCTATCAGGAGATAAAAGAAGAATGATCTGCTCCGGGGGGAAAGGGGGATTTTCATTGACATTTCAGTAATCCAGGGATTGATATATCCCGGATAAGATCCTAAAAAAATAATTTTCAGGTGCGATTTTTTAATCTTGGTTCCTTGGATTATAATAGTAACGAAATAATTCCTAAGAAAAAAGGCTCGAAAAATAAAAAATATTAAAAAAAGGCAGATATTTGTGCAATTTTTTTTACCCGATTGCCCGGTACACCCTAAAGGAAAAATGCTACAGAAATATTTGCATGCTGATTTTCATCTGTACAGTAAAACCATTTTTCTTAGTGGGAGCCAGACGAATCTATGGTATAATCCGGTGATCCACGAACAGAATCTGAAGATCCATGACAGTAATCATTCAAATGAGGAGCCCCCGTTAATAAACCCGAATGGGTTCCCTCGCTCCCGTGCCCAAATGAGGGCGGAACTCCGTTTTGTATAAGACGGATTGCCGGAGAACGGGATCAGTAAATAAGAGTTAATTCGAAATTTTCTGCTGAGCGACATTAATTATTCACCGTCCCGTAATACTAGTGAAAGGAAGGGGCAAACCGTGGGAAAAAAAGTGATAATTATCGGTCACCGGCAGCCGGATACGGACTCGATCGCGAGCGTGACGGGATATGCAGCGTTCCTGAACCTTGCTGAACCGGGCCGGTATATCGCCGCCCGATGCGGGGAACTGAATGCAGAGACATGTTTTGCACTTGAGACATTTGGTATCAAACCCCCGGCCCTCATCGACAGCATAGAACCCCTGGTCTCGGATCTTGCGATTCACCGGATCAGCGTAACCCATAATGTACCAACCGTTGATGTCGCTGCTCTGATGGATACCCATGATATCCGTAACGTGCCGATCACCGATGATGACGGAAAACTTCTCGGCATCGTGGGGGAGCACGGGCTCGCACAGGCCTATGTCAAGCGGCTGAAGATCGGAGAACTCGCCATTGCACCCCTCCCACTCGACACCCTGGCCCGGATACTCAGCGCCCGCGTGGTAGTGAGAGCAACAGAAACACTCGAAGGTCGTGTATCCATTGCGGTCGATGCACCCTCCATGATCTCAAAGAAACTGACGAACAAGGACATTGTTGTCGCCGGAGATAACGAGCCGATGCAGCATGCATTGATTACCTCTGGTATTGCAGCACTCATCATCGCTGACAAAGCTCCGGTGAGCGAACAGATCCGAATGGAGGCACAGGAAAAGGGCGTCTCGGTGCTGGTAACCGATCTCGACGCATTCGGGGTTGGGAGCATGATCAACCTCTCCCTACCGGCCCGGATGGTGATGGAGACAGACATCCCCCGCCTTTCACTGGATGATACGCTCGTTCATGCAAAACAGATCGTGTACTCATCCAAGTTCCGTTCCGCGTGCGTTGTGGAAAAGGATGGAACTCTACGGGGCATTGTTACCCGGACAACCCTCATTGACGATGTGCATAAACCGGTCATCCTCCTTGACCACAATGAATTTGCACAGGCAGTGGAAGGAATCGACACCGCAGAGATCATCGAGATCATCGATCACCACCGGCTGGGAGCGATATCAACATTAAAACCGGTCAAGTTCCTCAATGACCCTGTCGGTTCCACCTCAACGATCATCACCCAGAAATATGCAGAAAGTGGTATCACACCCACAACAGCAATTGCCGGTATCCTTCTTGCAGGCATCCTTTCTGACACCCTCATACTCAAAATGTCCACAACTACTCCTGAAGATCATAAGATGGTAGCATACCTCACCGCTATCACCGGCCTTGACCCGGTTGCGTTTGGCACAAAACTGCTGGAACGCGGGATGAATATTGAGGGGGCAACCATGGAAGACCTTCTCGTGCGGGACACAAAACGGTACGAGCTCTTCGGCAAAAAGATCATCATCTCCCAGATCATGGTACCATCATTGATATATTCCCGGGCACATGCCAACGAGATCCAGAAGGAACTTGTACGACTGCGTTTGCAGCAGGGTACTGATATATACCTGGGGTTGTTCACCAGCGTCATTGAGAACGGAAGCGAGCTCTTTGCCTCTGCTGACAGTAATCTCCTGAACAGGCTGAACCTTAAGGACCAACCCGTTTCACTGGCAGGTATGATGTCGAGGAAAAAAGATCTCATCCCGTTGTTTGGGGATAAACTCCGTTCAATATGAAGACAGTCCCCAGTTTTCTTTTCGTCGGACCCATTTTTTTAGGAGATTATTGATGGGATATGATACCAGAATTCCGTTAAGTATTCAACAAATTCATTTTTTTCGGGTATCACCAAAAACTATGCTTATAGATAACTGCCTTTTGGGACAGGATAAAAACCTCGTAACGATCATGATTGACGAAGAGGATCTCGAGAATATCAGCAAGGCAGGAAAACTCCGCTGCGATCCTTAACAATTAGCGAAAGATTCACCATTTTTTAATACAGCTTTTGAACGCTGTATGTCCATTCTCACCATCACTCAGGGCAACAGCATGACCGGGCTGTCCACCCGGTCTACGGTCACGGATTTTAAAAAAAGATCAGCGATCCCTGCCGCCTTTTCGTTCACTATACGGGATCTCGGCACTCCGCCCCTGAGATAGTTTCTCCCGTTCGCTTCGTGCTTTCTCAAAACGTTCGTCAAGGGAGATCTCAGCGCTTCCGCCCTTGGAAAGCTTCTCCCGGTCACCATGGGCGTTTCCGAAGCGTTCATCAAGAGAGATCTCGGCACTCCTCCCTTTTGAGAGGGTTTCACGCTCATTACGTGCACTCTCGAAACGTTCACCCACAGAGATCTCAGCGCTTCTCCCTTTTGAGAGCGGTTCGCGTTCGGCGCGGGCCCTCCCAAAACGTTCTTCTAAAGGGATCTCAACACTTTTCCCAGCCGGGAACCGTAGGTTATCGGTTTTTTCAGGATTGAAGCGTTCCTCAAAGGAGATATCGCTGCTCCGCCGGGATGGGGGGGCACGACTGGGGGGGATATTTTCACCGGGTGAACCTCCTTCGGGAATGAAATCTATTCCTGGATCAGCCTTCCCGCGAGATGAAGCCCGGGCCGGTTGTACATCCTGCCGCTGTCCCGGAACACGCGGGATCTGTCCCCGCCCTCCCGTCATTCCGGTTTCCGCTGAAACTCTCCGCTCACCAGTATATGCGTACGGGCTCCGGCCGGCTGCTGAAGCACCGACACCACGAATCTTGTCTACCTGTTCCTGTATGACCTCTTCGCGATCATCAGCACTCCATTCAGTGAAGACCAGGAACTGCAGGAATGCTTCAGGATCACGGAAGAGCGAGGCATTGATACCCTTACAAAAAATGGTCCGTTCCACATCGCCAAACCACCCGCCCGTCCGTTCTGTTATGGTGTCATTGCCGGGTTCGAAAACAAAAACACGCTCGATCTCACCATCACGCCCCCACCGGGTTTCGGCAATACCATTCGCCTCGAACGTGAAGGTCTTCCCCACCTGACCGTGTTCACCCCCTTCGCGAACAACTATCTGCTGGCAACCCTGCTCGTAACGGAACGTCCGCGGACGACTCCCGAAAGAGAACGTCTCCTCCAGCATCCCCATCCGGTCAAAGACAAAACGCCGGAGGATCCGATCCGGCCGGGCGGGATCGTTTTCGGTCATCATGTCCGATGACGGATCAAAGCGGTAGAGTCGTTTTATATTCTTTCTCCCGTCAAGTACCCGCACACCGCCATTGCCGTACTGGTAGAAACGCGATATCGTATCATTCCTGCGGGTTCCTGCATACTCCGTGATGACTGCATCGGTCATAAGTGCACATTCACTCCATAAATATTCCTTAATCTGATTCTTTTTCTGGCACAGAAATAGTTTCTTCTCTTTTTAGAAAGAAGGCAGTGGACTGCTAAAAAAAAGAGTAAACTTCATTGGTTCATGCTGCAAATAGCTCAGGTAATGTCTGATGAGAATATGGTAATGGAACCGGTATGCATCAGCCCGGTTCCTGAAAGAACTCTTCATCTCGCCAAGTGGACGACCCGGTTCTGGGCATGGGTCGTGGATTTTATTCTCATCATCCTCTTTTTGAACATTGTTCGCGGCATCTTTGAACCATTCTGGAAACTCCCGCTGCTCTGGGATTACGGGCACTGGGAGATATTTGCAATAGGTTTTGAAACGGTCTTCTTCTTTTTGTACTGGACGGTAATGGAAGGATTCAGGGGACAGTCCATAGGCAAGATGGTGATGAACTTAAAAGTGGTCAATCGTGACGGAACAAAGATCAACTATGGGACCGCAGCAATCGAAAGTATTGGAAAGGCTTTCCTCCTGCCACTGGATTGTCTCATAGGCTGGTTCGCCATGCCCAACACAAAACTGCGGGTCTTTAACCGTATATCCAATACGATTGTGATCAAGACCGACTATAAGGAGCCCGAAGGCGTCCTTTACGTAAAAGAGAAAGAATAATTTTTCCGGGCCGGAGATAACCAGTTCCCACCAGGAGCCCATTTTATTTTTTGATCAATCTCCTTGGCGTACATTCAATTTTTTAAGCGTATCCGGATCACTGCCGTCAGGTTAATTTTGAAAACATAGATATCCATCAGATATTAGTAGCAAATTGTATGCAAAGTCCACTTCCTAACCTGAAGTAAACCCCATAGAGATCTCATATTTGCACTGCAACCCACAGATCAAGAGGTCAACATCTGAATTGTCAACTTCC
>Ga0194058_10001375_pt1 | contig 12097 bp, 10 predicted proteins | sample SepL4417m_MetaG_FD_155490 | JGI IMG/M metagenome (GOLD analysis project Ga0194058, IMG submission 155490) | Anoxic zone freshwater microbial communities from boreal shield lake in IISD Experimental Lakes Area, Ontario, Canada - Sep2016-L442-17m | ecosystem: Environmental > Aquatic > Freshwater... | reverse complement strand
TTGACTCAACAGCACCGCAGACGCTGGCGATGATCGATAGTCCCAGCGATCGGACATACCGTCCGCGCGTCAGGGTTCCACGCAAGTCTTCGATCACAATCCACATCGCCGGCAGCGTGGCGAGGATCATCGCGTACCGCTGCACCATGCACAGCGGACATGGAAACTCACCGAGGCCGAGTTGCACGCCGAAAGCCCCGAGAAGTGTCGCGCAGTAGCCGAGGATGAAGGCAACAGCGCCCCAAAACATGATGCGACTGAGAACAGAGTTGGGTTGCGGTTCGACCGGCAATTCGCGCATCGGCGACTGAGGATCAACGGCGGAATCGGTAGCAGACATGACGCCCTCCTAAAAGCTCAGGTCGAGAGGGCTAGTGACGTGGTACCGGAAAAGCACCAACATGGCTACCAGTCCGATCACCCACAAGGTCACGACGATTCCGGCGCGCGCACCGCGATAGATCGCAATGGCCAAGGCCATCAGCACGATCATGATGAGGATGTCCATGGCTGGCAGGCTAGGCCAGTGGCGGTCGGGTCAGGCGCCGACGCGCGGATCAGTGGAACGAAAGTTCAGGGACGCAGATCGCGTCGGCGCCATGTGGCCAGTCCCACAGCAAGGAGCACCGCGGCAATACCGGTGAGAAGCGCCAACTGACCTAGCTCCACGTCACCACCTGGCAAGCGTGGACTATGGGCGAACGGTGACAGATCAAGTACCCACTGCGGTAGTTGCCACAGCGATCCGAACTCCCCCACCACGATGAACGCAACGAGCAGTCCCCATGCTCCGACCACCAAGCGCGGTGCTACCCCGAAGAGCAGCATCACGATTCCTGCGATCACCAGCGCCGCGGGAATCTGTCCAGCCGACGCAGCGAACAGTCGCGGTACTTGACCGCCGACGTCGCCAATGGCAAGGCCATGCGCAAAACCGATCGCAGTGCCGGTAATCAGAATGATGATCGCCGAACCAACGCACGCGAATACCAGATGCGAAGTCGCCCAGCGCAAACGAGAGGCGGGGGTCGACAATAGCAATTCCACATGCCCTGCCGTTTCCTCCGACCGCAGCCGAGACGCAGCAGCAATTGCGTACGCGCCCACGAGCGAACCAAGAATGCCAATCTCCGCGGCGAGGAACATGGTGGTCAGTCCTTGACTGCCTCCCAGAGCCTCAAAGAACGCCGCCATCTGTGGTGAATTGAGTAGACCCGCGATGGTGTGAGCCACCGACCCGAGAACCATGCCCATCAGCGCCGAACCCAGAGCCCACGCGATGAAGAGTCCTCGCTGAAGTCGCCATGCGAGCCCCATGACACCACCGATGGCACCCTGCGCCGGGCCAGCGCGCTCGGGGACGAGCCCGCTTCCAAGATCACGTCGCGCGCGCAGTGAATAGGCGATGGGAACCAACACCGCGGTCGCCACGATGGGGAGGAGGGCGATCGACCAGCGGTCACCGGCGAACGGACGGATTTGCTGGCTCCAACCCACCGGCGACAGCCATGACAACCAACCGGGGTCAGCAGCACCTAGATCGCCGACTGCTCGCAGTGCGTAGGCAGCGCCCACGGCCGCAACACCCACTCCGATCGCAGCTCGCGCAGACGTCATCACCTGAGCTGCTACCGCCGCGATGGCGCTGAACACGATGCCGGCGAGGGCCCAACTCACACCGAATGCGAAAGCCCCGCTCCACGCGAGCCCCACCGCACCGATGCCCAGCGCGGTCAGAACTCCCAACGCGAGGCTGGCGCCCATACTGACAATGAGGGCCGCGGTGAGAGGCGCCGCTCGACCTACGGCCCCAGCCCCCACCAACTCAAGCCGACCACTCTCTTCTTCAGCGCGGGTGTGCCGAATCACGATGAAGATGAAGACGATGCCTACGATCGCCGCACCGAACGCCGTGAGTTTGATCAGCGATATGGCGCCCAAGGATGTGGGGTCGTACACCTTGCCGTACAGGGCGACTAACGCAGCGGTTGCGTTGATTGTTTCGGCTGCCGACGTGAGCGATTCCTGCGTGGGATACAGATCACGCGTCGCCGCCACAGATGAAGCGACCATCAGACTCAAGCCGATAATCCATGCGGGCAGCAGAACGCGATCGCGCCGCAATGCCAGCCGCACCAGCGGCCAGGTTCCGGTCATGGCGCGCCGCCGGTTTCGGAGTAATGGCTCAGGAACAATTGCTCCAGTGTCGGCGGATGACTCACGAGCGCGGTGGCTCCCGCCGACGACAAGGCAGCGAGCAGCGGTGCGACACCGTGAGCGTCGACTTGAGCGGTAAAGCGATCACCGTCAAGCTTCGCCTCGTACACGCCGGTCAGCGTCTCGACTCCCTCAGGTGGACGAGCCACCGTGGCCGACATTGTTGTTCGAGTGAGGTGACGTAACTGAGCGAGCGTGCCCGTTTCAACTACCGAACCGTCGCGAATGATGCTGACGCGGTCACTGAGCACTTCAGCTTCACTCAAGATGTGTGAACTCAACAGCACCGAGCGACCGTCATCGCGCAGTTGTTCCACGCATTCTTTGAACTGCGCCTCCATTAACGGATCGAGTCCGGCGGTTGGCTCGTCGAGCAGATACAACTCAGCATCCGTCGCGAGCGCGGCCACCAGCGCCACCTTCTGCCGATTGCCCTTGGAATAGGTGCGCGCCTTCTTCGTCGGGTCGAGCTCGAAGCGCTCGAGCAGTTCGGTTCTACGGGCTGGATCGATGCCACCGTGCAGTCGGCCGAGAAGGTCGATGACTTCTCCCCCACTCAGCCCCGGCCACAGCGCGACATCGCCTGGCACGTAGGCCAATCGACGGTGCAGGTCGGCGGCCTGACTCCACGGGTCAAGACCAAGTACTGACATCGATCCACCATCTGATCGCAGCAAGCCCAAAAGCAGTCGCAGCGTAGTGGTCTTTCCAGCGCCGTTCGGGCCGAGGAACGCGTGCACTTCACCGCGCATCACTTGCAGGTCGAGACCTTTGAGTACCTGAGTGTGACCAAAGTTCTTCACGAGCCCACGCACATCAATAACGAGATCAGACGACTCACTGTTCATACTTCATTGATACTCCACCGACAGCCCCGATTCACAGAGCCACTCGGCCCGTCGAGCGAGCCACGCGGCGGGCGTTCGGGCACACTGTGACGGTGAACGAGACAGCTGAGCCTCGACCGAGTCTCAAGGTCCGATTCGATGACGTGCAACGACGTCACCCGGTGCTCGGATTCCCCTGGGCAGTGCAACGCAAGTACTCAGAAGACGCGGGCGGGCGCCACGCAGCCTTGATGACCTACTACGGCTTTCTCAGTCTGTTTCCAATCTTGCTGCTCATCGTGGCCATCGTGTCGCGCGTACTTGCCGGCAATGATCAGCTTCGCCAAGAGGTCATCGCGGCGATCGTGCCCGATCAGGCGCAGGCGACCGTCGATGCGGCGCTTCAGTCGATGCCGTCGAGTGGACTGCCATTGCTGCTCGGGTTTCTTGGTGTTCTCGGATCAGCCATCGGAATCATCACCACTGCCTTCGACACGCTCAATCATGTGGCCGCCGTTCCACATCGCCTGCTCCTTCGCGGAGTGCGCCGGTACCTGCGCATTTTCGCGCTGCTGGCCCTGCTCATCCTCGCTGCTGCTGCAATCGGCGGACTCTCTGTGTTTCTCGGAACTCGCGAGCCCAGAGCGCTGACAGGTGTCACGAACGCCGTGGCTGTTGTCGGCATCCTTTTCCTCCTGATGTGGTCTGCCTCGGCGCTACTGTTGCCGCGAGCCCCGCGACTGCGGGAAGTGTGGCTCATGGCGTTGCTGGGCGCTGTCATCAGCACGGCGTTCCTCGCCTTCGGCGCCATCCTTATTCCACGATTCGTCGAGAAGTCCGGTGCGGTGTACGGAGCGTTCGCCACGATCGTGGGACTACTCGCCTTCATCGCCATCATTTGTCGCGTGCTGGTGTACACCGCTGAGGTCGCCGTGGTTCAGGCGTGGCACCTGTGGCCTCGCAGTGTTGATAAGGAAAACCCCACCGAGGCCGATCGCATCGCACTGGGACTGTTGGCCAGTGAGCAGGAACGCATCGACAGTCAGCGAGTGACGTCGACAATCACAAACTAGAGCCATTGCGTTGGCTCGGTGGCTGACGGATTCCCGCCGCGTAAAGGGCCGCCACGATTTCACGACTGGTGACCGGCTGCGCGCCCTCGGCAATGACCATCGGTCGAATCTCATCTGGAATGTCGTAGTGGTCGCCACCGAATGCGCGCTTGGGGATGCCGATCCACTCGGCGAATGCGTGCAGTTCATCGAGCGATGTGTCACTCACGAGGTGACACCACATGCGGTCGCGCCACGGCCAATGCGCTTCATCGACGAGCAATGCCATGCGGTGACCTTACCGTTTGGAAAGGTCATCTGATCGAATTGCCCTTCGAGACTTACCCTGCCCACACCCTCTTTGTCGTCAAACGAAAGGTTGTCCCATGCTGCGTAGGTCCCGACGAGGCACAGCCACTGCAGTCGGAGGGGTCCTCATAGCGGGCCTTCTCGTCGCTGGCTCTGCGAGCTCAGCCTCGGCCACGGAAGCGACGCCCGGAATAGTCGACGCTTCTTTCAGCACCGCCATCGACCCAGGCGCTACCGACGGCGATCCCGGCGACGCCAGCTCGGTATTTGCGGTCACAGTGCAGCCCGATGGCAAGATCCTCGTCGGCGGAATTTTCACTTACTTCCACGGCACGCAAGTCGGACACCTCGTGCGCTTGAACCCCGACGGCACCGTCGACGAAGCCTTCTCCGACCGGCTCGACGTCGGATTTGAGGGTGGCTCGGTTCGATCGATCGCTTTGCAGAACGACGGCAGCATCGTCGTGGGTGGACTGTTTAGCACGGCGAACGGAGTGCCCAGCCTGCATCTCGCGCGACTCAAGTCCACTGGCGCCGTCGATGTTCGCTTCTCACAGCAACTGACCAACAGTGGAGACAACACCGGACTCGTTGGCGGCTCGGTGCGCGCGATCACGATTCAAAACTCCGACAAGATCGTTGTTGGCGGACTGTTCACGACACTCAACGGTGCTGATAGCAACCATCTGGCGCGTTTCAACAGCGACGGATCGCCCGACACCACGTTTAGTTCCAACCTCGGCACCGCCCCGAACAACGGGCTCGACGGAGACGTGAACGCTATTGCCCAGGATGGCAGCGGCAATCTGTTGGTCGGAGGCGACTTCGCTAACGCCAGCGGCACGCCGAGTATCGACCTCGCTCGTTTCTCAGTAGATGGCGTCTTCGACTCCGGATTCACTTCATCCATGGGCTCCAGTTTCTCCGGTTCGCCGAGCCCCTATGTCAACACGCTCCTTAAGCAGGAGTCGGGCAAGATCATTATTGGCGGGTCGTTCACGGGCTTCGATGGGAATCTCACCAACAACATCGTGCGCCTGAGCAGCGCCGGAAGTTACGACTCGACGTTCACCACGAATGTTGGTAGTGGCTTTCAGACCTCGGCGACTCTCTCCGATGTTCGCTCCGTCATTGCAATGCCGGACGCGTCACTACTCGTTGGTGGCGATTTCAACCTCACCAACGGTGTGACCACCGGTCAGGTTGCACGCCTGTCGACCGACGGCTTACCCGACACGAATTTCACTGCCAACATGTTCGGGCTGACGTTCTTGAACACGAATACCGGTGAACCGCAGGTGTTCAAACTCGCGGCTCAACCCAACGGCGCAGCCGTTATCGGGGGATGGTTCTCCTCCATTAGTGGCGTCGCCAGTTCAGGGCTCGCTCGATTTGCGGCTCCCGATTCCACACCACCGATTTCAGCGATGCTCACTCCCATGGCGCAATTCCAGAAGTCCTCGTCGTTCGGAGTTTCGTGGTCGGGCACTGACCCGGTGGTGACCGGCGAGGTCACCTCGGGAGTCGGCCAGTACGCAGTGCGCTATCGCAGCGCAACAGCCGGTGGAGCCCTTGGCGATTACATCCAGTGGCGGCCAGCGATTGTGTCAACATCGGCCACCTTCTCTGGATCACCTGATACGCGGTACTGCTTCTCATCGCAGGCACGAGAAGCGACGACGGGTGTCGCTGGCGCCTGGTCTGCCGAGAAGTGCACCACTGTTCCGGCCGACGATCGTGCGTTGACACGCAACAAGTCAACTGCATGGACGCGGGCAACGCCTTCTGGCTGGATCGCCGGCACGTCGTCACAAGCGACGGTCAAGGGCTCGTACCTGATCACGACGTCCTCGCGTTCGGTGCGCACAGTGGGCGTTGTGGCCTGGCGCTGCAGCACCTGCGGCTCGGTCGATGTCTACGTGGGCTCGAGCAAGGTGGGTTCGATTTCCCTCAAGAAGAGTGGGGCAGCAAGCAGGGCGCTGGTCACCCTGCCCCGATTGAGTTCGCTGAAGACCGGAAAGGTCAAGATCGTGGTGTCCTCAGCCGGCAAAGTCGTCAGGCTCGACGGAGTTGCCATCAGCGGTAGTTGACGTGAACCGAGCGGGGGCGTCGCGCTCCCGCTCGGCACGTGCTGGTCGCACTACGCGATGATGACCGAGTGATGACAGGCTCTCAACGCGCGAGCAGGTCAGTCGTAATAGCAATCGCCCTTGTGGCGTTCAATCTGCGCACACCAATCACGTCACTGCCCACCGTCGTCACAAACATCGAAGCAACGACTGGTCTCGGAAAAGCCGGCCTCGGAGCGCTCACCACGATGCCCATTTTGATGATGGGTGCACTTGCATTCACAGTGCCGAGTTTGGCGGCGCGCTTTGGCCTGACTCGCTTGGTGTGGATTGCCACCGCGATTCTGGCTGGCGCTTCGGCAATCCGAGTGGCTGGCGCAAACGTCGCCGTCTTGTACGCCTCGGCACTGATGGCCGGCGCTGCGATCGCGCTTGCCGGAGGATGTGTTCCGGTCATCGTGCGCCAGCAACTTCCGCATCGAATTGGGCTCGTGACCGGCGTCTGGACCACCGCCATGATGATCGGGGCGGCTCTGGGCGCGACATTCACAGTTCCGCTTGAGAATCACTTCGGATCCTGGCAGGTAGCGCTCGCCTTCTGGGCGATTCCCGCCGCCGTCGCCTGGCTCATCTGGACCGTTGTTGAGCGGCGTGAGCGTACCGCACCGCCCGTCGTTCGACGTGCGTCACGCCTCAGCGACCTGCCGTGGCGCAGCAGCACCGCATGGGCCATCACCGCCTTCCTCGCTATCAACTCGATTACCTTCTACACCACCGTGGCATGGCTCGCCCCCTCGCTGGAAGCGCGCGGACTCTCACAGGCCGATGCCGGCGCCGCATTTGGCTTGTCGTCGGCGGTCGGATTCATCGCAGCACTCTTCCTCCCTCCTCTGCTGCAGCGCACACGCTTTCCACGCGCACTACTCGCCGTTGTCGTGATTGTCGACCTGGTGGCATTCGCCGGAATTGCCTTCCTGCCTTTGACGGCGACCGCTCTCTGGATGGTGCTCTTTGGCCTGTCGAACAGCGGCTGGTTTGCGCTCGGACAGGCCCTGATCGGAATGCTGAGCAACGACGCCGTCCATGCGGCGAGACTCACCGCCATGGTCTACGCCGGTATGTACCTGCTCGCGGCGATCGGTCCGATTTCCGCTGGAATTCTGCTCGACCTGACCGGGTCGTGGACCGCGCTCTTCGCACTCCTCGCGGCCTCAACGGTCTTGGCGCTTTTCGCCGTTCCGAAACTGTCACCCGCACGCCGCTAACAACTACGTCGCCACCCGCTAGCGTCGGTCACATGAGCAGGTCGCTGCGGATCATCGCGATGCTTGTGTCGCTGCTCGCTCTGAGCGCCGGCCTGACCGGACTCTTCCTCGGTTTCGGCTCGATCGTGACCGCTGGCGGCCTGTGTCCCGCTGACGGTGGTGCGGTACCTGTCGCGACCTGCCCTGCTGGGGCACCGTCACTTCTTCTGGCATCAGTCATCGCCGGACTCATCGGTCTCGCCGGATATCGAGTCATGAGCCCTCGACTACCAGGACCCCACCTCATTCCTTTGGTGTGGCCAGCCGCGTTTTTGCCACAGGCGTGGACGGTGTTGAGCAACGCGAGTGATCAACCCGAATATGGCGGATGGGGCGGCATTGGCTTTGGCCTCCTTCTTCTTGCGCTGGGGGCATTTCCCCTCATCGATCTGTTACGTCGCAACACTCTGCACGCCGTCTTCTACGCAGACGCCGCACCCGTCTCGCGTCGCGTCCCGGGATACCCGCGCGGCTACACCCTGGCCACAGCGCTGAAGTCAATTGACGACATGGGACGCGATGACGGCACGAGCGAGACAGAGATGGCCGAAATGAGGGCACGCGTCATGGCATCACCTCTAGGCCAACAGGGCGGTCCGCCTGCCGTCGACCCGAAGGCGAACGATGGGAAGCGAGCGCTGACCCTGGCACAGGCAGTCACCGTGGTTGCTGGCATAGCAGTGGGGTTCGCCGCTGCGTCGGCGCTGATGTACTAGGAGGTGCCGGCTCTCGCCGTCAGCGCTCGATCGACGCGAGAATCTCAGCGGCGCGCGGAGTAGCGGCCGCCAGGTCGTCAGGAACGAGTGACAGTCGCGTGCGTCGAGCCAGAATGTCGTCGAGGTCGTTCGCACCTTCACTTCGCACCGCGTGCACAATCTCAACGCCCAGAACTGCGATTCCGGGTGCCAGTGGCTCAAGTAGTTCGGGTCGATCTTCGGCATACGCGGCAACACGGCCCGCCTCCGTGCCAAATCGTCGTTGCAGCCGAGGAACCGATTCGATCACGGAGTTACCTGCACCGACGAGCGGGAGTTCGTGCGTGCGACAGGGCACCGGTGTAATCAGGTCGACCACGTCTTGCGCCATGCGCCGGTAGGTCGTGAGTTTGCCGCCTGTGACCGTGATCAACGAATCGCCGGTCTTGCGAATCAGGTGCTTGCGCGAGATGTCTGACGTTGCCCCTGCTCCGCCGTCGTCGGGCGCCACCAGCGGACGCAGACCCGCGAACGAGCCCACGGCATCGGCCGCCGTTACTGGCGCAGCCAACACCGATGAGATGACCTCGAGGATCCAGTCGATTTCGGCCGCTGTCGCAACGGGCTCGTCAGGAAGTGGGCGCGCCTCTTCCACCACATCGGTGAGGCCGCAATACACCAGGCCATCGGGCTGCGGAATCGCAAAGACGAATCGACCCATGTGACCGGGCACGGGAACAATCATCGAGGCCTGCGGAAAACCGAGAGTGGAAGCACGCAGTACGACGTGAGTACCGCGTGAGGGTTGAAGTGTGACTGAAGGATCGAGAGTGTCAGCCCACACACCCGTGGCATTAATGACGTGCTTGGCTCGAATCTCAAACCGTCCGGGTTCGAGCGTGTCTTCAACAACCGCGCCCCCGGCACCGACCTCGAGTGCGCCTACTCGCGTGAGGATGCGGGCGCCATGAGCCGCCGCGCTACGCGCAATCGCCACCACAAGCCGGGCGTCATCTTCGAGTTGCCCATCGAAACTCACGGTGCCCGAAACAAGCCGACTGCGATCAAGCGCTGGCGCGAGCCGAGCAGCTTCCTCAGCGTTCACCTGGTGGTGACGCGGAAGCAGACCGCCTGTGCGCGCGCCCAGCGCAAGCAAGTCGCCGGCTCCAAACCCGAGTCTGGTGATAAATGAATCACGACGGCTATCTTCACGCATGTGCGGAACGAGCCCAGTCAGCGGATGTACGAGGTGAGGTGCAATGACGCGCATCAGGTAGGCGCGCTCGACGGCACTTTCCCATGCAAGTGCGGCGTTGCCCGTGATCAGGTAGCGCAGGCCACCATGCACCAACTTGCTCGACCATCGCGACGTGCCAAATGCCAGATCGTGCCGCTCAACCAGCGCCACTGACATACCGCGACTCGCCGCATCGAGTGCGACGCCAGCACCTGTCACACCTCCGCCGATGACTAACACATCAACGAGTTGCCCACCGGCCACGGCATCACGATCACGTGACCGTCGCCGCGGGTTGAGGTCGGCCCGAATGTCGCTCGGGGTGATCGTTGCCGATGATGCGCGCACACTCATGACGCGCCTCCCACCGGGGCGAGATAACCCATGACCAATTGCTGCAACTCATCGAATGCGCGCGGGTCGGTTTCCTGCACGATGCGCTCGGAGAACACAAATGACTGCGCGGTCATCGTGAGCGTGAATGCGAACAGGTCGGGATCACCGTCACGCACCGAACCGTCGCCGCCACGAGAACTCATACCAGCGGCGATGATGCCGGAGAGATGTTCGCGCGCCATACGCTGCGTGGAACCGAGTCGATCAACCATCAGCGGAAGGAGAGACTCGGGGTCAACATCGAGCACTCGACGCATCAAGGGATGCATGGCCACCGCCTTCGTCACCGCTGCGACCGCCTGGGCCGTACTAGTGCGGGCGTCGAGTTTCGCTGGCAGACCGGCTTCGATCGTGGCCAGCAGGAATGTCAGCTCCTCACGCAACACCGTGGTGAACAGGGTGGGCAAATCAGTGTGGCGCCGGTAGAGCGTCATCCGCGAAACCCCAGCGCGGCGAGCAATATCGGCCATCGTCACTCGAGAGACGCCAAAGTCGAGAACGCAGTCGTAGCAGGCTCGCAACACCGCGTCGTCATTGACGGCCGGCGATACCGGACGCGGCAGAGACTTACTGTTACGAATCGACGTCATGTGTCACACTGTACCAGTAGTCAACGAACAGGAGTCTGTGGTGGCGCAGCACGAGGCACCCGTCCCGGCGTGGCGCGAGCGAGGAGCTGACGAAGGCACGTACCGCTCGGTGTTCGCCTATGACTCCACGCGCGTGAAGCATCCGAGTGCCGGCTGGGTACGCATGTTCAAGGACGAATTCGGCATGAACGACACCGATTTCATGGCATCGGGCGACCAGGGCGATGCCCTCGTGACGCTGCCACACCCTTCACGCATCGACCCCCGACACCGCTCGGCCATGGTGGCGATTGTTGGCGCCGAGAACGTGGCCGACGACGCCTACAGCCGCGTTAAGTACGGGCATGGCAAGTCGGTCGATGAAGATCTCGCGCTACGAGCCAGGCGAGCGCCCGAGGTTCCCGACCTCGTCGTACATCCGCGCCACAAGGCCGACGTCGTCGACATCGTGGCCTACTGCGCCGCCGAAAAGTTGCCGCTTGTTCCGTATGGCGCCGGGTCAGGAACGGTCATCGGTACGCGTACCGACGGCGGCATCGTTCTGGTGATGCGTACGCACATGAACCACGTGTTGTCGGTGAGTGAGCGCACGATGACTGCGACCGTTCAGCCCGGACTCATCGGATCAGACTTCGAAGCGTTGTTGAACGATGCACCCCGAGCCTTCGGAACGTCACGCGCATTTACGTGCGGTCACTTCCCGCAGTCATTCGAACTCGCCTCAGTCGGCGGCTGGATCAGCGCACTCGGATCAGGCCAAGCCTCGACCTACTATGGCGATGCCTACGACCTAGTGGTGAGCCAGGAATACGTCACGCCCGTTGGCACCATTCGTACCAAGGACTATCCCGCTACGGCAACGGGCCCAAAGGTCAACGACATCCTCAAAGGCAGCGAGGGAATGTTTGGTGTTCTCGTCGAAGCAACAGTGAAACTCTTCCGCTACGAACCCAGGAACACGCAGCGCTTCGCATTCATGCTGCCCAGCTGGGAAGCCGGAGTTGAAGCCACGCGCGACATCGCGCAAGGCGAATTTGGCTTACCCGCAGTGCTGCGCATCTCCGATTCGGAAGAAACCGAGCGCGCACTCGCACTCAAAGGCTTCGACACCGGCCCCGCCAACACCTTCCTGAGCATGCGCGGCTTCACGCCGGGCAAACGCTGCCTACTCGTGGGCACCGCCGAGGGTGAGAAAGGTTTTGCCAAACACGTTGCCTCCATGTCACGCAAGATCGCTCGACGTCACGGGGGCATGACACTCACCGGATTGGCTACCAAGCAATGGGAACACGGTCGCTACAGCGACATCTACGTGCGCGAAGACATCCTCGATTTCGGAATGGTCATCGACACTCTTGAGACGTCCGTCACATGGGACAACCTGCACACCGTCTACAACGG
>Ga0194058_10001373_pt1 | contig 12112 bp, 7 predicted proteins | sample SepL4417m_MetaG_FD_155490 | JGI IMG/M metagenome (GOLD analysis project Ga0194058, IMG submission 155490) | Anoxic zone freshwater microbial communities from boreal shield lake in IISD Experimental Lakes Area, Ontario, Canada - Sep2016-L442-17m | ecosystem: Environmental > Aquatic > Freshwater >... | reverse complement strand
CGGGAGCTACTCGAACCCGGTCATTCACGCCGACTACTCCGACCCCGACGTGATCCGGCACGGCGAAGATTTCTGGATGGTGTCCTCGAGCTTCAACTGCACGCCTGGCCTGCCGATCCTGCATTCGAAGGACCTTGTGAACTGGCGGCTTGCCAACCACGCGATCCGGCAGGTCCCGCATCCATCCTACGCTGACGTGCGTGGCGGCTGCGGCGTCTGGGCGCCGGCGATCCGGTTCCACGGCGGGAAATTCTGGATCTTCTTTCCGATGCCGGACGAGGGGATTTACGTCACGAGCGCGGACCATCCCGAGGGTGAATGGGCCGAGCCGTGGTGCCTGCAGGAGGCGAAGGGCTGGATCGACCCCTGCCCGTTCTGGGACGACGACGGCCAAGCCTACCTCGCCCACGCCTACGCGATGTCCCGCTCCGGAAAAAAAGAACGCATCCACCTGCGTCCGATGACCTCCGACTGCCGGACGCTCCTAGGCGAGGGGAAGGAGCTTTTTCACACTCCCCACCACCTGTATTTGGAGGGGCCGAAGGTCCACAAAATTGACGGATGGTATTACATCCTTTGCCCCGGCGGCGGCGTGCAGACCGGCTGGCAGGTGGTTTTCCGGTCACGCGACCTCATGGGGCCGTATGAAGAAAAAGTCGTCCTTGAGCAGGGCTGCACAGGCATCAACGGCCCACACCAGGGAGCCCTTGTGGACCTGCCGGACGGCTCGTGGTGGTTTCTGCATTTTCAGGATTGTGGCCCGTTCGGGCGGATCGTCCACATGCAGCCGGTGCGCTGGGCCGACGGATGGCCGCTCATGGGCGAAGACCTCGATGGCAACGGCGTCGGCGAGCCGGTCGCGCGCTGGAAAAAGCCGGTCGCGGGATTTGGTCCCGACGTCCCCGCCGCCAGCGATGATTTTTCCGCGACGACGCTCGGGCTCCAATGGCAGTGGCATGCCAACCACCGCGAGGACTGGGCTTCGCTGGATCAACGTCCCGGCTTTCTCAGGCTCTTCGGCGGCGTTGCCGGATCGGCCGACCTCTCGCGCTACCCCAGGTTTCTCGGGCAAAAATTCCCAGCGAGATCGTTTCTTGTAGAAGCCGATCTCGATTTCTCCGGCGGGTCAGCCGGCACGGTCGCCGGCCTCGCGATCACCAGCGGTTCGGGCTCGCACTTCATCGGGCTCCGGCGTGCGGGCGACTCGGCGGAACTGGTCGTCGGATCTCCCGATGGGATCGAAGTTCTCGACGCGTCTGTTCCTTTGGAGATCCGGATTCGTGTTTCCGTCCGTTCGGATGGAGGATTTGTTTTCGGCTTCGTCCGACCAGGCGGGCAGGCGGTCGAAGCGCCTTGGGAATTCCATGCGCGCGAGGGTGGCTGGATTGGGTCCAAGGTCGGTCTCTTTCACCTCGCCACCGAGGCAGGGGCTCCCGGTCATGCCGACTTTTCCAGGTTTCGTTTTTTGCAGCCTGCAACCCCAGAAAACACCCCGGTTTAACGGCCGTGTCTTTCTTGCAAGGAATGTCGTCCTCCTGCTTCTGCTGAAACCGGGCTCTGCTGGCAATTTTTGTTTCGGCCACATCCTTTGCGAGGTTGGGATAAAATGAAATTTTTTTCAAAACGATGGAATTTCATTGCTTTCTTTTTGTGATATGACATTGTAGATCCACTTTCCCGCCCCGCCCATGAATCCTCAAGGCTCTTCACCTGAACCCGCCAGCTTCGGGCGTCCGCGTGGATTCGTGCTGGTGTCTGTGCTGTTGATCGTGGCGCTGGCGACGATCCTCGTGGTGGTGACCAGCATGATGGCGCAGATCGAGCGCAAGGCGGCGGCCAACGGGGCGAAAATCGAGCAGGCCCGGGCAAACGCGCTCTTTGCCCTCGATATCGCGATGAACCAGCTTCAGCGCGAGGCCGGGCCCGACCAGCGGATAACCGCGCGTGCGGACATTCTGGACACCAGTTCGACGGCGGTGAGCACAAATACCGTGAAGCAGCCGCTCTGGACCGGAACTTGGAAAACCTTCAATCCGGCAGCAACCAACCAGGCGCTCGACGACCCCGCCGGCTCGTCCACCAACACCAGCTATCTCCGCAACTGGAGCGTCGGGTCCGGTGCCACCACCCCCCAGGCGAAGGCCAGAAATGCCAACATGGCGTGGCTGGTGTCCGGGGCAACGAACAACACGGCGCTGAATCCTGTCGATTGGACTGCGAATGCCACGAATTCGGTGCTGCTGGCCGCCGGGGTGGGGAATACAACGGTCGATGTGAATGCGCCTTTGGTGGCCATGACCTCGACGCCGCCCGGGTATTCTTCGCCGCAAACGGTCGGCAAATACGCCTACTGGGTCGCCGACGAGGGGATCAAGGCCCGGGTCAACCTCGTCGATGCCACGCTCGGAGCGCCGCCGGGATCGGTCACCGAGCAGCTTCACTACCTTGCGCCCCAGGCCAATGCCATCCATAAGATCGCCGGCTTGATGTCCTCGTCCTCAGCCGATTTCCGCACGGCCAATAGCCCTGAGGCCCTCCAGAAGCTCAATACGCCGGCTTCCCTTCTCTGCCTGGGAACGACTCCCCCGAGCCTCAATATCAAAGCCTATTCGCCGGATATCACCACGTATAGCTCGAGCGTTCTGGCCGATGTCCGCCATGGCGGACTCAAAAAAGACCTGACTGCCGCGCTCGAAAGCCCCGATGAGTTCGACCGGCTGATGGCATACATGCGCGAGGAAACCAAGGGCGTGGACGCCCTTGGCAGCTTGACCCGCGAAACCGCCGGTCGTGAGACGGTCAAAAACTGGTGGGTCCGCTGGCAGAGTCTGTATCATTTCTACAATCTCTATAAATCGAGTTACTCAGTCTATGACTACACCAACGGAGTCAAGGGGTCGCTGACCCCCTCCAAGGTGCCCGGTTTGGGTTCCCCCAGTGCCACCAGCCTGCCGATGCGCTACTATGGTTATGAAAACGGCCTGAACGATAATCGCCTATACGATCCACTCATGCCGGTGCAACTTTCTCTGACGGCCTATGTCGGCCTGACCAGCAAAGTTGTGCCTACCCCCGCTGAAAATAACCCTTCGACCGGTCTGCCCTATCCGGCTCCGGGCGCCGGTCAAAACTACTATAAATTACGGGTCCACAATGTGCCGCAACTGATTCTCTACAACCCCTATAACGCCACCCTGACGTCCCCCGTCGCCAACTTTCAATTCACTGCAAACGCACCGCTATTCTTTACCTCCGTGGCCAGCAGCTCCTCTCAGAAATGGACGATTAAAGTCGGGGCGCAAACAGTTCAGACCAGCAAGATGATGGCGTGGGACGGAACCCCAAATGCGGTGGGACCGCCAGCAGTAGACAACTCCAGCAGCGGAGGCGTATTTACAGTAACAACTTCGACGTCGGCCAATATGACCTTTGCGCCCGGCCAGATGAAGGTTTTCGGACTGGCCTCAGTTCCTTCTGCACCTACACCCATAGCCAACCTTCCCATGGTCACGAACCTGACCAATGATTGGGTGGCCGGAGTTGGACAATATGCCTATGTCAAAGCCGACTCCGGCTCCGACTGGGTCGCCCTGTGCAACGACTCGGATGCACTCACCGTGACATTTGATGCCGGCACACGGCTCCGCGCTAATGGCAATAAGCTCGACTGGAATCAAGACGGCAGCCGCGACACCCTGAGAAATTCCATTTGCTTCCCCAAACGGTGGACGACTTCGATTCCGATGGGACAAAACCTTATGGACGTTCAGTTAAGCACAACGACAGCCCCACAAACCCTTGGGACGATCAGCAACGTGGTGAGTTCGAGCAATAGACTGAATACGTCCAGCGCGCAACTGAGCATTCGAATGCGTGGTGCCCGCTCGGCTGATGGGTTCAACTTACCCGTCTTCAGCTCCAATCGCAAAATTTCTAATTTTTTTTACCCGTATAACCGCGATAGCTATGTGCAGGAAATGACCTTTGGTTCCACCGCCACGACCACGGGAAGTGCTCCGCCTGAAAATACCGTTCACATAAGCGTAGCCGGCGAACCTGAAAGCGTTTGGGGCAAATTCAGCGCAGGGGCCAATGCCAACGACCAGAGCCGGGTGATCCTCAAGGAAATCCCCCGCCATCCACTGGTCTCGCTCGGGCAATTCCAACACATGAATCCGTCCTCCCTGACACCCAACAGCGCCACGGAGGGAATTGCGAACTCGCCGGGGACCGTCTTGTATCCGGTGGGTGGTTCGCTGGCCCAAGAGGACTCGGACACCAGGAACCCCGGCGATGACAACTTCTTGGCCAACGAGGCTCTCTTCGACCGCTTCTTTCTATCGACCGTGCCCAATACCTACCAGGACTCCAACGCCGCCAATTATTATCCATTCCAGTCATTCAACAGCGCCTACATTGCGGCGGGTGGAGGCCTGCCGAACAACCGGATGAGTTATTACAAAGGCAATGGCACAAGCCCGACCGTTTCACAGCTCCGGACTTACGACCAGGCGGCCGCCAAGCTGATGCTGAACGGAGGATTCAATGTGAACTCGACGTCAGTGGATGCTTGGAGAACGTTTCTTGCATCTGTCTCGGGCGTCGCGCTCACAACTGGTGTCGTCGCGAGCGATTCGGCGTATTTACGAAATGCCAGCTTAACCTCCGAGGTATCCGGCACCGCAGCCTGGGGCGTCGGGGCCAAACTGACCGATGCCCAAATCACCGAACTGGCCACCAGGATTGTCGCCGAGGTGAAGTCGCGGGGGCCCTTTTTATCGCTGGGCGATTTCCTCAACCGGCGACTCGGTGCCAACACCGACGAAAAAGCCCGCCGAGGCGCGTTGCAGGCGGCTATTGATAATAGCACGATCAACTCAGCACTCACGAGCATCGGGGCAACCGCCGTGACAACCACGCCTACCACCATCAGCAATACCACCCGTACAGCCCCCAACCTGCAAGAAGCCACCGGAATCTATCCCAATACCGCCAAGGGCATCCCGGGCTGGCTGATGCAAGGCGACCTGGTGCAGGCCCTGGCTCCGGCGATGACAGCCAGATCCGATACGTTTGTGATCCGGATTTACGGTGAGGCGGTCAACCCGAAGACCCACGCGACAGAGGCAACGGCTTATGGCGAGGCTGTGGTTCAGCGGATTCCGGATTTTGTGGATTCCTCGGATTCCGCTGAGCTCTGGGACGATCCGGTCACCAGTGTTGCAACCGACACAACCCAGGCGACCTACAAAATCAATGCCACAAACCAGGCATTTGGCCGAAGGTTTAAAGTCACCTCATTCCGCTGGCTTAATCAAAATGAAATCTAAACTGACAATCCTCGTTGCGCTCATTGCCCTCCTCCCCTGCCCGGCTGCCTTCTCCCAGGCCAAACAGCCGGAAAAGGCCGGCAAGTTCCGGATGATATCCTGGTCAAAGCCGGTTAGCGGCCTGCTATTCGAATCCGGAGGCAAGGTGGTTCCGGTTGATCTCATCGTCCCCAATACACGCACGAAGCCATATTCGTTTACCAGCGCGGGCGATCTCGTTTTCTTTTCTGCCACAACAGGTCCGGACGGCAAAGAGGTTCGGACTCCACTTCTTACGGTCCCCTACGGGCAGCTCGACGAGAATATTCTCATTTTGGTCATTGGGGATTCCCCTCCATATACGGCCAGGGTATTGGATGAGAGCAGCAGCAGCTTCCCTCCGGGCTCCTATCGGTTTGTGAACTTCACAAAGCTTTCGATCAAGGTCGCTCTGGATAAAGAAGTCACTTCGATTCTTCCGCAATCGCAGGCGGTTGTCGTGCCCAAGGCTCTGAAGGTCGGGGGCGTATTTACGTTGCGCATCGTCAACGAGACGAGCGACGTCGGCGCGGGGTACCATTGGATCTATTCGAACCGGTGGATGTATGGCGACCGCGAAAGGATCATGGCCTTCATCAATCACGATGACTCCGAACAAAATGATGGGTTCTCGGTAAAGTGTTTCACTGAGGACGTTCCGGTTCCCGCCAAATCAAGCACGAGATAAACCTTTCAAAAACCGAACCGCCCGCAATGAACCCTTCCCGCGCCGCCTTTTCCCTCCTCGAGCTGCTCGTTGTGATCGCGATCATCGCGATCATGGCGGCCGCCGGGGCGATCGCGCTTGGCGGTTCGGGCGGGAAGTCGCTCAATGGTGCCGCCTCGGTGGCCTCGTCGGTGTTCACCCTGGCGAGGACGGAGGCGATCCTGCGCGGGAGCAGAGGGATCGTGCGGGTGATCGTGGATGCGGACAACACGTCGCAGAGCCCGGACACCTATCTGCGGCGGATGGCGGTGGTCTATTCCACGAATTCCGGAGCTAGCTGGGACTCTGCCGCGAAGTGGGTGACGCTCCCCGCCAACGCGTGCTTCAACACGGCCATGAGCACGAAACAAGACATGACCTTTAGCGGACTGCCCGGGTCGGTCGGAGCGAAGACGTTCTACTATTACCAGTTCGAGCCGAACGGCCAGATGAACCCGAGTTCGCAGTTTGTTGTTTCGCCGAGCGCTGGAGGAACCAATCAGCTCTATGGCTTCAAAATCCACCGCATGGGGAAGATGACGTTCTTCGACAACCCCAGCGATATTCCAGCACCATGAGGGACGGAAAGCCCGCTTCAGCCAAACCGAGGTGCAGCACCCTGCTGCCCAACCCGCTGCCTGCGGGATTCAGCCTCATTGAGGTCGTCCTGTCGGTCGGGATCGTGAGCTGCGCCCTTCTTGCGATTTTCGGAATGTTCAGCGTCTCGCTGAAGACGAGCGCCGACACGATCTCCCAGCAGGAGGTGGCCGGGATGACGCGCTCGCTCAACGAATTTCTGCGGACCACGAACCCAGCGGCCGGGTTTTCCAACGTCTCCAACTGGATTGGCAGCGACCCGGGGATTTATTGTTTCGTGACAACAAACGGGCGCTTCACTAACGCCGTCGGGATTCAGGAGTCTGACGCGTCCCGCTCCGGACGCCTCTTCCGCGCGGTCCTCTCCCTTTCCTCGAACGCCCCCGGGATCACAACTCTCACGGATTTGGCGACGAACGCGATCATCCCGCTCCAAGTCAGAATTTACACCGTCCCATCCGTCGGGCTGACGAATCTGTCGAACCTCCAACCGGTCTATACCTATGACACAGCGATCAGCCGGTAAGGCCGCCCCCGGTAGGGACGCATCGCCGAGGCGTCCGTCATTTGCATTCAAAATTGTTCCGCAGGAACGCAGAGGCTTCACTCTTGTCGAAATGCTGGTCGCATTCGCGGTCGGGGCGCTCCTCCTTGTATCGCTCGCCTCGATGATCTCCGGCTCGATGGCCGTCACCCGCAAATCCAACAACTCCCTGCTTGCCTACAATGCGGCCTCGGCAGCGCTCGATCTCATCGGCACCGATCTCGAATCGCTGGCTGCCACGCGCCAGCCCTTCGAATACCTCCAAATTGGAAATGAAAGCGTCACCGGCGGAAGCAACACCGCCAAGCTGATGTTCCTGACAATCTCTGCGAACGACATCACGACGAACACGGCGGACAACGGTCAGACCCGTGCGGTCATGTATCGGCTCGCCGCGCAGGATGTCATCAAGACCGGCGGAACGAACATCACCCACGGGCTCTTCAGGTTTTGCGAGACCAATGCGGGCGTCGTCTTTACGAATTACCTCGGGCAGACGAATCTTGCGGTGGCTGCCGGGTTTTCCCTGCCCGCCAACAACGCGGACTATCTGGCGGGAAGTATCATTGATCTCCAAGTGAGGCTCTATCCTCCAGGCTCGCAGGTGCCGATCAACACGAGCGTCGTGAACGTCGTCAGGATGGGCGGTGCTGGCGTCACGGTGGACTCGGCTGCGAACACGAACCAGATCGCAACCGCCGAAGTCACGCTCACTGTCCTTGAGGATGCCGGCGAGAAGATGCTCAAAAACGGCAAAAGCTTGGACGACGTGCGGAAAAAATTCAGCCACACACTCAGCCGGAAAGTCATGTTGCGGACACCTTAACTCTTATTTTTCACCAAATACAAATCCCATGACTCCAACAAAACCCACCCGGACTCCGTCTATGATCCCGAGCATCTCCTGTTTTCCAAATGCCGTCGCGCTTGCCGCTCTTTGCGGGGCGCTCGCTTGGTCCTCCCCCGTCGCTTTCGCCGCAGATCGTGTAATCGCGCACTGGGATATGAGCTCGCCAGATGCTAGTCCCAGAATTATTCCTGCCGGAGCGAACTCCGAGGCGGGCGATTTGAAGTTTCCTGCAGCGTCCACAGCCACCATTGAGAAAGATTCCGCCGTGCCCGGAGGGCAAGCCCTGGTGTTTCCCAAGGTCGAGCCCGGTGGCAAGTCCGCCAACAAGGTGGCGGTAGCAGGTGATTTTTCCGTGGAATTGCTTGTGAAAGTATCTCCCGATAACAATAGCGAAAAATCTCTCACGATCGTTTTCAGCCCGTTTTTCTTTCTCACCTATAAGAATGAAAATATAGGTTTTAATGTCAGGCTTTCAGATGGTTATCAATTTCTGAACAAGCTGATTCAGCCCGGCAAATGGATAGCCGTCACCGCCAGAGTTGAGGGCGGGAGGATGACGTTGTCGGTTGATGGCGATTCCGTGGAGAAATCGTTGCCTCCCGATGCAAAACCTAACGGAGAAGAGAATCTGATATCCGTGGGGGGAGTCGCCGGTTCCATCGCCAAGCTCGTCGTGACTGCGAAATGAAGCAGCACCACGCGCCGTAACCCATCCTGAAAATTCCACGACCTTAAACCGATCAGGCTGTCAGCCGAAAATGATGTCTCCTCGCCATGCCTCCAACAGTCAAGCCGCCCGCACTCAGATGAAACTTGAACCCGACGGTAGGGGCACATCGCCGAGGTGCCCGACTATTGGCGCGGCAGCGCCGCCCGATCGAGCGAGGGACGCCTGCGGCGAGGCATCCCTACCGGAGCAGGTGGCTCGGAGCGCCCGGCAAGGGCGCATCGCCCGGGTGCCCGATTTTTCCCATCCAGCATAACCCTATGAAAATGACAATTGTCCTCTCGCTCCTGATCTGTGCGATAGCGCATTCGGATCTTCCCGCCGCAGACCCATCGAACCAGGGGGAGCTGACCAAAGATCCGGGCACCGGCGAGAAATACACTTCGACCGAACGCCTCGACCTGAAGATGGTCAAGGAGCACAACAACTTCGGCTACACTGACGAGGAAATTAAGACCTGCTTCGATTATCCGCTGGTGTATCAATTCGATTTTGCCGGGCTGGCGAAAAACCGCATCAAGCCGCCGCCTGCGGCCGGGATCCATCCGCGCGTGCTATTTAACCCGGAAGAGCTGCCCGATCTGCGCAAGCGCCTTGCGGAGACCAAGCCCGGGAAAATGGTCATGGGCCAGATCCGTGCCGGCCTGACGGAGTGCCTCACCGGCTCGAATGCGAAATTCCGCGCGATTTACGATGCGGCCGCACGCGGGGAAGAGGACCCCGGCCTGCTGAAAGATGACGTGGCCTACTACGTTTTGTATGAGGCGTTCCGCTGCCTGGTCGATCAGGACGATGCGGGAGGAAAGAAGGTGGCGGCAGCCATCACGACGCTCGCGAAAATGGACAAGGCCGTCTTGGACAAGCACCGGATCGACATCGCGGCGAATCCAAAATCAGCTCCTAATGCGGCACGTGATTATCAGAGCCAATCGTGGGATTGCCAGTGGGGGCTGCTCGGGCTCGGGTATGACTTCGCCTACAATTGGATGGATGACGCCCAGCGCGACACCGTGCGCGAGACGCTGGCCGATGCGACCGCTGGCATGTCCTTTATCGGCCAGGAAACGCTTCCGGCGCTCCGTGCCAACACTTCAAACTGGACCCCGATGCACATGCGCCTCATCTATATGATCACGGCGATCGAAGGGGAAAAGGGCTATGACCCCGCAGCTTACAAGCGCTGCGTGGAAGGCTATAAGCGCTATATGAGCGTGAACATCTTTCCTGCGGGCGAGATGTTTGAGGGGATGGGCAAGAACTGGGTCATGGCAGAAAATGTTTTTCCCCTGGCGAAGCGCGGCGAAAACCTGTTGTCCCTGGTCAATTTTCGCAACCAGGCCACGGGTTACTACCTCCACGCCATGTTCCCGTGGGGCAACAAATCCGGCGGCAATTGCTTCACCTTCTACGATTCCCTCGGAGGGACCGGAAACGGGGTTTCCGGCGATGATTTGCATGTCCTCAAATACCTTTACCCGGACGATCCCACCCTCGATTTTGTCTATCGCAACAGCGTTGGCGAAAATTATGAACGTTTCTCGGGCAAGCTGCGCTTCGGCCATCTGATGAACGTTTATCCCGCGATGATGCGCGCGATCTTTGCGCAGGATTACGACTCATCGATCACTTGGGATCAGGCCTTGAAGCGGGCGACCGAGGGCAAGCCTCTCACCTATTTCAGCGAGGAAACCTGCAACCTGATCACCGCGAGCGGGTGGGGGCCGGATGCCTTGCAGTTGCATTTTCTGACGAAGGCGATTCCCGGCGGCCATGTTTACGCCGACCGCACCCATTTCAGCGTCTATGGTCTGGGCCGCCCCTGGGCTATTTACAAGCCGATGCGACAGGTCAATGACCATTACCTCCCCAAAAATCGCTCGGTGATTCTCATCGACGGAGCCGGCGTCTCGACCGTGATGGGCAAGTGCGTCATGATGGAGGACTCGCCGGACGCCACCTGGATCGCGGCGGATGCCAAGCTCGCCTACGATTATGCGTGGGCCGGGCCCAAGGACAAGGGCGCGATCAAGCCGCCGTTCACCGGCAACGATGTCCGGCTTCACAAAAGTTCAGCTCCCTGGATGGACATGCCGTGGGGCGATTTGCCGAACTGGCAGACATCGATCAAAGACGTCGAGCTTCTGTGCAAGCCGAACACCCCGGTGCAGCGGGCCTTCCGCACGTCCGGGCTCATCCGGGGAAAACACCCTTATGTTCTCGTGGCGGATGATATCCAGAAGGACGAGGTCCCGCACGAGTATCGCTGGAACATGACACTCGCGGACGACCTCATTGCCATGCCCGATGCAAAAGACTTGCCTGCGGATCTGACATTGGGCGAGAAATCGGCCGCTCCCGACAAGAGCCGCCGCATGCTGGTGCGCGTGCTGCAAGCCGATGGCGCGGATGCCGCCAAGCCCGCATTCCTGGAGACCGATGAGGTGCCCAACCCGCCAAATCCTAATCTGAAGGTTTCCAAGCTGAGCGTCATCGCCAATTCCGTCGCGCCGAATTTCAAGGTGCTGCTCTTCCCTCACCTCGCGGGCGAGGAGATTCCTGTGACGACGTTCAACAAGGATCGCTCGCAACTCACCGTGAAATGGAGCGACCAGGCCGACGTGCTGACGTTTGCGCCCGCCCCGGATGGCCGCACCCGAATCTCCCTCTCACGCAGCGCAAAATGAAGAACAATGAAATGACAGATCTCTCCGCCGCGACGAGATGCAGACGTTTACGGCTCCTGCCTTTGAACTGCGCGGGCCGACTGCAAACAACCCCGCAAGCCCTTTAATGGCCCAATGCAAAAAACGCTTATGACCCTGTCCGCCGTCACACTGCTCACCGGTGCCAATCTCGCTGCTGCCCAAGGTGCCACCGTCCAGTCCCTCGCCGGTGACTGGCAGGTCCAGATCAACCCCGTCGCCAACCCCGCCACATGGTCTCCCGCCGAGTCAGTCCAGACCGTCCGCCTGCCCGGTTCGATCCAAGCCCAAGGCTTGGGCGATGGAATCTCGACCGAGACAAAGTGGATCGGCGGGGTGGCCGACAAGGCCTGGATCACCTCCCCGCGTTATGAGAAATACCGCCAAAAGGACGATCCCAAGATCCCCTTCTGGTTTCAGCCGGACAAACACTTCGTCGGCACCGCAGCCTACCGCCGCAGCTTCACCGTCCCGCCCGACTGGGCCGGCAAGCGCATCGTGCTTTCCTTGGAGCGCGTTCATTTTGCTTCCATGGTCACGCTCGACGGCAAGGAAATCGGCCGCGACAACAGCCTCTCCACGCCCCACCGCTTCGATCTGGGACACCTGGCCGCCGGCCCGCACGAGCTGGTCGTGAG
>Ga0194058_10001370_pt1 | contig 12115 bp, 9 predicted proteins | sample SepL4417m_MetaG_FD_155490 | JGI IMG/M metagenome (GOLD analysis project Ga0194058, IMG submission 155490) | Anoxic zone freshwater microbial communities from boreal shield lake in IISD Experimental Lakes Area, Ontario, Canada - Sep2016-L442-17m | ecosystem: Environmental > Aquatic > Freshwater >... | reverse complement strand
GCTCAAGCGGGTCGCTGCTGCACGGCGGATAAATCTTGCCGGCGAAGGAGGGGAATACGAAAGTCTTACTCTCAACGCCCCGTTCTTCTCCCGCCCCATTACCTATACCACAGAGGAGATCCGGTCACTGCCTGACCGGCACGAGCTTGTATTAGGAGGGTTTACCTGATGGCGCAGGACAGCGATGTGAAACTGGGGCAACTCACCAAGTATATCTTCACTGCACCGTCCGCACTGAGATCCTTTCTTCTCATTGTCGTCCTTGGCCTGATCATCGATGGTGCCTGTGCCCGTGCCTGGCTGACTCTTCCGTTCTCCGGCAATATCGCGTACACCCTCCCGACCGTGCTGAGCAGTAACCTGTTCTTCCTGCCGGAAAAATTCCTGTTCTCGGGTACCATTGCATTCAGTATACCGGCAATCGCTGCCCTGCTCCTGACAAAGCCCATCATCGAGTACAGCGGCAAGACCATGACCTGGAACCGGTCCGGCCTCCTTGCACTCGCATGCACGGTATTTGGCGTGATCATCACACTTGCCGCCCTTTTATCCTCGGTCACGCTCATCCCCCTGTTCTACGCAATCTCGCTGGGTTTTATCTTCGGTCTTCGACTTTTAGTCCTTGTTGCGATTGCTGATTACCGGGTGACAAGAATGATCTTGCCGGCCCTGACCCAGAGTGGGGTAGGGGTGATTGTGGGGATGCTCCTCTTCTCCCCCTCGTTTGCAATCTTTGCACTGGTTCTTCACCTCGTATTCGGGTTGGGTTTTGTTATCCTTATCTGGATTATCGAGCGTCCTCTCAAGCATGCATTCGGGATACGGGGACTTGCATTCATTAACGCATTTATTGCCCATATGACCGACGGGTCGAAAGGCATGGAAAATTTCTTCCGTGATATTGGAGAAGAGATCTTTGTCCCGCAGGTCAACTTCTTCTTCCGGCGCGGGAAGGGCGAGCCTGTCCTGTTCACGGTACCGAATCTTCATCCGGGCCCCATGGGTGAGATTGGCGGGGGTAACCTGCCCAAGGTGCTGCACGATAATTTTCCTGAAGAGACGCTCGTTGCCCACGGGTGCGCCACGCACGATTTCAACCTGGTCTCGGAATCCGAGATCGATAAGGTGATCGATGCGATCAGGAAATCCCGCAGTGATCTTTCCTATGCCGGGGCAGCAGGACAATCCGGGCGCCTTGCCGTTGGGTCTGTCCAAGTGCTTTACCAGCGGTTCAATGATTCGGTACTTCTCATTACCACTCGTTCCCCCCAGAGAACGGAAGATCTGGACTTCTCGATTGGATCAACGATCATGGCAGAAGGACACCGCCTCTTTCCCCATGTCGCCCTGGTCGATGCCCACAACTGCATGACCGATCTCTCCTCTCCGGTTCTTCTTGCAACCCTGACCGCTACGGAATACCAGCGTGCGGCCATGGACGCCATGGAAGCCTGCAAGATCTCACCTATGCACCCGCTAAAGATTGGTGTCAGCCACATGACCGTACCCTACCTCCGCGAGCAGGGCTTCGGAGACCTGGGAATCCAGGTACTGGTTGTTGAAGTGGAGGGGCAGCGCACGGCCTATGTCCTCTTTGACGGCAACAACATGGCCCTGGGTGTACGTGAAGTGCTGCTTGAGCAGATTCTGACCCTGGTCGATCATGCAGAAGTGATGACTACGGATTCCCATGTGGTCAATACGATCACCGGAAAGAACCCGGTTGGTATGCACGTACCCGCTGCTGAATTCCTGCACTATGTGATGCAGAGTGTCGGGGATGCGATCAATGATCTCTCTCCCGCTGAGGTGGCAGCGAGCACTGCTCACTGTGAACACGTGGTGGTCTTCGGTTCAAACCGGATCTCGCAACTGGCGAGCACGGTCAATGCCATGCTCGTATTTGTTGCACCGCTGTCGCTTGCCATGCTGCTCCTGGCATTCCTGCTCTCTCTCGTTGCGTATGCGGTGATGGGATAGACCTCCTCCCAAAATTTTTGCGATTTTTTTTGCGAATTATTTTTTTCCTCCGGGTTCCTGTTCTCCGGATACCCGTATCCAGCACAAACAATGCACTGCTCACGCGTTCATGGTCATTCCGTATAGTTCAATTTCATTCGAATTTGTCTGCTGGTGTTTCGTAATGTCGGGCGGTTTGATTTTTTCTGGAATTTACGGCAGGGTCTTATCGCTTGTCTTGCGGGATCGGACAGAGCCCTTCTCTGGGCATCAATATATGGGATTAAAGAGAACAAACCGGTAATCTCGTGGATAAGCTATGACATCAGCACAGGATGATCCGGCGTTTGCGCTGGCAACCGGGGAGAACACTAGTACCTCCATGGAATCTTCAGAACCGGACCCTGAGGGGCACCGGGTAGATCTCTACCTGGATCTCGGGAGAACTCTCTACGAGTCCGGGGCATCTGTCCAGCGTATCAATGATTCCGTCCGGTACTGTGCCCATACGCTTGGGGATGACGATGTTCATGCGTTTTTGGGCAATGAAGCGATCGAAGTAGGCCGCCGGACCGGGGAGCGTACGCAGATCCGTATGCATGCCTTTCGTGAACCCGTGCGGGTCAATGCAACCATTCTTCAGGGAGTCAGCCGTATCCTTGCCTCCTTTGGCACCGGCGGGGCAACTCCCGAATCGGTCAGGAGCAGACTCCAGGCATTACGGGACCTGCCCCCGGTCTTTCCGGCATGGTTGATCGTAGTAGCGGTTGGTGCAGCCTGTGCTGCATTTGCTTTGCTGAACAATGCTGATCTGCTCTCCCTCTGGGTTGTCTTTATTGCCGCGTCGATAGGTTTTGCAACCAAACTGTATGCCGCTACCCGGGCCGGCAACCTGTATCTTACTGTGTTGCTGTCGGCCCTCACCGCCTCGGTCTCGGCACTTGTCCTGCTCCCCTTCTCCCGGACTGCAACACCCGAGATAGCGCTCATCTCCTCGCTCCTCTTCCTTGTTCCGGGAGCAATTCTCATCAACGGGGGGCTCGATATCGTACGGGATCATACCGGTTGCGGGATCGCCCGTTTCACCTCGGTCATGGCACAGCTGCTGGTCATAACGGGGGTCCTGCTCATTCCCCTATCCCTCATTGCTCCCGATACCGGCAGTTCGATGATGCTCTCCATCGGCTGGACCGGTATCCTTGTAGGGGCAGCAGCGGCCGGAATCGCAGCGCTCGGTTTCTCGCTCATGATGAATATGCCCCTTGCGGCACTCCCGGGATGTGTCATCTGCGGGTGTGCAGCCCGGTTAATCCGGGAGATCGGAATTCTTGCCGGTCTGGATCCCATCATGAGTATCTTTATCGCAATGGCAACTGCCACCGTCATTGCTTTCGGGATTGGCAGGATCACCCGTGTCACTGAAGTGGTAATTGCCGTTGCTGCCGGTCTTCCCATGGTCCCGGGCCTTGCTGCCATCATGGGACTCAACGGTCTCTTCCAGCTCACGCATCCATCAGCCGTATTCCAGTCCGCTCTTATCCAGACGACTCTTCAGAGTTCTCTCTATGCAGTTGGCGTTTCCCTTGCGCTGGTTGCCGGAATTATCTTTCCCCTCATCATCATCACCCGGGGAAAACCTCGAATATAAAAAAAACCGGAACCGATCTCTCTCCGAACCTTTATTAATTCCTAATCAATGAAGTTATTATGCTCCCCAAAAAGGATTTTTCCGATGTAATTTACAATGTTCTCACTCCTTTGGATCTTCACGAGAAGGTTGCAGAGCTCATAACTCCGGAGAAAAATCCTGATGTTGTTATCACCTATGGACATGGGCATCTTTTTATCGGCCATAAAAAATTCAGCAATGGGTTATCGGTATCAACCGATGGGGTTGGCATGTGGGAGATACGGGGGCTGACCACAGCAAAGGACGATTCTTACGAGTACACTAGCGAGATTTTAAAAACGGAGCGGACCGAGACCGTTGCCCGGGCAATCGCTGCCCTGATGATCAGCTGGAATGAGAGTGAAACCGGGTAAAATAGAGCGGGATCCGGGTCCTTCCCCGGCAGGAGCATGACCCGGTATCTCCATGGCTTCGGATAGTCTCCCTGATGAGGAAAATTCTTTTTTTTAATTTTGTTTTGGATTATGACTTTCCACAAATGGCTGTTATGTCTTGCCTGTGCAGGCGAAGTCAACATACCCGTTCATGGGATCTGTCTTGAGCAGCCGGACCCTGACCTTCTCTCCAACTTTAAGGCCCTGCTGGCCCTGCATTACCCGGCCTTCCGCCGGGGGGGTTATGAGCCGGACATAGGTTCCTTTTTCAGATGCTCCGGAGACCAGTGCGTCAAACGATGTGCCGATCCTGTCCTGAAGCAGGACGGCCGCTGCGGCTTTGCGCATGAACCGTTCGACTTTCTTCGATGCTTTCTCCTTCTCGGTCAGCCAGGCTGACTGGTCGGTGAGTTCTTCTGTTGTATAGGGACTCTCTTCCTTGTCCAGGACGGTTTTGACCAGTCGCTGGATGATGAGATCTACGTAGCGCCGGTTGGGGGCGGTGCCATGCGTGTAATCGGTGACCGCGAGAGCAAAGTGACCGATTGGAACTTCATGGGGATCGAGCGGAACGTATTCCCCTGCCCCCATCAGTTTCACAATCGTGAGGGACAGGTCGGGGAAGCGGACCGGATCGGCTTCTTTCTGCCGGCTCAAAAATGCCGTGAGAGCCTTTGCATCCGGCTGATCGGGAAGATCCTCTCCATATACGGCAGCAGTCAGCACAATCCCGTCCCAGTGTTTCGGGATGCGGACTATGCGCTGGATCATTGGTATCCCTGCATTTCCGAGGAATGCTACCGTAGTGCCATTGGCAGCCACCATGAACTCCTCGATCAGGTTTCGTGCCAGGTTCTTCTCCTGGATAATGAGATCTTTTACCGTACCGTCTTCAACAACGGGCTCGGCCTCTATTGTTTCGAGTTCGAGCGCACCCTGTTCGGTGCGGGATTTTTTTAACCGGAGTGCTGCTTCGTGCTGTAGCCGTACCTGGGCTTCAAGTCCGTCAACCTTTCGGATGGTATCAGGAACCGGCCCGGATCCTTCGAGCCAGTCTCCGACTTCTTCATAGATGAGTTTGGCCTTGTTGGTCACCAATGCCCTAGAGAGGTTACCATGGCGGACACTGCCATCGGTAAGAACTGTGTATTCTATGATCACAGCCCGGCAATCCTGGCCCGGAAGGAGCGATGTGATGCCTTTTGAGAGCCGGTCCGGCAGCATGGGGTACGTAACAATTCCCGTATAGACAGATGTACCATTATAGGCTGCGTACTGGTCAGCCTGCGAGTGCTTGGGGACATAGTGATCCACATCGGCAATTGCAATCCTGACATGGATTTCACCTTCCGGTCCCCGCTCGCAATACTCCATCTGGTCGAGATCCTGAGAGTCATGGTTATCGATCGAGGACCAGAGGAGGGCCCGAAGATCCTGCCCGTTCTTTCCGGTGGCTTCCGATGTATCCGGGTGTATCGCGTTCACTTCACGGATAACGGCTTTGGGGTACTCGGGTTTGAAGCCGTATTTCTGCATGGCAAAAAAACTTATAGCCTTAAGGTCTACGGAGCGGCGGTATTTCATAGGCGGTTGATTGGGATTTGGTGGCAGGGTTGATAAAACAGTGCGTGAGCCGGTTGAACTGGTTCATGGACTGGCATTATCAGCCAGCAGCACCCGATCAGTACCAGGAGAACAGTCCTGTTCTCTCTCTGATTATGAACGTGAAGATCCCCCGACATGGTATTAAGTATTTTCTCGTGGTCACGTTTGTTCTCATCCTGGGCATTGTTATTGTTCTTTTCCAGTCTGCAGCAACCCATCCCGGGCTGGTCCAGACCAATGCGAGCGGGTTGCAGGCATATTATGCCTATCATGTGACGTTCGTCACCTCCCATATGTCCACCGTCTTCCTCCGGCTTTTCTTATCCAATGCCGGTGTTGCACTCTTCATCCTTCTCGTTCCCCTGTACGGGGTCTGGATCTGGTGGCTGAACAGGACGCTTCTCAATCCTGTAATCAATCTCATGAAGGGAACGGTCCTTCTCCTGGTCCTTGCGCTTGGCCATAATTCATTCAGCTATGCCTGGGTCACATTCAGCACGTACCCGTTTCTTGTCTTTCTCACCATGTATTCTCCTCATGGATGGATCGAGATGCTCGCTTTTATTCTGTCAGGTACCTTCTCGCTGGTCTGCATTGATTCCCTGCAGAGGTACTTGGGCGATAGTCATGGCGAGCCTTCACTGCATCCCGGGGAGGTTGCCCTTTTTATTTTCAGCAGGGTCGGGCGGGTCTATGTGGTGATTGCCTGCCTTCTTGCGGTTGCCGCTGCCATTGAATGCTGGATTACGCCAGTTCTGGTTACCTCGGTGCTGGAACAGGTACTGTTGCAGCGGGTGATCTGACTGGGACTACGTTTCCGCATTTCTCTGGAAATACTCCCGGAAAAGTATGGTGGGGATTTTCCGGATCGATTTTTGCCCGGCTCTTTTTTATACCCCTTGTGCTGATCATTCATTATGTCGCCAAGACAATCCACGCCAAAAGACAAGAGCGATGTGAACGTCCCGGTCAAGACAGGACCCAGCCAGGATCGGGATCGCCAGCTGCAGGATGCCCGGCACCACCCGGCGGCCCATCCCCTCCCGCACCCGGAGCACAAACCCATCAAGAAGCGGCTCTTCCGGCAAAACATACGCCCCATTCACATCCCCATGGCGATGAGTTGCCTGCCCATACAAATCCGCCAGGTCCTATCAAGCCGGCAAAAAAGATCACCCGGACCGGGGCCAAGAAGTAATCATTCATCTTTTCTTATTTTTAAGATAATTATAATACTCTCTTTTACCGATCTGTCTGCATGGCACTCAGGGAAAAGATCCTGGATGTAATTGAAGGTCCCCATGCAGCAGCCGTGGCCACGGTTGCCGGGGGGCTTCCTGCGGTACGGTTTATGGTACTGAGTGGATTTCCCGATATGACCTTTGTGGGAGCCACCATGAAAAATACGCACAAGGTTGCGGAACTTTTGAAAAATCCTCATACTGCCATATCCATCTGGTCCGGTAAGGAATTTTCCGATCCCTATGTCGAGATCAGGGCAAAAGGGGAAGTGCACGAGGACCTGGCAACCAGGAAGAGATACGGGAACCCGATGTTTGAACAGTATTTCAAATCAGTTGACAATCCGGATTATGTGGTCCTGAAATTCTCTGCTGAGGAGATCACGTATCACGAGCCAAAGATGATGGGCCAGGAAGTCTGGAAACGGTAAGAAATCTTTCCCCAACTTCATGTCCTTTTTTTATACATGGGACAAAAATCTGTATCGCGTTTTAGATCTTCCAAACCCGGGAAACTCATTTTACGGCCTTTTCATACGATCGTTTATCCCGTCAGCGTGACAATCGATACGAACAGCGAGCCCTCATATGTCATCTACTCAGTTTTTCCCCCTGCCCCCCGAACTCCTCGCCCTTGCCTGCGAAACGGTGAACCGGCGTGTTGACCAGTTACCGTTCATGCAGGATGGGTGCTCTCTCACTCCCGAGCTCATCGGTGTTACCATGGAATGCCTCAATGCTGAGTTTTCAAAAACTCTTGCGATACACTCGAAACAAACTGCCGAGAAAATGGATCCGGAAGGACTTGACCAGTGTCTTGCAGTGCGCCAGGATCTCACGGGGGATCTTCCCTGTGCATCTGTGGTAACCGATGTGCTCTGTCGCGCGGGAATCGCTGATAAAACCGAAGTTGTCGACACGAAGTCACACGCGCGGACCCGGGCTGTCCGGCTGCTGCCCCCGTGGACCTGGCATAGTGCATCTGCCCCGGTCGCTTCCCCTTCCCCGGCAGGTACGGGGACCGGGAGCGACACTCCACCCGATCCATGGATGAGTCTCTGCCCGGTCTGCCGGACCGGAATCTTAAACCGGGTGTTTGGAAAGCAGTTGTATGGTATTCCCCACACCGATTATTATGTTGAATGCACTCATTGCGGGGCTAAATTCATCCCGGAAAAAGAGAAGTTCTGCCTGGTCTCTGTTGCTACGATACGCGATCCCACCTGGAAACGCTATTTAAACAAAGCTTTCTCACCGGAATCATGGATAGAGATTGCGCGCGCCAGCGGTGCGGGCCCGGCAAAGCGCATAATCTCCTCATCTCCTCACCGCTCCTCTGCCCCGGCCTCATTTTGTGCCCCGTTCCGTGTTCCCCCGCCCCGTAACCAGGCCGTATCCATTGTGCTCAAAACGGGGTCTCTCATTACTATGAGAGACGGATCCCTCGGTGTTCCGGTCAATGATAAGATCCTCTATTTCAAACCGGTAAAACTGATATTTTCCGGGGGATTGAAAGAGGATGTCTTTGAAAAGGAACAAAAAATCCTAAAAGATATCATCAGCACTCCTGCTTATGCCCACCTTAAAGCAAAGACCGAAGAGAAGTATGCAAATTATCTTCCGCTTCGTCTCGGGCTCTTTTGCTGGGAGAGGAAGGAGAAACACGATCCCTTTTACCGTGAATTCTTAAATCCCTGGGGCGATGAAAAATTCGGTACCTTTATGGTGGAAGATACCGACCTCTCCGGCAAAAAAGGAGTATATATCGTTGTTACTGAAGGGAAAGCCTGCCATGCCGGTTACAGTCATGAAACCTTTAAAAAGACCCTCTCCCAGGAGTTCAGCCGGATCACCGCGGGAGATTGCTACCTGGACCGGGATGGCACCCGCTGCCGGATCAACGCACTCCTGTGCCTGCAGAAAAAAATAGCCACGGTATATCTTCATGCAGTTGATAATGAAGAAGAACGGGTCCGGATTGTTGATGCCCTTATGAGCCGTTCACCGGTCAATACTCCGTAAAAAAATTGTGAAATGGACCGATGAATTTCGCGATACCGATCAGAGTATTTTTCATATGTAATGCAAACATTATAGTTAACTACTCTGGATACCGATCAAGGTGATCATAAATGAAGTGCCCTCACTGTGGGATGAATATACGCGATAATATTGTGGAGTGCGGCTATTGCGGCGGCCAGATATCACACAGCTCCGGCAAGACTTCTGCAGCTGGTGGCAGGACCGTACCCAAAGAGAGTCCTGCAAAAAAAGCGACAAAACCCATAAAACCGCAGGAAGAAGAGGCGGAGAATGAAGATGAGGAAGGAGGCGGGCTCTCGCCATACCTTCAGCCGGGGGAACAGGTCCAGATTGGATCTCTCAATGTATCGGTAAAAAAATTCTTTTTCCATGCATATCTTACCGATAAACGTATTTTTTTGATCGATACCCAGGAAAAGAAACTCAAGGTTACTGCAAAGGATGTAGCACGGGATACTATTGCTGAATGCACCAGCGAGTTTTCCGAGAATTCAGATCCCGTCCTTGTCCTCTCCATCCGGTCTCCTGATGAGGAGATCAAGACAATGAAAATTGTCTTTGTCCAGAATGGCACGGACCGGTCAACCGAGATCGACGAGTGGATCTCCCTCCTGCAGGATGCACGACCGCATAAGAAATCCTCAAAGAAAATGGCAGAGGCCGAAGAACCTGTTATGCAGGACGAAGAACCGGTAACTTCTTCCCCCGCAGAAAAACCCGCTGCAAGGGAGGGCCTGCATCCGACCCGGAAGCCTGCCAAGGAGCACGAGAAGCAACCCCCGGCAAAGCGACTGCTCTCTGTTTACAAGGCGCCCGTGGAAGAAGAAGAGACGGAGCCCGAGGAAGAAGAACCACCCCGGCGTTCTCCGGTCAGGCAGCAGGAGCCTGCGAAAAAATCCATCTCGATCAGAAGCTATGACCGGGAGATCCCCGAAACGCAGAATGAGGATGTGAGACCTCCAAGAAAACCTGAAGTGCAGTCAGCAATGAAAGTTGCCATGAAGAGTGCCATGCAGCCTCTCAGGCAGCCTTCTGCTTCACAGCCGATACGGAGAGTCACGTCAGAACCCATGTATCGTCAGCCGGTTTCAGAACCCGAACCCGCTCCCTTTGTTGAGATTCTGCCAGATGAACCCCGGGAAGTTGTGGAAAAACCTGTACGCGAAGAAGCCGGCAATCCCCAGTTCTGTCATAACTGCGGCAAGAAACTCCCCCATAATGCAAACTTCTGTCCCGGGTGCGGGACGAAATTATCCGCACATCGGACCGGGCACACCCTGCCATCTGCCTCCACATCATCTCATGGATCCTCGCATGCACCGTCATCCCCGCAGAGGAAAGTACCAAAGATCATGGTATCTGCTTCTGATGACGAGGAAGAGGACCGTAACGATGCCGCACCGGCACCGGTAAAACCCCCGGTGAAAAAGGCTCCCCCGAACAGTGAGATGACCATTCTCCATAAATTCCTGAGACGATAAAAAAGTTCAGGGAGTTATTCCCTGAATTATTCTGTTTAAAAAAAATATCAATATCATCCGATCTGTTTTAGCCCGCTCCCAAAATGACTGGCAAAAACTCCGGGGTCCTTTGGGATAATTTCTTCGGTTTCTCAATATTTTTAGTGGTTCGTTCTTCTGGGTATGATCGCATTTATGGTGAAACTGCGCTGAGAAGATTCACACTTCATGAGTGGTTTTATGAGAGAAAAAAGCCATATTCCATTACTCCCGGTCATTTTTGGACCGCAGAAGAAAACGGTTATATCACTACCAGTCCCTTTTATTATTACGAACTCTCACGAGGAACGGCATGAAGAGAAATATCCAGATTGAAGCATTGGACCAGATCCCCCTGGAAAAACAGCGGATTGAACTTGTTGAACGCAAATGCCTTGGCCACCCGGACAGCCTTGCTGACGGAATTGCCGAATCGATCAGCCAGGCACTCTGCAAGACATATCTCGAAGAGTTCGGGGTAGTGCTTCACCACAATACCGATCAGGGAGAAGTTGTTGCCGGAGAATCCCGCCCGAAATTTGGCGGCGGCCGGATGATTCGCCCGATCTATGTCCTGCTTGACGGTCGTGCAACCAAGCAGTTCAATGGCGTCACTATCCCCGCTGATTCTGTGGCTGTTGAAGCTGCACACACCTATCTCCACAAGATTCTCCCCGAACTCAATCTCAACCGCGACCTGATGGTCGATTGCCGACTTGGGACCGGTTCTACCGATTTAAGGGATGTGTTCAAGCCCTCAACCGGAAAAACCCCCCGGTCAAACGACACCTCGTTTGGTGTCGGTCATGCCCCCTTCTCCGAAGTTGAGACCATCATAAGAAACGCAGCGGAATATATCGATGTGAAACTCCGGAAAAAATATCCCGCAATCGGACAGGATATCAAGATCATGGGTCTGCGCGATGGCAACACCATCACCCTGACAATCGCCTGTGCCATTGTTGACAAATACTGCGCAAATATCAAGGAATACCAGGAGTACATGGTCCTTCTCAATGAAGAGGTGGTAAAGATCGCAAAGAAAACAACCAAGCGCAAGGTTGTCGTCCACGTCAATACCGCAGACAACATCAAGAAGGAGAGCATCTTTTTGACCGTTACCGGTACATCAGCCGAGATGGGCGATGACGGTTCAGTTGGTCGCGGCAACCGCTGCAATGGTCTCATCACCCCCAACCGCCCCATGAGCATGGAAGCGACCAGCGGTAAGAACCCGATCAACCACATCGGTAAGATCTACAACCTTCTCTCAACCCAGATTGCACAGGAATGTGTCGTGAAAGTAGACGGGATTGACGAGATGTATGTCCGGCTCCTCTCGCAGATCGGCCAGCCAATCGACCAGCCGCTTGTTGCAAGCGTCCAGGTGCTGCCAAAATCCGGGTATAAATTAAAGGATATCAACAGCGAGATTCTCTCGATTGTGGATGAGAAACTTGCAACCGTCACCCAGGTCACCGAGAGAGTTATCCGTGGCGAACTCAAGACATTCTGATCTACAATGCAGGAAAGGCGAATCGCAGGAACGATCGTGAAAGCAATAAAAACTGAAAAAACAAAAAAACCCGCAAAAAAAACCGGGAACCTCACCCCTTTTTCTGATATCGTGCGTCTTGCGATCCCCAACAAAGGCAGGATTGCCGCGCCGATCATGGAACTTGTGGAAAAGAGCGGGCTTCATCT
>Ga0194058_10001366_pt1 | contig 12136 bp, 9 predicted proteins | sample SepL4417m_MetaG_FD_155490 | JGI IMG/M metagenome (GOLD analysis project Ga0194058, IMG submission 155490) | Anoxic zone freshwater microbial communities from boreal shield lake in IISD Experimental Lakes Area, Ontario, Canada - Sep2016-L442-17m | ecosystem: Environmental > Aquatic > Freshwater >... | reverse complement strand
GAGAAGGGCCGCACTGGTCGTTTACCGCAGCGGAGGAACTCGGGGTCAACCTCTTCTACGCCGGGCATTATTTGACGGAGACTTTTGGAGTGAAGGCGCTCGCGGCCGAGCTCTCCGAGCGGTTCGCCCTCCCCTGGCAGTTCTTTGACCACCCGACCGGGCTTTGAGCAATGTGTCCGATGCGGCTTGTCAAATTCGGAAAACCTTGAAACCATCGGGTTGCCATGACGCTTGACCACTTGGAAAACTGGTATCTCAGGAAGTTCGATTCCTCGGAAATTTTCGGCCCGGTGCGCTTCGAGCAGATCAGGAGCTGGGCGCAGGCGGCGCAAGTGAATTCCCACGACATGGTTTCGACGGACAAGGAGGTCTGGACGAAGGCCCCGATGATTCCCGATCTGGCCATGGACTGGCTGATCGAGGTGACCGACGTCCTCCTCTACGGGCCGACGACGGCGGAGGCGCTGATCGAGTTTTATCGGGCCGGAGAAATCAGCAGGGAGACAACCGTCATCAACTGCCGGACGGCAGAGGCCATGCCGCTCGCGCAAAACCCGTTTTTTAGCGCGAAGGAGCAAGCCTCCACGCAGGAAACCCCTCCGCATCTGGGCATCCGGGTCAACGTCCAAAAGCGCATCCGCGACCTCGAGTCCTCGTTGATTGAAAGCCGCCGGCAGCTGGATCTGGCGAAGGATACGATCGCGAAGCTTGAGGCGACGGTCAGGGAGCTGCAGACGAATCTCGACAACGTCCGCTCGGGAAGACGCTAAAACGGAAGGTCATCGGGTTCCTCCCTCCGCCTTCCGCCCATAGGATTCGGCAGGCCGACATCCCACACCTCGATGAGGTTCTCTGGAATTTCGGAGAGGAAGCGGGATGGACGCTGGAAGTTATCCCCGTATCCCGCGCCCAGGCGGAGCTCCGGGTAGGTCAGGTAGAGCTCGTCTTTGCAGCGGGTGATGCCGACATAGAAGAGCCGCCGCTCCTCCTCGATCGCCGCCGGGCTCTCGAGGCTGCGGGCGCTGGGGAACATCCCGTCGGCCAGCCAGATCAGGAAGACGACCCGCCACTCGAGGCCCTTGGCCTGGTGGAGCGAGGAGAGGGTGAGCTTTTCCTCGCCGCCGGCGAATGCCTCGGAGGTTTCGGCGCCCCCCAGGAGGGCGAGCTGGGAAAGAAATTCGCCAGTCGCATCGAACTGCCCGGCAAATCCCTCGAGCGTCGTGAGGTCGTCGCGCCGCTCGTCGTAGTTCTCGAACTTCGTTTTCATGTAGTCGTCATAAAACGCGAAGAGCACGCACTTGATCATGTCCGCAGGCGGCAGCGGCCCGGCGGCGGGGACGAGGTCGGTGAGCGTGTGGACGAGCTGGGCCCAGGGCTTGGAGGATTTTGAGGGGACCTTGAGCGCGAGGAGGCTTTGCAGGCCGGCCGCGCGCGACAGCGCGGCGGAGGCCTGCGCCCAGAGGGATTCTGCCGTCTTGTTGCCGATGCCTCCGAGCAGTCGTGCCATGCGCTTGAACGAGACCTCGTCGCGCGGGTTCATCGCAAATTTGAGGAATGCGGCGACGTCTTTGATGTGCGCCTGCTCGAAGAACCGGAGCCCGCTGGTGATCGAGAACGGGATCCCCCGCCGGGTGAGCTCCATCTGGATCTCCATCGAGTGGTAGTGCGCGCGGTAGAGCACGGCGATCTCGTGCAGCCCGACGCCTTCGCCTGCGAGCTCCCGGACCCGCTGCGCGACGAACGAGGCCTGCTGGGCGCTCGTCCCCAGGCACACGAGGGCCGGGCGCTCAGGCTGGGATTCGCGGACCGCCCTGAGGTTTTTGGGGAACTGGTTTTCGTTGGCGAGGATCGCCGCGTTCGCGAGGCTGAGAACCTCCGGGACGCTCCGGTAGTTGGTCTCGATCTTATAGACCATTGCTCCGGCGTGCCGGTCCGGGAACCGGAGGATGTTCTCGCAGTTTGCGCCGCGCCACGAGTAGATGCTCTGCGAGTCGTCGCCGACGACCATGAGGCTTCCGTGCTTGGAGGCAAGCCGGTCGACCAGGTCGGCCTGGATCAGGTTGGTATCCTGGTATTCGTCCACCAGCACGTGGCGGAACTGGTGCTGATACTCGGCGGCGACATCCTCGTTTGTGAGGAACAGGGCGAGGGTCTTGCAGAGGAGGTCGTCAAAATCCATTGCGTTCGCCTGCAATTTTGCCGCCTCGTAGAGCCCCTGGACCCGTTCGATATCCGGAGCGAGCGGAACGAAGTAGCGGTATTTTTCCCCGAGAACCTTCCGGACTGGCGAGCCGGTATTGATCGAGTAGCTGAAGAGGTCCGCGAGCACCCCGGGCTTGGGAAACCGCCGGTCGCTGGACGAAATGCCTTCGCGGGCGAGGACGCTGGCGACCAGATCCTCCTGGTCCTCGCGGTCCATGATCGAGAACCCCTGGCGGAAGCCGATCCTCTCGGCGTGGGCGCGCAGGATCCTGTTGCCGATCGAGTGGAACGTGCCTCCCCAGACCCCGTCGCCGCCGCCCGGGACAAGCGCCCGCACGCGCTCGAGCATCTCCCTCGCCGCCTTATTTGTGAACGTGAGAAGCAGGATCGAGCGGGCCGGCACCCCTTGGGAGAGGAGCCATGCCACCCGATACGTGAGCGTCCGGGTTTTTCCGCTGCCGGCCCCCGCGATGACAAGCGCCGGGCCGGGCGGCGAGGTGACCGCCGCGAGCTGAGCCTCGTTGAGCTCGCCTGCAAAGTCAATCTGCGGGCTGCCGGCCGGGGGCTCAAGGGTATACGCTCTTGCCACAATCGTGTTCCTGCCAGGCGGGCGGACTGCCTGCCTGGCTGCGGGTCATTCCGCCCCAACAATCCGGAATTTATCGACCGAGCCCGGGGGGATCCCGAGCCCGTAGGCGAGGAGCATGAGCGATTCGTCCCAGATCCGGCTTTTCGTCGAGTCGAGCACGACCGCGATGACGTCCCGCCCGTTATACGAGCCGCTGGAGATCAGGCAATGGTGGGCCTTTTCGGTGTAGCCGGTCTTCATGCCGTTGCAGAACTAGTAGTGGCGGAGGACGCGGTTCGTGTTCTTGAGCGTGACCGTCTTGCCGGTCGAGAACCGGAAGTCGTAGTATCTTTTGTTGATGATCTCGCGGAGCGTCGGGTCGCGGTAGACCGCGCGCGCGACGCGCGCCATATCGCGGGCGGTCGAGAATTGCCCGTCGGCAGGAAGCCCGTTCGGGTTGACGAAGTTCGAGTCGTTGCCGCCGAGCCGGCGCATCGTCGCATTCATGCGCTCGGCAAATTCCGGGATGCTGCCGGCGTTGTCGCGGGCGAGCGCGCGGGCGATGTCGTTGCAGCTCTTGATGAGGAGGGCATGGAGGAGCTGGCTACGGCTATACTGCTGGCCCGGCCGGGTGTTCAGCTTGGTCGGCTCGACGTTTTCGTCAGCCTCCTTGATCGTGACGATATTCGACAGGTCGCCGGAATCCGCCACGATGAGCGCGGTGAGAAGCTTCTGCGTGCTGGCCACCGGCCGCTGCTCGTCGGCATTTTTCTTGAACAAGACCTTCCCGCTGTTCGCGTCGAACAGGATCGCCGACTTCGCGAAGACCGGCGGCGGGTCGGCCGCGAAGACGGGCGCCGCCACAAAAAGAATCGCCAGCAGAAGATGAGAGATTTTCACGGTGGGAACGCTAGCTTTTTGTGGGCGCAAGTTTAAGCACTTTTTCGATCTCGGCATCTTTTTCTGCGCCCAGCTCGATCGCGCGGAAGTAGTGCCGCCTGGCGAGCTCGGTGGATGGCGGCTTTTCCTCGAGGTAAAAAACGGCGAGGTTGTAGTGCGCGTCCGAGTAGCTCGGGTCGAGCTCGACCGCGCGCCGGAGCTCGGACTGCGCGCCGTCAATCCAGCCTTTTCTTCCAATCACCACCCCCAGAAAATTTCTGGCGCGCGGGTTTCGAGGGTCCTGGAGGACCGCCTGGGAGAGGTCGGCGAGCGCCTCGTCGAATTTTTCCTGATCCATGTGGATCATCCCGAGGGTCAGCCAGGCGGCGGGGTTTTCCAAGCGGATCGAGACCGCCTTTTTGAGCAGCTCCTCCGCGCGGCCGACATTTCCGGCGCAATGCTCGACGACCCCGAGGTTCACGAGCCCGACCAGGCTCTCGGGCATGAGGGTCAGAACCCGCTGGTAGGCTTTTCGGGCCCCCGCGTAATCTTTGCGAAGAAACGCGGCTTTGCCTTCGGACGCTGCCCGGCTCGCCACCTCAGGAACAAATTTTGCGTCTTTGGTGGCATTTTGAGCCACCGAGGCAGGGGTGCCGAGCAGCGAGGCAAATGCGGCCGCCAGGAGCAGGTGGCGGGAGCCGGGGCTCATGTGCCTGAAAGCTCCTGTGCGCGTTCGGTCCCGGCCGCCACAGCCTCGAGAAATGCGCTCCGCACGCCGTGGGCCTCGAGCTGGCGGAGGCCGGCGATCGTCGTCCCTGCCGGGCTGGTGACCATCTCGCGCAGCACGGCCGGGTGCTCGGACGTCTCGGCGGCCAGGATGGCGGTGCCGAGCACGGTCTGGACGGCGAGGTCCAGAGCGAGCTTGCGGGAAAGCCCGCAGGCGACCCCCCCATCGGAGAGCGCCTCGATGACCAGGGCGATGTAAGCGGGCCCGCTGCCGCTGAGCCCGGTCACCGCATTGAGCAGCTTTTCCTCAACGGGGAAGACCGCGCCGATGCCAGAAAAAACCGCCTCGGCCAGCGACCTGTCATCCGGGGTTGCCGATGGGTCGCAGGCATAGGCGGTGGCCGAGCGCGCGACGATCGCTGCAGCATTTGGCATCGCCCGGATAATCCGTGCGCCCGGGGCGATGGCCGAGAGCGAGGCGAGCGGCACCCCGGCAGCGATCGAGACCAGGAGCTTCCCGTCCAGCGCGGATCCGGCCTGGGCGACCGCCGCGCGGACATCCGCAGGCTTCACGCAGAGGAAAACCGCAGAGGCCGAAGCGGCGGCCTCGGAGTTCGACGCGGCAGCGCGCGCGGATGTCTCCCGGCTCAGGCTGGCCAGCAGCTCCGGCTCCGGGCATGCGGCCATGATGTCCTCCGGCCCGCACACGTTCGCGCGAAGCATTCCCCGAATGATCGCAGACGCCATCTTCCCCGCACCCAAAAATGCATATTTCATCGCGGGGAGGCTAGCAGAGGTGAGGATCCGGTGCGAGGCCGGATTTTTGCAATCGGGCATTCACTTTCCCGGTCCGGCAGCGCGCTCGGTGGTGGAGATCGCATACATGTCGCCGGCCTCATTGACCAGCGCGGTGGCGGAGATCCAGACATCGACTTCCTCGCCGGCCTTGGTCATTCTCCGGGTGCGATACGGCTCGAGGATTTCCGACTGGCTGAGCTCGTGCAGCTTGGCCAGCGCGTCCTTCCGCAGCGCCTCCGGGATCCGATCCCGCGTGTTCAGCTCCAGCGCTTCGGCCTCGCTCCATCCATACATCCTCCCGGCGCCCGGGTTCCATGCGATGATCCGGCCCTGCAAGTCCTGCACGGTGATGGCATCGTGCGCATCCCGCACGACCACCGCGAGACGGTGCAGCCTGTTGGATTTTTCCAGCGAGTCTTCGATCCGCTTCATCTCGGTGATATCAACAAACGTGATGACCGCGCCCTCGATCACGTTGTCCATCGTGCGGTAGGGCCGGATGCGCATCGTGAACCACGCGCCAGCTGTCGATTGCAACTGCCTTTCCTGGGGGATCAGCGTATCCAGCACGGCCTTGATGTCTGAGGTCAGCCCATTGTAGCCGACCAGGTTCGAGACGATGTGGGCCACCGGCCGGCCTGCATCGCTGGGGATCAGGTTGATGACTTCGGCCGCCGTGGGAGTGAAGCGCATGAGGTTCAGCTTCAGATCCACAAAGACGGTGGCGATGCCGGTTCCGGACAGGAGGTTGTTCATGTCGTTGTTCGATCTCGACAGCTCGTTCACCTTGCTGTGCAGCTCGTTGTTGACCGTTCCAAGCTCCTCGTTGACCGACTGCATCTCCTCCTTCGCCGTCTCCAGCTCCTCGTTCGTCGATTGCAGCTCCTCGTTGACCGACTGCATCTCCTCGATGCTGGATTTGAGCTCCTCGTTCGAGCTCTGCAGCTCCTCATGGGTGCTCTGGATGTATTCGTCCTTGACCCGCAGCTCCTCCTTGAGCGAAGCGATGGCTGCGCCGAGATCGCCGAGATCGCCGAGATCGCCAGGATCGCCAGGATCGCCAGGATCGCCGGGATCGCTGTGAGCCACGCCTTCCGGCGAGGGCTCCAGGAGAACCAGAAAAAGAGGCGACTCTAGGGTGGACGAAGGCAGCCCGCTGGGCACCGGAGAGACGCTCAGGTTGACCATCGTGAAGTGGCCGTTTGTTTTGACCCGCAGGCCGAAGGCTTCCGTCCTTGCATAGGTGCTTTTAGCTTTGTGCAGCGCAGTGGTCAGCGCCAGAACCAGCCCCTCGCGAGCCATCCTCAGGATGTTGCTGTGCACCGCCTCCCCCTGAGCCGGCTCCAGATACATCCCGGAGCGGCCGTGGATGTAGAGGATGTCGCCCAGGCCGTTGACCAGAGCTCCGGTCGCGCCAATCTGGTGCAGGATCGCCCGCTCGGCGAGCTCGCGCAGCGGAAGCTTGATGGGGAATTTCGTTCTGTGTGCGATTTGGGGGGAAGACGCTTCGATCGCTGTTTGGGGAGGATGAAAATCGCCCAGGCCGGCTTTCTTCATGGCATCATCCTTGCGCTGGTAGATCTTGGCCTTGCGATCCTTCAGGGCAAACAGGGTGATGCACTCGCCCACCCCTTCGGACGTGCCAAGGAAAAGCGCTCCGCCCGGGTTCAGCGCGTAGTGGAACATGAGCAGCAGGTTCTTCTGCAGCTCCGTGCTCAGGTAGATCAGAAGGTTGCGGCAGCTGATCATGTCGAGCTTGGAGAACGGCGGATCCTTGATCACATCCTGCTCGGAAAAGATCAGCATGTCGCGGATTGCTTTGTGGATGCGGTATCCGCTGCCATCCGGCTCGGCCGTAAAAAACCGTGCCAGGCGGCCCGGGGTGACCGTGGCGGCGATGCCTGCCGGATAAAAGCCGGCGCGGGCGGTGGCGATCGCGCGGCTGTCAATGTCGGTGGCGAAAACCTGTATCTTGTAGCTCTGCTTTCGCACCTCCATCTGCTCCTGGAGCAGGATGGCGAGCGAGTAGGCCTCCTCGCCGGTGGAGCACCCTGCAGACCAGACGCGGATCGTGCTGCCCGCAGGCTTGCCCTCAAACAGCTGGGGGATGGTCTGGCACTCGAGCGCTTGAAAAGCCTCCGGATCGCGAAAAAAGTTTGTTACGCCGATGAGGAGGTCGCAGAACAGCTCCTGCACCTCGGGGTGCGACTGCTGCAGATACTTGACGTAGCTGTCCAGCGATTCGATCTGCTGGAGGGCCATGCGCCGATCAATCCGGCGGCGGATCGTGCTCGGCTTGTATTTGGAAAAATCGTGTCCGGTCTGGGAGCGCAGCAGGAGGAAGATCCTCTTCATCTCATTCTCGAGGCAGGGCACCTCCACCGCGCCGCTATTTCTGACCATGCCAAACGTGCTGGCAGCATAGGTGATCAGCTGGGCGGGCATCTTGTCTGGCGGCAGAGCAAAATCCACCAGGCCGGTGGCAATCGCGCTCCTCGGCATGCCGTCGAACTCCGAGGTCTCGGGCGTCTGCGCTATGACCAGCCCGCCCTCGTCCTTGATAGCCCGCACGCCCAGCGTGCCGTCGCTGCCGGTGCCGGAAAGGATGATGCCGATCGCGCGGTGGTGCTGGTCCTGCGCCAGCGAGCGGAAAAAGAAGTCGATCGGCAGGCGCTGGCCGCGCGGCTCGATGGGTGCGAGCAGCTGCAGCGACCCGTTGAAAAATGCCATGTCGCAGCCCGGCGGGATGATGTAGGCGCAGTTTGGCCGCACGACCATCCCCTCCTCGACTTCGAGCACCTGCATGCGCGTATAGCGCCGGATGAGCTCCGTGAGCAGGCTCTTGTGGTCCGGCGCAAGGTGCTGCACCAGCACAAAGGCCATGCCCGGATCCGTGTCGGCAGGCATGCCGGAAAAAAATGCCTCGAATGCGGCCAGGCCCCCGGCCGATGCCCCGATCCCGACAATCGGAAAGCGGTCGTCATGCCCGGCGTCGGAAGCCTCGCTCGTGGCCGTGTCGCTCGTGGGGGAGAGGTCTGTGATTGCTGGGGATGGCGCAACCTCAAGAGCGGTTTGGGATGTGGAAGCCGCATCTTGCCGCTTGCTTTGTTCTGCGGAAAGCGGGGGGGGGCCGCTTCTACGTTCGCTTAAGCTACCACTCGTGGTTGCGGGCTTCTTTTTTTTCATAGTCAGCGTGCAAGTTCCCGCACGTGGGATGGTGGTTTTTTCGCTCCAGGAGAGCGGAGGCTCCTGCGGTGATTGTGCGGCTTGGCCGGCCTGCTTGGCAATCACTCATTCCGCAATTCAGCGCGGACAAATCAGGGGGGCACCGTGAAGGGCTTCTCTGCGCTTTGGGCGTGCATCGCTGGAATCCTCGACCTTCTGGCCTTTGTCAATGTATAAAATGATGCGAACTACACGCTTGCATTATGTCATTGGTGTAATATACTACCACATCAACAAAGGCAACTCTGATGAACGGGACGAGCAAGGAATTGGCGCAACGCATCGCGGATCGCATCCGCCTGGTTCGCCTTACCCACGAATGGAGCCAAGTCGAGGTGGCCGCTCGGGCCGGGGTCGCCGTGGACACCTACCGCCTCTTTGAGCGGACGGGGAAGATCAGCTTGGAGCGATTGCTGCGAGTGGCAATCGCGCTGCATCGCAGCCGGGATTTCGAGTTGCTCTTGGTGCCTGCGGAAATTCGCTCGATTGACGATCTGGAGGAGGCCAAGCGCCCAGCTCGCAAGCGGGGGAGGAGCACCACGGCATGATCCTCTCCGCCTATATCGGCAACGAGCGGATCGGGCGTCTCGCCGATAGCCCCGCTGTCGCTGGCCGGATCTTGTTCGAGTATGATGCGGCGTGGAGACGCAAGGGCATCGAGCTTTCCCCTTTCCATCTTCCCACCTCGCTTGCAGGACCGACCTTCTTTGATTCTGAATTTCCGCAGGTGAAGAACCTCCCCGGTTTGATGTGGGACAGCCTGCCGGATTCTTGGGGGATGCCGCTGCTGGAGCGGCGGCTCAGGGAGGCGGAGCATGATCCTGCGAAGGCGACTGGCACAGTCTTCCTTTCTCATGTTGGCCATCGTGGCATGGGGGCGATTCGCTACGAGCCGGATCATGCGGGGGGCGCGGAACACCGCATGCTGACCTCCCTAAGACGCTTGGATGATGAGGCCAGCCGCGTGCAGCAGGATCAGGCTCCGGCGGACTTTCAATCCATCCATGATCTCATCCAGACCGGATCAGCCATTGGAGGGGCGAAGCCGAAGGCGGCCGTCTATATCGACCTCGCAACGGATCGTGTATCCGTTTCTCCCGATGCCGGATTTGAGCCGTGGGTTGTCAAGCTCTCTACTGTCCCTGCCGAGCATAAGGACTCGCGGCAGGCTGGGCGGGTCGAATATGCGGTTTCCAACATGGCCCGCGCCGCTGGCATCCAGATGCCGGAAACGCGCATCTTCCCCGTCAAATACTCCAAGGGCGAACGGGGGCTTTTTGGCATCAAACGCTTCGACCGCAATGCAGGCGTCTCCCGCGTGCATGTGCAGACCTACGCGGCCCTGCGCCACATCATTCCCGTGCGCGGAGCCGGAAGCTACGAGATGATGGCTCAGGACGTGCTCGCGCTCTCCGGGGATCAGCGCGATGTCGCGGAACTCTTCCGCCGTGGCGTCTTCAACGTCTTGTCGGGGAACCGTGATGACCATCTCAAGAACTTCAGCTTCCTCATGGATGGCGATTGGAGGTGGCGGCTGGCTCCCGCTTATGATATTACGCCAAGCCCCGGCCCGCAGAGCTTGCATGAGAGAGTTTCGGCGCGGCAATGCACCGCGATGAACGGGACGCTTTCGCCCGCACTGGACGACATGCTTGCCTGCGCGGAGGCAATGGATCTCGATGGCCCGAAGATTATCCGCGAGGTGCAATCCGCGCTTTCCGGGTGGATGGGTTTTGCGCAGCAGGCCGGACTCAAAGCCTCGGTTGCGGAGAAGGTAAAGGACGGATTCCGGATTGAACGACCTGCGCGGAAGGCGGGAAAACCCAAGGAACAGCTCCTTAGCGCGCCTCGCGCTGCAGCCTGCGGATCCAGAGGTCGCAGCGATCCCGGGCGTTGAGCGCGCGGAGGACGCCGGATTTGTCGAGCACGAAGACCGTCGGGAGCGAGTTGATGCCGAGCGGGCGGGCGATGGCATTGTCCCAGCCCCGGCCGTCAAAATCGGTCGGCCAGGCTTCGATTTGGAATTCCTTCATCCGCTGGACGAGCACGTTTTTATTGGTGTCGAGGCTGACGGATGCGACGCGGAGGTTATCTTTCGGGAGCTTGGCTAGCGTCCGGCGGAACTCCTGCATCCACAGCAGGCAGTGAGGGGATTCCGCCGACCAGAAGACGATGACGACGACGTTGCCCGATTCGGCATCCGAGTCAAACGAGCCTCCCTGGAGGGTCGGGAACTTCATGTGGAGCGGCCTGTCGAGGAGGCTGAGGCGCGAGAGGTCGTCGGAGATCCGGCGGCTGAGCACTTCGTCCTTCGACTGGGCGCGCGCCTCGCTGAGGAGCTCGCGCTTGAGCGCCGGGTCGCTGTCGCAGACCGTAGCGGCCTCGACCAGAAGCCTCGGGCCCCGGCGGTCGCCAGGGAACTTCGCCACAAAACCTCGTGCGGCCTCGACGATGGATCCGCGCATTTCGTTTTCCCTGCCAGCCAGGCTTTGCAGGTAGAGGGAGACGCGGCGGAACCCGGCGTCCGCGCGGATTTCCTGAGGGGTGCCGGAAGACTTTTCCAAGCCGGCGAGGAGGCGCATCGCCTCGTCCACCTGGGACTGGACGTTGTCCATTTTTCCAGCCGCCGCAAGAATTGCGGCCAGCCGGAGCCGGGCGTCGAAGGCGCGCGGATCCCCAGGGTATCTCGAAAGAAACCCTTCGATGAGCTTCTGGTGCTTTGAGAAATGCGAGCGCGCCTGCAGCCGTGCCGCCTCGCGGGTGGAGGGAGGTTTCCCCGGCCCCGCATCGAGCGCCACAATCGCCGACCATTCCTCGTCTGCGCCGGCCCAGGCGAAGAGCGGCAGAAAAAGCGCGAGGGCGAGAAGGATGCGCATCATTCTTGCGGGATTTGAATGGCCGCGTAGATCGCGCGGTGGTCGCTCGCCTTGAACCAGTTCCCCGCGTTGCTGATCCCGCTGCGCGACATGGCGATCTTCGGCCAGAGCCGGGGGCTGACCAGGAGGTAATCGATCCGGGAATAGACGTCGGCGACCGACCAGAAATGCGTCCACCGGTAGCCGTGGCGGTCGGTGAGGAAGAGGTCGCGCATGAAGCCGGGCGACTTCGGGGAGCCGATCAGCTCCTTCACGGGATACTCATTTTTTGTATCGTTGAGGTCGCCGAAAAGCAGGACGTTGCTGCCCGGCGAGGCCTCGAGAATGCCATCGAGATGCTTCCGGATGAGCCAGGCCTCCTTCGCGCGCAGCGTTTTTTCATCGAAGTCGGGGATCTGGCGGCGGGATTTCAGGTGGGCTCCGACCAGGCGGAGGCGGAAGGTTGCGCCAAGCTGGACCGTAACGTCAAGGATCCCCCGGGCGATCCGCTGGCGGGTTCCGCCCAGCTCGAAGGGCACGTCATCGCGCGAATTGCGGGCAACGATCGGATGCCGGCTCAGGACAGCCAGGTGGCGGTCGGGGTCTGCGCCGGCAACCCACTCGCGATAGGGAAAGTCGCTGCCGCACGCCTTCAGGCGCGCCTGGAAATCCTTGAGCATCTCGTCGTCCCCCATCTCAACCAGCCCGAGGACGTCCGGAGCAATCTTTTGGATGATCTCGATGGCTGCCGCGATCTCCTCAGCTGGCTTGGCGGCCTCCGGAACGGACTTCCCATCCACCCGACGCTCCATCTTTAAATAGTTCTGGAGGTTATAGGACGCGACGACGATATCCTTCGCCCGCGAGGGCAATGCCCCAAGGG
>Ga0194058_10001365_pt1 | contig 12148 bp, 10 predicted proteins | sample SepL4417m_MetaG_FD_155490 | JGI IMG/M metagenome (GOLD analysis project Ga0194058, IMG submission 155490) | Anoxic zone freshwater microbial communities from boreal shield lake in IISD Experimental Lakes Area, Ontario, Canada - Sep2016-L442-17m | ecosystem: Environmental > Aquatic > Freshwater... | reverse complement strand
CTCCACGGTTGCTGGCCAGGCCGTTCCAGCCGCAGTCAACCGATCAGGGGATCCCGCCGTCGACTCGTAGGACCGAGCCGGTGGTATAGCTCGATGCGTCCGATGCGAAGTAGAGGGCGGCCCCCACTACCTCGTCCGGCTCCCCGCCGCGGCCGAGCGCGTGTCGCTGCTTCGCCTCGACATCGAAGGCTTCGAGATCCCACTCCATGGAGACGTCGGTAAAGAACGGTCCCGCCATGATGCAGTTCACCCGCACACTGGGTCCATAGGCATGGGCGAAGCCGACGGTGAGGGCGTTGAGGCCGGCTTTGGCCGCATCGTAGGGAAGCATGAACGGCGCGGGCCGGATCGACCCGGTGCTCGACACATTGATCACCGAGCCTCCGCCGTCGGCCATCATGCGCGGCGCCAACAGTGCGGTCAGGCGGAACGGCCCCTTGAGGTTGAGGCCGACCACCTTGTCCCACATCGCCTCGCCCACGTCGGCCAAGTCGCCGTAGAGGAGCGACATGCCGGCATTGTTGACCAGCACATCTACTCGTCCGAAGTGCTCATAGGCTCGCTCCACCAGCCCGTCGAGCTCGTCCCAGTGGCTGACGTTGACGGCCACGGCCAGGGCCTGTCTCCCTCGGGACTCGATCTCGTCGGCCACCTCCAGACAGGCATCGATCTTGCGGCTGGCCACGATCACGTGGGCCCCGGCGTCGGCAAAGCCGAGCGCCATGGCCCGGCCGAGCCCGCGGCTGCCACCCGTGACCAGGACCACACGGTCAGTCAGATCGAACCGGTCGCCTGGCCCTGGGCCCGCACTGGCGGTCATCGCAGCGGGGTCGTAGCGGCCAACTCGGCAGCCTTGGCCGCCATATCGAGCACGACGTCGCCGAACATGGCCATCTTCGGGTTGTCGGCCTCCCCTGCCACCACCCGTGCGTACCCGCCCTCGAGCACGATGGCCAGCTTGAACCGGGCCAGGATCACGTAGTAATCGATCTCGTCGACGGGCCGGCCACTGGCCACGGCATACGCCTGGAGCAGTTCGTCCTTGGTCGGCATTCCCGTGTAGTCGACATAGCTCACCGTGCCCTGGCCACCGGTCGAGGTGTCGTCAGGCCATCCGTTGATGACCCACCCGAGGTCGAGCAAGGGATCACCGATGGTGGCCATCTCCCAGTCGACGATGGCAGCCAAACGAGCTGGAGCACCATGGTGGTACATGACGTTGGCGAACTGATAGTCCCCGTGCATGATTCCCGGTCGGTAGGAGCGAGGCCGGTGAGTGCGCAGCCATGCCGCCGCCTCATCGATGCCGGGGATCGGTCGGAACTGCACGGCCTCGAGGTGGTGGAGCCACCGGTCGACCTGGCGCTCGTGGAATCCGTCGGGACGCCCGAAGCCCAAGAGCCCCCGCGACTCCCAGTCCACCCGGGCCAGCCGGGCGATCCCATCGACCAGCTCGAAGGCCAGGCCCCGGCGGGCTTCCAGGTCAGAGCCGAACGGCTCGGGCCAGGTCGTTCCCTCCTGGATCGGCGACCAGCCATCGACGAACTCCATCAGGTAGAAACAGCCGCCGACCACCGAGGGGTCGTCGCACCCTGCCACCACCCGGGGGTGGGGCACGTCGGTATCAGCCAGGGCCACCAGTAGGCGGTGCTCGCGGAGCATGGTGGCGTCCCGTCCGGCTGGAACCGGGTCTGGCGGGCGCCGAAGCGCACACCGAAAGTCCCCCCTGGTGATCTCGAAGAGGTCGTTAGAGGCCCCTCCGGTGATGAAGCGGGCCGTCATGGGCTGCCCGGCGCCGGGCAGGCCCTGATCGTCCATCCACTGTCCGAGACGATCTCCGTCGAGCCGAGGCTCGTAGATGGCGCTGCTCGTTCCGTCGCTGCTCACTGGTTCCCCACTTCGTGCTCGAGATCTGCGGCCGCGTCCTGGGCGGGCCACCCGGCCGCGGCCGATGCCAGCGCCTCCGGATAGGCCGCGAACTTGGTTCGGGCGGCAGCTACCCGCCCCGGTAGGTGCTGGGACGGCCACAGACCCTCGACCGGCGTGTACCCCTTGAGCACCTGGCGGGCCACCGTGGTCCGGTGCACCTCGGTGGGACCGTCGACCAGACCCATGACCGGGGCCGTCATCCACAGGCCTCCAAGAGGCAGCTCGTCGGAGACCCCCAGGGCGCCATGCACCTGGATGGCCCGTTGGGCCACGTCGTGGAGCACCTGGGGTGTCAGCACCTTGATGGCCGCGATATCCCGCCGCACGGCCTTTGGATCGTGGCCCTGGTCGATACACCAAGCCACGTAGAGGACCAGGAGGCGGAACTGGGTCAACTGGATGTAGGAGTCAGCGACGTAGTCCCGCACGCTCTGCTTGTCGGCCAGGATGCCGTCGCGTGTACGGCGACTGACCGCCCGCTCGCACAACATGTCGAGTGCCTTGGTGGCCATGCCCACGGTGCGCATGGCGTGGTGGACCCGGCCGCCACCCAGGCGGGTCTGAGCGATGACGAAGGCCTGCCCCTCACCGCCGAGCAGGCTGTCGGCCGGAACCCGGACCTGGTGGTAATGGATGAGGGCGTGCGAGCCGCTGCCGGGGACCCGCTCACCCATCAACCCGATGTTGCGCACGATCTCGATGCCTGGCGTATCCGTCGGAACCAGGAACATCGACATGCCCCGGTAGACCGCGACCTCGGGATCGGTGACGGCCATCACGATGAGGAACGCCGCTGTGCGGGCATTGGACGTGAAGAACTTCCATCCCTCGATGACCCACTCGTCCCCGTCCCGGGTGGCCGATGTCTCAAACAGCGACGGGTCGGAACCTCCTTGGGGCTCGGTCATCGAATAGGCCGAGAACAGCTCTCCGGACAGCAGCGGCTCCAGGTAGTCGCGCTTTTGGGCCTCAGTGCCGTAGTGGGCGATGATCTCGGCGTTGCCGGTGTCGGGTGCCTGGGTCCCGAAGATGACAGATGCCCACTGTGACCGCCCCAGGATCTCGTTCATCAGGGCCAGCTTTACTTGCCCATACCCCTGTCCCCCTAGCTCGGGGCCGAGATGGCAGGCCCACAGGCCCCGGGCTCGCACCTGCTGCTTGAGTGGATCCACGATGGCCCGCAGCCCGGGTGCGAGCGGGTGGAAGACCCGGTCCCCCCACAACAGGTCGAGCGGCTCCACTTCCTCGCGCACGAATGTGTTCATCCAGTCGAGCTGTATCTGGAACTCAGGATCGGTCGAAAAGTCCCATGCCATGTCGTCAGTTCTCCGGTTCCTTGTCGCGAGGCAGGCCCAAGATACGTTCGCCGATCACGTTGCGCTGGACCTCACTGGTCCCCCCGGCGATGGTGAGGCATCGTGTGGCCAGGGCGCCTTGCGACCACCGACTGGGCCTGCCGTCGGCCACAGCACCCTCGGGACCCTGCATGATCAGCCCGAGCTCCTGCACTCGCTGCTCGTGCTCAGCCCCGAGCAGCTTGCGCAGGCTCGATCCTGGGCCTGGGTCAGAGCCGGCCAATGCTCGCAGGGCTGAACGGTGCGCCATGAGCCGCAACGACTGCGCTTCGGCCAAGAGGGCCCCCAGCCGGTTGGCCGTGGTATCGGGCATTCCGCCCTCGTGACGCGCCGCTAGGCGGACCAGGGACTCGACCCCGGTGCCGAAGGTGGCGCCCGAGGAGATCGAGACCCGTTCGTTGGCCAGCGTCATCCGGGCAATGCCCCACCCTCGGTCGACCTCCCCGATCACGCAGTCGTCGGGGACGAACACCTCGTCGAAGAAGACCTCGTTGAACAGCGCCGCCCCGGTGAGCTCACGCAACGGGCGCACGTCAAGGCCAGTGGAGGCCATGTCCACCATGAAGTAGGTGATGCCTTCGTGTTTCGGGGCATCGGCGTTCGTCCGGGCCAGGCAGATCCCCCACTGCGACAGGTGGGCCATCGAGGTCCAGACCTTCTGCCCGGTCAGCGACCACCCGCCGTCTACCCGCTCGGCCCGCATGGTGAGACTGGCGAGGTCCGATCCGGCTCCCGGTTCGGAGAAGAGCTGACACCACGAGATCTCCCCCATCAGCGTGGGTCGGACCCAGCGCTGTTGCTGCTCGGCTGTGCCACAGGCGATCAGCACGGGCAGGACCCATGCCCCAACACCGAGGTGGGGACGGTCGACACCGGCTCCAGCCAACACTTCGTCGATCACTACCTGCTCCACAGCCCCTGCGTCCCGGCCCCACGGTGCCGGCCAGTGCGGGGCGATCAGCCCAGCATCGACCAGCCGACTTCGGCGGCTGCCGGCATCGGCTGCGGCCAGCTCAGTGGCCAGCGGGGCCAGGTCAGCTCGCCACCTGTCGGCTTCATCGGGAAGGTCAGCGGTCAGCGCTCGCCGGGCACCGCGACCGGCGGCGGCCGCCAGCCGCAGGCGCTGGTCGTCGCTCCCTCCGAGCAGCTGTCGATCAGCCATCGCCCGCTTGAGGTGCACGTGCAGGTCGTGGTCCCAGGTGAATCCGATCCCTCCCAGCAGCTGCAGGCAGTCCTGGGCGCAGCTCACATAGCCATCGAGGACCAAGGACCCGGCTGCGGTGACCGCCAGTTCCACACCATCGTCGTCGTCTGCTTCCACGGAACCACCGCGGCCAACCCGCTGGGCGGCGTCGCCTTCTCGTAGGGCGGCGTCGCCTTCTCGTAGGGCGGCGTCGCCTTCTCGTAGGGCGGCGTCGCCTTCTCGTAGGGCGGCGTCGACCGCCAGCACGGCGTCCCATGCCACCGACGTCATCTGCTCCACCCGGACGGCCATGTCGGCGGCCCGGTGCTTGACGGCCTGGAACTGGCCGATAGGACGACCGAACTGCACCCGCGCCTTGGCGTACTCGGTAGCCGTCTCTAGGCACCACCGGGCCCCACCAGCATGCTCGGCAGCCAGCAGCGCCAACACCACATCGCTGACCCGGCGCTCCGGCATTCCGGCCAGCAGCCGATTTGCCGGCACCGACAGCCCGTCCACCTTCAGTACGCCCACCCGGCGGATGGCATCCACGCTGGGCAGAGCCTCGACCTGGACCGGCCCACCCGCACCCACGTCGATCACGCACCAGGTGACCACCCCGACTGCTGGGGCGACGGGCACCAGGGCCAGCCCAGCAGTCCCGAGGCCCAGCACGGGGCGGAGGGTGCCCGACACGGTCAGCGCCCCGTCGACGCCGCGACCAGTCACCTCCAGGGCCCCTGAGCCGAGATAGACAGCTGCGGGTGTGGTCCCGTCGATGAGACCGGGGAGCACCCGAGCCACCTCGTCAGCTGGCAGGTACCGAGCACACAGCGCCGAGACGGCCGTGGTGGGAAGCAGTGGCCCCGGCGTCGCTGCCCAGCCCCCCGCCTCCACGATGATGGCCAGTTCCAAGAGCCCGAACCCCTGCCCTCCGTGCGCCTCGGGGAGGTGGATGCCCATCCAGCCCTCCACTCCCATGGCCGCCCATACCGGTTGGAGCTCTTCGACCTCGGCATCGAGCACCACCCGGGCGACATCGGGCCCGCTATGGGTGCCGAGGAACCGTTGGACGGTCCGTCGGAGCTCTTCATGCTCATCGGTCAAGGGGATAGGCATTGTTCGCTACTACTCACCTTTGCCGGAGGTGGCTTCGGTTCCCGTCACCTCGATGGATATGGCCTTCGTGGGACAGCCATCAACGGCCACCTGGAGCGCCTCTAGCGAGTCGGGTGTGCGCTCGGCCGGCACCGACATCCCCTCGTCGTCGAGTTCGAAACTCGCCGGGGCCCAGAATACGCAGTTGCCGGATCCGATGCACCGGTCGCGGTCCACCACTACCTGAATCTGCACGCTGGTCACGTGCGTTCGGAACCGAGTGGACGGCCACCGTGGATGGATCGGGTCTCCGGCATCGATCGGACACTATCGCCGCAAGCGGATCTGGGCTCGGCTGAGCGGTAGCCTGCGCGATGGCTCCAGTTGGGCCGCCCGTTGAAGGAGGAAGTTCCATGACGGACACAGCGACACGCGGTGCCCACCCGCACGACCCACTCACCGCGGACGAGGTGCGCACGGCAGTAACTGCTGTGACCGGGAGCGGTCGGGTACCCGCTGGCACCTTGTTCGCCACCATCGCCGTAGATGAGCCCAACCGGACCCAGATGGCCGCCTTCGCCGCCGGAGCCCCGCTGGAGCGCCGGATACGCCTGGTAGTCCTCCCCGGTCCCGAGGCAGCAGTCATCGAGGTGGTCGTCCGGGTGTCCGACAGCGCCATCATCGAGTGGACCCCTCGGGACGACGTGCGGCCAGCCCTGCTCTACGACGATGCCTACCGGTCGATCCTCGCCCTGAAGGAAGACCCCGCATGGCAGGCCGCCATCAGCCGCCGGGGGATCACCGACTACGACAAGGTCCAGATCGATCCGTGGCCCACCGGGAGTTTCGGACGAGACATGGAGGACGGCCGTCGCATTACCCGGTGCTTGAGCTACTACCGGGAGGAGCCATCCGACAACGGCTATGCCCGTCCAGTGGAGGGTGTACTGGCCACCGTGGACGCAGCCCGAGGCATCGTCCTCGAGGTGACGGACTTCGGAGTGGTACCGCTGGCTCCCGAACCAGGCAGCTACCTGCCCGAGCACAACGAGCCGCTGCGCCAAAGTCTCCGGACCCTCGACATCATCCAGCCCGATGGGTCCAGCTTGTCGGTGGACGGCAACCTGCTCACCTGGCAGCAGTGGACCATGCGGGTGGACATGAACGCCCTCGAGGGACTGGTACTCCATGACGTTGGCTGGGTGGATGCTCCCTCGGGCGCCACTCGGACCATCCTCCATCGCGCCGCCATCAGCGAGATGGTGGTTCCTTACGGCGACCCAGACCCCATGCACAATTGGAAGAACGCCTTCGACGTGGGTGAGTGGGGGCTAGGGCGGATGGCCAACTCGCTGAAGCTCGGGTGTGACTGCCTCGGCGAGATCACCTATCTCGACGCGGTATTCGCCAGTGAGCACGGCAAGCCCTACGTGCTCGAGCACGCCGTGTGCATCCACGAAGAGGACTACGGGATCCTCTGGAAGCACACCGACATGAACACGGGCCGGACCGAGGTGCGCCGGTCCCGCCGGCTGGTGGTCTCGTCTATCGCTACGGTCGGCAACTACGACTACGGGTTCTTCTGGTACTTCTACCAGGACGGGACGGTGCAACTCGAGGCCAAGCTCACCGGGATCATGTCGACCAAAGGGATTCCAGTGGGCGGAACCACCTCACATGGGACGGTGATCGCCCCCGGTCTGGCCGCACCCATCCATCAGCACCTGTTCTGTGCCCGGCTCGACCCCGCCATCGACGGTCCGATCAACGAGGTCTACGAGGTCTCCTTCACCGGCGAGCCCACCGGCCCCGACAACCTCATGGGCAACGCCATCAGCCGCCGAGTGACCCGCTTGGCGTCCGAGGCTGCTGCAAAACGTCAAGTCGACGCCGCCTCGAGCCGCCACTGGCGGCTGGTCAATCCCGAGCGGACCAACGCCCTGAACCAGCCCGTGGCCTACAAGCTGGTTCCAGGATCGACGCCGACACTGCTGGCCGATCCCGATTCGAGCATCGGGCGCCGCGCCGCCTTCGCCCGCCACAACCTGTGGGTCACGCCGTACCACCCCGACGAGCGTCGAGCGGCGGGTGACTATCCCAACCAGCACGTGGGCGGGTCCGGCCTACCCACGTGGACGGCGGCCGACCGGTCGCTCGTCGGTACCGAGATCGTGGTGTGGCACACCTTCGGAGTCACCCATTCCCCTCGACCCGAGGACTGGCCCATCATGCCGGTGGAGTACTGCGGCTTCCACCTCATCGCCGCCGGCTTCTTCGATCGGAACCCGGCGCTCGACCTACCACCGCCCAGCCACTGCCACTGACGGTGGCCAGATGGGAACACCGCCAGCCCGGTGGGGCTTCTCGATCCGCAGTAGGTCCGACGCCCGGCCCACCGATACCATGACCGCCATGCCCGAACTCGAGACCCTGCTCTATGACGAGTCCGACGGCGTGGCCTGGGTCACGCTCAACCGGCCCCACGCCCTCAACGCCTTCGATCCGACCATGCAGCGCGAACTGCGCGAGCTGTGGCTGATGCTGCGCACCAACGACGATGTCCGCTGCGTCGTGCTCACCGGTGCCGGCGACAAGGCATTCTGTACCGGACTCGACCGCGAGGGGATCGGCTCGATCGAGGACCAGCCCCCGGGCAAGCTCCCCGGCTACAACACACCTTGGGACTTCGACGATCCAGGCAAGAGCGTCTGTCCGAAGACGAACCAGATGTGGAAGCCGGTGATCGCAGCCGTCAACGGCATGGCCTGCGGTGGCGCCTTCTACATCCTGGGAGAGGTCGACTTCATCATCGCCTCGGACCGCGCCACCTTCTTCGATCCGCACGTCACCTACGGCATGCCCGCAGCCTTCGAGCCGATCTTCCTCATGCACAAGATGCCCTTCCAGGAGGTCATGCGCCTGTCGCTGCTCGGTGCTCACGAACGCATGTCGGCCGAGCGGGCCCGAGAGATCGGCTTCGTCTCCGAGGTGGCGCCGGCCGAGGAGCTCGCCGATCGGGCCCGATGGGCGGCCCAGGCCATCGCAGACCAGCCCGAGCGGGCCATCGGGGGCACCGTGCGCGCCCTATGGATGGGACTCGAGATGTCCCGTCGCCAGGCCCTTGACCATGCCTTCCTGATCACCCATGTGGGCACCGACCCGGCCACGCTGGCCGAAGGTCAGGCCGTCTTCACCTCCGGCAAGCGGATCGACTGGCGGCTCCGCTGAACCTGGCCTGACGTGCCATTGAGCCCGGTCGAGGCACTATTGGTCCGAGGTGGACTCCTGTGATCAGCCGCGGTCATCGGTCAAGGCTTCAGCCCGACGGCGCAGCTCGGGACGGTCCGGCTTGCCCACACCGAGCACCGGCACCTCGTCGAGGTGGACGAGGTACTCAGGTGTCTTGAACCGAGCCACGCCCTGGTCGGCGAACCACTGGCGGCACGAGTCGAGGTCGACCTCTCGGTCAGCCACCACGAAAGCCACCACCCGCTCGCCGAACCGTTCGTCCGGCCGGCCGACTACGACGGCCTGGCGGATGCCGGGGTGCTGCTCGAGCACTCGCTCGACCTCGGTGGAGGCGATGTTCTCGCCCCCCCGGATGATGAGCTCTTTGATCCTTCCGCCGATGGTCAGCCATCCGTCGTCATCGAGCACGCCGAGGTCGCCAGTGGAGAACCAGCCCCGGCGCACCGCCTCGCCGGTCTGGGATGCGTCGCCGTATCCGATGAACAGCTCTGGCCCGCGTACCTGTACTTCGCCACGGACCCCGGCGGCCACCGGTCGATCGTTGACCGGGTCGACAACTCGCACCACGGCGTCACCGACCGAGTGCCCATCGGTGTCCCGGGCCTTGTCGGCAGAGTCCCACCAGGCGCTCGTGGTCACCGTCGGCGCCTCGGTGGAACCATAGGTCCGCTTGACCATCGCACCGAGACCCTCACGGGCGGCATCGATGAACTCCGGAGTCACCCCCATGGCACCGCACGACACGATCCGTAGGTGCTCCACCTGACGGCGATAGCCGGGAACGTCCATCAGCGACAAGAAGACGGTCGGGGGGCCGATCATGAAGCTAGCCCGGTGCCGTCCAGCGAGATCAGCGGCTCGCTCGGCATCCCACTTCTCCATCAGCACCACCGGCATGGCGGCAGCCCCAGGAACCAGCACCGAGTTGAGGAGGCCAGAGATATGAGCCAACGGAGACGGCATTAGCGCCACATCGTCCGTCGTGAGTCCGTGGGCGGCTGCCATGCCGCGTGCTTTGTAGACCAAGCCGCGGTGGCTGTGTAGTACCGCCTTCGGGTTGCCCGTAGACCCAGAGGTGAAGAGGATCACGGCGACATCCGATCCGCGGGGGTGGCTCTCGGAGACGGGCCGGCTGGCCAGCAGCAGGTCGAAGCGAGGGTCGCTGGAGCGGACTCCGATGACCGGCTTGCGTCCGGGTGCGTTGGCCAGCGGCATGCCGATGGTGGAAAGGAGCACTGCCGGATCGAGCGCCTCCAAGATCCGCTCGACCTCGGCCGAACCCACCTGGTGGTGGATGGGGACAGCCACCGCCCCACTACGCCAGCAGGCGTGGAAGAGCACGATCGCCTCCCACCAGTTGGGGAGCTGCCAGGCCACAACGTCCCGGCGCCGGACACCCATGGCCCGTAGGCCACCGGCTACCGCCGACGCCAGTGCGTCGAGCGTGGCTGCGTCAAGGACCATTTCGCCGTCGATGACCGCAGGTGACGTGCCCAACCGTGGGGAGGCCAATAACTGGTCGAGTCCGGGGAGATCCCAAGCACCGCCCGGGCTCCGGTAGGCGGAAGCACCGGCCTGATGGAAGCTGGTGCGCAGATTCATGGGCCCACGGGGGCGACGTATGGATCCAGTCGGTCGATCAGTCGGTCGATCAGTCGGTCGATCAGTCGGTCGATCAGTCGACTCCGGGCCGGCCCTGCGCTGTCCGCCATGACACTCCCCCGATCCACTGATCACCTCGTCGTCCGCAACTGGTCGACGGGCCACCATTGTAGGACCGACCCACCGCAGGGTTCGGGTTGCTGGCCTGGTCCTTGCCGCCGACAACCGGCACCACGGGCCCACCGGCAGTACATTCACCGTGATGGGCACAGACCGGTGAACGGCGACCGATGACAGGTTTACCCTCAGAGGAAGAGCGAACCAACGACGATGCGCGGGTCCAGGCCGGGCTCGCCCTGTGGTTGGCCGACCGCCAGGACACCGACCAGGTGAGGCTGACCCAGTGGGAGCGTCCGAGCAGCGGGTTCTCCAGCGACACGGTGTTCGTCCGGGCATCGTGGACGACAGCCGGCCAGATACAGGAGCAAACCCTGGTGCTCCGAACCGCACCCCAAGGACCAGGAACCTTTTCTGACTACGACCTGTCCGTGCAGTGCCGGGCCCAGCATTCGGCAGCCGCCGCCGGGGTTCCAGTGGCCGACCCGGTACTCGAGACCGACCCCTCTTGGATCGGACGTCCTTTCATACTCATGCGCCGGGTCGACGGCCACCTCGCCGGTGGCGTCACCCTGACCGATCCGTGGCTGGTGGCGCTCGACGAGCCATCACGAGGTCGGGTCGCCGGTGGGCTGCTCGACATGATGGCGCGCGTCCATCAGGCGGTCCCCCCGGGACCGGAGGCGGTCCCCCACCGCGACAACGAGGCCGAACTCGACCATTGGGACCGGTACCTCCAGTGGTCCAGTGGTGGCGCACCGGTGACCACCTTGGTGGATGCCCTGGACTGGTGTCGGCGCCACCGGCCTGACGAGGAGCCCGAGCCAGCCCTGTTGTGGGGGGACGCCCGCCTCGAGAACGTGGTGGTGGGCGACGACCTCGCTGTGCGTGCCGTATTGGATTGGGATATGACCACAGTCGGGGCCCCTTGGCACGACCTGGCTTGGTTCACCAGCCTGGACACCACCATGGAGCACCTCTTCGGGCGCCGACTGCCAGGCTGGCCGGATCGCCAGGCCACCATCACCGGCTACGAGGAGGCAGCTGGATGCTTAGTGACTGGGCTCGACTGGTACGAAACCCTGGCGATAGTGCGCAGCACTGCACTCATGACCCGCATCGGGTACCTCCGCCGGGATGCCGGTGAGCCAGCTCTGCTGCCCATCGACGACAATCCGATACTCGACCAGTTACGGGCACGGATCACCTGAGCCCAGCGCCACACACCGCAAACCGGGCACCGGGCACCAGATGCCGTTCCAACCTAGAGTCCTAGGATTCGTGGGAGATGGGGCTCCGGTACGAGCCCTCTCCCCGGGAACGAAGGAGTCGCATGGACAGTCCAACACCCCCGCCACCCTCAGACCCGTTTGCCGCCATGGACCCCGAGATGGCGGCCCACCCGCAGCCGCTGTTCAAGATGCTGCGTGAGTCCATGCCGGTCATCCCGGTCGACACGGGAGGGGTAGCGCTGACCCGACGGGTCGACGTCGAAGAGGTCTTCCGCCATCCTGAGATCTTCTCCTCCAACGCCGATGCCGTAGATCTGCAGAACATCCGGCCGCTGATTCCGCTCCAGATCGACCCGCCCGAGCACAAGAAGTACCGCAAGCTG
>Ga0194058_10001360_pt1 | contig 12174 bp, 9 predicted proteins | sample SepL4417m_MetaG_FD_155490 | JGI IMG/M metagenome (GOLD analysis project Ga0194058, IMG submission 155490) | Anoxic zone freshwater microbial communities from boreal shield lake in IISD Experimental Lakes Area, Ontario, Canada - Sep2016-L442-17m | ecosystem: Environmental > Aquatic > Freshwater >... | reverse complement strand
GGCTGCTCCGTTGAGGATTCCTTGGAAGGGATCATTGCCAGAAACGAACGGTATTCCTGCCCGGATGCAGCGGACATGGAATTTGTTTCAGACTGGTTCAAATCCCGGACCGATATCAAGGAATTTACTGTGGGCCACACGATTGATTTGTGGTATGAGTCCGAATGCTGCTGTGACATCGAAGCATAAGGGAATTTTTATAACGTATTAATTATGCCGGATGAATTATGCTGGATGAAGTATGAAAAAGTATGAAAGCGGAATATTTTCCTTCATAATTCATCCTTCAACCTTCATAGTTTTCTTATGCAAGTAGCAGAGTCATATACAACTTAATGGGTGGAGGATATAATCAGTGGCTCCTCATCATGAAAAATCAATGAACTTAACGGAATACGCACCGGGGCAAGATCAGTTGGATAAAATTGAACAGATTCTTCTTACAGATCTGATTGCAAGCGGCGTTCACTGTGTCTTGCTGATTGACTTTGCCGGCAACATCATCGCGCAAGGGGATGACGGACGATCCCGGATTGATGTCTATTCTCTGGCAGCCCTTTCAGCGGCCAATTTCGGGGCTGTTGAGGCAATGGCGAAAATTGTGGGTCAGGAAGAATTCGCCCTGCTTTTTCATAAGGGCGAAACAGGAAGTTTATACTTCAGCAAAGTGAATAACGAATTGCTGATCATCTCGGTGTTTGGAAAAGAAATTATTCTGGGGCTTCTGCGCATGAAAGTGGCTGATGCCATATTGAAAATCCAGCAAATTTGGAAATCCACCTAAAAAACAATCTATTGAAGAATCTATCAGGAAGGAATTTCTCCATTGGCATTTATCAATATGAAAAATAAAGAGATTCAGGCCAAAATTGTTTATTATGGACCTGGCCGAGGTGGGAAAACTTCCAACCTGGAGTATATCTATAAGCAGTTTCGAGATCGTATCCCTTCAGATATGGTCAGTATTAAGACACATGGAGATCGAACCCTTTTTTTTGATTTTCTTCCATTTGAGGTCGGCAAGATCATGGGGTATTCGACTCGAGTACAACTATATACTGTTCCAGGACAGGTGAAATATGATGCTACTCGAAGGCTTGTTTTAAAGGGAGTTGACGGCATCGTATTTGTAGCGGATTCGTTGGCGGTCCAGCGGGAAAAGAATCTGATTTCCCTAAAAAATCTCCAGATTAACCTGGCGGCTCACAAAAAAGATATTTTTCATGTCCCTCTTGTTCTGCAATACAACAAAAGGGATCTGGACGAACCTGGAATTCCCATTCTTTCCCTTGAAACCCTTGAAAATGATCTGAATCGCCAGTTAAAAGTCCCTTCATTTCCCGCAAGCGCATTAAATGGGGACAATGTTGTGCTTACCCTTAAAAGAGTCATTGCCCTTACGATTGCATCTTTTCAGAAGAGGCTATAACAGGAGAAGCATTTCATGCATTCAAAACGTGTTGGAACCCGCGGCTCAGAAATTGAAAAACAATTGGATGATCTTTTGGGTCATGACAGCCCAAATGTGCTTTCACCAGGTAATTCAGAAATGGAGAGTTCGTCTGTGTCGCCTCTGACATCCCTGAAATCCATTGTTCTGTCCATGGAATGGGAAATTAACGATCCAATTTTAAAAGAGTTTATTCAGGAGCTGAACCGGCTAAAGGCTGTTTTTAAACAGGACAAGATCGTGGTGAAATCACTTCAATTACTGGAAGCGCTTGGAAAGTATATCCTGCAAAAAAAAGCTCTGACCCACCCGGATTCCATCAAACTGCTGCAATCCATATATCGTGACCTGGAAATTCTTCTGCTGTCCAAAGGAATTTCAGAAACTGTCAGGCGAAACATTCTTGTTGATGAAGTCGCTCAGTTCATGAAACTAAAGGAAAAACTGGCTGTACCTTCCAAGCCCGTGACTGGGTATCTTGCCGAAAAATCAGATGTAGGGGCGGGTTCCGAACCCACCTCCACTTCGGACTGCCCTTCTTATGATCCGGCGCTCCATGCCAATATTGTGTCTGATAAAGAACGGATGCCTTCCCTTGAAGCTGTCCTTTATGCCCTTGAAGAAATTAAAAAAAACATTCGTACAGAGTTCACTGCGCTAAGATCTGAACTCAAGTTATGACGAAAGAGAGGATAATCCAAAACGCTTATGGTAATATTTTGTGAAGAATGCGGAGAAAAATATGTTTTACCGCAACAATTAGCCACCATTCCGGCAGAATTTAAATGCCGAAACTGTCATGATATTTTTAAGATTCCACAATCTGTTTTGAAGAACAGTCAAACTGAACAGGTGGATAAAGCAGATGAAAGAGGGGATTAAAAACCCTTCCGCTCCACTTCCTGCACTCAGGCGATAGACCCTGAAATGACTATTCCAGCAGCCAAAGGCTATTTCGCTATTCCTGTAAAGTACTTTCAAACCCTTTGAAACCGCCAGAGTTTCAAGTTTTCTGGCTGAGGTTTTTAAAATAATGAGCGCTACTGCCGCCCATAAACAGTCAGATATGAATACCAAGATTCGTGAGGCTGAGATGTATCAGTCCATGGGACTTTTGGAAGCCAGTCTGGAAATCTATTGCCACTTGCTTTCAGACTCAAGTATCTCGGATCCGCAAATAGAAGAGAATATTCAAAGCAGGGCTACTTCCCTTCGTACGCAAATCCAGGAACTGGAGAAAGAAGATGTTGGCAAAGTTTCCCAGAAAGAGCTTTCCATTCTTCAAGCCAGCCCCATTGCGGATGAAACTCCTGAAACTCTGATGGAAAGCGCAGCCGCCCTTAAAGAACTTGGACTATTTAAAGAGTCTGTCATTGAGTATGAAAAAGCATTCGCCAAGAATCCTTTTGCTCCAAATCTGGTGAATCGGCTTATGAACTGTCTGTTTCAACTTCACACCCCGCGCCAAGTTGTGGACCATTTTTCCGGCCTGATTCATGCCCATGCTATTGGGAAGCCTGAACAAGCCAATCTGGTTTTCACTATGGGGCTTGAGTTTGAAAAACTGGAGCAAAAGGATTATGCGATTGAATTGTATAAATCTGCTCTTGAAATGGATCAGGGGGACAAAAAGATCGAGTTGAGACTAAATGCCCTTATGGTGCAACTGGCGCCGGGGTCGCGGTACGATTATCTGATTCATCAAAAATTAATTACTCCAGGGCAACTTCAGAAAGCTCTGGTCATTTATCAAAAAACTCGAAAAAGTGTGGAATTTATTCTTATGGAAGAGTTCCACTTGAAAAAAGAAGATATCGGCAAATCCCTTTCCGCGTTTTACGGCTGTCCATTCGTATCCTTTGACCCCAAACATCCCGTTCCTTTTGAACTCATTCGAAGGCTAAAAAAATCTTTTCTGATTCATAATGTATGGGTTCCCCTGGACTGGGGGAAAAACGTCATGAAAATCATTGTGGATGACCCCAAGGATATCCGAAAAACCGATGATATAAAAGCTCTGATCAAAATCCCCGACATTGAGCTTTTGGTAGGAATCAAAGAAGATATCATTCAGTTTATTAACATGTTTTACGAAGAGAAGCCGATAGATCCCAAGGAATCGTCTATAGATTTTGATGATATTGTTCCTGATATCAGCTTTGATGAAGAAAATGAGGAGGCGGTCGAGTCTATGGATGAATCCACCAGCCAGGTGGTCCGTCTGGTGGATCAGATTCTGGTGGTGGCTTACCGGAGTGGTGTTTCGGATATTCATATTGAACCATCGCCTGTTACCAATAAAACGGGGATCAGGTTCCGAATGGATGGTGTTTGTCAGGAGTATCTGAAAGTTCCGAACACAATGGCCAGAGGGATTTTGTCCCGAATCAAGATCATGTGCAATCTTGATATATCAGAGCGCAGGCTGCCTCAGGACGGAAAAATAAAGTTTCGTAGAAAAGGTGTCCCACCTTTTGAGCTTAGGGTGGCGACCATTCCATCAACGGGCGGATTTGAAGATGCAGTGCTGAGGCTTTTGGCAAAGGCAGGGGCCATGAAACTGGTGCAAATGGGATTGAATGAGCGAAATCTGAAGATCATGGAAAAATTGTTGATTCAACCTTATGGCATGATTCTGGTAGTGGGTCCGACGGGTTCCGGGAAAACTACAACCCTTCATGCCGCATTAGGGCACATCAATAAACCCGGCATCAAGATATGGACTGCTGAGGATCCGGTTGAAATTACGCAGGACGGGCTGCGACAGGTTGAGATAAAACCTCGAATTGGCCTGGATTTCGCCAGGGTCATGCGATCTTTTCTTCGGGCAGATCCTGATGTGATCATGATTGGTGAAATGCGCGATAAAGAGACGGCATCCATCGGAATTGAGGCTTCTTTAACCGGGCATCTTGTGTTTTCGACCCTGCATACCAACAGCGCACCCGAAACCATTACCCGGCTTTTGGACATGGGTATGAATCCACTGAACTTTTCAGATGCTTTTTTGGGCGTTCTGGCTCAGCGGCTGGTCAGAACCCTTTGCGCCAACTGTCGTCAGAGCTATTCTCCAACTGAGGAAGAATTTGCTGATATTGTAACTTCCTACGGTTCTGAAGCCTTCAAACTGACCGGTATAGCCAATACCCAGGATTTTGTCCTCTATCGATCTGCAGGCTGTGATACCTGCTCAGGAAGCGGATACAAGGGTCGGATGGGAATTCATGAACTCCTGGAAGGAACCCGGGAGATCAAGCGGTTGATTAAAAAGCAGGCATCTGCTGAAGATATTTTAATTCATGCAGCCGGTGAAGGAATGATCACTTTGAAACAGGATGCGATACAGAAGGTTATTAAAGGTCTTACAGATATGAAAGAGGTTAACAGGGTCTGTATCGGGTGACCTTTTTCAGTCAATAGAAGTCCAGTAAGTCTATATTACAAATGCAGAGTTCCTGCAATTTATAAGGTAAAACAATGGCTAAAAACGCGCTGGTAGTGGATAACGATTTCTTTTTTGTCGAGTTTCTGGCCGGGATTCTTCAGAAACGCGGGTATGAAGTCTTCAAGGCTTATGATGGCAAGGAAGGTATCACCATACTTACTGAAAAACCTGTAGATGTTTTATTTGTAGATATGGTCATGCCCAAGATCGACGGCAGACAGATGATCCAATATACCCGACAGCAGTTTCCCGATGCCAGGTTCCCGATTGTTGTATTATCCGGGACATTGATTGAACAAATTGAAAATATCCATAAATTCGGCGCTGATTTTTATATTGCAAAAGGCCCTATCGGAACAATGTCTGGTCATATCAACCGGTTTATGGACAGGCTGGAAGAACAGTCTTTTCCGTTTCCTGATCATACGGAAGTCCTTGAACCTGTAAAACTGTACTCCCGACAATCCACAGCCGAACTGATTGACGCCATGGATTTTCAGGAAGCGATTCTTAAATGTATCGGAGTTGGAATATTTATTGCGGACAAAGATGCCACAATTATCAGAGCCAATGAACAGGGGTTGGAGATAATTCATAAATCACTATGGGAAGTTCTGAATCGCCATGTAACAACGATTTTCCCTCCTTCAGAGAAATTCAAACTTGCCAATGAGTTAAACAAAATCGCCCGTCATCGTGAGTTGAAGCAAATTGTTTTTTCAGCAACCATTGATTCCAAAGAAATTCGCAATACCGTATCGCTCCTTGAAGTGAATGATGAGTTTGTCGGTTGGATCATTGTTATTGAGGAAATCAGCCATTAGGAAAAAATATTAACATCGCCGCAATACTCATATATTTTGGTATCTTTTGGCCAATATGAACAGGATAAAAGACAAAAAAAACAGTTTGTTAGCTTTTTTTATCCTGACTATCCTGTTCATCCATGTTAATTCTCTTTTACCCTACTCGCGCACTCACTTTCGCAGCGCAGCATGCGCCGCCGCCAGGCGTGCAACGGGAACCCGGAACGGAGAGCATGACACATAAGTCAATCCCAGTTCATGACATAAATGAATGGACTGGGGGTCTCCGCCATGTTCACCGCAAATCCCGCATTCTAGATCGGGCTTAACGGATCTGCCCTTGATCAGAGCGATTTTCATCAACTCTCCCACACCGTCCCGATCAATGGTGGTAAAGGGGTTGTGCGGCAGAATGCCTGCTTCCAGATAGTGGACCAGAAAACTGGCTTCTGCGTCATCCCGTGAAATTCCAAAAGTCGTTTGTGTCAGATCATTTGTTCCAAAAGAAAAGAAATCTGCGTATTCAGCGATCTTTTCTGCTGTCAGCGCTGCACGGGGAATCTCGATCATGGTTCCAAATTTATAATCGATATCCATGCCCCATTCATCCATGACCTTTTTCGCTTCAGTTTCAAGTATCTCGCGTTGGGTCTTCAGCTCGTTTACATGACAAGTGAGCGGAATCATGATTTCCGGATGAACATGAATGCCTTCCTTTGTGGCCATGCATGCAGCCTCGAATACCGCCTTGACTTGCATGATGGTTACTTCCGGAATGTGAATCCCCAGACGAACCCCGCGCATTCCCAGCATGGGATTGGATTCTCTTAGATTCTCCAATCTTTTAAGAACAGTTTCCTTGGCTCGAATCTGGTTAAGGAGTTCATCAAGTTCAGTAAGATTGGCGGCCTGTTTGATTCGAATCTTTAAATCCGCCAGATCACGGACCAGATCAACATGGTTGGGCAAGAATTCATGAAGCGGTGGATCCAGCAGTCGAATTATGACTGGAAGCCCGTCCATAATCTTGAAGATACCATAAAAATCTTCCCGCTGAAACGGCAGAATCATGTCGAGAGCTTCACGCCTTTCAATGGGAAGATCTGTCATGATCATTTTCTGAACAAAAGGAAGCCGTTCGGTTTCAAAGAACATGTGTTCGGAGCGGCACAGTCCGATGCCTTCCGCCCCGTATTCTCTGGCCCTGGCGGCATCTCTCGGATAGTCGGCATTGGCCCAGACACCAAGGCGCCGGTATTTATCCGCCCAGGACAGCAGCTTGATGAGCCATGGGTCATTAATGTCTGGAATGGTTGTATTGAGTTTTCCCAGGTAAACTTCTCCGACGGTGCCGTCAATCGAGATCCAGTCCCCTTCCCGAATGATTTTGTCCTTCATCATGATGCGGCGTTTGATCATATCAATTCTCAGATCCGTTACGCCGACCACTGCCGGTTTTCCAAACTGCCGGGCGACTAATGCCGCATGGCTGGTTCTGCCGCCACGGCTGGTCAGAATACCTTGGGCAGCCAGCATGCCGTGAACATCATCCGGCCGGGTTTCAGCCCTGACCATGATCACCTGCTTGCCTTCCTGTTTGGCCCATGATTCCGCCAGATTGGCATCTAACGCCACCACGCCGAAGGCTGCGCCAGGGGAGACATTCAGGCCGGTTCCCAGGAAATCGCCCGAAGCTTTGGCAGCCTGTCTGGACTTGCTGTCGAACTGGGGGTGAAGAAAAAAATCCACTTGTTCCGGACTGACCCTGAGAACAGCTTCTTCACGGGTTATGAATCCTTCTTCGGCCATATCCACGGCAATGCGGACCGCAGCCTGCGCAGTTCGCTTACCATCGCGGGTCTGCAGCATCCACAGCTTGCCTTTTTCAATGGTAAACTCAACATCCTGCATTTCGCGGTAATGGTTTTCAAGGCGTCGGGCAATGGCTTCAAATTCCATGTACGCTCTGGGCATTTCCGTTTTCAACTGGAAAATGTCTTTGGTCAATCGAATTCCCGCCACAACATCTTCGCCCTGCGCGTTGGTCAGGTAATCACCTTCAATTTTATTCTCACCTGTGCCTCCGTTGCGGGTCATGGCTACACCGGTGGCGCTGTCGTTGCCCATGTTGCCGAAAACCATTGTTACAATGCTGACAGCAGTACCCAGGTTATGCGCAATTCCGGCCGCGTTGCGGTAGTCAACGGCCCTTTTGCCGTTCCAGCTTTTAAAAACCGCCTCGGTTGCCAGGCTTAGCTGTTCGTAAGGGTCTGTCGGGAATTTATGTTTGGAATGACGTCTGAAAATTTTCTTGAATTCCTCGGTAACGGCTCTCCAGTCTTTGCCGGAAATCTCTGCGTCGCTGTCAACCCTTGCGCGCTGTCTGGTTGCGGTGATCACTTCTTCAAAGTGCGCATCCGGAATGTCCATGACCACGCTTCCAAACATCTGAATCAGTCGGCGGTAGGCATCGTAAACAAATCGCTCATCTTCGGTAAGTCGGACCATGCCTTCTGCGGTTTCATCGTTCAGGCCAATGTTCAAAACCGTATCCATCATGCCAGGCATGGAAAACTTGGCGCCAGACCTGCAAGAGACCAGAAGAGGATTTTCCGCATCGCCGAATATTTTTCCGGTTCTGGCTTCAACCTCATGAAGGGCCTGAAGCTCCTGGTCCCACATGCCTTCTGGAAAAACGCTACCTGCGGCCAGGTAGGCATTGCAGGCTTCTGTGGTTACGGTAAATCCCGGGGGTACGGGGACATCAATTCTGGCCATTTCCGCAAGGTTTGCCCCTTTGCCGCCCAGAAGTCCGCGAACCGCATCCCTGCTTCCGCCAACATAAGCTTCAACCTGTTGAACTTCATCAAAGAGATATACCCATTTTTTTGTCATCTTTTCTTGCCTCTTTTCTGGTAAATTGTAGGAAGTCATTTGTGATGGGGTGAATCGCTCGCTGGTTCATTAACACCTACTTATAGAAAAAATGATTTCTCTTGTCAATCCGTAAAGCTGGAAAACATAAAAGCTATAAATGGATGCAGTAATTTGTTGTTCATTGAGAAGTGAAAAACCGGTACATCCTTGACGCAAGGAAGCGGTGTTGAAAGATGATGGTCTTTACATCGAGAGTTAATCAGGGTATTGTCAGTTCAAATTGTTGATAAAGCCATGAACGAACTGTCGGGTTTTTGAACTCGTCCCCAACAATTATTACTCATAACTGCCGTATGCCGCCAAGAGGGCAGATTGAAATATGAAGACTATTTACCCATTCATTATGGCGGTTCCTGAAGCTGATCGCCAATTGCGGGGCAGGAACAAGGTTCTCCAGTTGAGCAGCCTTGCCCGCCAGGCTGTACAGCTTTCGGCGAATCAAAGTGGTGTCAAACTTGGCGAGTTGATGAAATCGCCGGAAGGCGCGCCGCTTCCGGTTGGAGGTTATTTCTGGTCTCTTGCCCATAAAACGGACTATGTGGCCGGGGTTGTGGCCGATTTTCCAATTGGTATGGATGTCGAGAAAATCAGACCCTGTGCCCCAAAGCTCTATCGCATGACGGCGGATGATGCGGAATGGAAACTGGGAGAGTCGATAAGCGACCTGCTGTTTTTCCGCTATTGGACAGCCAAGGAAGCTGTGTTGAAATCCGTTGGGATCGGACTGAAAGCGCTTTCCCTGTGCCGGGTCATTGAGATTGTGGATGACCATCATCTCATGTTGTCTTACAAACAACAGGAGTTTGACATCGAACACTATTATTTCAACGGCCACATCGCCGCCATCCTTGCTCATCCAGTTGTCCAGTGGATGGTTCAGGATATTTCAGGGTGGTTAGTGTCTGAACGGCAACCCTTAACCATTTAACAATAAACGATCATGGCATGGTCTATGCCGCCCCCATGAATGAAAATTGTTTCCCACGAGAAGGCGCAAAGAACATTTTTTCGTGTATTTCGTGTATTTCGTGTGTTTCGTGGTTTAAAAGTATTTTCACGGTAACACATATTCGCGGTTTCTCTTTTATCCTGGCCATCCATCTGAATTAATTATTGAGGGCAGACATAATGCTGAGCAAAGAAAATCTTCAGGAAGTTTATCCGCTTACACCGATGCAGGAAGGACTGTTTTTTCACGCCCTTTATGAACCGGATTCATTAGCCTATTTGCAGCAGATTACCTATTGCCTTCGTGGCGCATTGGATGTCGTGGCGTTTGAAACTGCGTGGAACCAGTTGATTCAGCGCCACGATGTTCTGCGCACAGTTTTTATTCATCGTCATGTACCCAAACCGCTTCAGTTCGTGCTGAAACACAGGCGATTGAATCTCTCTTTCCAGGATCTGCGCAACCTGGATCCAGCAATGCAGCACGAAGCCATTCAGAACGTGCTACAAAAAGATCGCAGCACGCCGTTTGACCTGTCCCGTGATGTATTGATGCGGCTGCAGGTATTGCAGACCGGAGATGCCGTATTCCGTGTGGTCTGGAGTTTTCACCACATCATCATGGACGGGTGGTGTTTGCCCATCCTTCAGCAAGAGTTAATGGCCCTTTATAGCGGACAGATCAATCAAAATGATCCAAACCTTCCGGTACCAGGAGCATTTCGAACCTTTGTCGAGTGGTTGGAAAAACAGGACCGGAACACCTCCCGTGAATTCTGGCAAAACTATCTGGAAGGTTATGATCAGCTTGCCACGTTCCCGAAACAAGCCCCCACTCAGGCTTACGATCTAAAAACCGTTTCGACGTTTCTGGATGTTGACACGACCCGTGCTCTGCGCCAGTTGGCCAGCCAAAACAGGGTAACCCTGAATGTCGTGGTACAGGCTCTTTGGGCCGTTTTGCTGGCAAAAACCAATGATGTGGAAGATGTGGTCTTTGGCATTGTCGTATCCGGTCGGCCTTATGAAATCGCCGGTGTCGAACATATCGTGGGACTGTTTATCAATACTGTGCCACTAAGGGTCCATGCGCCCAGCCACCGCCTTTTTTCAGAAATTCTGACAGAGCTTATGAATCAGATGGCTTCCGGGATGAAACATCATTTTTTCCCTCTTGCAGATATTCAAGCCAACAGCCCTTTGAAACAAGGATTGTTTGACCACATACTGACCTTTGACCCAAATATCTCCAGGTATCCCTTTGAACAGGCAGCAGTGCAACCAGAGCAACAGATGCCACCAAGCAACCGGTTGATACTTGAACACTACGAAAATATTGAACAGACCCACTATCCCCTGGAAATCGCCGTTGGTCCGGGGGAGCAGCTCCGGTTCACATTTCGCTTTAATGCAAGGGTGTATTCGGTTGATCAGATCGAAGCCATCCAACGTCATCTGCGCGAAATGATAACATCTGTCCTGGCCTATGAAAACGATGAAAATTCAGGCATTGATGTCAAGAGAATATCCATCTTATCCGAATCCGAGAAAAACCAGTTGATGACAGGGTTCAACCAAACTGATTGGCCGTATCCTCAGGATCAGTCCATTGTGGATGTATTTGAGTCCCAGGCTGTCCTCAGACCAGATGCTCCGGCAATCATAAGCAATGGCCAATCCCTGACGTATTCCAATTTGCATCTTCGAGCGGCAAGAATCGGATATCATTTACAGGCTGCCGGTGTTCTGCCCAAAGATCGCGTTGGCGTGTTACTGGATCGCAGCGAAAATATGGTTGCTGCTATTTTGGGAATTTTATACACCGGCGCCGCATATATTCCCATTGATCCGGCTTTTCCACAAAAGCGTGTGGACGCTATTTTAACAAACAGCCACTGCAAGGTGCTACTCACCCAGGTCAACCACCTAAGTTCATCCGTTACGCCCCGAATCGCCATTCCTGAAGGGACTGCCGTGTGTTTTCTGGATGCAGCCCTGTCCGAAACCGTGAGTGACGAAGGAACCCCTCGGCCCTCAGCCCTCGACCCTGCTTATGTGATGTACACCTCCGGATCGACCGGACAGCCCAAAGGTGTCGTCGTAACCCACGAGAACGTGGTCAGCTTTAACGCTAACATGACGGCTGTGTTTGGGTTCAAACCCATGGACCGGATACTGGCTTTGACCACAATTTCCTTTGACATTTCGGTACTGGAAATTCTTAATAGCCTGATGACTGGTCTAACAGTGGTGATCTCTCCGGAAGCCGAAATCCGTGAACCTAAGCGCATTCTTGATATCATTCAAGAACAGGAAGTTACCGCCTTACAGCTTACACCTTCGCGTCTCAGGTTGCTGCTGGAAAATGAGTATCCTGTATCTTCAGGCATTCCCGCCGCTTTACGCCAATTGCAGGTTCTTTTGATTGGCGGCGAGCCGCTTCCACTGGACTTGTTTGAGCTGATTCAGCCGATCTTTGACAGTGTCAGGGTATTTAATGTGTACGGTCCTACCGAGGCCACGATCTGGTCCATGAGCCAACGTCTGATGAGTAGCGAGAGACAAGGTGAGACGGGCGAGATAGGGGC
>Ga0194058_10001358_pt1 | contig 12179 bp, 7 predicted proteins | sample SepL4417m_MetaG_FD_155490 | JGI IMG/M metagenome (GOLD analysis project Ga0194058, IMG submission 155490) | Anoxic zone freshwater microbial communities from boreal shield lake in IISD Experimental Lakes Area, Ontario, Canada - Sep2016-L442-17m | ecosystem: Environmental > Aquatic > Freshwater >... | reverse complement strand
GGCTTTCTGGGCATACCATACACGGCGCAGGTTGATTCATCCTGAGCAATGATCATTGCGCCATTTTGCTTCATCAGTTTCAATCCCTCGGTTCCGTCACAGCCCATACCTGTCATGATAACCCCTATAGCATACTTTCCATAATGACGCGCAATGGACCGAAACAGATAATCTACAGAGGGTTTACAGTTATTTTCAGGGGGATCGTCGGTCACCTGAATCGCCAGCAGGTTGCCCGGATATAATGCAGCCACCTTCATCTGCTTGCCTCCGGGAGCAATATAGACTGTGTTGGCGCAAATCACCTCACCGTTGATCGCTTCCTTGACCGAAATACCGCCCAGCGAATTGAGTTTAGCGGCTAGCGCATCGGTAAACATTGGCGGCATGTGCTGGACAATAAATATGGGAACGCCGATATCAGCGGGAATGTCGGGGATCAGTTTCGCCAGTGCAATCGGGCCGCCTGTTGAAATGCCGATGGCGACAGCTTTGGATATAACCGAATGTCGCCGCAAACGTACATGACCCGGATCAGTAACGATTTGGCTTTTCGGATAAACCGAAACCTCCTTGACAATCGGTTTTGTTCTCTTTGATCGAAGCAATGCTTCCAGCATGGGCGCAATCGCCGTCTTGAAGCGTTCTCTGTTCTCCATCAGATTCCCCGCACTGGGTTTGGGTATGAAATCAAAGGCGCCAAGTTCAAGCGCGCGTAGCGTGATTCTGGCCCCTTCTGTAGTGAAGGCGCTGAACACAATGGCGACAGCGTCCGGCAATTCATGTCTCAGGCGTTCCAGCACTTCCAGCCCATCCATTTCAGGCATTTCAATATCCAGCGTCAACAGGTCCGGCTTGAATGAAACCGCTTTTGATAACGCAATTTTTCCATTCTGGGCGACTCCAACAACTTCGATATATGGAAAAGTCTCCAGAACATCCTGAACTATTTTGCGGTGCATGGCGCTATCATCAACGATAAGCGCTTTAAGCGTCACGATATCAGACATACACAATCCTATCACCCAAGCACTTCCGCCAGGTTTAAGATGCTGATTAACTGTTTTTCGGTCTTCAGGACGCCTTCAAAAAATTTCCAATGGATTTCAACTACATTAGCCGGCGGCTTTTCGATATTTTCATTTTCTGCTCTAAACACATCACCAATACTGTCCACCAAAAGGCCGATGGATTCATTTTCAAAATAAACAATGATATTTCGCTGTTTTTTTGCTTTATCCGCTACAGCCGCACTGGGGTGCGGCGATCCCAGGCTTGATGGCAGGCCCAATCTTTTTCCAACATCAATCAGCGTAATGATTTGTCCACGAAGGTTTAGAATTCCTTTCACATAATCAGGCGCCAAAGGGACGAATGTAACTTCGGTCAGTTTATTGATTTCCTGGACCCTCAGAATGTTTATTCCGCAGCAAGCATCGCCAATATAGAATGTGGTCAGGTCAATATATGGCTGTGACCTTTCTAAACTGCTCGACATATCTCTTTCTCCTGATCTTTGACTCATTCATAATTCATCATGCCTATATCCTGAATTTGAATATCTCAAGCATTTCCTTTAAACTCTTGGCCAGTTTTTTAAGCTCATCAGCGCTGAGGCTAACTTGAGAACTGTTTGAAGAGATTTCTTCGCTTGCCTGATTTACGCCTGAAATCTCTCTTGCTATACTTAGAGACACCATCGAACTTTGCGCCACATTCTTGGTGACATCGTGTATTCCCTGGGCTGCCTGAGCAACATTGCCTGCGATATCATTGGTGGTAATGGATTGCTCTTCCACAGCCGTTGCAATAGATGAGACGATTTCGTCAATCTCGTGGATCACCTTCGAAATCTGCTGGATTTGGGCTACCGTACCGGATGTTGAATTCTGAATTCCTTCGATTCTGGATTTGATTTCATCGGTAGCACGGGCTGTTTGCTTGGCCAGCTCCTTGATTTCATTGGCCACAACGGCAAAGCCTCTTCCAGCATCCCCTGCCCGCGCAGCCTCAATGGTGGCGTTTAAAGCCAAAAGATTGGTCATATCTGAAATATCGGCTATGACTTCAGTCACTTTTCCAATTTCTCGAGCCGCTGTTCCAAGCTCATCAACTGTTTTGGACGCACATTGGGCATCCAAAACAGCACGATTGGTGATATTTCTGGCTTTTTCCGCATTTCGGGAAATCTCATTGATAGTTGCAGTCATTTCCTCAGAGGCCGAGGCAACCATATCGACGTTAGTTGAAGTTTGTTCTGCTGCGGCTGCCACAGAAGCCATGTTGGCGCTCATTTCCTCGGACGCTGCAGCAACATTTCCAGAAAGATCATACATCTGTCCTGCATTTCCTGACATCTGCCTGGATATGGCGGATAGCTCAGTTGAAGAAGCCGAAAGAGTCTCCACGCCCTGGACAATCTGACCAATCATGCTTTTAAGATTAGCCACCATGAGGTTCAGAGCCTTTGAGAGAACTCCGATCTCATCTTTCTGATCCAAATCCAGTATTTCTGTAAAATCACCTTCTGATATGCGTTTGGCGAACCGGGTACTCTTTTTGATGGGATTGACTATGGATCGGGTTATCAGGTAAGCCACTAAAATAATAATCACGGTTCCGACACCAGCCACTGTTCCCAGTATCCATTGTAAGGAATAAACCGTCTTAAACGCCTCATCTTTTTCGATTTCAGTTACAATAACCCAGTTCAGCTCATCGATCTTCAGGGGTGAATACGCTGACAACACCCAGTGTCCTTCATAATCCTGTGTCATTTTTTCTCCGGAGCGACCAGCAAGGCTCTCACGGACAGCCTCGGTATCTACCCTTCCGGTCTCCGGATTTGCATAAGAGGCTTTTACTGAAAATCGATCGGAATTCATAAAAACATCAGACCGCATCAGTTTGTCCGGACCCACCAGATAAGTGACTTCAGTCTTTCCCATGCCATCGCGCTGGTTTGTGATGGCGTTGATGTGTTCCAAATGTTCTGTGGAAAGCTGAAATGCAATTACACCGATCACTGTTTCATTATTTCCAATAACAGGGTAGCCGGCAAAGGCAGCCAGCTTGTTTTTAGATGGCTGATATGGTTCAAAATCAACGACGGCCGGCTTTCCAGTCTGAACAACTTTTTTCCACAACCCGCCCAGACTGCTGTCCTTATATGGACCCTGGTTCAGGTTGGTTCCCATATCCGATTCCTTTAAGCAGGTAAACAGGACATGGCCGTGGTCGGCGCATATCAGAAATATGTCGGCATATCTCCTGTCCTTCCTGAACTGAATGATATTATTGCCATATTGTTCGGTCAGTTGTTGATATTGGGGAGTTGTCACATCAAATGACCCGTTCGGCTTGACGTTGGTCGTATCCAGGAAGTTTATCAGATTAAAAAGTACCAAGACATCATGGCTGCGAGAAAAGATTTTCATCTCTGCAGCAGCATTATCAAAATAGTTTTTAACCTCTTTTTTCATCATCTCCCTGACTGTGATCAATTGCCGGTACGCCTGTGCTTCCATAGCCTTGCCGGTAACAACCTTGGAGATGATTCCAATGGTTATAAAGGGAATAATTCCCACTGCCAGAAACACCATCATGAATTTGGCCTTCATTTTCATATCTCGTAACATCTGCATTTGGCCCTCCTTGATCTATAGTCTTAAAACAGCCAGCATGATGCTGGCTCTACACTGTATTGATGGCGAGAATAAACGCCAAGCAACAAAAAATATTAGCGTATATTAGACCGTTCACCGTTCACGGTCAACGGTTCTCTTTTTGGCGTCTCTTCATTGAGATCAGTGCGCTGATGCTGTCAAGCAGTTTTTCCTTATCCAGTTTAAGCAGATATTCGTTGACACCGGCAAGTTTTGCCCGTTCCATGTCCTTGTCATCTGCAAGGGTCGTCATCGCAATTATCGGTATGCGTGAAAATCGTTCGTCCTTTCGAATAGTCGCAGTCAACTCAAACCCGTCTAATCGAGGCATTTCCATATCTGTCACCACCAGGGAAATGTCTTGCCCCAACTTTTGAAGAATTAGCCAAGCAACCTCACCGTCTTCGGCATCCACTACCTGATAGCCTTCCTGCTGGATGAACGATTTAATCTGATTACGAAAAAAATTTGAATCATCAACAACCAGAATGGTTTCTCCTTCTACTATTGCAAGTCCGTTCGAATTGAGTTTGCTGGGGCTGTTTACTGCTGAAAACCAACTCGGCTGAAGGTTGCGGACCAGATCGAGAACATCCACAAGCAACGTTGTTTTTCCGTTCAGAATAATGGACCCCATGATGCCGGGTTGCTTCAACGCGCTGCCATTGGCTACAGCCTCCGTAACCACGGAATCCACCGGCCCGATGGCCAGCAGGCCCAATTCCCTGGCGGCAACCATAAAAACAATGACCAGAAGATGCTCACGAACAGCTAATGGCCGCACTTTGGCGATCTCATCTATGCTGAACACCGGCAGATTTCCGCCGCGGTACTGAATTACCTTTATGCCACCGAAAGATTGCAAATCGCACATCCTTATTTTTTCAATGCGAAGCACCTGATTCAGAGGCAGTGCAAATTGTTCTTCTTGAATACTGTTTGCTTCCTCAGCATTTCTAAAAACCAATAGATTGAGCTGCTCAGCGTCCGGCTTGATCGCTTTTTCAGCCGCCCTGGCCACCTCGATGGCTCTGCGGGTTCCACTGACGGAAAAAAGCCCTGCAATTTCCGATAAATTATTCACATCCAGAATAAGCGCTACTTTACCATCCCCCATAATGGTTGCACCTGCATATCCGCGACACAATTTAAGATGTCTTCCCAGAGGTTTAACGACAATTTCCTCGGAATCACAAAATGCATCCACAATGAGTCCATACTTGATCTGTCCGGTGGAAACAACAGCGATATTCAGTGCGCTTGTCGCACGATACCTGCGATCCGCAACTTCCAGATAAGAGGATGAATAACTGACAACAACAGTTGAACGAAAATTGGGAAAAGCAGAAGTGTCGAAAAGCATATCTTCGGCGTTTCCGATCTTGGAGGCTTCCATATTGACATCATCCTCAAACATCGGTGATTTCAGGGAGCGTCTGTCTGCAAGGGCCGTGCGCCTGTCAATTTTTCTGCGTTGCATTTTCGGATCTATGTAAGTGCGTTGAATCCCAAGAATCTCGGTCAATCGAACCAGTGGCAGCAGCTTCCCCCGCAAACGAACAACTTCCGCATCCCCTACTCTTTCAATGCGTTCCTTAACCATGCTGGCCGGAATTCTGATAAGTTCTTCAAGATTCACTTGCGGAATGGCAAATCTTTCGTTTTCAACGGAAATGATTTGACATGGAATAATCGCCAAAGTCAGCGGCAATTTGATTTTGATTCGAGTTCCCAGTCCCGGAGTTGAAAAAATATCGATCAGACCGCGCAGGTTATCCAGATTGGTCTTGACCACATCCATGCCCACGCCCCTGCCGGACAGATCTGAAACAATCTGGGCAGTTGAAAATCCGGGTAAAAAAACCAAATTCAGTTTATCCTTAGGGGTCATGATCCGAACCTGTTCTTCGGAAACAAATCCCTTGGAAACAGCGTCTGCAGCCACTTTTTCCGGATTGATGCCGGCACCATCATCCGAAACTTCAATAATGACCTGGCCCGCCTCGTTGAAAGCTCTTAGAACGATTTTCCCCGTTTCGCCTTTCCCGTTCAGTTTTCTAACGTCAGCTTTTTCGATGCCATGATCCACAGCATTTCGAATCAGATGATTCAGGGGATCGCTCATGGCCTCCAACAGTGTCCGATCCAGCTCTATCCCTGCTCCCTCAATTTCGAGTACGGTCTCTTTTCCCAATTCACGAGAAAGATTTCGCACAAGTCTTGGAAATTTATTGAACAAATTCCCGACCGGCTGCAATCGCGTCAGCATAATCACTTTCTGCAGATCAGAGGTAATCAGATCGACCTGCTTGCCAACGATTTCAGTATTGTGATGGTCTTTGCTGTCGATGGCCGTTAGCAGTTGATTTCTGGTCAAAACAAGCTCGCCGGCCAGGTTCATCAGTGAATCCAGAAGATGAATGTTCACCCGGATGCTGGCAGGCGATGTGTAGGAAAAAGGCTCTTTCCCAACTCCGTGTTGCGGAAATTCGTAATCGTAGGGGCGGGTTCCAAACCCGCCCGGTTCAGTACGAGCGAGTTCGGAATCGGACGGGTTTGGAACCGGGCGGGTTTGCCAGAAGATATTTTGGCCGCCCCCAATATCCACGGGAAAAAGATTCTCATTGCCGGTGTCTAACAGCAGACTCGCATCCTCCGGACCGAGAACACATGCAAATGCAATATAAAGGAACTGGTGCTTTTCAAGATTGATTGACTCGGAAAAAATATCTGCTTTCTCCCTTGTCCTGACTGATAAAACCGTGCCGTAGCCCTTAATCTCATCAATAATTTCCTGAGCAGACTTACCATGAAACTGGATGTCGTTGATAAAATCCACACGGAGGACATAGATGTATTTTTCCTCTATTTTTGCCTGAAGCAGATCATTATCTGAAATCTTCATTTCCGGAAAAATGTCAACAAGATTGGTTTTAACAATAGCGGCGAAGGCCGATGAATAGAGACTCCCAATTGGGGCATCTCCATCGCTCGATACTTGACCCTCGTCCCTACTATTACCAACATCCGCCGCAGTGAGGCTATCGGCTTCTGGTGTCAATCTTTTCATATCCTTAATGGACTGTATCTGTGCATGATTCATGCTATCGTCAAAAATAGAATTTAGAGCTTCCATGGGCAGGGATATGTCCATCTTGTCGCTGCTCGCAACATTGGCGACAAGACCTTTCAGGGTATCGGATGCCAGAAGCAATATATTGATGACAGCCGACAGTTTATACTCTGGCGGTGATAGTTTTCCGCTTCGAATCCGGCCGAGTACGGTTTCCATTTTATGCGACAGATCCTTGATATTTCTTAGACCGATAAATCCCGCTCCCCCCTTGATGGAATGGGCTGTTCGAAAAACCTTGTTCACCAAAGCCGCATCTATGACATCTCCAGCCTTTTCCAAGGCTAAAAAATCATTTTCGATAGTGGAAAGATGCTCAGTTGCTTCCTCAACAAAAATCTTCAGGAGGTCATCTTGAGAGAGCGTCATACCGTTGTCCTTTTTTCACAAGATATTGTCGAAATCATCAACAGTAAGCGTTCAAACCCTCCCGCTGGGAAGGGGAGTGAACGGTTACCGTCGATAAGGATAAGGATAATGAATGCGGAATAGTCCTTTTTCATTCATAATTCATAATTGTTTCCGGCTACAGTCTGAGTCCTTTGATAAAATCTCCGACAGCGCTTATCCCTTCTTTTTCCATCAATCGGATGGTCTGCGTTCCAATAACGGCAATGTCCGCTTTTCCCTTAATGAAATCAACATCCGCCCTGTCTTTCACCCCGAATCCAAGGGCTAATGGCAGGTCGGTTGCGGCCCTACATCGCCCCAGATAACCTTTCAACTGGTCTGAAAAATCGGTGTTAATGCCGGTAACGCCTTTTCTGGCCACGCAGTAAATAAAGCCCCTGGCAAAGGATGCGATAGCCTTCATGCGTTCATCGGAAGTTGTTGGAGAAAATATGAATATCGGCGCCAGGTTGTGCTGGCGCATGGCCCCGAGGTAGTCTGCACCCTCCTCATGCGGCAGATCCGGAACAATAGCGCCTTGAAGACCATCTTGAACCATCCTTTCGCTGAAACGATCCACTCCGTATTTGAACAGGATGTTGTAATAGCTCATAAACAGAAAAGGGATATCAAAGGTCCGCGTCACTTTTCGGGCAAAATCGAAGCATTTCTGAACGCTGGCTCCCCCCGACAGCGCCTTTTGATTGGCATGAAGAATGACGGGTCCGTCTGCAATGGGCTCGGAAAAAGGGATCTGCAGTTCCATAAGATCAACTCCCGCATTGACCATGGTTTCAACGATCCTGAAAGATTCCTCAAAAGACGGATATCCGATCACGATATGGGTCATGATAAGGATTTCCCGCTGTTTTAATCTGTTCCGCAAGTATGATTCAAGCATGATATTGACCTGCCTTTTTGATGATGAACGCCTGCCATTTAGGGTCATTGAATGCATCGGCAATGGTGAAGATGTCCTTATCGCCTCTTCCCGACTGGTTGATGATGATACTGTGATCCGGGGATAAGGTTGGCGCCTCTTTGAATGCCTGGACAAACGCATGAGCAGACTCCAGAGCCGGAATCACCCCTTCCATGCGGATCGTCAGTGAAAGGGCGTCCACCACTTCCCGGTCGGTTGCCGCCTCGAACCGCACTCGGCCCGTTTCCTTGTGATGCGCCAGGATAGGCGAAACCCCAACATAATCAAGTCCTGCTGCAACGCTGTGAGTTTCTTTCATCTGGCCGTCGGCATCCTGAAGAAAATAGGTCTTATACCCCTGGGCGACCCCGATGCTGGCATCTTTCGAGCAAAGCCTGGAGGCGTGTTGTCCCGTATCCAGACCTTTGCCGCCTGCCTCAACGCCCACAAGCTCAACAGGATCATCCATAAAGCCGCTGAAAATACCCAGAGCATTGGAACCGCCGCCGACACAGGCATACACGCGGGCCGGGAGTTTTTTCTCTCGCTCAAGGATTTGTGCACGGGCTTCTGTTCCTATGATGGACTGAAAATAGGAGACCATCTCCGGAAAGGGATGCGGACCACATGCGGTTCCCAGCACATAGTGGGTTGTATCCATGTTCGCAACCCAGTCGCGGAAGGCCTCGTTTATGGCATCCTTTAGGGTTCTGGACCCTTCTGTAACCGGAATCACTTTGGCGCCCAGACGTTCCATCCAGAAAACATTCGGTCGCTGTCTTTCGACATCCACCTCACCCATGTAAATGCTACATTCAAATCCGAATTTGGCGGCCATTGTGGCGGTCGCCACCCCATGCTGGCCCGCTCCGGTCTCTGCGATAACCCGGCTTTTTCCCATGCGTTTCACAAGAAGCCCTTGACCCATGACATTGTTGGCCTTGTGCGCTCCGGTGTGGTTCAGGTCTTCCCGTTTAATGTAGATGCGTGCGCCACCAAAGTGCCGGGTTAGATTCCCGGCAAATGTCAGGGGGGTGGGCCTGCATGAATAGGTTGACATCAAGTCCACATAAGCCTGCCAGAAAGTCGGATCGGTTTTTGCTTTTTGAAATGTCTCAACGAGTTCCTCGAAGGTGGCGACAAGAATTTCCGGAAGATAGGCGCCGCCGAATCCATCGTAATGGCCTCTTTCAATCATCAGTAATACCTCCAAATAGTTTGATAAAAAACAAATTAATCTGTTCGGCAGTAAAGCTCTGGTATGGACAAGCCGTGTAATGCCCTTGGTTTCAACCCCATCCCGCTAAAACCCAAGCTTGATAAAAGAAGAAACAGCTCCATAGGCTGTAGCGATAGCCAGACCGGATCCGCATTTCTGGCGTATCCAGTCCTGATGCGCCAGGATTGAACCTGCGGCAAAGAGGTTTGAAAACGCGGGAATTCCAGATGCGCTCACCGGGCGGAAATTATCGTCAATTTCAAGCCCTGCCTGGTGGATGGGATGGCCTTTGGGATCCAGAAAATCCATCCGATACCAATTGGACCGGCTGACTGGCTGAAAAACCGGCAGGTCGAAAAGTGATTCGCGGATTCGTTTTCTATCTGCGGTCAATCCCTTTCCAAAAAAGCGGCCGGTAGCCAGCAAAATACCTTTGCACCGTATTTTTTGCTCCTGCGTATTTCCGCCCGCGATATTCAGCATAAAACAATTGTCCAGCTCTGGCAATACGGCGGTGACCCGCTGCTGCAGAAACTGTTGAACCCCTTTTTCGGGCAAAGCTTCTTCAAACATTTCCTTCAGCCTCAGACCCGGAACGGAAGGCGGCAAGGTGGGAATTTCAAATATCCTGGCGCCGATCAGGCTCCCCATATCCGCCTGAACCTCCAGACTGCGGTGAATGCCCATAATCGCCGGAATACCCACGATCTTTGCATTCTTAACATGAGGCAGGATTATTGCCGCCAGTTTCTTCCGGCTTATACCGGCCTCAAGAGATCTGGCCATATATTCCGGATAGATTTCTCCCAGGTGTGTGGAGTCCGGAAACGCGATACTGGCAGAGCGGATATCAGGCCATGTTTCCTTCAAGTTATCCACGATCTGATGCGAACTGAACCCCTTCAAGCCCTTGATATCCACAATCAACCCTGGCGGTTTTTCCCTTAAGGCCAATACCGCATTTTTCATGGTCTGGGGAACACAGCCTGTGAGTTTCAGTGTTCCCTGAGGTGTCATCATCTCTATGTTATGCGTCTTTTCCCAGTAATGGGGAACTCCGAAATCCTTCACAAAGGAAAGATACTCCTCAATCGCGGATTGAATCTCTTCAGGCGTCAGCCTGCTATATGGATGATCGGGACAATCCTGAATCAGTTCGCGCATTCCAGCCCAAGGATCCAACCATGGCTTTTTTTCCGAAATGGGATGAATACCCAATATATCCAGAAAGCCGCTTGCGAATATGATTTCACCGGTGACACCGACCTGAACGGTTTTGATTCCTCGATTCGCCGCAAACATAGATGCAGCCATTCCGGTCAATCCGGCTCCAATCACCGCCAGATCACAAGAAATAATTTGAGTCATTCCGTGTCAGTTCCTTTGCATGAAGTTCCAGATTCAGCAGTCCGCACTGCAAGGCTTCCTGAAGTTCGGCCTGCATGAGCTGCCCCCCCCAGAGAACCGGACGAAGCCCTTTCCATCGTTCACGTAGAAAATCGCTGATGCAGGTCAGGTTGCGGTCAGAATACCGGGCATCCCGATCGTGAAGATACGTTGAAACCCGCAAACTGCAAAAGGCCCCCTGGCAGGGTCCTTTTCCGATCCGGCTTCTGAGGGAAATGGATTTGAGGTCCGGTTTCATGTTCTGTTCCTGAATTACGGAGATCACACCTTCCACCACGCTTTGGGGAACCATTTCACACTCGCACAGAAGCATATCTCCAACATTATGCGCCCTGAACCAGAGCTTTGGCGACAGGCCAGGCTCGCTCCATTGGCATTCCGGGCTATCAGGAAGGGGCTGTGTCCGGGTCAGACAGGGAGATGAAACCCCCAAACGTTGACAGACCAGATCTGCGCCCTTTTCCGCCATCAGCCGGTAAGTCGTCAGTTTTCCGCCGGCAATCGTGACAAAATTGACGAGACCGTCTTTTTCGTGGTCCAGGACGGCAAAGCCCCTGCTTTCGGAACGGCCGCCGTCTTCGGTATGGCTTCCAATCAGGGGCCGGACACCTGAATACGCCCGGATATAGCGTGCGAATTCCAGCATTGGAATCATAAGCGATGCCTGGTCAACAATCCTGTCGATTTCGGGAATGGAAGGATGGGCGTGATCCGGTGCATCAATCTGAACCGATGTCGTCCCCAGAAGAGATACCGTTCCACCAGGCACCAGAATATCCCCGTCCCCTGGAGGGTGCAAACGGTTGATGACCCGCTGGGTGATCCTGTCCGAGGTGACCAGAAGTGAGCCTTGAGAATATACCATGGGGATGGAAATGCCGGCCAGTGCCGCAATCTCGGCTGTCCAAGCCCCGGAAGCATTGATGACCTGATCTGCTTCGATAAAAACTTCCTCACCGCTTTCCGTGTGTATCAGCCGAACCCTGCAAATCCGCCCCTTCTCCATCTCAAACCCCAGCACCTGGTGATGGCAGAGCAAGGTTGCCCCCAGTTTCCGGGCATGTGAGATGTTTTCGAGGGAAAGCTTGAATGGATCAACTGATGCGTCCGGGGTAAGATAGGCTGCTATCACACGATCTGAAAGCTCCGGCTCAAGCTCTTTCGCCGCTTTTGGGTCTATTGCTTCAACGGGAATGCCACATATGGCGCATAGATTCGGAAACTCCGCAATATAGGACGCATCATCCCCTTCAATGGCCACAAACATGCCACCAGTATCTTCAACACAATGCGGCGCCAACGCTTTTAAAAGGAGGCTTTCCTCCCGGCATTCCATTGATGTCATCGCATCATTCAGCACATAGCGGGCGCCACTGTGCAAAAGACCATGATTGCTTCCGGAGGCGCCGGCACTGATGTCCCTGCGTTCAACCAGGATACAGG
>Ga0194058_10001357_pt1 | contig 12180 bp, 10 predicted proteins | sample SepL4417m_MetaG_FD_155490 | JGI IMG/M metagenome (GOLD analysis project Ga0194058, IMG submission 155490) | Anoxic zone freshwater microbial communities from boreal shield lake in IISD Experimental Lakes Area, Ontario, Canada - Sep2016-L442-17m | ecosystem: Environmental > Aquatic > Freshwater... | reverse complement strand
CCAGTCAATATCACCCAGATTGGTCTTGGCGCCGGTGTCGCCGAAGTAGGTGTTGCTCATGGTCGGCGCATCAAAAATATTGATGCCGCGGTTCCATTGCATCCAGACGCGCAGCGGATCCGTATCGATTGGAATCACTGCCACGCCCACCATGTCGGTGTCAGCCAGCGAATTGCCGGAAGACTTGCTGAAGCCGCTCTCGAAGCCGCGACCGTAGCAGATCTTGGCGTAGGCGCCGGGCAGCGCATCAATGTCAGGCGCGTAACCCACGGTCATGCCGTCAAAGGCGTAGTCGACCAGCAAGGATGGCGTTCCGCCATTGCCGGGACGGGGATTGTTCAGGCGCAAATTGCTCGGCGCCCCGTTGGTCGAAGGACGACGGCCAACCGAGAACCAGATTTCCTTGTCGGCAATATTGCTCCAGGTGGCGTAGGCCCGGTCCACGTTGAGATAGCTGGTCGATGGCGTGTGGCTCAGAGTTCCATCAAAGGCACCAACCCGGTCGGCAAAGAAGGGAGCGCCGCCGGCGTTGGTCGTTGCGGCGTCATCCTGTGCGCCGAACAGCTTGTACATCACCAGGCGTGCATTGACGCTCACGTCCTGCGTTGCCTTGGCGCCCAGGTCCAGACCAAAGCGGTTGCTGTACAGGCTGTTGTTCTTGGGCTTGTAGGCCGGCACGGTTACGGCAAATCCGCCCATACCCTGAACCATGCCGGCGTTCATCGGATTGGCCAAAAAGGCGTTGGCTTGATCGTAGGTGGCAACGCTGTTCATGCCTTGCGCAAAGCCCATCAGGCCGCTCAGTGCCCCTGCGGTTGACATGCCACCGGCCTGCGGAGCGCCGAAGTAGCTGGAGGATCCGGGTGCGGCCGACGGATTGGCAAAGAAATCTGCCTGCAGCTTTTGCTGCACATTGGCAAAGGTGGCGTTGACGTCGGTGAAGGTCTTACTCTGGCCTTCCAGATAGTCGTAACGGAAACGATAGTCCCCACCCACCGTCAGCCATTTTCCAAGCGACTTGTCCTCCAGTTTCTTGACCTGGCTCTTCAAGTCATCCAGCGCAACGGCCTCCGACTTGCCGGCCACTGCCTTGACTTGTTCTGCTGTCTGCGCCGCTTTGACCTCATTGGCCTTGACCTGGCTCTTCAACGCTTCGAGTTCGCGCGACAGCGAATCAATGCGGCTCATCAGATCCACATCAGCCGCACTGGCTGCCAGTGGCATCAGCATGCCGGCAATCAATGCTGCCAGCAAATTCATCTTGAATGTTCTGTTCATAAATTTCTCCTGGAAAGTTGACATAAAAATCGGTTCGGCGGGGCTAGCTGTGCTTGCCCGACGTTGCTTCATCACCGAGGTCTTCCCAGCCGGTGATCATGGCTTTGATCTGCGACGTGAGCTTGTGACCCGTGGTGGAAAGGTAGAGATGGGAAATCAGGAAAGCCAGCATCAGGAAGGCACCCAGCGTGTGCCCGGTCGCAATCCATTCCAGGCGCAAGCCGCCCAGACCCCAGGCCGCCCAGCTCGCATAAAAGAGGTAGAGCCAGCCGGTAAACCAGAGCAGTGGACTGAGCAGCGTCAGCACCGCCAGATAAGTCAGCCGTTGCAAGGGGTTGTGCTTGTTGCTCAGGCTGGGCCGGAACGGATGCGGTTCATCCTTGAAGATGCCCGATGAGTAGTACTTGGCGATGGCGGCGACGTTCTGTAGTGTCGGGATGTAATGCCGCCACTCGCCGGTGGTGAGATGCCAGAAGATGGCGAAGATCCACAGGGCGACAAGGGTCCAGGCGGCGATGGTGTGATAGTCCACAGCCTTGGCGAAGCCGAACAGGCGGTAAGTACCGTGGACCTCGAAGCCGGTCACCAGCATCGAGATGACCAGCAGCGCCTGGGACCAGTGCCAGAAGCGCTCAAAAGGTTTGAAGAGATAGACGCGTGACATGAGTGTTCTCCGGTTTAACTGTTGCGCTTGCGGGCGACGACACGACCCAGGCCGTGGCCAAGGACACCCAGCAGGGTCAGCAGGGCCACAGCCCAGCCACCAAGCTCCAGCCAGCGCGCGTGGTCGCGGCTGCGTCCCGGCATATAGACACCGTCAATCTTTTCCAGCCGGCCGTTATTGACGTGACACTCAACGCAGCCCAGTGCTTTTTCTTTTGGTGCCACCATGTGGTTGATCGCCCACATGCTCTCGGTTTCGATGAAATCGACCTTGCCCGAGAACTTCACACCACCCGCTGCCATACCTGCGGTGACGGCTTTCTCCCAGTCCAGGTTCTTCCAGAACGCCGTGCCATCGCTGCCGGCCAGGTGGGTGATGACCAGCGACTTGTTGATCGGGTCGTATTGCTGCTTGCCGCGGAACAGCTTGATCGGCCAGATCATGGATTTGCCGTCGTTCGGGCTGCCTTCAAAGCGATTGATCTGCGTCGGCTTGTCGCCTTTTTCTATTCTGTCGCCAACCAGGGTGTAGTGATTGACACCGTTGAACCAGACGTACTCGGGCTTCACGTTTTCCTTCCAGACGAAGTCACCCTTGATGGTCATGTACTTGTCGTACCCATCATCGTCCTTCAGGATCATGGGCTTGCCGTCTTTGTCGAGCTTGCCGGCGGTGGACCAGTCCCAGGACATCTTGGTCGGCTGCCCGCCGCGCGAAAAGGCCGGGATGTGGCAGGTCTGGCAGGCCAGCTTGGCAGTGTGTTCATTCAGCCTCACCACCTTGTGCGGTGCCTGTCCGTGGCAAGCCTGGCAGGTGTCCGGATTGGTTTTGTCCAATGCACCGCGCATATGCGCCGGTGCCTTGTCCCGGGCGGTAGGTGCGTAACGACTGCCCGAGACCTTGTGGTCGTCGGTCTTGTGGCAGGTGGCGCAGGAAAAATTCAGGCCCTTGGCATCCATGTGCACGTCGAGTTCCCGGCCCGGGTTCTCCATGGAGGTGTCCAGATCGCCGTGTTTGACGCCATCACCGCCACCACCATTGAAGTGGCAGGCACCGCAGGTGCTGCGTGTGGTCGGTCCGACCTTCTTGGCAATTTCCTTCAGGTTGATGCCACGCACAATCTTGCCCGAGCCAGCCGGAAATTCCGTGTCTTTGGTAACCGGTGATCCGGCAAAACCCGAAGGCTTGCTGTACTTGCCGGAGTGGTCGTGGCAGACCAGGCAATCGACGTTTTCCTCGCTGGCGAAGTTAAACGTGTCGTCGCGCCAGCCATAGCCAATATGGCAGCTGTTGCAGGCCGCCTCGTTGGTTTTCACCGAGGTGCAGAAGTTGTTGACAATGTGCTTCTTGCCCAGCACCTGCTTGGTGTCCGGGTTGATGAACTCCCACTTCCAGTGCTGCGTCTGGTGGATTTGCTTGGCCGCTTCGGTATGACAACTCAGGCAGGCCTTGGTGACCTCGGGGCCGGAGGCAAATTCGCGGTCCAGTTCCTTGAACTTGCTGTGGTCAGCGGTTGACCTGGGCAACTTGGCCGGAGCTGTTGCCACCACTGCCGGCGCTGCCGCGACAAAAAAAATGGCCGCCATAGCAGCAGCCATCAAGTATCGAATTCGCATCACAGTTTCCTTCGCAAGACAAACCTTGGTGCTCCGGTGCGCATGCACTCAGCAGCAGTACGGGTTTATCCTATTGCTATCTGTGAATATTCTTACTGATTTATATCAACATATCTGTACTGATGGATATATAAATTAGGGAGTCCGATCCAATCGTGCTGACACGCTAGCGACCCATCGCGCTACGACTTCTCTTTGGTTTCAACCTGTGTGCAGACCGCGCGGCAAAGCGCCGGCACGCGTTCGTCAATGATGCGGTACACGATCTGAACGCCATCGCGACGCCTGCCCAGCACGCCGGTCTTGTAAAGCACGTTCAAGTGTTGTGACATATTGGGTTGTGTGGTGTCAATATGGCTGAGTAGATAGCTCACGTTCTGCTCGCCATCGCACAGGCAACCGATGATCTTGAGCCGCATGGGCGCCGACATGATCTTGAACAACTCTGCGGCCAACTCAAAAACTTCGTCAGGCCGATCCAGTTCGGAATGAATTTTATTGACTGAACGCTTTGTCATTTGAAATACGCCTCCGGTTTGAACTCGGTCAATAACATTGCAGTGAATGTGAATATACGACCAATTGCTCCATATCAATGAACCGTAAAACAATCGGCCCACAATACCGTGACAACGGAGCCAACCATCATGAACACTGTACCCGCTGAATTCCTGGCACTTCAACGTCTGTACCACTGGGAGCAGACAATACCCACGACGATCACGCTATCGCAGCCAATGGGCCAGGGCGTGACGCAGGACTTCACCTGGGCTCAGGTGGCCGACCAGGTGCGGCGCATGGCTGCACACCTGAAGTCGCAGGGCTGGGAGCCCGGTTCCAAGGTCGCCATACTGTCGAAGAACTGCGCCTGGTGGTTGATGAGTGATCTGGCCATCTGGATGGCCGGTTATGTTTCTGTTCCGCTCTACCCGACGCTGGCATCCGCCACCGTACGCCAGATCCTGACGCACAGCGAGGCGCGCGCCTGCTTTGTCGGCAAGCTCGACGACTGGGACAGCATGAAAGCGGGCATGCCCGACGGCCTGCCCTGCATCAGCTACGCCTTGTCGCCAGCCGATGTTCGCCAGCGTTTTGAAAGTTGGGACGCGATCTGTGACCGCACGGCGCCGCTCAAGGGCACACCCCTGCGCGACAGCGACGAACTTGCCACCCTGATCTACACCTCAGGTACGACCGGCCTTCCCAAAGGCGTGATGCACAGCTTCGGCAATTTTTCCTGGGCGCTAGATCAGGGCATTGCGCGCATTCCGATGACGGCGCAGGACCGCATGCTGTCTTACCTGCCACTGGCGCATGTGGTGGAGCGGGTGCTGGTGGAACATGGCTGGCTGCGTACCGCCATGCATGTCTTCTTTGCCGAGTCGCTCGACACCTTCACGCTCGACGTGCAGCGCGCGCGGCCCACGATCTTCTTCTCGGTACCACGCCTGTGGGTCAAGTTCCAGCAGGGTGTGCACCAAAAGGTGCCGCCGGCCAAACTTCAACTTCTGCTCAAGATCCCACTGTTAGGCGGCTTGTTGCGGAGAAAATTGCTCAATGCCCTGGGGCTGGACCAGTGCAGCCTGGCTGCCGGTGGCGCTGCGCCCATGCCGGTGGCCCTGCTTGCGTGGTACCGCAACTTGGGTCTGCCGATCAACGAAGGTTATGGCATGACCGAAAACCTGGCGCTGTCGCACCTGACACTGCCAGGCAAAAATCAGGAAGGCAGCGTCGGGCCGGCCTACGCAGGTGTCCAGGCGCGCATTGATGCCCAGACGGGTGAAATCCAGATGCGCAGCGAAGCTTTGCTGATGGGCTACTACAAGGAGCCGGACCTGAGCCGTGAAGTCTTCACCGACGATGGCTGGCTTTGTACTGGCGACAAGGGCTTCATTGACGGGCAGAACTGCCTGCATATCACCGGACGCCTGAAGGATTTGTTCAAGACCAGCAAGGGCAAGTACGTCGCGCCGGCGCCGATCGAGGATCGTCTGGTGATGCATGAAGCACTGGAGGCCTGCGTCGTGACCGGCGCCAACCTGAGCCAACCCCTGGGTATCGTGCTGCTCAACGCCAACGCGGTGGCGCAAATCGGCGATCCGGTGGCCAAGGCGGCGCTGCAAACGTCGCTGGCCAGCCACCTGAAGGCCGTCAATTCAACGCTGGACCCGCACGAGCAAATGGCTTGTCTGGTGGTCGTCGCAACGCCCTGGTCGGTGGAGAACGACATCATCACGCCAACTTTCAAAGTCAAGCGCAATCGCATCGAGGACCTCTACGCGGCGCACTACGAGCAATGGGGAAGATCGGGAGAAAAAGTCGTCTGGCAGACGGACTAAGCAGCGACTTTTCGCTCGAGCCTGAGGACGCTCAGACGTCCTGCACGAAGGCCTGGCGCTTTTGCCTCGTGCGCTCCATCTGCCGCGAGATGTTGCCGCAGACCAGGTCGCACAGAGCGTAGATGGATTCATCGGCGATGCGGTAGTAAACGCTGGTGCCCCGGCTCTCACGCGCCACCAGACCGTGCTTGGTCAGCAGCGTCAGATGGCGGGAAATATTGGCGGCGGTGAAGCCGCACAACTGGGCTAATTCGCCCACATTGCGCTCGCCGGTGCGCAGCAGATTCAGAATCTTCAGTCGTGTCGGTTCCGACAGCGCCTGGAAATAGGCCGCAACTTCCAGCATGGCCTCGGGCGGTAGGTTTTCCATTAACGGACATTCCTTCAAGAGCTCAGTGCTCATCATATCGACATGACCTGTCAAATTTGACCTGCCGGTTGTCAGGTTCATTGTTTTGATGTATTATTTGCTCAATTACGCAATTAGTCAATTAGTTAAACAATATTTTTATCAATGCCACTGGATGCAGTGGCTCAGGAGCACCGAATGTTGAAAACCTCTCTTCTTACCGCCCTGCTGCTGACGGGTCTTTCAGGAATACCCTCGGTGTGGGCGGCCGACGTCGCGCCACTGGCAACCGTAGCCGTTCAATCTTCGGGCGCAGCCGGTTCAGAACGCGTAAGTTTTGATGGTGTGGTGGAGGCGGTGCGCCAGTCCACACTGTCGGCTCAGGTCGCGGGCGCCATCGTTGCCCTGAATGTCAAGGCCGGCGACCGTGTTCGCTTGGGACAGGAACTGCTGCGCATCGACGCCCGCGCCGCCAGCCAGAATACCGCCGCCACCGTGGCGCAGGTCGAGGCGGCACGCGCCACGCTGAACGTGAGTTCCAAAGAGTACGAACGCCAGAAGCAGTTGTTCCAGAAGCAGTACATCAGCCAGTCTGCACTGGACCGCGCACAGGCGCAGTTCCAGGCATCCCAGGCGCAAATGCAGGCGCTGCAGGCGCAATCCGACGCGGCGCACACACAGTCCCGCTTCTTTGTCATCAATGCACCCTACGCCGGCATCGTCAGCGATGTGCCGGTGGCTCTGGGCGACATGGCTATGCCGGGCGCACCCTTGCTGACCCTGTACGACCCGGCGGCCCTGCGCGTCTCGGCGCCGGTGCCGCCCAGCACCGTGACCAGCGGCCCGGCTGAAGCGATCCAGTTCGAGATTCCGGGGCTGGCACAGGCTCTGATGGCGCCGAAGTCGGCCGCACTGCTGCCGCAGGTCGATGCCGCAACGCACACCGCGCAGCTGCGCCTCGCCCTGCCCGACAACCTGAAAGGTGCCACACCTGGCATGTTTGCCCGCGTCTGGCTTGCAGCCTCTGGCGTCGGCAAGACCACAACGGACAGCGAACGCCTGTACGTGCCCACCAGCGCGGTCGTGCGGCGCGCCGAAATGACGGGTCTTTACATCGTCAATGACAAGGGTCGCCCGATGCTGCGCCAGGTCCGACTTGGACGTGTCGCAGGCGAGCGCGTCGAGGTGCTCAGTGGTGTGGAAAAGGGCGAGAAGGTCGCAGCGGACCCACAAGCCGCGGCCAAGGTGCGCTGAGATGAGCAAGACCACTCCCATGGGAATTTCGGGCCGCATCGCAGCGGCCTTCCAGAGTGCGCACATCACGCCGCTGCTGGCCTTGCTGGCCCTGCTGCTGGGTGCCTTTGCCGTCATGGTGACGCCACGGGAAGAAGAGCCACAGATCAATGTCACGATGGCCAATGTGCTGATTCCCTTCCCCGGGGCGGCCGTGGCCGATGTGGAGCAGATGGTGGCGATACCGGCCGAGCAGGTGCTATCGCAAATGGCCGGCACCGAGCACGTGATGTCGGTGTCGCGTCCTGGTCTGGCCATCATGACCGTCCAGTTCAAGGTCGGCGTACCGCGCACCGAAGCGCTGGTGCGCCTGCACGACACCCTGCGCTCCAACGCCGACTGGCTGCCGCGCGGCCTGGGCGTGATGGAGCCGATCATCAAGCCCAAGGGCATCGACGATGTGCCCATCGTCAGCCTGACGCTGTTCAGCAAAAGCCCCAACGCTAACCCGCTTGAACTCGAACGGGTAGCGCACAGCATCGAGGCCGAGATCAAGCGCGTCAACGGCACGCGTGAAGTGCAGACGATTGGCGGCCCTGGCAGTGCCGTGATGGTACGCATTGACCCCGTGCGCATGGCCGGCAGTGGCACCACGGTGAACGACTTGCGCAACGCCTTGCAATCGGCCAATCTGGGTCTGCCAGTGGGCGAACTGATTGCCGGCAACAAGAGTGTGGCCATCGAGTCCGGTCCCTTTCTGGAGCAGGCGCGCGAAGTCGCTGATCTGGTGGTTGGTGTGCATGCCGGCAAACCCGTCTTCATGAAAGATGTGGCCGACATTCAGGATGGCCCTCGGCCCAGCAGCAACTATGTCTGGCATGGTCTGACGCAAAAGGACGGCGGCGGCGAATACCCGGCTGTGACCCTGACCATTACCAAGAAGCCTGGCGAGAACGCGATCGACGTCGCCAACGCGGTGATGCGCCGCGTCGAGCAGCTGCGCAACACGGTGATCCCGCAAGAGGTGCAGGTTGCCGAGACGCGCAACTACGGCGCCACTGCCAACGACAAGGCGCAAAAGCTGATACAAAAACTGCTGTTTGCCACCGCTTCGGTGGTGGCACTGGTGTTCCTGACGCTGGGGCGGCGCGAAGCCGCCATCGTTGGCACGGCCGTGATTCTGACGCTGATGGTCACGCTCTTTGCCTCCTGGGCCTGGGGCTTTACGCTGAACCGGGTTTCGTTGTTTGCGCTGATTTTCTCGATAGGCATTCTGGTTGACGATGCGATCGTGGTGGTGGAGAACATCCACCGCCATCAACAGCACCATCCGGGCAAGACCCTGGCCGAAATCATTCCGGGTGCGGTGGATGAAGTCGGCGGCCCGACCATCCTGGCCACCTTCACCGTGATCGCTGCGCTGCTGCCGATGGCCTTTGTCTCGGGCCTGATGGGCCCCTACATGAGCCCGATCCCGATCAACGCCAGCATGGGCATGCTGCTGTCGCTGGCGATTGCCTTCATGGTCACGCCCTGGTTGGCCCGCCTGTGGATGAAAGAACAGCCTGCCACGCATACCCACGCGCATGCCCCGACCGGGCTGGCCGGCAAGCTCGGTCCGCTATTCCAGCGTGTCTTCAGGCCGCTGCTGGACGACCACAGCGGCCAGCGCAACCGCCGCTTTCTGGGGTTCGGTGTGCTGGTGCTGATCGTCATTTCTGTTGCCCTGCCGGCCACTGGTCTGGTGCTGCTGAAGATGCTGCCGCTGGACAACAAGTCCGAGTTCCAGGTGATTGTGGATATGCCCGCCGGTACACCGGTGGAAAAGACCGCCGCCGTACTGCGCGAGCTTGGCGGCTACCTGTCACGCGTGCCAGAAGTGACTGATTACCAGGCCTATGCCGGCACCGCCGCGCCTATCAACTTCAACGGCCTGGTGCGCCAGTACTATCTGCGCGCCGGTGGTGAAGTGGGCGACATCCAGGTCAATCTGGTGGACAAGCACCACCGCGCCGATCAGAGCCATGTGATTGCCACCCGGGTTCGCCCGGCGTTGCAGGAGATCGGTCGCAGGATGGGGGCCAACGTGAAAGTGGTGGAAGTTCCGCCCGGACCGCCGGTACTCTCGCCGCTGGTTGCCGAGATCTATGGCCCGGAAGCTGCTGGTCGCCTGAGCGTGGCCAAGGCCGTGCGAGGTGTCTTTGAAAAGTCAGCCGGCATCGTCGATGTGGACGACAGCAGCATCGTCAATGCGCCGCGCAAGTTGTTGCTGGTGGACCGGCGCAAGGCCGCCATGCTGGGCGTGCCGCAGCAGGCCATCGTGAGTACGCTGCGCACCGGCCTGGCGGGCGAAGCGGCCACCTACATGCACGACGCGAGCCGCTACCCGGCGCCGGTGATGCTGCAACTGCCCGAAGAGAGCCACGGCAATCTGGACGCCCTGCTGCAACTCGGTGTGCGTGGTGCCTCTGGCAAACTGGTGCGCATCAGCGAACTGGTGACCCAGAGCGACACCGTGCGTGAACAGCCGATCTATCACAAGGACCTGTTGCCGGTGAACTATGTGGTCGGCGACATGGCGGGCAAACTCGACAGTCCGCTCTACGGCATGTTCCAGATGCGCAGCGAAATCGCGAAGATTCAGACACCCGGCGGTGGACCCATGGTCGAGTACTTCATCCGCCAGCCTGACGACGCCACGCGTGACTACGCGCTCAAGTGGGACGGTGAATGGCAGATCACTTACGAAACCTTCCGTGACATGGGCGCGGCCTACGCGGTCGGCCTGATACTGATCTACCTGCTGGTGGTGGCGCAGTTTGGTTCCTACCTGATTCCGCTCATCATCATGGCACCGATTCCCTTGACCATCATTGGCGTCATGCCGGGCCACGCGCTGCTGGGTGCGCAGTACACCGCGACCAGCATGATTGGCATGATTGCGCTGGCCGGCATCATCGTGCGCAACTCGATTCTGCTGGTGGACTTCATCAACCTGCAGGTCAAAGAGGGTGTGCCGTTCAAGCGCGCCATCGTGCACTCGGCCATCACCCGTGCCCAGCCGATCATGCTGACCGGGCTGGCTGCCATGCTCGGCGCCTTCTTCATTCTGGACGACCCGATCTTCAACGGTCTGGCGATCTCGCTGATCTTTGGCATTTTTGTCTCGACCATCCTGACACTGGTTGTGATTCCGACGCTGTATTACGTGGCCTACCGCAAGCAGTACGAACCGGTGCAATCCTTATGAAGTCGGAACTTGTCATTGCCTCCGAATGTGTCATTGCCTCCGAATGTGTCATTGCGGACTTGATCCGCAATCCATGTTTCGTGTGGCACTGGATCCCGGATCAAGTCCGGGATGACAGCCTTCAGGTCCGGGATGACAGCGTTCAAGTCCGCCATGACAAGCACGGTGCATGGCCCGCATGCAGTTTCGGCGCTCGTTTCCCTTTCCAACCCTTCTCTTCGTCCATTCACTTTTAAAAGGAAATTACCATGACATCCTGGCAAGCCGTACGCGTCGTCGCAGGCACTTTCATTCTTCTGTCGCTGGCCCTGGGCATTCCCGGCAGCCCGATCTTCATGAGCCAATGGTGGCTCGCCTTCACCGCCTTTGTCGGCGTCAACCTGCTGCAAAGCGGGATCACCAAATGGTGCCTGATGGAAACCATCATGAGCAAGCTGGGCCTGCGTCAAGGCAACTGATCAAGGAGGAAACATGCAACTGGTCTGCCCTCATTGCGGCACCAAGAACCGCGTGCCGCCTGAAAAGCTTGACCATGAGCTGGCCTGTGGCCGGTGTGGTCAAGACATCATGGCCGCCGCGCCTTTTGCGATGAATGACCAGGCACTGCCTGGTTTCATCGCTGGCACCGCCTTGCCGGTGGTGGTGGACTTCTGGGCCGACTGGTGCGGCCCCTGCAAGATGATGGCACCGCAGTTTGTCATCGCGGCACGCCAGTTGCCGAAGGTGCGTTTCATCAAGGTCGATACCGAGGCCTGTCCCATGGCCAGTTCTCGTTACGCGATCCGAAGCATCCCTACTCTGATCCTGTTTGAGCGCGGGCAGGAAACGGCGCGCCTCTCCGGCGCTGTCTCAGCCGCCGAGCTGCAACGATGGATTGAGTCCAACATAACGGGGGTCACAGCGTGATCGCAACACTCAGACAAATTACAGCGGGCGCATTGATCATCAGTGCTTTCCCTGCCCAGGCCATGGACCTGATGGAAGCATGGCAGGCGACACGCCAGCACGACCCGCAGTCCGCTGTCTCACAGGCCGCGCGTCAGGCCGGAGAGACCCGCCGGACCCAGGCCGTCTCACTCTGGCGGCCAGCCGTCATGCTCAGCGCCAGCGCGGGACGCATGACGGGCGAGACCGAGATGACGGGGGCGCATTTTTCTGCGCCTGGTCTGGGCGAGTCCGACGGTGTCGGCTTTGCCACTTCGATCAACAACGGCACTTCAACGCGCTGGACTCTCAGCGCACGCCAGCCACTATTCAACCTGGAACGCAAGGCACAAAGTCGACAACTCGAGATTGCCGCCGATGTGGCAGAGTTGGAATGGCAATCTTCCCAGCAGGACCTGATGCTGCAAACAACGCAACGCTATTTTGATGTGCTGCTCGTTGGCAACAAGCTGGCCAGCTTGTTGCCAACGAGCAGCACATCAAAATAGCGTTGCGTTGTTTGCAGC
>Ga0194058_10001354_pt1 | contig 12197 bp, 25 predicted proteins | sample SepL4417m_MetaG_FD_155490 | JGI IMG/M metagenome (GOLD analysis project Ga0194058, IMG submission 155490) | Anoxic zone freshwater microbial communities from boreal shield lake in IISD Experimental Lakes Area, Ontario, Canada - Sep2016-L442-17m | ecosystem: Environmental > Aquatic > Freshwater... | reverse complement strand
CCGATGCGCAAGCAAGTGCCCGGCGTGAGCGTGATCGTGCGCTCGAGGAACTCGCCCGCAGCATCGCGCTGCATGTAGGTCATGTCGTGCTCGGCAGCGCGGGCGAGGCCGACTGCCACCAGGAGGATGAGAAGGCGCTTTACCATGATGCGATGGGGGCTCGGCGCCACATGGTCCAGCCGCCTTTGAAGGTGTAGTTATAGTGCCCGTCGGCGGCCTGGTAGAGGCCGCAAGTTGGAGCCACGCCGCCATCGAACATGAAGAAGTCGGTTTTGTTGGCAGGCACGTCATCCAGGAATTGCACGACCGGGATCAGAGTGTTGGCGGGCGTGGGGGTTGCCTCATCCCCGCGCCATACGTCGCGCTCCACGATCAGGGAGAACGTCTGCGTGCTGCGGGTCTTCCCTCCGACAGTCCAGGTGATTTCTGCACGGAGCGTCACGCTGGCGACCTCCCCGGTGAGGAGGGCATTGATCTCTGTCGTGTTGAGGGACAGGGAAAAGAGGTAGCCAGCGCCAGAGGTTTCTGGAGCCGTCCAGGAGGGGCAGAGCACCACGGGATCTCCAGACCAGGTTGACTTTGCCGCGAGGATGCCGGTCGCACCGCTGGCCAGATCCGCCATGACCTCGATGTCGAGGGCGTCCCCGCGTTTTGCCGTGAATTTGGTGAGCGGGGTTGCGGATCCTGCAGCCAACGTAAGCAGGCAGGTCTCGGTGTTGAGGTAGATTTTCATGCTCCCTGGTAGGCTGCGGTAAATGTGACGTCGCGGGCGGAGATGCCCTCCTGCTCGCCTGCGAAGCGGATGTTGCAGCGCCCGAGTGGCTCCTCCCAATAGTTTCCGGGGTTGGTATTACCGAGGATCTGGCGCACGAGCACGGCGGCGTCCAAATTGTCCACGCCTGTGTTGTTGAGGGTCTCGACAGAGAAGACGGTGATTGTCCATTTACTGGAGATTGCGAAATCTGGCGCGCCGTCCACGCTCTCGATCTCATCTGGCTCGCCGACGACTGCGCAGAGCTTTGCCTTGCCAACGGCCTGGAGGATGGTGCCTGCGAGGTCGCCCGGCTTGGCCACGATGACGGCGGCTCCAGTGGGCCAAAGTGTGCTGGAAGATATGGCCGTAGCGAGGGCCTGCTGCATGGTGCGCTCTTTGCTCATTTGGTGATCCTTTCGAGAAACTTGCTGGCCTCGTCATCGACCCCGGCTTCGATCTTGTCGGTGGGGATGGCATCCGGGTGGGGCTTGTGGGTGACCGAGCGCACGAGCAGGTAGGAGGCATTGTGCGATTTCCCCTCGCCGGGGAAGAGGTAGCAGGCCCCGGTCTTCGATCGGAGGAAGGTGAGCTGGCCGTCGCCTTTCTTAGTCCATTCTCCGGGTGAGCCCTTGCGCTTCGCTTGCTCGGTGAGCGGGATCGCGAGGTAGGGATGACCGACAACACGCCCGCCCAGCAGGAAATGCCGAAATTGCTTTGAGGCGATGGAGACGGTAGCCTCGGTATCGGTCGCGCCCTGGTAGGCGGTCTTCTGAGCCACCTCGCGGTTCCACCAGTGCGACTTCCACCAGCCGTGACTGTTCGGCTCCTTGTCGCGGTCGCGGAACCCGGCCTTCAAGTCCTTTGCAACCCGCCTGCCGCAGGCTTGCAGGAGCAGGCGCGGACGGGACACCAGCTTCGAGATTCGCTGGAGCTCCGGCGTGGCCAGATCGCGGACTTCGATTGTCATGGCTTGACCTCCGGCGTGGTGGTGTTATCTTGGCTCCGGTGCGGATTTGGTGCCGGTAGCGGCTCAACCTTTTCCGTGGCACTCGGGGAGCTACCGCCCCGCTTGGTGCTACCCTCCAGCTTGTCGGCTGACTTGGGAAAGAAGTTGAACACTTCGCCGTTGCGGTTGGTCACCAGCGTGACCATGCCTTTTCTTTTCCCATGCCGGTTCACGAATGCCTGGGAATAGACGACACGGGGGCCGATGACCCGCTTGTTTCCGGTTTGCACGGCCTGCTCGGCCCATCGGAGAAACGCCAGTCGGTCAACCTTGCCTCCTCCTGCCAAAATATAATCCAGCGCCGTGGGTCCGAAGCGCACGCTCTCGCCTTCCTTGTCGGCGATTTCGTAGCCCTCCAGCAGCGCGGCCTTTGCCGCTTCGATGGATATTTTCTCCGGGGCGGGAGCCAGCGGAGGCACGTCTTTGATCCATTTGATCGTGTCTGCAGACATCTCGACGATAGGGTCTCCGCCGTTGCCATTGAAGCTGCGCATGAGAGAGCCCACGACCTTCGGGTCGAGCCCCTGCACGCTGGCCTGCAGGCTGTCATTGAAGCCGACGTCGGCTCGCGTGGGGACCTCCCCTGGGGCGATGAGTCCGAAGTCTTCCGCTTCGTCGCGGGCCACATCTTCCACGCCCATGCCGCTGCCGAAATCAAAGGGCGGGTAGGGAGTTTCGAAGCGTGAGATGCGGCTCCAGATGCCGTCGCTCTTGAGGGCGACCATGCGGCCGCCGAAGCTCTGCCCGCCGTGGTCGCGCCAGATCTGGTGCCACGGGCGCTCGTTGATGCGGGATTCCTCGCGGATGAGCTCCTGTGCGGGGAAGGCATCGAGAGCCCCCTCGTCTTGCCCGGAGAGGAAATTCGCATATTCCGATGCCTGGCGGATATTGGTTTCGTAGATGAGCTCAAGGCGCTGCTTGCTGCGGTGGTCGAGCAGCGTGCCTTCCCAGGCGGGATCGGCGGGGCGGAAGCCTGCGGCATCGAGCATCTTGCGGCTCTCGCGAACGAAAAGGCTTTTGCTCATGGTCAGATCGACCGGCTTGCCCCCGCGCTCGACGGGCTGCGTCTCCAGGCTCGTGCCCTTGCGCACCATGTCCAGCATGCCCTGCGTGAGGTGCGCGCTTTGGAGGCGGGCACTCCAGAAGGCACGCTCGCGCATGGCGAGAGGCACATCCTCGGCCCACTGGAAATTCATGAGATCGTTGCCGACGGCAACCTTCCCGTCCATGCGGGCCTTGGCTTCGGCAAGAGGCTCGATCGTGAGACTCATAGCCCTTCCTGATCCTCCAGGGAAAAGGTTTTTGTCCGCTTGAAAATCAAGGGGCTCGGGGAGAACACCTGAGCGGGTGCGGCTGCGGCGTGCTCCTCGACCATGTTGGCACCGGTGGCCACGTCGCGGATCATGCGCTCGGCGGCCGTGCATTCCTCCTCGCGGATCTGGTTGTGAAGAGATTGCAGGCCAGGCAGGCGGCCGAGGGTCGCTCTGCGCACGAGCACGGCCACAGCCTGCACGAGATTCGGCGGCACGGTGCCAGCGGGACCCATCTCGCGCAGGTAGCCTTTGCGCACGGCTGCCCGCAGGTACCCGGCTGGGTGGATCCCCTCGCTCTCGATGATGAGATCTGTCGGCACCAATGCCCGGAGCGCATCGGCAAGCATTTTCGCGAAATACCGCTCGTTCGTCGCGGCAATGCAAAACCGCATGGCCGCTCCGCCCGTCTCACGGTCCCTGATCGTTTGGAATATGCGACGCATCCTGTCGATGACCACGGAGGGCTCCTTCTCCTTCCAAAAGAACACCAGCCGCTGCGCACGCGCACCGCCGAGCATTTCGGTGACCGTGATTCCGGACGGGTTGCTCGTCTCCTTCGTGGTCGTGGCCGGATCGTAACCGACCGCGACCCGGCCGTTGCGGAGATTCGCGCGCAGAAGATCCAGACCACGCCGGAATTCCTTCTCGTCATCCACATAGACAAACGAGCATGTCTGCGCTCCGCGCTGCTGGGAGCTGAGGAGGGCGAGAAGGTCAATTGCCGCGCTGCCACCCATCTTGTGCTCAAGGTCGTAGTTATATGGCATCTGCGCACGGTTCGAGGCCTGGGCGGCAAACTCCTCATAGGTCATGGCCACGCCTTTATTGTCGTAGAGCACATGCCCGGCCGCATAGGCGTCGCGGAGAGTCACGCGGTGCACCAGGATGTCATCCTGGCCGCGATAGAAATTCCCTGCCGGATTCACCGGCAGTTCCACCCCTGCGGGCGGCATGGTCATTTCGAAAAATGGGTGCCGGTCGTCGCGGCAGAGGTTCGAGCCATAGATCATCTTGAGATCCGGCACGTCGCGGAAGATCGGATCCACAGCCTCGCGCAAGGCGATCTCCAGATTCGCGGAGGTGAATCCCGCCTCGTCGCGCAGGACCGTGCCGCGCCATCCGCGCGCGGTCGCCGGGTTCGGCGCAATCACGAGCTGCCGGGAATAGTCCGTGCGGGAGTGATACAGGCGCATTTCCAGCCGCTTGCTGCGGTAGAGGTCCGCGAAGTCCTCGCGGGTCATCGACCCATAGACTTTTCCGGTCTCCGCATCCGCGCATTTGTAATCGAGCTTGTGCTCCGCCGCGCTCGCGGCAAAAACGTCGTTGACTGCCTGCGCTTCGTTGGCGACCAGGATCGCCTGTTCGGCCGCGCTGACCGTCATGTTCACAAGCTCGGTGCCGAGCAACAGGGAAGCGGAGGCGGAGATCACCGAGCGCCCGGCCTCCTTCGACATTTCATCGAAGGCGATAGAGCCCATCGTCGTGCTCTTGCGGCCGCGACGGGTCCAGAACAGGACGATGACGCGCTCCTTGCGCACGGCCACCAGGGCGGTGGTCTCATACAGGCGGCGTTGGAAGCGTTTCTGTGCCATGATCAATCCGGGAGCTTCACTCCACCCGATGCCTCCAGGGCATCCACGTCCTTGAAGTATTCCGCACGCAGAGCCGCAATCTTGTCGGCATTCGACAATCCCGAGTCCGCAATCTCCCGCGCCTTCGCATCCTTGAACCAGAGAAGGAATTTCTTGCAGGTCTCGTGTTCCATCCTGTCGCGTGAGATCGCCAGAGCCTCCCGTTTCACTCCCAACTCTTCTCGCTTCAAACTCAACCGCTCGGAATCGGCTTCGAGCACAAACTGATCCATGAGCTCCTTGTGCGAAAGCTCGCCCATCACGTGGTTGAACCGCTGGTCGAGGAGCGACTTGCGGATCAGGGCGTCGAGATTCTTCGGAAGGTTGGCATCCATCGTAGCCCGCGCCTTCGCTGCGGCCGCATTGCGCCACACCGCAGCCTCCGACGAGCGGTGCAGGTTGTGAATCGCCGCGTTGCTGCTTGGCATGGAGACTTTGTCCAGCCACTCCTTGCGGGCCGCAATGGAGGGCCGCTCCGCAAGCCACCAGGCAAAGTATTCGTCGAGTAACCCGGCGCGCTGAAGCTTGGCCGCAAGTGAGTCTGATCGGGAGTCCATTCATTTTCTCCCCGTGATGCGTTGCAAGCCCTTCGGCTCAATCTTCCACATGCGGTCTGCGGTGATCGCGTCTTCCTCGACTGAGACCATCCCGGCCATTTTGAGCCGGGCGAGGTCGGAGCAGAACTGCCCCTCGCCACCGCCGTCAGTCATGAGCCGCACCTCGGTGAGCAGCACGGTTTCGTTGAGCGCCTGGGGCGCGCAGCGGAAAAGGGTTTGTAGGATTGCGGTGCTCATTTGACTCGTTTGGCGACTTCGGTGACCTGGCCTTTCAGCTCTCCGAGCTTTTCGATGGCCACGTTGATGCGGTTGTGAATCGCGACGGCCCGCTCCTCCCCGGAGCTGATGATCTCGTTTTTGTCGGCATCCATTTTCAGGCGGATCATCCGCACGTCGGATTCCAATGCTCCCACCCTGTGATGCAGAGGGCTGCAAGCCGCTTCGTGCATCGGGACAGTCATGGGCTTTTCTTCTGTGACCGTGTGCAGCGGCTGTTGGATCGTGCGCTCTTTCGTCTTCCCGCTCATGCGGTCAAAGATACTGAAGAGCAGCATGAGCGCGGTGCCCAGTGAGGTGAACCCTGCCAAGACTATGATGACCGGATCCATGCGGTCGGGGACGATCCCCTCTACGGCTGCGGTAAGGATCAGCGGCATCATTTCGCCACCTCCGGCGGGCGGATAAAGGATTTGCAGATCGAAAGCGCCCGCCGCCGCTCGGCGACCTCCCGGCCCTCCCGGCCTCCATCATCGTCGGTGTTTCCCTCGATCGTCGTGATGTGCGTGCCGTCGAAGTCCTCCACGATGCCGATGTGCGAGAACGTGAAAACAACGATGTCGCCAGCCCGGGGGAAGAATAACCCGTCGCGTGGGCCGAAGACTTTCCAGCCCAGACGCAAGGCAGCAGGCACCCAGTCGCGCACGGCCGCTGACTGCGGTCGCCTCTTGGTCGCCCCGCCGAGGTAGAGGAATACGCACCAGGCCACAAATGCCGCGCACCAGGGCTCCCGGTTCGCGTAGCCCTCCGGTCCGTAGCTCGTCGCGCCCCAGTATTTCTGGATGCCGGGGCCTTGGTTATTTGAGGTCTCATGGGCGCCCAGCTCTGCGCGGGCGATTGTCACCAGGGGATGTGTCATTCTTCTTCCTTTCCAAATTTCTCCCGCCACCAGGCGAGGGTTGCTCCCATTTTCACGGGCACCAGAGTGGGCGACCAGGCGAGCAGGGAGGGGGAGATCCGGAAGCCGTCGGTATGCAGCAGCGGGCGGCCGGCCATCTCGCACGCCTCGGCCACGAGCTCGCTGCAGAACCAGCGGGCCTCATTGTCGCGGTTCACATGGGAAAGGAATCTCACGATGCCCAGCCAGTCGTAGCCAGCTCCGACACGCCGCTGCAGGAAGCTCGCGATTTGCAGCATCTGGCCCCCGGTGAGGCAGCGCACGGCGAAGATGTCTGCGGGACTGGTGTTGTTCACCCAGGGGTGCGCCACGTGGGCGACTCCGCACGAGATGTGGCTCTCGATCACCGAGCCGTCGGCGCACAGCCAGGCGGCGTGGGAGTAGTCCCCCCGTGCCTGCCAGCGGATCGCCGCGCTGATCGCTCCTGTGCCTCGGAAAAGTGCGATCATTTTTGGAGGAGCGTCGGGAGAAAGATGAGGACGAACCCGCCAAGCCAGATCGCGAGCAGGACCGAAAACAGAAGGATGGCCGGGCGGCAAAAACGCATGAGCCTCATTGTGTCGGGGGCTTGAGGAAGTAGGAGATGGCCGCCACGGCCGCGCCCGCTGCCGCCGCGCTGCCCACAGACTTCCAGTCCTGTGTCGCGCCATTCGTGCTCACATATTGTGTGGCCGCCGTCGCGCCGCCTGCTATCGCTGCGCCGCCCGCGCCAACCAGCGCGGTCTTGAGTGTGATGAGGAGGTTTTTCATAGAGTGGAATCACGCAGGGGAGAGGTCTGGCGTGTCGCCGGTGCACTGGACATACGTCATCCGGATAAGGGCCACGCAGCCTCGGGTGCGGATCTTGATGCTCGCGTAGAGGTAGCCATCCCATACCCTGCCAACGCCGACGAAATACGGCCCGACTTCCTCCACGCTCACCCGCCGCCTGATGGCGAGCTTTTTCAAAGGGTTCCCGACGCGGTTATGAACTCCACCAGCCAAGGTGCCGCGCCGGGAAAGAAATTGGGGATGGCAGGGGGCGAGCGTCATGGCTTCACTCCCTTAGAAAAACCTTGCAGCGATATCTCCGCGCTCGCACCATCTGAAAAATGAAACGCGACCTCGACCACATTCGCCGGATACTCCTCGAAGTTGAGGCTGCCCCGCTGGGAAGCGCCGTTGCCTTCGAGGACAACGCCGATGCATTTCAGGCGGCTCTGGCGGTGGATGCGAATTTGCTCCTTGGCCTCGTCGTACCCGATGCAGCGTCCCAACCGTGCTTTGTCCAAGCCTTCCGCCTCACCTGGTCCGGAGCCGACTTCCTCGACGCCACCCGCGACAGCGACCGCTGGCGCACCTTTTACGCCAAGCTCGGAGACAAGGCCATCGACTTCACTTTCGACGCCGTTATCAGCGCCCTCACCACCGCCGCAAAGTTCGGCATTCAACAAATCCTCTAGCTCCTTCGCGGCGATGAAATACGCGTCAGCACTGGCAAACGTCATGGCATCCCTCTCTGGAGAAAAAAGACCGAGCGCGCAGAAGTGCTTCGCCCGTGTGCGCCAGCTCTCCACCAAATCGGAGAGTGCGGCCTTCCCTGCGGAATTTCCTGCTGTCGGTTTTTCGCAACCTGGCTTAGGTTGCGCTGTGGCTTGGCTGGCTCCTGCGTTCATGCGGAGCACACTGCCAGAGCTCAAGAATCCCCGCAAAAGACCGCTCGGCCCGGTCGGTTCAATCCAGCAGATTTAACGCGGAGGCGCGAAAATGGCTTTGCAAAGGGGGGGCAGTAGCTCGGAATGCCTGGCTATGAACAAAGGCATGACCCTTGACGAATACATCGCAGATGCGTGCAACCGCGATCCTGAGTTCTCTCGCGAATACCACTCCCCCGAGCGCGACCTTTTCATTTCTCGCGTCGTAGCCGCCCAGAAGAAAGGAGCCTGTAACGTGAAAAGTTACAGGGGAGCCGGGGGGAAGATCATTTCTCAGCCCGTCGCACGTTCCCGTTCGTCAACATAGCGTAGTGTGTCGAGATCTTCTCGATTTCCCCTTCGACCTCAATTACTGCTCCCTCGGGCAGCGTGGACAAGTCGGCACTTCCCTCGCTCGTGGTGTGGCAACCCACGTTCGCTCTCTCTCCAACCAATTCGCCAAAAACATGAGCCTTCTCCCCATAGTGGTCCACGCTCCGCAGCTTCGCCCTCCACCTAACCCGCCGCCCGATAAACGACTTTTCCACCTCTGTCCGGTGAAACGGCAGGGCCGCATTAATCGCCCCCACGATCTCTCCATGGGTGAAGGACGCCACTTCCATGGGTCGCGTAGGTGCGGGAACAATTTCCGAAACGTGTCCGCGCGTGGACACGTTTCCCGCCAGGGCGTTGACCGACACATTCACCGGCACGTTTACCGAGATGTTCGCCCCACCTTGTCCACGCGCGGACAAGGTGTCTTGCGCGCCATCTTTTTCCTCGCTGGCTTGCTTTCGCCGCCCGTATTGCCACCACCCCACCAGCACAAGCCCGACCGTTCCGACCACCCCGCCTGCCAGTTTCAGAATCTCCGTCGAAAGTTCTGCGTTCATTGTTCCCCCGAAAACATGTTAGGTTAAAATTTTTTCAGCCAGGCAAGCATCGCGTTTCTGAGATCGTCTAGTTTTCGCTCAGCTTGTATTGCCCTGTCTCTCCAGTGCTGAACTTCCACTGATATTCCGCCTTCGGCCCGCGATAGCAACACGGATGCAAGTTTATCCTTCAGACGTCTACTACCGTTGCCGTGCAACTCAAGGCCGTTGATCGTGGCAACACTGTAACCGCTCAGTTCTGCAAGCTGGCCAAGCGTCAGCCCTGCAGCCACGCGCATTTCCAGCCAATTTACATTTTCTGTAATTTTCTTGTTGATCATTTACGGAAACAGTATTACGGTTTCTGTATGTTTCCACGAATACTGAAAAAACTCAAAGAAAAACTCCTTCCGCCCCGGCGGACGGCGTTGCTGATCTGGATCGTCGATCACCCGAACCATCCGATTCGGGTGGAGACGATGGCAGGCGACACGGTCTGGCCCGGAGAGGGCGTGGAAGGTTGCCTGGTCACCCGTGGCCGGGTCGTCATCCCGGAAGCCCTGATCAGCGAGACGCGCCGCATCATCCCATGAAAAATCCCACCGTCGATACCGCCCGCGCCACGCTGCGGCGCAAAGGCTACAGCTACCGCCGCGCCGCCACAGCGCTCGGATGCAGCTTCACCCACTTGAGTCACGTGCTCACCAGCCGCCGCGAGAGCCGACGCCTGCTGGCCCGCATCGCCACGCTCCCCGAGAGCCCGATCCCTTACCGCCAATGCGGCTTCGCCGCCTTACCCATTTATGAACACCACGAAAGCCAAAGCAAAAACCGCAGCCCCGGCAGCGGTTGAAACCCCGAACGAAACCCCGGCGATCCACGCCGCCGAAATCCTTGAGGCCGTCGCCTATCGTCTCTACGAGCACGCCGACACGTGCTCGGAGCGAGCCGACGAGCGACCCGGCGACCTCGATCCCCAATGGGTCCTCAGGTGGACAATCCTCTCCGACGAGCTGACCGCCCTCGCCGAGATCGCCGAAGGCCGCAAATGAAGAAGCCGCTCAGCCAACGCCTAACCAAATCTATGAACACACCAGCCACAACCACCCGCCTTGTGCGCCCTTTGCCGCGCTACCCTGGACGCACCTACGTCATGATGCGCGAGGGCGATCCGTGGCACGCCTGCAACGTCACAATCCTGCCTCACACGAAAGCATTCAAGATCCACGAAGGCCCGGATGCTGCGGACTACTTCGACTGCTTCCTGCCGAAACGCTGGAGGAAAGTCGCCACCGCCCAGCAGGAAGAAACCCGCCCTGTCCGCCGGAGCGAACTTTGGTAGGCCGCCGCCTAATCTCCTAATGAGAAAAGCCATCCCCGTGCCCGGACAAGACGAACTGCCACTGCGGAGCGTGCTGGCGCACACGCTCTTTCCGGGGCGGGCGATGATCACGATCCAGGAGTTTGCCCACGCATGCCACCTGGACCCGCAGACGGTCGCGAACCTGATCGAGTGCGGGGATCTGGTCGCTGTGGACCTCCGCACAAGCAAACCCGCCAAACCGAGCGAGCTGCGAGCCCAGCACAAGAGCGTGCGCCAGTGGATCCGCATCCCGACCAGCTCCTACGACGACTTCATGAAAAGACGCGCAACTGTATGACACCTCCCACGCTCACCCAGCTCGACATCCATATCGCCTACCAGGCAGTGCGCTCGCTCATCGGGCGTACCTACCGCACCCGCCACGAGTGGAACAAGGACCGCGCACACAATCCCGCCATACCGGGCATGGCGGCAACAATCCGCGCCCTCATCCGCGACGAGATCGCCACCGCCCGCAGACTCCGCGCCATGGCCGCTTTATGACCGCTACGTTCTCACGATCGCAAACGCAACGAGGCATATTGTTGCGGCGGATAGGCTCGTCAGGAATCCTGCTTCGGCTGCTCGGAGCCAGAGGGGTTTGCGGACTGTTATGGGGCGTCCGCCGAGTCCTGAGGCGTCTTTTCGCTTCACAGCTTTTTGTATATGTGCCGCCATCTTTTTCGATAGGGAATCATGCCGCGCTGTTTCTCCGTATAGCGCGGCTCCACCGAGCAGGATGGAAAGTCCGAGTGCTGCCCATGTCGCATGGAGAAAACAACGTGCCATGCCCTCTGTGCCGCCTCCTGCTCCCATGCCAGCCAAGAGAGTCAGCGCCCCTGCAGACAGAAGGTGCAGGTGTTGAAGCCAAGTCTGCTTCGCCGCATCCCGCTTCTCTCCCGTCGCAAACAGTGTCCGAACGTCATCCTCAAGCATCCACCCATTCCACCCCAACCTCCTGATTTCCACCATGAAAAAACTACAAGTCCTCACCCCTTCCGCCGCGCCCGGCGGCTCAACGAAAAGCGAACAGCCTACCTCGGCAATGACAGTGGTCGCAACGGGACCCATCTCAGACACCGAAATCGGCGCGCAGCTCACCGCCCAATACCAGCGCGCCGTCTCCGGCATGCGCGAAGTCCTCATCTTCGGGGCCATGCTCAAGCAGGTGGAGGCACGAATCGCACCGGGTGTCCGCGTGCGGACACCCGGTGGAACCTTCGCCGGTGAAAAGAAAGAAGGCGGCGGCCTGAAAGGCTGGCTGGAGACGCACGCGCCGGAGATCAGCCGGAGTACGGCCTACCGTTTCCTTGGGATCACGGAGGCGGTGATGGAGGAATACGCGGGGATCGTGGGGGAGCGGATCGCGGAGAAATACGACATGGCCACGCTGGTGACAGCGGCCCCGGAATCGCTGCCCGAGAGGGCGAGGCAGAAGCAGGGGGAGCTCTTCGACTACGTCTCGGGGACCAGCCAGAGGTCGTGGCTGGACCAGTTCAAGCGCGACGGGCGCGACGACAACGGGGGGCCTCGCAAGCGCCTCAACGGCACGAAGCGGCGCACGGTGGATGAGAAGGAGTACGACGACAAGACGAAGAAGGCGATGAGCTGGTATGAGTTCGGCATCATCAACCTGCGGGAGTGCGTGCAGCACCCGGCGGAAAACTGGCTCAACCTCCCCGACGTGGAGCTGGCGAATGTCGCCGACCTGGTGAAGCTATGGGCCAAGGGAATCGACGAGGTGTGCCGAAACCGCCGAGTGGTGCCCTGCAAGCTGCGGAATTGGGAGGCGGGGCGGTGACCTTCGACGCCTACCAACGCGAGCGGGTGGGAACCCTGCGGCCAATCATGCAG
>Ga0194058_10001353_pt1 | contig 12197 bp, 8 predicted proteins | sample SepL4417m_MetaG_FD_155490 | JGI IMG/M metagenome (GOLD analysis project Ga0194058, IMG submission 155490) | Anoxic zone freshwater microbial communities from boreal shield lake in IISD Experimental Lakes Area, Ontario, Canada - Sep2016-L442-17m | ecosystem: Environmental > Aquatic > Freshwater >... | reverse complement strand
TCTCTTAACAAAACCGTCGATGACCATACAACCGGCAATCGCACCAAATTTGGGTGACCGGAATACGTCACGCACTTCAGCAAGACCGACAATTTGTTCTTTAATTTCAGGTGCCAGCATACCGCTGATCGCTTTCTTGACTTCATCAATCGCATCATAAATGACACTGTAATAATGCAGGTCGATGTTTTTTTCTTCAATCAACTTTCTGGCGGTCGTATCGGCTCTCACATTAAAGCCCATCAGAATCGCACCGGAAGCCAATGCCAGATTGGCATCACCTTCATTAATACCGCCAACACCACCAAAGACAATCTTGACTTCCACTTCTTCATTGGATAGCGAGACCAGTGATCCGCGTAACGCTTCCAAACTACCTTGCACATCAGTTTTGATAACCAGATTAACACTGGCAATCTCGCCGGTTGCCATTCTGGAGAACACTTCATCCAGTTTGGAAGCCCGTTGTGCAGCATGTTTAGTGAATTTTTTACGGTCTTCACGATGTTTTGCCAAATCTTTGGCAATACGTTCGTTTTGTACCACCATAAACTCATCACCGGCATTCGGTGTGCCCGACAAACCAAGAATTTCAACCGGCGAACAAGGGCCCGCTTCTTTAATGGCTTTTCCATTCTCGTTAAACATGGCCCGAACACGACCGTATTCTTGACCACAAAGCACCATTTGGCCACTTTCCAGCGTACCTTTTTGAATCATTATTGTTGCGACAGCACCACGACCTTTATCCAGTCTTGATTCAATCACAAGACCTGAAGCAGGGCCTTCAACAGGCGCTTTTAATTCCAAAATTTCAGTCTGAACGATTAAGGATTCGATTAATTCATCAATACCCTCACCGGTCTTGGCAGAAATTTTAAGGAACTGCACATCGCCGCCCCATTCTTCAGCAAGCACGTTAAGAACCGACAGTTCCTGCATTACTTTATCAGGATTAGCATCCGGCTTATCGATTTTATTAATGGCGACGATAATCGGCACATTAGCCGCTCTCGCATGCTCAACCGCTTCTTTGGTTTGCGGCATCACGCCATCATCGGCGGCAACAACAATAATGACTACGTCGGTAATGTCGGCACCTCTGGCTCTCATGGCAGTAAATGCAGCATGTCCAGGCGTGTCTAAAAAGGTTACCGAGCCATGATCGGTTTTGACTTGATAAGCACCGATATGCTGAGTAATACCACCCGCTTCACCGGCGGCAACGCGGGTTTTACGGATATAATCGAGCAGCGATGTTTTACCGTGATCGACGTGACCCATAATGGTTACAATCGGGGCGCGTGGTAATTCAACGCGGTTATCTTCTACCTGCGCTTCGGCCAGCATTTCCTGCTCAAGATCATCATCACTCTGCATAATCGCTTTGTGACCCATTTCTTCAACCAAAATAACCGCTGTTTCCTGGTCAATGCTTTGATTGATGGTCGCCATAATGCCCAGCTTCATCAAATGCTTGATGACCATCGCCGCTTTAACACTCATTTTCTGAGCTAAATCGGAGACAATAATCATTTCCGGTATAGTGACGTCTTTCACTATAGGGGCAACCGGCATCTCAAATTGATGTTTACCATCAGATTGCGCACTAGCTCGTTGCGGTTGCTTGCCTTTTTTCTTGCCTCTTTTGGCATCTTTGCCGGATGAGCGTGAATTTCCACCACCGCCTTCTTCCTGCTTTTTCCTGTGCAGTGTTTCTTGTTTTACTGCGGCCTGCTGCCTTACTTTATCGGCATTTTTCTTAATAGACTCTTCAAGCCGATGCTCTTTTTCTTGCTGTTTTTTTCTGGCATCGTCCGCTTCTTTGGTTTTTATCGCTTTTTCCTGCTTGATTTTCTTTTCTTCCTTTATTTTTAAAGCTTCAAATTTAGCTTCAGATTCAATAGCTTCAACAGGCTCAAGAGGTTCAAGCTCAGCTTCAATAATGACTTGAGGCTCAACGTCAGCTATCGCGACAACTTGAACTTCCGGTTCAACTTGAACTTCCGGTTCAATTTTAACGGGTTCTGCCATGATTGTTTCTACCTTGGGAGTCAGTTCAACGGCAACAATCGGCGCTTCAGCAAGCGGCTGTTTTTCGACGGGCGTTAAAATGACTTCTTCCGGCTTTACCGGCTCAACCACGATTGGCTTTGGCAGCTCTTCTTTCTTGGGTAAATCAGCATCCGCCACTTCACTACGTTTTATATAAGTCTTCTTTTTACGCACTTCAACGCTAATCGTTTTAGTTGAACTGCCGGGTATGCTGGCCTGTTTAATTTCCGTCACTTTTCTGCGCTCTAAAGTCACACGTTTGGGAGAATTACTGGCTTGATCTTCCGCTTTACCGTGACGCTTACGCAAATGCGCAAGCAATTGCATTTTTTCATCTTCATTAATGACATCATCAGGCGCACGTGCAGATAAACCTGCTTCTTTTAGCTGCTCTAATAATCGTTCCAGAGGTATTTTCACTATCTCTGCTAATTGCTGTACTGTTTTATCACTCATCTTTTACCCCTTACCTACTCGCTATGTGCCTTAAGCAAACCAAGGCTCACGCGCCTTCATAATTAATTTTGCCGCCCGCTCTTCATTCATTCCTGAAAAATTCAACAAATCGTCGACTGACTGCTCTGCCAAATTATCCATTGTAATAATACCTTGACTTGCCAAATCAAAAGCCAGATCAGAATCCATACCCTCCATTTCCAGCAGATCAGCCGCCGGCTCCGCCGACTCTATTTTTTCTTCCAGGGCAATGGCACTAATCAATAAGGCATCTTTTGCCCGACTTCTTAGTTCATTAACCAAATCTTCATCAAAGCCTTCAATTTCGAGCATTTCACTGACCGGAACGTAAGCAATCTCCTCGACACTAATAAAGCCTTCTTCTGCAAGAATTAAGGCAATATCTTCATCAACATCCAATTGATCAATGAATAACTGCTTTATCTTGCCGACTTCAGCTTCAGCACTCTGTTCTGCTTTGGACGCATCAATCACATTCAATTCCCAGCCTGTTAATTGACTCGCCAGACGGACATTTTGACCGCCTCGACCAATCGCTTGAGACAAGTTATCCGAGCTTACCGCCAGATCCATGCTGTGTTTGTCTTCATCCACAACGATGGACTGAATTTCAGCAGGTGACATGGCATTAATTACAAATTGAGCTTCACTTGGATTCCAGAGAATAATGTCAACCCGTTCACCGGCCAGTTCATTGGTGACTGATTGAACTCTTGAACCTCTCATACCTACGCAAGCACCGACCGGATCCAACCTTGGATCATTGCTCTTAACGGCTAATTTAGCCCTGGAACCTGGATCACGTGCAGCACCTATTACAGAAATCAAGCCTTCACCGACTTCAGGCACTTCCAGACGAAACAAGGCTATTAATAATTCAGGCGCTGTGCGGCTGACAAATAATTGTGGGCCACGCGGTTCCGAGCGAACATCTTTCAAATAGCCTCTAATCCGGTCGCCAATGCGAATGGCTTCGCGCGGAATCATATCTTCCTTGGCAATATAGGCTTCGACATGACCACCCAAGTCCAGATAAAGACTCCCTTTTTCAATACGCTTGACAATACCGGTAATCAGTTCACCGACACGGCTATTATAGGCTTCAACAATTTTTCTGCGTTCAGCTTCTCTAACCTTGTGGATAATAACCTGCTTGGCAGTTTGGGCGGCAATACGTCCGAAATCAACAGATTCAATTTCTTCTTCTACCACATCACCAATTTGAATATCCGGGTTATCCAGCAGGGCAACCTCTAACAGAACCTGAGTGGTTGGAAATTCTACATCACCATCCCAAGAGGGATTAGCATCAACAACATCCCATTGCCTGTAAGTGACATAGCCGCCTGTTTTTCTGTCGATGGCAACACGTGCGTTAATTGGATTGGCGTGACGTTTTACCGTAGCAGCTTCTAATGCGGATTCTATCGCTTGAAAAACGACGTCCTTTTCAATCTCTCTTTCATTAGAAAAAACCTCCACTACCAACAAAATTTCTTTATTTGCCACTGCGGCCTCCTTTTTCAATTAAGTATTCGGGCACCAAACGCGCTTTACTCATCGCATCAAAGGGTACCTCATAAATCTGCTCACCTTCTTGAAGTGTGATAACATCATCTTCAACTTTTATGATCAGACCGGTAATTCTTTTTCGGCCACCGATAGCTTTAAATAAACTAACCAGTGCCGCACTGCCGATAAACTGCTCAAATTGACTGATTTTAAAGAACGGTCTATCTGAACCCGGCGAAGAAACCTCTAACTGATAGTTGCCTTGTATTGGATCTTCCACATCCAGGACACCACTTATTTGATGACTGACTTTAGTACAATCTTCAACCAGAATTCCATTTTCGCTATCAATATAAATTCTTAACAAACCATGCTTGGGATGCGGATTATAATCAATACCGACACACTCATAACCTAAACCTTCAACAATTGGCTCGATTAAGTTAACCAAATGCTCGGGAGCCTGTTTCATGGTTTCCTCACTTATTTTTGAACAAAAAAAAAGAGCCAACGGCTCTTCCATAAACAATCTAATTTTAAGCTCCAAAAAAACCGGAAGCCCAGAAAATAAAAAACCCCAAAATGGGGTTCTAAAATATGGTAGCGGGGGCAGGATTTGAACCTACGACCTTCGGGTTATGAGCCCGACGAGCTACCAAGCTGCTCCACCCCGCGATTGATTTAGCTATTATAAGGACTTTTCAGATCATTGCAAGTTTTTTTATAACTATTTTTTAAAAACTTATATTTAATTTCAATTCGCCTAAAAACCAAGCTTGAATTAACCTTTAATAATCGAAAGCATATATTTTACACTGCTCCATGAAAAAGACTCAACCAGCGCAGGAAAAAATGAAATTATTGCTTTAAAATGTTGACCACGCTTTATTAGTGCTACCGCCAAATCAAATCTGGCATTCAAAATCAACACTAAAAAACCCTTCCTGATAAAAACAGGCGCCGTTTTTAGTTCTTTTTTCAAAGAAGATAACGTTTCTACGGTTCCAATTTGTGCTTTAACGACATCTGAACGAATCAAACCCAAATCATGCACACGATAAAAGCTCATGGGACGACAGCTAACCCCTGCTTTACCACTATTGGCACATAACCGGACTATAAGATGTATATCCTCTCCAATACTAAATAAATGAGGGTATCCACCTAAAGCAAGAAATTTTTCTCTGGGCACACTTAATGACGAGGTATGTCCAAAATACCCTGAAATTAACTCCCCCATTTCAGCTACACCCAGCAAAGCACTATCATGCTTATCCGCAGCGGCCAGCGTTTTTCGCCCTAAAATCGTCGAGTTAATGGAGCGTTTGATAAGACTGCCATCGGTATGTCCATAATGATAATCACCTATTAAAAAATCGAGATTCCGGTTTCTTTTCAATAACTCGGCATGCCAATATAATCGTTGCGGATAATACCAATCATCCGCATCAAGAAACGTCAACCAATCCCCTTTAGCCAGCTCTGCACCTCTATTTCTGGCGCTTGAAACCCCCGCATTTTGCTGAAAAAAATAGTGCACTTTATTGCCATAGTAACCAGCCACTAACGACGTGTTATCTGTTGAACCATCATCAACAACAATAATTTCATAAGCCGCATAAGTTTGCGTCAGGACTGAATCAATTGCTTTAGACAAAGTGGCTCCTGAATCATAGGTAGCAATAATGACCGAAAATTTTGGATTTATTGATAAATTTGACACATTAATATTCTCGCAAGAAAAATAAACGGTAATAAACAAACAATCAGACTCAACTACTACACTGCAAACCTTTGGTTTCAACATGACAAAAATTATAGCTCTTCGCCAATAACTTGCTACACACTGAAAAAATCAGTTTTTTTCTCCTATAATTCAAGATGCCATGCCAAACCAATTCATGATCACCACTAAACCCCCAAACACCTGAGTGATTGATTTCCATATAATCCATAAATTTTTTATGATCCCAGTTATCTCACGGCAACTAATTTACCCCCTACAAGAAAAATTAGTGAACAGACCTACGTTTTCTTATTTGGAAAATCTGGAAAAAACCCAATGGTACTCAAGAACTGAGATTGAAGCACTGCAACTGAAAAAGCTGACGACTCTTTTAAAAAGCGCCAAAGAGCACAGTCCATGGCATGCCAAGCGCATTGAAAGCTCGGTTATAAATTTTAAAAATATAACGTTTGACGAGTTTAAAAAACTACCCACCATGAGCCGAACCGATGCTCAACAACATGGCAATGAAATGGCCTGGCATGGTGTTCCTGGAGGCTCTTTTCGCTATACAACAGGAGGCTCAAGTGGCAAACCCCTTATTTTTAATTATGGCAGATCTCGCCAAGCCTCTGATGCGGCCGGTCGAATTCGTGCCAGACGCTGGTGGGATGTTAATGTGGGCGAACCCGAAGTTTACTTATGGGGTGCTCCTGTTGAACTTAATAAAACCGATCGAATAAAAACAATTCGCGACCGGTTACTCAATCAACTGGTTTTAAACGCGTTTGAAATGTCTCCGGAAAACATGTCGATTTATTTGACTGCAATACAAAAATTCAAGCCCAAATGTATCTATGGCTATGCCAGTAGTATTGCACTGCTGGTTAGTTATGCACGCAAAAATAACCGGCAACTCTCATTACCGGATTTAAAAGTCGTTTGCACAACCGGAGAACCGCTTTATCCCGAGCAACGTAAGTTGATTTCCGAATTTTTTAATGTACCGGTTGCCAATGAATTCGGGAGTAGAGACATTGGTTTTACTGCGCATGAAAACAGCCACCAGCAAATGGTATTGATAAGTGAAAGTATTATCCTTGAAATCCTGGATCATCAAGGCAATCAGGTAAACGCGGGCGAAACAGGCGAAGCAGTGATGACCTGCCTATGCTCGGAAGCACAACCTTTTATCCGCTACCGTACCGGTGACATGGTGAAATTGTCAACCGATTTGGATAAAGATGGCAGAGGACTCCATGTCATTGAAGAAGTTGTCGGCCGTAACACCGACTTTTTGGTTCATGAAAATGGTTCCATCGTTCACGCCCTGGCAGCTATTTATGTTCTTCGTGAAACAGTCGGTGTGGAACAATTTAAAATAACCCAACAAGCGGTTAATCAATTTGAAGTTGTGATCGTCACCAATCCATTTTGGAATCCGGCCTCATTTAAAACCATTGAAGAAAAATTCAAATCCCGCTTTGGTAAAGCCTGTAAAACAGCTATTCAAGAGACCAATATAATTCCACTCGAAGCATCCGGAAAAACCAGACAAGTTATTTCAAAAATACAAACCCGATTTTAACCGGTAAAGCATGGTTTTTATACTAGACTTGAACATAACCAACACTACTTTGCCCAAATTTTAATAGTTTAAATGGCCAATAAATTTACCCGACTGATTGAATTACCCTTCAGATATAAACCTTGGCGACCGGCACATATAGCCATTGTTTTTGACGATTTAACCGGATTGTCCAAACAGGCCGTTCATCCCGATGAAATCCACCTTAAAGCCATAATTGATTGGTTATGTCGCGCTCAAGACCAACGTTTAGGCCAACAAGATCAAGGCGGTATATCTGCCGGCTGGAGTTTTGAAGACGGCTGGTTGCCATGCTATCCCGAAACCAGCGGCTATATAATCGAAACATTGCTTGCCGCTGAAAAAATCCTGAACCATCCGGAATTAAAAGTTCGAGCCGAACAAATCGTTGACTGGGAGCTTTCCATCCAAAATACTGATGGCTCCTTTCCCGGGCATTTTGGAGAGACAGGCAGCAAACCCGTCATTTTTAATACCGGACAAATTATGCACGGCATGATTGCGGGCTATTTAAACTTCAATCGCAACGAGTGTCTCGATGCAGCCGTTAACGCCGGAAAATGGATGCTGTTACAGCAAGACTATGATGGTTGCTGGCGGCGCTCAGTCCATAACGACACCCCCCATACTTATAATACGCGTTCAGCTTGGGCTTTACTGCGAACGGGTCTTATCGCCAATGAGCAAGATTTAGTGACGGCTGCCATCAAAAATATCCGCTGGGCACTGACGCAACAAACGGCTTCCGGGTGGTTTAAAACCAACGGCTTTAAAGAAAATGGCCTCCCTTTTACGCATAATATTGCCTACGCAATCAGGGGTATTTTAGAAAGTGGCTTATTACTCAATAATGAAGAAATGATCAATTCAGCCATTAAAGCAGCCACGGCACAGGCGGCGCAGCAAAGGGACGACGGCTGGTTATCCGGAACCTATGCCGACAACTGGGTACCTCAAGCCAACTATTGCTGCCTGACCGGTCTGGCTCAGATGAGTATAATCTGGCAACGATTGCTGCAATCACAAGGTATAAAAGAAATGGAACAACCGGCTGAACGAGGTATAAATTATATAAAAACCAATCAGCGGATAACCGGAAAAAAAGACCCGCAAGACGGTGCGGTTGCTGGATCTACCCCCATTTGGGGGCGTTATTCAATGTTTGAATACCCCAACTGGGCAGCCAAGTTTTTTGCCGATGCTTTGATGCTTAAAATGGCTCATATCACTATTCCTTAAATTCCAATATAGCCATGTCTACTCTTTCAGTCATCATTCTTTGCGGTCAGTCGCCCCGACATCTCTATTTTGCCAACCAATTATGCAGAGCCTGCAAGCCGTTCGCCATTATTCAGGAAAATGGACACGATGCCCCGTTAAAAAAAATAACCAACCTACTGCTTAACCCGACAAAATTAGGGCGTAAAGTTTGGCGCTGGTTGCGGGATCGTAAACGTTATGCGGGCAATCAAGAAGCAAAGTTTTTCTTTGCCGACCTGCCTCCGCAACTGGATCGCCATGATCTCTGCGTAGAAGCGCCACACATCAATCATCCGGATGTCATTAAAATCATAGACCGGCAGTGTCCTGACCTGATCATCGTGTTTGGCACATCGCTATTAAAAGGTGAGTTATTGGAAAAAGGCCGCTTGGGTATAATCAACTTACACGGTGGATTATCACCTGAATACAGAGGTGCCGATTGCACGTTCTGGGCTTTACACAATCAGGAGCCAGAAAAAGTGGGATGCACCCTACACTATATTAATGCAGGTATTGATACGGGCAATATCATTGCACATATTTCACCTGAAATTAAAGAAACTGACGATGAGCTCACTTTATTTTGGCGTGCAGTGCGTGATAGCGCCGCTATCGTTGCCGAATTACTGGATAGAATAGAGCAAGGTGAAGTACTCGGAGCCATACAAACCCACAAAGGATCACTATATCAGGTTAAAGATCGTGGCCTTCAGCACGAGAAAAAACTTGAGACTTTATTACAAAATGGTTTATTAAAAAATTTAAATTATGGTGAGCGCGTTACCTGGTTTAAACCTTCGGGGATTTCCTGCGAATGAAAAATCCAGATATACCAATTATACTCCTCCCCCTGTTCCTTACTGACTTGGCCAAAATATATCTTCCTGAAACACTTTTACTGGGCGGTTTTCTTGAATAACCCGGCAAATTCCAATACCAGAGGCCCCATTATTTTGATGTATCACGGAACACCAGTTGATGATCCAATATCAAAATATTCAATTCGCGCGGGCCGGTTTAACAGTCACCTGCGTTATTTAAAAAAACAAGGCTGGCATACTGCACTGTTCAGAGATCTTAATACATCTTCAGTATTACCCAAAAAAACCGTTGTGCTGACCTTTGACGATGGTTATGCCGATAATTATGAAGGCGTATTCATGCCTTTAGCAGAAAATAACATGAAAGCGACCTGGTTTATCACGACTGATTGCATTGGTAAACATGCCGATTGGATGGGGTCACCCACGCTGCAAACACAAATGTTGACGGCTGGGCAAATCCTGAACATGGAAAAAGCCGGCATGGAGATCGGCTCACATACCTGCTCACACCCTGATCTTGCTACGCTATCTTATCAGCAGCAGCGGGATGAAATGACCCGATCAAAACAAGTTTTAGAGACTCTCATTCATGGTCAAGTAACCAGTTTCGCCTATCCTTATGGTCGGCATAATAGCGACTCCATTGCAGCGGCAAAAGCAGCCGGTTATGAACTGGCTTGTACCGTTCATCCCGGTGAGTTTGGCAGTGAAAAGAATCCGTTACTAGTAAGGCGTATCACTATTTTTGCCCGCGACTCGGCAAGTACCCTGGCACGTAAACTGGCATTTGCCGACAATGACGTATCCTGGAAAAAAATGGTCTGCTATTATTATCAGCGTATTAACCATAAATTAATTGGCAATGGCTAAACTGGATAATATCATGCAGCAATACCCCGTCATTTCAATTGTTATGCCTTGTTACAATAGTGATGCCTTTTTAAAAAAAACCATTGAAGGCGTTTTCCAGCAAACATATTCCCCTATTGAATTGATCATTGTGGATGATGGCTCAACCGATCGTAGCCCTGCAATATTACTTGAATCGGCAAAAAAATACCCGGCATTAAAAGTATTTACACAAAAAAACAGCGGCCCTTATCCTGCGCGTAATTTGGCATTACAGCATGCACAAGGTGAATTTATCGCTTTTCTTGATGCAGATGATTACTGGATGCCCGATTGTCTGGAAAAGTTATACCGTGCACTTATTGAGGCCAATGCAGACTTAAGTTATTGCGGCTGGCAAAACGTCGTTGAAAATGGTGAAAACGGGATACCTTATGTGCCACCTATCTATGAAGAGGGTGACATTTTCGAATATTTTTTAACCGGTTGCCCCTGGCCAATTCATGCAGCTCTCATACGCAGAACCCTAGTCGATAAAACAGGGGGCTTTTCGACCCGCTGCTTTAGCGCGATGGATTATGATTTCTGGATCCGGCTTTCTGCCATTACCCAAAATATTGTCCAAGTACCTAAAGTATTGGCTTTTTATCGCTGGCACAATCATGGACAGATATCGTCAGTCAAATGGCGGCAAGCTTTGGATGCCTGGCACGTCAGAAAAGATTTTTGTTCAACTTATCCTGAATTGCTCACCCATATACCTGCAAAAAAAATATCTGAACTGATAAATAGTCCGGTTGTAAAACAAGCCTACGATGCTTTCTGGAAACGGGATTTGGAGTCAGCTCAAAAATTATTTCGAATGATGTTTAAATTTAACTTATGGCAATTAAAAGACCTGAAATATATTATTCCCAGTCTATTGCCTTACCTGGTATTTAAACGTCTATGTGACTTGCTGGATTAATAAGGGACATGCCATTGCAGAGTGTGTAGTAGCAGATTTATTAGCCCAAAACGGATAAACCCACTACTAAAGATATTCAAGGTATCACCGTTAATTATGGATTTATTTATTTCAGCTTAAACATTCTCATACAACATAAACATGATCAAACTATCCGTTATTATTTGCACTTATAACCGTGCCAATTCGCTGGCAGATACCCTTCTTTGCCTGACAAAACAAACCTATGAAACTGCAAACTGGGAATTGATTGTTGTTGATAATAATTCAAATGACAACACTAAAGAAATAATTAGCGAATACAGCAGAAAACTGCCTAACTTAACGTATAAATTTGAGCCTCAACAAGGGCTTTCATTCGCCCGAAATTTAGGCATACATTCAGCACAGGGCGACATAATCGCATTCACTGATGACGATGTATTACCTGAAGTTGATTGGTTGATGCAGATACAAAATAATATGGAGAAATATAATTGTGATGCCTGTGGTGGTTATATTGCCCCGAAATGGGAAGTTACCCCGCCACCGTGGCTGACTGAGGTTTTTTACGGGTTTCTTGCCATAAAAACCGACACCAATGGGCCACGTCAATTGACCTTGGATGATGAATTACCCTTTGGTGCTAACATGGCTTTCAGAAAATCAATGTTTTCTGAATATGGTTTTTTTGACACTCAAAAAGGCAGAAAAGGTAATGTATTAGCGGGTGGTGAAGATATTGAAATGTTTGAACGGATCATCCATGCAAACTGCCCGGTTTATTATTTCCCCAGCATTAAAGTGACCCATAAAGTTGAAACGTTCAGAATAAAAAAGAACTATTTCAGACGCTGGCGCTTTCAGTGCAGTAAAAACATTGCAATGACATCCACTTTTGAAAGTCCCAGAAAAATTTTTGGCATCCCTTTGTAT
>Ga0194058_10001351_pt1 | contig 12202 bp, 7 predicted proteins | sample SepL4417m_MetaG_FD_155490 | JGI IMG/M metagenome (GOLD analysis project Ga0194058, IMG submission 155490) | Anoxic zone freshwater microbial communities from boreal shield lake in IISD Experimental Lakes Area, Ontario, Canada - Sep2016-L442-17m | ecosystem: Environmental > Aquatic > Freshwater >... | reverse complement strand
GGGGCCACCGCAGCCCTTCTCGCCGCCGTTGCGGCGTTCCTTAACCCCACGGCCGCTTTGATTCTTAGCGCCATCTCCGCAATGCTTGTGGTGATCGGGCTGGCCGTTCTGCGGGCCGCGCCAGCCGCAGCTCCTGCCAAGCCGGCAACGGGAGATCCCGGCGAACCGGAAGTTCTCCTGGACGAGTGGGCCGATCTGGTGCGGAAACTCGAGGAGTCCAGCGCGTCGGAGCGGGCATGGAAATTCGTGCGGGCATGGCTGCAAGGCAAGGCAGACGCCTCACCCAGCACCGACGAAACCGACGTCGAAGCGACCTGGAAATGCTGGGCGGCCGATGCCGGGCTTGGAGCGGACGCGACCCCCTACCACCTGGCCATGCTCTTTGAGCGCTGGCAAAAGGTTCAGGAGTGGAGATCCCAGGCCAGCGCGCTCGAATCGCAGGCCAACGAGCGGCGCGAGGCCGCCACTGGCCCGGAGGCTGAACTCCGTATCATTTTGGGGCAATACAACTGGGCATGCGGCCCCGGAACGAACATTGCGGACGAGGTGAGCGCCTTTCGCAGCTGGTTCGGCCTGTCGGAATCTCTGGCCTTGGCGGAGGGTCAGCGAAACAGGGCGCAGCAGAGGATTCAGAAACATCTCGACGGCAACGGGGTGCCAAGCGGCGAACTTTTGGCTCGATCCTCCATCCTTCGCGAGCGGGCTTCCGTCGCTAAGGAGAGGCGCGATTTGGCAAACCGCCTCAGCGGCGAACTCCATGCCTTGGACTCCTCACGCGTCGATGCGGAACGGATCCGGACTGCGACCGATCGACGGTGTGAAGGCGGAAGAATCGACCTGCCCACCGGGATTGAGAGCGCCATGGCAGCCTCCGCCCAACTCGATAACCTTCGCGAGGAGCGCAACACGCTCGAAACGGAAATCAAGATGTTCGAGGAAGGCTCGCGGGCGGCGGACGCCCGCTCCGCCTACGACCGTGCCCTCGCAAACCTGACGACGGATTGCGAGACTGCGCAGGCCAATGCCGTCTGGAACACGCTGGTCGGCTCGGTGCGCGAGCATGTGATCCGCGAGTCGGCACCGGAGCTATTGGCCGTCGCAAACGCCAAGCTGGAAAGGGTCGATGCCGCTCTGGTCCTCCGCATCGCCCCTCCCGAGTTGGACACAGCCCAAGAGGAGCTTGGACTGCTGTTGATCGACGACCTGAAGAACGGTCGCAACGGACAACGTTTCTCCGAGCTGGCCACCAGCACGAAGGTGAACGCCGTGCTTGCGATCAGGCTGGCGCTGATTGAGAAGTCCGAGCAAGGCATCGCATACCCGATCTTTGCCGACGAGCTGATGGCTGTGGCCGACGAGGACACACGAAAAGGGATCGCCCGGCTGCTCGTGGCGGAATCTGCGGACCGCCAGGTGGTCGTCATGACGAACCAAGCCGAGGATGCCCAAGCGCTCCTCGACGAAGCTGGCGCAAGCGCCACCACCCTCACAATCGGCGGCTCTTCGCCAGAGCTTCCCCAGGAGGTTCCCGCCTCACCATTGCCCGCCTATCGCGTTCCGCTTGGGCCGGTCGAGCCGGACCTTGAGCGGGAGGTCGCCGCCCATGCTCCAGGCTTCCTTCTCGTCGAAGAGTCCGACCTGGCGGCGGCCGGGGATGCGCCAACGATTGCCGTTGCCCTTGAGAAGCTCAACGGCGAGCGAAAAGCCGCTCTGGAGCCGATGCTGGCGGCGCTGCAAGAGATCCACCGGCTGGTCGCAATGACAGCGCGGAGGATCCGGTTCGCCGACATCGAAAAGCAGGACTGGGTCACCAAAGCATTTCAAGATGAAATCTTCAAAATCCTCGAGGAGACTGGCGGGGATCCCGAGGGCTTCCACCGGAGGGTCACGTCGCTCAAGGGATACCGTGACAACAATAAAACCGCCCTCTGCCAGTTCCTCACAGCGAACGGGTATTCAGGTGTGCCGAAGCCGCGGTTCGAGGATCTCGTGCAGCGGGCACGGGCTGTCCTCGGCGACATGCCCGACGCAACGCGCGCCGCACAGTGGTGCGCAATGCGCTACCTCTCGTTCTGCGAAGCCAAATGATGGCAGCTACACAAAGCAGCTTCGGCAGCTTCCTTTTTTTCGACAATGAACATGATGACTGATCTGATCCTTCTTCCGCCACCCCGCCGCCTCGTTGCATTCAAGGGCACCAGCTCCGGCACGCGTCCGAGGGTGCGCATCGCCGACATCGGGCGCAGCGAGGCGGATGCCTACCGGCTGACCATCACGCCGGATGGCGTGACGATCGAGGCCCCTCACCCGAGCGGCCTCTATTACGGGAAACAAACCCTCGCGCAAATCCGCCGCCAGCGCTCCGGCCCGCTGCCCTGCCTGCAGATTCTCGACTGGCCGGATTATCCGGTGCGCGGGTTCTACCACGACGTCTCCCGCGGGAAGGTGCCCAAGCTCAAAACCCTTCTGGCGCTGGCCGACAAGTGCGCGCACTACAAAATCAACCAGCTCCAGCTCTACGTCGAGCACACGTTCGCGTTTCAAAACCACCCGGAAGTCTGGCAGGGAGCGGACCCGCTCACGGCGGACGAGATCCTTGCGCTCGACGAGCATTGCGCGAGCCGCCACATCGAGCTGGTGCCCTCGCTCAGCACGTTCGGGCACTTCTACGGGTTCCTTCACACGAAAAAACTCCAGCATCTCAACGAGCTCGAGCGCGATGTTTCCGGCGAGCCGTTCAACTGGTGGGACCGGCAGGCGCACTACACGCTGGATTGTCGGAATCCGGAATCCATCGCGCTCGTGCGGGAAATCATTGCCGAGGTTCGGCCGCTCTTCCGGTCCAAGATTTTTAACATCTGTGCGGATGAGACATTTGACCTTGGCAAGGGGAAGAACAGGAGGCGCGCGGCGAAGCTCGGAGCCGGACGCCTCTATGTGGATTTTCTCAAGCAGATCATGGCGGCCGTGCGAGAGGCCGGCTCGACGCCGATGTTCTGGGGCGATGTGATCGGCCACCATCCGGAGCTGGTCGGGGAAATTCCGTCGGATGCCATTGCACTCGACTGGGATTATGATGCGGATCTGAAGAACAGCCGCTCGGAGCTGCTGAAAAATGCAGGCTGCCGATACTATGTGTGCCCGGGCGTTGCCGGCTGGGGCAGGGCGATCAACGATTATCGGACCGCGCATCAGAACATCACCCGCTTCGCAAAGCTGGGCAGGAGGCGCGGGGCCGCAGGCCTCCTGAACACCGACTGGGGCGACTACGGGCACATCAACGCGCTTGGGCTTTCGTTTCCCGGGCTGATTCTTGGCGCGGCGGCCGCATGGAATCCGCTTTCTCCGGCGCTCCGGGAAAGCCGGATGGAGCCGGCGGTTTCCCGCTACGAGCTGGGCGATCCTACCGGCAGGCTGCTCGGCCTCCTGCGGGAGGCATCCGCCGCAGGGCGGCTGGCCTCCTGGCAGGCGCTGAGCTTCTGGCAGCAGCCGCGATCGAAGGACATGCCTGACAGTTGGTTCGACGCGGAATCCGGCCTGCCAGATATGATCTTCAAGCACCCATACCAGAAGCACGCCGCCGCCCTGCGCATGATCAAGCACCTCACGAAAAAAATCGAAAGCCTGCTCGCAAAATCCGCACCGCAGGATCCTCTGGTCGCTTCAGAGATCCTCACCGGGCTTTTTGCGCTGCGGGTGTTTGAGGAGATCTTCCTGGTCCTGCACGGGCGCAGGAAAAAGCAGCGCCCCGCGCCGCCCAAGGCAGAGCGGGTGGCGGCAGATGTCCGCGCGCTGGAGACCCGCATGCGAAGGGATTGGCTGAAGCGGAATAAGCCGAGCGAGTTTGCCCGGGTGGGTGACGTCCTCCTGGGCATCGCCGAGGCTCTTTGACGAAATTTCGTGCAATTCTGAGCGTGCTATCCTGAGCTCGGAGTCATAAGAATGAGCCATGCCACTTGCCGCACGCCTCTCCCAGTTTGGTCCCGCCTCGGAATCTCTTGCCGCCGTTGACATTCCCGTTCCTGCCCCAGGGCCCGACGATGTCGAGATCGAGATGCTGGCGGCCCCGGTGAATCCGGCGGATATCAACGTGATCGAGGGGGCCTATGGTGACCTGCCTGCCCTGCCCGCCACGATCGGCAACGAAGGGGTCGGGCGCGTGGCGGCAGCTGGCGGGAATGTCCGCCATCTTCAGGCAGGGCAGATGGTCCTGCCCATGGCCTTCGGAACGTGGTGCGAGCGGATGGTCGTTCCGGCAGCAAACGTCATTCCGCTCCCGGATGGGCTGGATCGCTTCCAGGCCGCCATGCTCACGGTCAACCCGGCGACCGCCTGGCGGATGCTGCACGATTTTGTCAAGGTCCAGCCAGGCGGCTGGATTGTGCAGAACGCCGCAAATTCCGGAGTCGGGCGGAGCGTGATCCAGCTTGCGCACGCGCTGGGGTGGAAGACGTTGAACGTGGTCCGTCGGGAGACGCTTGCCGACGAGCTTCGCGCGTCCGGAGCGGATGTCGTGGTCACCGAGGAGTGCGACCTGCGGAAGGAAGCCAAAGCGCTCTGCGGGGGGGCAAAACCCGTGCTCGCATTGAACGCCGTCGGCGGCCAGAGCGCGCTCAACATCGCCAGCTCGCTTGCATCCGGCTCGACGATGGTCACCTATGGGGCGATGAGCAAGCAGGCGCTCAAAATCCCGAACGGCCTCCTGATTTTCCAGGAACTGAAATTCCATGGTTTCTGGCTCAAGCGGTGGCGCGAGCGGGCGGGGAGGTCCGAGCTTCTGGCGACTTATTCCGCCCTGGCCGCGCATCTGAAGTCCGGGACGCTCTTCACTCCGGTGCATGCGTCGTTCCCTCTCTCTCGCGCCGCCGAGGCCGTCCTCGCCGCCGCTCAGGAACAGAGGGGAGGAAAGGTCCTGCTCGACCTGGCCCCCTGAGATGTTTTTTCGAAGCCTTGTTCTCAATAGCTTCTCCAAGCTGAAGCACGGCACGCTTACCGTCGTCCTCCCGAACTCGACGTGCCACGTTTACGGAGGGCTTTACAAGGGCGCGGATGCGGAGGTCAGGGTGCTGGACGAGAGATTTTTCCGTCGCTGCGTCCTGTTCGGGGCCATCGGGTTTGCTGAAAGCTTCATGGCCGGCGAGTGGGAGACCCCGGACCTCACCGGAACGATCGCCTGGTTCATCCTGAACTCAGGCGATGCAGAGGCATTGGGGAAGCCCCAGGCACCAGGTGCCGGGATATTTAACATTCTCAACCTTGTCAGCCGCGTGGTCCAGAAGCCCCGCCCGAGCAGCCTCCAGGAATGCCGGGAAAACCGCCGCGAACATCTCAGCAACGAGTTTTTCAAGCTCTGGCTCGATCCGACGATGGCGTATTCGAGCGGGTATTTCGATGCGCCGGAGACATCGCTCGAGGCGGCACAGGTGCGCAAGTTCGACCAGGTGTGCCACAAGCTCCACCTCTCCGCCTCCGATGAGGTGCTGGAAATCGGAAGCGGATGGGGGGGGTTCAGCATCCATGCGGCCAGGCACTGCCGCTGCAAGGTCACGACGATCACGACCTCCGAAGAGCAGTTTTCCGAGGCCTCCGCGCGCATCCAAGAGGCCGGGCTCGCCGACCGGATCGAAATCCTGCTCTGCGATTACCGGACGATCCGCGGCCGGTATGACAAGGTCGTTTCCCTTGAAATGAGCGAGCCGCTTGGCGACCGGTTTGTGGATGGCTACTTTGCAAAGATCCACCAGGTGCTGAAGCCGCACGGGCTCCTCGCCCTGCAGTCCGTCCTGTGCCCGGACAGCCAGTATCGGACGCTCCGCGACGGCGTGGATTTTATTCAGAAGCACATCTCGCCCGGCTCGATGTTCCTGTGCAACGCCCGGATCACCGAAGCGATGCGCGCCACCGGCGACCTCAACCTCCTCGACTACGAGGACCTGTCGCCCCACTACGCCAACACGTTCAGGCTCTGGCGGAGGAATTTTGAGGCGAAGCGAGAGAGCGTTCGCGCATTGGGGTTTGACGATACGTTCCTGCGGAAGTGGGAATACTACCTCTGCTACTGCGAAGCCGCGTTTGGCACCCGCCACATCTCGGTCGCCCAAGCGGTTTATTCCCGCCCGAATAACATGGCGATCTCCTCGCGGGTTTATCCGGCCTACCCGGTTTCCTCGCGCTGACCGCCCGGGACGGCAGCCGCTCCGATCCGAAAATCTTTTTCGAGGGTTTGCTCGAGCGCGCGCATGGCGGCTGCGATGTCGTCCCGGAGGCGGGCGGCCGCAGGGTCGAGCGGCGGAGCGAATACCGCCTCATATCGCGAGGCAAAGGCCTTGTGCTCGCGGACATCCCCGGCCAGCTGAAACTGCTCCCGCAGCCTCAGCTCGAGCGCCTTTGCCTCCAGAATGATTTCGAGCGCCTCCGCCTCGCAGATCGCCCGGGCCGCCAGGCGCTCGAGCAGGCGGCAGACAAAAGCCCGGCAGCGCGCCGGCCGGTGCGCGTAGATCGCGCAGCGCGATTGTGCATGGGCGGAGCAAGGCTGGGGGATATGGGATCTCCTGCGCTTCGGCCTGAGCCCGAGCGCCGAGAGCCGCCGATGGGAGTCTTCGGGTTGGAGCTCCACGCCATGGAACATCACCCCGTTGCAGCACAGGCCGCAGGCCGCGCAGAGCCGCTCGGCCCGATCGCCCTCCCCAGCGGTGTCGCACATGGCGGGCGCGCCGGGCTTCAGACTGCGTGGAACAGGAGCATCTGCTCCTTGTTGACCTCTTCCTCGCCGCGGTGGCTGCGCTCGACCCTCCGGATGTAGTAGTCGAGAACCGCGTCGGGGATTCCGGTGATCCGGGCCTTGGAAAACTCATCGATCGCCTTGTCCCACTGGCGCTCGCGGTAGTGGAGCACTCCCGTCCAGTAGTGGTTGCGGCTGCGCTCGCGCTCCGGCGAGAGCCCGTGCTTGGGGGCGAGGATCTCGTAGAGCTCGACCCTCCGGCGCTCGCCGGCCGCCTTGATGACCTCGACCGGGCGGACCTCCAGCGTCTCCGCCGCCGGCTCGTAGGTCTCGGGGCCGACGAGGATCCTGCACCCGTAGGTCGCGCAGGCCGAGCAGAGCCTGCGAGCAAACTCCACGACCGGCCCGGCCACGCTGAAGCTTCCCAGCCGGGTCCCGCCGTAAGCGGCTGCGATCATCTCGCCCGAGTTGATCCCGATCCGAAAATCCAGCCGCCGCTGCCAGGTGGCATCGCATTCCTTGTTGAGGTCATCCAACCTCGAAGCCAGATCCAGAGCGGCCCGGCAGGCTTTGGCCGCGTGCCTTTCATCCGGAAGCGGCGCGCCGAAGACGACTCGCACGCTTTCGCCGCCGCACTCGTCGAGATACCCTCCAACCTCGACGAGGTAATCCGAGGCGGTGCGCAGGTAAAGGTTCGTCATCGCCGCATAGTTCTCCGGCGTGAGAAGCTCCATCAGCTCCGAGTGGTTGTGGACCGCGACGACCAGCACGGTCCCCTCCTGAAGCTGCCCAGGGAAATCCAGCGGGACGTCGGAGTTGACGAGCTGGTTGAATGCCCCTCGGGAAAGCCTTTGCCCGAAGAGCCGCTCCATCAGCTTCTTTCTGGATCCGCTCCCCGTCCGCCCGTAGCCAAGGCCGATGAAAAAGCTCGTGAGGATGGCAAAAACCGAGGGAAACGGGGAGAAGAAAACATGGTAGAGGGCCAGTACCATGGAGCCGGTCAGCAGCAGGAGCACCGCGCCCAGCGCGATGATTGTTTTGAGGACCGGACGGGAGATGTCCACCGTCGTCCAGGCGGCGGCAAACGCCAGGATGGCAAGCAGAAGGATATGCGTCCCCTGCTGTGTGACCATCGGCTTCTTCAGCTTGTAGGCCTGCAGGAGGACAAGGTCCATCGTGTTCGTCAACCAGCCGGTGGAATACAGCACGAGCACGACAGCGGCCGAAACCGTGCCGATCAAAATAGTGGCTTTCAGGTATCTCATGGTTCGCAAATGTCCGCCCCATCCAGGGCCATTGCGCGCATCCGGCGCGCCGGGCGTCCGCAGCTGGAGACCAGGGCAGGCTTAACGGTCCATACTAGACAGGGTTTCGCGCAAGTCACGCACAGGAATTCATTTTTCCGGCATCTGGGAGCGCGCTCCGCCGAGCGGGCTGACCTCACGGCGTTGCTCCTTTGGCGATTAGGGCCATCTCTATCGCATCCATGCGCTCGTTCACTCTCGTTCCGGTCTGCGTCTGCGTGCGCGCCTCCCGGATGGCGCCGAGCTGGGCGGTGGCAGCTTCCGGGGTCATCGCCTGCGACAATGCTCGCTCTGCCGGCTCCAGCAGGTGCCAGTCCGCAAGGTATTTCTCCGCGATCGGCTTGTAGCTGGCCTCCCAAGTCCCTGCGGCTGCATGCTCCAAAAATAACTCCAGCAGCGGTCCGGCATCGGAAAATGCGGATTTCGCCTCCCAGTCCCAGATGGCGAAGATGAGCAGCGCAAAGGCTTCCTGCTTCGCTTCGTAATTCTTGCTGGTGCCTTCTCTGATCCGCCTTTTTTCCAGCAGCGTCCGGCTGACCTCGACAAAAAAGTTGGCGAGGTATTTCTCTTCCGGCGCCATCGAATCGAGATCTCCAGACTTGAGCGGATCGAGGATCTCGAGGGCTGGCTGCGTTTCGCCCAGGAGGAGGCACGCGAGTGCGGCGTTCATGAGCGACCAGTTTTTCTGCGGCTGGGGCATGCCGTGCGAGATCTTCTGAAATTCGTTTTTTGCGCCTTCGTAATCCCCTCCGGAGAGGGTCGATACAGCGGAAAGAAAGAGCGCCTTCGCCTCCTGGGCGCTAATTTCCCGCGGCGCGGAATCTGTGGAGGTTGCGGGAAAGAGGCTGCCGCGCATCAGGTAAACGGTCCCGCCGCCAAGGACGACAAGGACCAGAAAGATCAGCGAGATGATGGCGGACACATTGCGGGTTTCCTCGGTCTCCATCACGACCCTCTGCTTCGGCAGAAGCGGCTGGCGCGCGCGCTCAAGAAGCTTTTCCCGGGCGTAGGTCAAGTGTCCGATCAGCTCCTCATACGACTGGTACCGATCCTCCGGCTTCTTGGCCATCATGCGGTTGATCACGTAGGCGGTCTCGCTCGAAACGTCTGGGGCGAACGCCTGCAGGCTGACCTGCTGGCTCTTGAGCTGCTTGAGGGCGACCATCGATGGCGAGTCGGCCTCGTAGGGCGGGCGCCCGGCCAGCGCGTGAAAGAGCGTGCCTCCCAGGCTGTAGATGTCGCTTCGAAAATCCTCCGGCTGGCTATCCAGCTTTTCCGGCGCGATGTAGTACGGGGTGCCCCAGATCTCCCCGCGGCCGGATGCCTCCTCGTCCATCACGATCGCCAGCCCGAAGTCCACGAGCTTCGCGGTGTGGGCGTCCTTGAAGAGGATATTTCCCGGCTTGATGTCGCGATGGATGAGCTCGAGCTCGAGGGCGGCCGCCAAGCCCATCGCGATCTGGGTCCCCACCTCGAGCACCTGAGCCTCCGAGACGCGCTTTTGAATCGTCATCAAGTCGTCCAGCGAGCCTTTTTCGACCAGCTCCATCGCCAGATAAAATTGCCCGTGATCCCGTCCGAAGTGGTAGACTTTGACGACGTTCGGATGGTTCACCGACGCGGTGATATGGGCCTCCTTCGACAGCTTTTCCTGCTCCTCCGGGTTCGAGCTGATCTCCTTTTTAAGGATTTTCAGCGCCACGTGGCGGTTGAGATTATTGTCTAGCGCCTTGTAAACCGACCCCATCCCGCCCTCTCCAACTTTTTCGATGATCGTGAAATGGTTGAACTGCTTGCGCGCGCGCAAACTCTTTCCGCAGCCCGGGCACGTGACCTCGGAAAATGGCGCGACATCGGACATGTCCATCAGCAGGCGGCACGACGGGCATTCTTCAAAAATGCTCGTCGCGTCGGGTTCCTCAGGCATGGCAAACGCGTGTGGCGGCGGCCCCTGGGATTCGGAGTTCTGGAAAGATTCGTTTGCCAACATGCTCGGCAGGGGTCAGAAAGGTTTTGCATGGTCTACCTGTTCGATCCCGCCCCCGCAATGCAAAAGCCACAATGAGCGACGAATCCCGGATTGCGGGAGCCGAGGGGGCAGGGAGCCGGCTGGACAGGTTTCTCAGCTCCTGGATCGCCGGATTTTCTCGAGTTCGCCTGCAGGGGTTTGTCAAAGACGGGCATGTCCTGGTGAACGGGGCTCCGGCCCGGTCGTCACAGACCCTGCGCGCGGACGATCGGGTGGAGGTGAAAATTCCAGAGGAGTCGGCCCCCTCTCCGGTTCTCGCTCAGGATATCCCGCTCGATATCCTCCACGAGGATGCGGAGCTTCTTGTCTTGAACAAGGCTGCCGGGCTGGTCGTGCATCCGGGCGCCGGAAATGCTGATGGCACGGTCGTCAATGCGATCCTGCACCACTGTGCAGGGATCCGGATCGTGGGAGGAGAAGACCGGCCGGGGATCGTTCACCGGCTGGACAAAGAAACGAGCGGCTGCCTCCTCATCGCCAAGACCGAGCCCGCGCACCGCTGGATCTCGGAGCAATTTGCCGAGCGCCATATTGAGAAGACATACCTCGCGCTTGTGGAGGGAATTCCTCGGATGCCTCACGGATCGATCGAAGCCCGGATCGGCCGGCATGCGGTTCACCGCCAGAAAATGACGGTCAGCGAGCGCGGGCGCGATGCCACGACGAAATATCGGGTTCTCGCCAACTGGGAGGGCAAGGCGCTGGTGGAATGCCGCCCGCTCACCGGGAGGACCCACCAGATCCGGGTCCATCTCAAACACCTCGGCCATCCGGTCGTCGGCGACCCGCTTTACGGGCGCCGGGGCACGCACTCGCGCCACTTCCTTCACGCATGGAAAATCGCCCTCGTGCACCCGGCCACGGGAAAGGCGGCGAGCTTCACCGCGCCGGTGCCTGCGGACTTCCCGGCCTGGGCGCGCGAGGCGGCCGGGCAGAAAAAATCAAAATCACATGGATCAGAAAAACGAGGATAACCCAACCCCGGAGGTATCGGTGGGTGCCCCCTGCGCAAAGGCCTTGCTCCGGCAGAAGGCCGAGGCGCAATTTCGGAAAAGGGAGATGGGGCCGGCGGAAAAGCTCGAGGACCTCACGCCTGAAGCTCGGGGGGAAATTCTCCACGAGCTTCGCGTACACCAGATCGAGATGGAGATGCAGAACGAGGAGCTTCTCCAAGCGCATGCCGAGCTGGAGGCTTCCCGCGCGCTCTATTTCGACCTCTACGACCTGGCGCCGGTGGGCTACATCACCGTGAGCGGGTCTGGGATGATCCTTCAGGCCAACCTCACCGCCGCCAGGCTGCTGGGCACGACCCGCACGGCCTTGGTGAAGACGCCGCTCGCCCAGCACATCCTCAGCAAGGATCAAGATATCGTCTACAGGCTCCGCAAGGCGCTCATTGAAACCGGCGAGCCGCAGCAGTGCGACCTGCGCATGGTGAAAAAGCATGGGGCAGCCACCTGGACTCACCTGGAAGCCACTGCCGCGCAGGACGACGCCGGGTCGCCCGTGTGCAGGGTCGTCCTGGGCGATATCAGCGTGCGCAAGGCGGCGGAGGAAGATCTGATCAACCTCCGGACCGCCGTCGAGCAAAGCGCCTGCACCGTCATCATCACCGCCCCCGACGGGAGCATCGAATATGCGAACCTCGCCACTGAAAAAACGACGGGCTACACGCGAGCGGAGATCGCCGGGGAAAACCCCCGCATCTTTAAATCCGGGGAGCAGGATGCAGAGTATTACCGCAACCTGTGGACAACCATCCAGTCCGGAAATATCTGGCGTGGCGAGTTTCACAACCGGCGCAAGGACGGCTCGTTTTACTGGGAATCGGCAACCATCTCGCCGGTGCTCGACGACCGGGGAGAAATCCACCATTTTATCGCGGTCAAGGAAGACATCACCGAGAGGAAGCTCATGGAAGCGCGGCTGGCGGAGGCCCTCCGCCGCGCGGAGGCCTCTGCCGTCGCAAAGAGCGAATTCCTCAGCGTGGTGAGCCACGAGCTGCGCACCCCGCTCAACGGCGTGCTCGGATTCGCCGAACTCCTCACCTACACCCCGCTCGATAAAAAGCAAAAGCAATTTGCGGAGACGATCTCCGCGAGCGGCAATCTCCTCCTCGCCATCGTGAACGACATCCTCGATTTCTCC
>Ga0194058_10001348_pt1 | contig 12216 bp, 9 predicted proteins | sample SepL4417m_MetaG_FD_155490 | JGI IMG/M metagenome (GOLD analysis project Ga0194058, IMG submission 155490) | Anoxic zone freshwater microbial communities from boreal shield lake in IISD Experimental Lakes Area, Ontario, Canada - Sep2016-L442-17m | ecosystem: Environmental > Aquatic > Freshwater >... | reverse complement strand
CAACGCATAGCTACCAAACAAAATGGTTGTCAATGGCAGCGCCACTATATCAGTCAATATAATCATGACTTCACCGCAATGACCCGAACTTATCTAAAATACCAAAATTCCGGCAATCCCGTTAGTGACTGGACATTTACGTGAATACACTGCATTTTAACCAAGTAAATGACTTGCCAGAAGGTCTGCTGGAGGTGAGTTCTAAAAAACTGCACACTATTTTGCCTGAACCCACCCTCATCCATTTGTCAGGAAAACGGGCAGCGCCGCTATTTGTCTCCGTGTTGTTGCACGGTAACGAACCCACGGGATTCATAGCAATACAGTCACTGCTCAAAAAATATAAAGAAAAACAGCTGCCCCGTTCGTTGTCGCTATTTTTTGGCAATGTAACGGCAGCAAGCCATAACTTAAGAAGACTCGACAAGCAACCGGATTACAATCGTATCTGGCCGGGTACAGAATTACCCGATAGTGCTGAAACGGAAATGGCACAAGCAATCGTTGCCATCATGAAAAAGCGCAACGTTTTTGCCAGTGTGGACGTACATAACAATACCGGGCTAAATCCGCATTATGCTTGCATTAACAATCTTGATAATCAATTTCTACAGTTGGCGTCTTTATTCGGACGGCTGATAGTCTATTTCATCCGCCCTAAAGGTGTACAATCCGCCGCATTTGCGCAAATTTGTCCGGCGGTCACGCTGGAATGCGGTCGACCCGATCAAAAACATGGACTGGAACACGCACTGGAATTTCTGAACAGTTGCCTGAGCCTTACTGAGTTACCACAACATCAAATTTTAGCCCAGAATATTGATCTTTTTCATACTGTTGCCCAAGTTAAAATAAAAAGCAAGGTAAGTTTCAGTTTTAATCAAGTCGATACCGACCTTTTGCTAAAGGAAGACCTTGAGCGCATGAATTTCACCGAGGTTTCACCAGGAACAGTTTTGGGAACCAGTAAAAATAACGCCACCATGCCTCTCATCGCCACGGATGAATATGGCAATGATGTCACGAATGATTTTTTCTCATTTCAAAACGGTGAGTTGCAAATAAACCGCCAGACCATGCTTTCTATGTTAACCCTTAATGAACGTGTTATTAAACAAGACTGTCTGTGTTATTTAATGGAAAGAATGTAGATCTGTTCTTCGCCATCAATTGCTACTTCATTGATGCCTTTACTTTATGATCAAAATAAAACGAACTTTGTGCCTACTATTTAGCATGAATATAAAGGCAATAAACTATATTAAATATTTAATCAATCACCATGAATATCATCGGCAGTTGGACGTGGAAAGGTTTGGGCGATGCGCTCTTTACTTACATTGAGCGGGTGCTACCCATAAGAAAGTTGATATATATTTGCCACAGTTGGCCCAAAAAGCGACAGGATTTTTTGCCGCAAAGGCGTAAGCCCGTCAATCACATGATGCGATTGTTTTCCGGTAGAAATTTTAAGGCAGTGAATGCCGTACAAAAGCTGAAATAGCCAGCGCAAAGTAGGGTTTTCTATCTCTTGATGAAGCTGATTAGGCAACGTTTCTTTCTGTTCCGCCAAACCAGCACGCATCCGTCGCTCGGCAATCCCATAAACCAGCAAAGACAATAACATCACCATCAGCAATGCCATGATACGCTTAGGTGTTTTCACAAACAGCGAGGATACAAAAAATAACGGATCTTTGAGAAAACGAAAGCCACGTTCAGCCTTGTTTTGCTCTTTGTAAGCCGTTACTACTTCTTGATTGGTCAATTCTTTGGGGTCTGTGTTGCCGCCTATGATGTAGTGAGCTTCTTTATCCTTCAGTCGGCTTATTTTAGCGTCATCTTTTTCATAGTCAGCGATGACTTGGTACACTATTTTTGTGGGTTTTTGGTCTTTTTTAGGTCGCCCTTTACCCTCGTAGCACAAACTCTCAATGACTTGACAGTTTTTAATGCTGTGATGTTTCCATTTTTTTGCCAAATCTTGAGCGGCTACACTACCGTCGTCAGCACAAGAAAATCGCTTGGCTTGCAAGTGAAACAGTTGTTTTTCAATAGCTTCCGATTCTTTTTTTACCCGTTTATCAACTTGCTTGTTCGCCGTCTCCCGTGAAGTCTCCGATGAAAGTACATGCCAGCGTTGCTGCATACCGTAATGCTCCAAACTGAAGGTTTGTATTTCGCGGCCATCTTCTAAGGTTTGCCAAGCGTTAGGAGCCGCCAACGCTTTATCAATGGTTTCGCCGACTATCTTGATGTTGTTGGGAATTCGGGTGATAAAGAGCAGATCCTTTAGGTTAACCGCATTCTTCTCTGTATAGCCTTTGCAGTCGAACACAAGGTAACGAGGCGTTTCTGAGGCTTTAAACTCTGCAACCAACTTTTCAGCGCGTTCTTTAAACACGACATTATCAGAGGCGTTGCCGTTTAAGCACTTGCCCAGTAAAGGAATTCCGCCATCCTGACTAACCATCATCTCCAGCATGATTTGTTTTAAATCGGGACGATGGTCTTTTGAGTGGCCTAAAGCGATTGTAACGGTGTCATCATCGATTTTCCCAAGATAGTCGCCTGAAAGTGCCAGGCTGGTGGTATCCAAGTGATTAAAGCGTGTATTAACCTTCTCTTGTATGCAGACTTGCAATGCTATCTCGCTAAAGAGTGATTCAGTGCCATAGCCGTGACAACGATCCAATATGCGGCTTAACTTAAAGCGATTAAAATCGTCCGCTTTTACACCTTCGCGAAATAACAGCCACAATGGGCAGTGTTTGAAAAACAGCGGCGTCAAATATAAGGGTCGATTAGAAAACCCTAACCCATTGATAATCATACCCGCAACGGTTTCACCTGCCGACAGTGATTCACCGGGATAAATGCCCAAGCGTTCATCTATCAATTCAACGATCTTTAAGTCTTTTATGACACCGGCAACGATGCCTAAGTGATCTAAACGCTCTATTGAGTAAGTTGCGACGGTATTTTCTGTGGGCATTTTTCTATCTCTGACATATTACAATCTGGGTATAGTTTAAATGAATTTTTCATAGGGTTATAGCCGCTCAATGTAAGTCTTTAGTCCCAAAGCGACCGGCATAGAATCCAAAATAAACGAAATTAAGCAGTGTTTACCGATTCCTGTTTTTTGGTTGCTGGGCAAAACACAATCCGGTAAAACATCGCTTATTCGAGCGTTAACCGGTAGCGATTGGGCAGAAATTGGCAATAGCTTTCAGGCTTGTACTAAAAGATCGCGATTTTATGATTATCCATCATCCAGCCATCCGATGATGCGTTATCTGGATACGCGGGGCTTGGGCGAAACCGCTTATGATCCCGGCGAAGATTTAGCCTGGTGTGCCAATCAGGCGCATTTATTAATCGTCGTGTTACGGGCTTTGGATATGAATCAAGCGGAGGTGATCAATACCGTGCTGGCTATCCATGATCAGCACCCTGGCTGGCCTATCATAGTGGTACAAACCGCCTTGCACGAAGGCTATGCCTTCGATGCCGAGCATAGTCAACCGTATCCTTATCAACAAATACCCTTTCCGCCGCAAGTACCTCATGCTTTGGCACAAGTGCTGTTACACCAACGCGACTGGTTTCAGTCAGTGCCCGCGCATTTTGTACCGGTTGATTTCACCCTGCCTGAAGACGGTTTTGAGCCGGTCGATTATGGGCTGGATGCGTTATGGAGCACCATTGAAAGGGTGTTGCCTGCGGGTGTGATCGGCTTATTACGCGATACTGAGCAGCATAAAGAATTACTGGATTTTCATGCCGGGCAAGCTCATCCGCACCTTATCGGTTACGCAGTACTTAATGTCGGCATGGGCGCAATTCCCTTGGCAGGTTTACCGTTAGTGCTGGCTGTGCAGGCTAAACTGTTTCATAGCATCGCTTCGATTTATGGCCTGGAGTTAACCCGCAGGCTTTATGCCGAATTTACCGGCCTCATTGGCGTCAGTGTCGGTTTAGGGTTATTAGGACGGGAATTACTGAAAATTGTCCCTATTTACGGTTCGGCGGTAGCAGGTGTTTATTCGGGAGCGATGACGTATGCATTGGGAAAAGCTTTTTGCGTGTATTTGCAGGGCGTTAAACGAGGCGCTTTACCCAGTCATGCGATGTTAAAACAGGCTTACGACGAAGCCTTTGTCCATGCGCGTCAATTGCTCAAAAATAAGGAAACCTAGCTTATGCCTGTGTCTGTAACGCGCTTTGGGATTGTGTTGGCGGTGCTGTTGTTACTGCCTTGGCTGGCATTAACAGGCTTAGGCGGTTACTGGTTATGGCAACAAGGTTGGCTTTATCAGGGAATGGTTATCTTATCGGCTAACATAGCACTGGTCTATGGCCTGCTACATTGGCGAAGGCGCAGTGCAAAGCCGCTGTTTGTAGGGCCTATTATTGGGCTTGGGCCTAATCCAAACTGGCCGGATAAAGCCCAATTAGCTTGGCAAGAACTTAAGCCATTAACCGAACGTTGGCAAACAGAATCAGACTTATTGACGGACTCAAGCAAAGCCTTAAAACTGACTAACGAAGTATTAACGGGGGTTGCGAGTCATTTTCATGCCGATTCTAAATATCCTGTTTTGGAATTCCCGTTGCCGTATTTGCTGAAGCTGATTGTGCTGGTCTGTGAAGATATTCAACGCGATGTATTAGACAAAATTCCCGGCAGTCATGCGGTGAGAGTCGGCGATTTATTACGCACCAAGCAGGCCGTCGATACCTTGAATAAACTTAAACCGGTTTTCGCTATGGGGAATTGGCTATTTAATGGGGCAGGCGCAGGACTGACTAAAGCACGCAGTTTATTAATCGGCAAAGGCCTACATACCGTTACCAATGAGCTATCGCAACGTTTGATTAGTGCTTATATTAACAAGCTCGGCTATTACGCCATTCAATTATACAGCGGTCAATTAACCCTGGACGATAGGGTCCCGACCGAGGTATTAACCCGCGCCTCAAAAGAAGACATTGCGGAAAGCCAAGCGCATGACCAGGCGATAGAGCCGCTCCGGCTACTTGTTTTAGGTCAAGTCAGCAGCGGCAAATCCAGTTTAATTAGCGCCTTATTCGGCGAAATAAAAAGCGCGGAAGGATTCTTGCCCACTACCTCAGAAATCACCCCTTATCTGCTCGAACGCGATGGCTTGCAACAAGCCATCATACTGGATAGTGCCGGTTATGGTGGCTTAATGCACGACCAAGCACCTGAGGCGTTAATGCAGGAATGGGCAAAAGTCGATGTGATTTTAATGGCTTGTAATGCCGTGCAAGCTGCCCGCCAAGTTGATACGCAACAACTGAATGCTATTCGCCACTATTTTCAGGAACAATGTCCCAATCAAGCCTTGCCGGTTATCATTGCGGTAGCTACTCATTGTGACCGTTTACGCCCGATCCGCGAATGGAAGCCTCCTTACCATATCCAACAACCGGACAACGCCAAAGCGCACAGTATTCGACAAGCTTGTGAAGCGATAGCTCACGATTTGAGTTTATCACTAGACTGCATCGTCCCCGTTTGTCTTTCACCTGAAAAACCTGCTTACAATATCGAAGATGGTTTGATACCACTGATTCACGAACATCTTAACGCGGCTCAACGAGTGCGTTATTTGCGCTGTTTACGTCAGCAACAGGCAGAAAGCTACTGGCAGCAATGGCGAAAACAAGTATTAAAAGCAGGCCAACTCATTTTTAAACGTTGACGAAGGAAAAATCGCCACCATTTACGCTAAATACCTGCCACCTGAAAAAACTCAAAGCAGCCACTCAGAATGAGCAAAATGACGGTTGGTTGATTGTCAAAAATCGACCCATAAGCGATATCCACCTGTTTTCAATAAACGACTGGTTAATCTTGAAAAGCGGCCATTCAGCGAGCCGCAAAGAATTATGCGGGTATGTGTCCAAGGTAGAATGAATCAGTTAGGCATCTAGACATTCAAATTATATTTGCAGTAGAATTAATACTTACAAGTACACCAGCGGTTAAGGAGATGAAAGCCATGAAACGCAATCAAAACAGTATAAACACAAAGCTTCCCGCGACTTTAACAAACGATGCCAACACACTTTACTTTAGCAGTTATGAAATTACAGGTACTCCAATCAAAAGCAATGAAAACAAGTTTTCAAAAGCCGACCAAAAAAAAGTAGATGCTATTTTTGAAATACTGCTGACGAATCCAAAACAAGCCATAGAAAAACTTCTGGCACTAAAAGAGATCTATCCGCAAGCGCCTGTGTTGTACAACTATCTCTCTATGGCTTATTCCAGAGTTGGTAATCAAAAGGCTATGCGAAAATTGATCACTGAAAACTATCTTATAAATCCTGGTTATCTTTTTGCCAAGATCAATTATGCCCAACTTTGTTTGGATAAAGGTGAGTTTGAAAAAATACCAGAAATATTTGATCACAAGTTTGATTTGAAGTTGCTATATCCACACAGAAACACATTTCACGTTACTGAGTTTGCTGGATTCACAGGCGTAATGTGTGCCTATTATTGTAGTATTAGCAAATTAGATCCTGCCAAAATTTCGTTTGATATGTTAAAAAAAATAGCTCCAGAATCGATGATGGTTAATTACGCCAAGCACTTTTTACACCCATCTATGGTCACTAAATTTCAAAGGTGGGTATACAAGAAACGCTTGGGAGACCTTAATGAACTTGAATCTAAAGAACAAAAAGAAGATCATGACTATAGCCTTGAAGCCTGAAATTTTACTAATACGGAACTTTTTATCAATACCTTCGCCAAACGGAAAAGCTAATGCGATAGCTCCAAGGTATGAATATTAAGAGTACGCTGTTTCTGAAAATCGTTTCCATAGTCAGCAAATATCAGCACTGGATTTAAAATGTTTGGCATTTTTTCCAAGTGAGTTTTTAATCGACAATCAAATTATCAATGCCACAAAGATCGGCAGAACTCACGTCAGGGCTGCCTTACTTTTGACGAAGGTATTTTCTTTAGTACTGAATAGCTAAGAAATTGAAGCTATAACCGGAGATTTATCATGAGTATCCAAATCGAACTACAATCCACTATTGCTGATCTGGTCGTCAAGGGCAAAGGCATTCTTGCCGCTGACGAGAGCCATCCGACCATGGCCAAACGCTTTACAGCGATCAATGTAGACTCAACCGAAGAAAGCCGCCGCGTCTATCGTTCATTACTGTTGACTACACCGGGGTTAGGCGAATTTATCAGTGGTGTTATTTTGTTTGAAGAAACCCTGGGGCAAAAAACAGACAGCGGTAAGCTGCTTCCGTGTGTGGCGGCTGATCAGGGCATAGTGCCGGGAATCAAAGTAGATAAAGGCACGCTGCCATTGGTCAATGCCTCGGGTGATCTGATTACTCAAGGTCTGGACGGGCTGGCTGAACGCCTGAGCGGCTACAAAGAACAGGGGGCGCGATTCGCTAAATGGCGCGAGGTTTATGCTATCAGCCCGCACAATCCGACTCAACTTGGCATAGACGCCAATGCTGAGGTATTGGCACGCTACGCGGCTATTTGCCAGTCACTGGGTATCGTGCCTATTGTCGAACCAGAAGTGCTGTTAGACGGTGACCATACCATTGAGCGTTGTTTTGAAGTGACCGAAGCTGTCCAACATGCGGTATTTCATGCTTTACACAGACATCGAGTGGAACTGGAATATATCGTACTCAAACCCAGCATGAGCGTGCCGGGTAAGGCTGCTCAACGCAAAGCAAATCCGGAAGAAATTGCCGAAAAAACGCTTGCCCAGTTACGGCGTTCAGTCCCTGCGGCCATGCCGGGGATTAATTTTCTTTCGGGTGGACAAACGCCGGAGGAAGCCACGGAAAATCTTAATGCCATGAATGCTATAGCTGGCAATGCACCGTGGCAATTGAGTTTTTCCTATGGACGGGCATTGCAACAACCGGTATTACAAGCATGGCAAGGAAAACCGGAAAATAGTAAAGCTGCGCAAAATGCACTTTATAACCGCGCAAAGCTTAATGGTGCCGCACGCTATGGCAATTACTCAGCGGCGATGGAAAAAGAATAAAGGGTTATTCATCACACATAAAAATCATGTTATTTTTCTAAGCGCCGTTGAAAATGTGTTGATCTTTTATAGGTGATTTGAAGCTAAAAAATACCCTGTCAGGAAACTGGCGGGGCATTTTCTTTGTGGGATATCCAAGATATCGGCAAACCTGACTGACGGGTTACTACCCATAGCCGTTATAGAAGCCAAGTTTGCGAGCGACAGCTGTCCCATATAAAGCAGCCAGTTGATTCTAGCAATTCAACTGGCATTGCCGACCCTAAAAACAAACTTTCACGCATAAATATAAATATTATCTGATACCGGATTACATGACTTGACGCACAACTGTAACTAACACACTTAATCATTTATGTTATGGTCAAGCGAACTAAAGTCAAATTCGCGGCAAGCAAGCCCCGTCACGCTTCAGTTATTTCTGCGTCAAGTTTCTGGTGCGCACGTCAATAATATTCTAAAGAAAATAAAACACTGGAGGTAGCAATGGAAATTATATTGGGCGTAAGTATTGGACTCTTGGTATGGGTAATTGTACAGTTTGTTTTCACGGGATTTTACACGGTGGATCAAAACCAACGAGCGGTGAAGACAGTGTTCGGTCGTGCCCAGCGTTTGGGGAATTTAACGACTTTAGATGATCCGATTGCGGAATCAATGCGGGAGGATGAGAAAGAGCGTTACAACTACCCGCAGGTTAAAATTATCATGCCGGGCGGCCCTTATTTTAAGTGGCCGTGGGAGCAGGTGCATAAAGTCTCGGTCGCTACCTCAATAATTAATTTGGCTTATGACCCGGAATCTCCTGAAGCAAACAATGATGGAACTGTACTTGACGCAGTCACTAAGGATCAGTTGCAAACAGGACTGACGGGGCAGATTCGCTTTCAGGTTTCCGAGCGAAACCTCTACGCCTATATTTTTGGTGTGAGCAATCCGATTGCGCATGTTATGGGCTATTTTGTCTCCGTGCTGCGAGAAAGGATCTCGACGTTTGAGGCACCGAGAGAACAGATTGTAGAAGGCGCTCCGGAAGTAGTTTGGGTCGAAGGTATTTCGATTAATGACCTCCGAAAAAACTTGCGAGATTTAAATGAACATATGGATAAAGAATGCCTGTGTTCGCAAGCACGTTATGGTATTCAGCTTGACGCTTCGCTGATAACCGGAATCGAACCACCCGCAGAGGTCGAGTCAGCTCTGGCTGCGATCAACACCGCTCACAACCAAGTGTCTTCAGACATCAGTTTGGCTACAGCCGCCGCTGACCAGCGTATTGTTGAATCCAAGCGTGCCGTGGAAATCGATACCCTAAAAGCAGAAGCGGAGGTCGAGCCGCTCCGACGACTGGCTCTGGAGCTAGCCGAACTTAAACAGCACGGCGGTAAAGCGGCGATGACCGCGTATGTACGAAATGCAAAGCTCACCCTGTTTACCCATTCCGATCGCCTGATCATGGAGATGAAATCATGAACCTTGTATTTGTTGTATCTCTTATTACCTTCCTGAGTTTACTGCTTGGAATACCACTGATTTTAAAAATTGCTGAAATATTTGGAGTTTACACGATAGTGCATGAGCGTAAATGTCATGTGTATATGTTGTTCGGCGAGGTCATCGGAATCCTGACTGAGCCGGGGTTTTACATCCTGTGGCCACGCCTGGGATGGAAGGCTTTGTTGGTTCTATGGTTGGGGCAATGCCACGTCACTGATATGCGTCTGGACCAAGAATATCTCCGCAGCCAGCCAGTGAACTCTGAAGAAGGCGCACCGATGGCTATCGGCATTTGGTACGAGATGTTCATCAGCGATCCGGTTGCTTTTTTGTTCAAGAACATTAATCCGCGTGGGTCACTGGCGGCCAATGTAAGCAATTCTACGGTGCGCTGTCTGAGTAATTTGCCGTTGGCCAAGATGTTGGTTGAACGCCATTTCATGAGTCTGACGGTGCGCGAGGAAGTCACACCGAAGTCTAACGAGTGGGGATACCAGCTTGGATCCATCTACATACGGAAGGTGAATTTCCGCGATCCGGAGATGATCAGGCAGATCGAAAGCAAGGTGGTTAACCGTTTGCGCCAGGTCACATCTGCGATCAAGCAGGATGGGGTGAATCAGGTAAGTATTATCACCAGCACCGCTGAGCGTCAGGCCGCAGTAGAGTTTGGCAAAGCGGCGGCTGTTAGGCCAGCTATTGTCGGCAAAGCGATGGCAGAGATCAGTAGTGACGAAGAAGTAGCAGATGCAATGTTTGAACTACTGGAAACGCAGCGCATAGTGGAAGGCAAAGCTTATCTCACCTTGGTTCGTGCGCCAGAACACGCCTTACTCGCTGATCTGCTGGCGACTGAATCGCTCGCCTTGGGTGCAATCTCGAAATCAAGTTCAAGGACTGGTAAATAGTCAGTAGCTCTAGTGATAGCGGCGCGACTTGAAGTCGATTTTTTCATCTATATAGACCAAATCTTAACTCACTAATAAGCTTAAACATATGATGCGTAATTACCCTTTTATTGTAACCCAATATCTAGGGTTCAATTAAAATAGTACATCAGTTTTTTGCCTGAACGACAGCAATTGCAACTATTGCAGACGTTGATTGATTGTAACCGTCTGGCCGCTCCGGGTCTGGTGGCGACTGTGATCTCGTTACAAATATTACAATTCTGAATCGCCGGTATTGAGAATTGGATTTTTGAATCTGATGAATAACAGGTAACGGCCAGGGGCCAGGAGGAGACCGTCGATAGTTTCCAATGAACGGCTGGTTAATCTTAAAAAGCTGTCATTCAGAGGCCGACAGTGATTTGCAGCCTCGTACCCAATAAGGATTAATAATCTTTTTGACGTCAGCGATTTCGTCGGCGCAGTATTCCTTTGGCGACGTAATAGACTAGGATAAAACTTGGAGCGGCCATCGCTAGCCCCATGACTACTGTGCCCAGCCACAGCGGCTGCAGTGCTTCCCATAACTCGGTGGACAGTAACGAAAGGCCTTGAGTCCAATCCATTTGGTCGAAATTCTGCATTAATGCTTGTATTTCGGTATAGCTCAAAGATTTATGTTTACCGGGCATTATCCAGATACCCAACCGATAACCACCATACCACATAGGCAGTGTAGTCAGTGGATTTGAAATCCATGTCCAAGGTAGACTGGCAATGACACTAGCTCTTAAGACGAGAGCGGCGATCATGCCAATAAAGGTTTGGCCGAATATAGGTAGCGCCGAACAAAAAATACCGCAGGCACAGCCCATTGCGATGCGATAGGGTGACTCATTAAGATGGATCAGTCGATGAATCCATTGGTTGATAATATATTTAATTCGTCGGCTCCCACCCTTTTTCGTAGGCGGCGGGGAGCCTAAAACCCGTCTCGGTACTGAACGAGAAAACCAAAGATTACTTTTAGACCAAAACATTATTTACATCTCGCTTGGTAACTATCACGACGACAGAAACAAGCATACACTAGAATCCTGATAGGCTCACTCCGAAACACTAATTACTAGTTCACAGCCCATATGCTTAGTTTAATGGTAGGAGGTTTACCGATAAACAATCAACAACCTGTTCTTGTCTGGGATATTTTAGTCCGTATCTTCCACTGATCGCTTGTAATCTCATTTACTGTGGCTTACCTAACTAGTGAGAAAGAAAACCCGTGGTGCTAGCGCTTCAATTAAGAGGGTAAAGCTGGGGCGGACTTGGTCCGTCGACGTTTTGATCTGTGGAACGGCACAGTCAAGATAGCAGGTGTAAAAAATTTAGTGTTGCCAACGACGCTCAACCGTATCGTGAACACAGTAGAGACTCTCGTTCTCATCGGCAAAACGAGCGCCAACGGTAAATCTGCGTATTCTGATTAATTTGAACACTGATTCTGGTCGAACTTGAACACCTAAAACCTAACGCATCGGTGGAAGTGAATTTTTACTCCAAGTGTTCAACTTGAGTCAAGGAATTCATTTTTTTGCGCATGGATTCGCCTTTTAAATTGATCCGGTGTGCATTGTGCATTAGCCTGTCTAAAATGGCATCGGCCAAGGTATTATCACCAATGGCTTCATACCATTGATCAGTCGGTAATTGACTGATAATGACGGTTGCCGATTGCTCATAGCGTTGTGGAAACC
>Ga0194058_10001343_pt1 | contig 12229 bp, 5 predicted proteins | sample SepL4417m_MetaG_FD_155490 | JGI IMG/M metagenome (GOLD analysis project Ga0194058, IMG submission 155490) | Anoxic zone freshwater microbial communities from boreal shield lake in IISD Experimental Lakes Area, Ontario, Canada - Sep2016-L442-17m | ecosystem: Environmental > Aquatic > Freshwater >... | reverse complement strand
TGAAAACGCAATATCAATCAGGCGCTCGTAAGTCACCCGTTCATGGGCGGCATGAGCATCAACCAAAATAATGCCTTTAGGTGTTTCAGCCAGAATATAAATATTGTGTAAGTGCGCGATAGCATAGCCCAACGGCGGCGTAGCTTGTGTTGACGTTAGTGGTGGTGTTGGTTGCTGTTTTTGTATAACCGACTCTTCCGGATACAAGGACGCATAAGCGCTTATCGTTTCCGCTACCGTCGGCAGTGACGTTTGCTGAGGCGGCCTTGGGTTATTCACAGCTTGTTGATCAAAGATTGGGCGTGTTTGCTCAGACAATACGTCAGGCGTTAAGGATAAACTGACGTTATCGTCAAGACTTACTACGCTGTGTGCCGGTCTTACCTTAGCCAATGACCGATGCAGCGCGGTAAATAAAAAATCATGTACCAATCGGCCTTCTCTAAACCGCACTTCCAATTTTGCCGGATGCGCATTAACATCAACCAGCGTTGGATCAAGTGTCAAATACAAGACAAAAACAGAGTGCCGTCCATGAAACAAAACATCCTGATAAGCTTGCTTAACCGCGTGAGAAACCAACTTGTCTCTTATCAACCGACCGTTGACATAGAAAAACTGCATATCCTGTTGACTACGCGAAAAAGTCGGCAAACCGACCCAGCCGGTTAATTGCAACCCTGAAGCGGCAAAGTCAATTTTTACCGAATTTTCAATAAACGCGGAACCACAAATGCCGGCAATCCGGTGTTCTTGTGCGCTATCCGTTGCTGCCGGTTTAAGATTAAGGACTTCTTTCTGATTATGTAACAGCGTAAAACCAATATCGAACCGGCTTAGCGCCATTCTTTTTATTAACGTTTCAATATGGGCAAATTCGGTTTTTTCGGTTTTTAAAAACTTGCGCCTGGCCGGTGTGTTATAAAATAAATCACGTACATCAACCGTCGTGCCTTGCGGATGCGGATCGGGTTGCGGATCAAAATTTTGTTCAGTGCCATCTGCCGTCACACACCAGGCACACTTTGCATCAACAGTACGTGAAATCAACGTAAGCCTGGCGACAGAACTGATACTGGGTAGTGCCTCACCCCGAAACCCCATACTGGCAACTTGTTCCAAATCCTGCAAAGTGGCAATTTTACTGGTCGCATGGCGCGACAAAGCCAGCGACAAATCCTCTTTAATTATCCCGCAACCATCGTCCCTGATTTTTATCAGTCGGGCACCGCCCTGCTCTATCTCAATAGTAATGTGTCCCGCCCCGGCATCAAAACAGTTTTCAACCAGTTCTTTAACTACCGAAGAAGGCCTTTCGACCACTTCACCAGCGGCAATCTGGTTAACCAATTGAATCGGGAGTGAATGAATACGCATCAATGAGCCTAAAGCAAAAGATCTTATTCTATAGGAGTGGGTAAGATTATAGTAATTTAGTTAAACAGTTAAGTCGAATATGCGCACCCGGCAACACTCAACCGGGTCATATTTGCCATGTTAAGACAGTGATAATAGACCAGCACGATTTTAAGTTTTTTTATCCAAAAATTCACATAAACTGCTACAACCCTTATTTTACTCACATTCATCTTTGCATATAGATAGAACAAGAGTCTTATTTCTTTTAGGTAAAAAAGGATATCGAAGAAAATTAGATTTATTTTTGCAAAAAAATTTTATGAATTTTACAAATAAATGATACAATTTTTGACACGTAAAAATCAAAAAAATATAATACGTATTTATTAATGAAAAAAATATCAAATTGCTGTTAATGTTACCTATAGCAAAGCATTTCCTCCTGATCTTAAACTTGAGCAACTCACAATAAATAATATCCACTTGACATACGCTTAAGTTACTTTCAAACACAGAGATTTTGGCTTTCTCTGATACGGACTTTCACCGTATTAAATAGCACGCCCTTGCAGGCTTAGAAAATCCACACAGAAACGTGGGAACTAAGCGAGTTTTGGGCAATGCCGTTAAGTTAAGCAGTCAACTGGAGTAAAACAGCTTTAGCTGTTTTTACAGGCAATAGCTGAAGCGATTGCACTCCAGTTTTTTAAACAACTTGCGCTTAACTTAACAGCATTAGGGTTTTGGGGTGTTTTCTACGTACAACCTTAAACTACTACCGGAATTTTAGGGCCACTATAGTTTCACTATTTCCCAATAGACTCATATTGCGCTCTGATACATTTAGATACAATTGAATATATGTTTTAAGTGAGCTTATGATATAAAGTATCTGCAAATACTGCTTTAGATTTGTTAAGTAAGCAACGCCCATTAATGACTGAATTCTTTACATTTTTTATTTTAGATCACTTATTTGCATTACTCATTACGGGCATTTCAGTTAATAGTTCAGTTTGTGGAGTTTATTTATTGCTAGTTTACTTGAATAATTTTGCCGAACAGCAGCTTTTCCGGCTCATTTGATAGTATTTTAGACCACCTTACACTCACAGATTACAGAGTAAAGCAGGTCTTTAGAATGCACATAAAATAACGTAAACATCAAACTCTCGCCCTCCAGGCATAGACACCAACACAAGCTTTATAGCTAATAAAACAGCAAGTTATAGTATTTAAAAGAATCATCTTCTACTGAATAGGATTAAATTCAGAGGGGTAATGTGCTTAAGTCATTTCGCGCATAATCCTTATAGATTAGATTAAATATCGAGCAACCTGCCAATAGGCTGTTCGGGAATAGAAAACCTGACTACGGTTACTATTCTCGGACAATCTACCGGTAATGAAAAAATACAACACGTAACTAATTATTTTATGGACAATTTCGAATTATCAAATGCAGCTGTAATAGCCAGTGACTCTTTTTTTATAGCAGTTGCAGCCATTATGCTGGCAAGACCGGTGGCATTTAAAATCGGTCTTACCGACAAACCCAGCTCACGAAAAAAACACCAAGGAGAAATCCCGCTAATTGGTGGCTTGGCGATCTTCTTCTGCATTGCTTACATTATCTTGATACATAATGTGATCAACCCAGTCAATATTGCTTTTTTGGCAGCCGTCGCCATCATTGTTGTCACTGGGGTAATTGATGATTTTAAAGGCTTAAGCGTTAAGCCCCGTATTGTCGCAGAAATAGTTGCAACGTTGATCATGATAAGATGGGGGGGCGTTGAGATAACCAGCCTGGGTGATTTGTTTGGGTTTGGTGAAATACAACTCGGTTATTTTTCTACCTTGTTTACCGTGTTTGCAGTGGTAGGGGGCATCAACGCCTTCAATATGATTGACGGCATTGATGGCTTGGCAGGCGGCATTTCATTCACCATCTATTTTCTATTGTCGCTGTTGTGCATTATTTATGAGTCCAGCGAGTCTTTGCAACTTTGTTTTATCCTTACTCCGGCTACAGCGGCCTTTTTGTTGTGTAACTTCCCCATTCAAGGACGCGCAAAAGCCCTGACTTTTCTTGGCGATGCGGGCAGCATGTTGTTTGGCTTCACCATTTGTTGGTTGGTCATTTCTGCCTCGCAGGGCGACCATAAAATCATTTCGCCAGCGACGGTATTATGGCTTATTGCGGCACCCATTTTGGATTCGTTCAGCATCATAATACGGCGCATACGCAAAGGACGTTCACCCTTTGCGCCTGACCGGGAACATTTTCATCATATTCTCCAAGTTGCCGGCTTTGGAAAATATTCGATTTTGTTCATCCTGCTAGCGTTCACTGCATCTTTGGCGATTATGGGATTAACGGCCGACATTCTGTTTAATATCCCTGAATCATTGATGTTCTACCTGTTTATTATCGTTTTTGCCCTCTATAACTGGGGCATGAGCCATGCATGGACGCTGGTAAAAGTGGCCCGCTATTTACGCGAAGACACCATCGACCGCAGAAAGTCCAACTCAGATCGTCGCCGTACTGACATTAGCCCTTTGCCCTTTGCCGATCGTCGTATCTCGGAACGCCGCTCCGGCATAGACAGAAGACACCAGGCAACCAGGAAAGAAGAGAATAATTTTCAAAAAGTGATTCCTGCACTTAAATCCATAGGCAAACTGCTTAAGCTAAAGATGCTGGATTAAGGCTTGGTTTTTACACGAGCCAGTCTGTTTGTCCAAAAAATATAAAATATAACAACAACTTATTGAAATATATCGTATGTTTTTTTAAAGGCTGGAAGCCTTTTTTGCAAAAGGCTTCCGTAGTTCAAAACACTACGATTTAAAAGCAAGGGAGTAGTAAGCGAAAAAATACAATTGTCTTTTTTTGTTTACTTACATAGTAAGGCTGCCAACTTTAAGCAGGGCGATTTTACAGATACCATTCACTCAAGGAATGCTATCTATCCCGACTTAAGATGGCAGTCTTTATTTGTCACAACAATAGTTACTCTTGTTGTGTTGTCAATATTAAATCCCCCTCTTTGAAAAAGGGAGATTAAATATTGAGGTTATGTTTATTATTAAGAATTGAGCAAACAAGCTGTCAAAATTCAAATTTATTTTAATTATTTATCGGGACTAACATTATGAAACAAAAAGCAATATTAACCAGTTTAACGACCTTGGCCTTATTGGCTGGAAGTGCTGCTGTATCAGCGTCAACATATAACACGACCACCCCCTCCCTCCCGACCGGTGGGTTTATGGTTAACAGTGGCACAAATTACGCCTTCAACTATGCAACTGGGCTCTGGAATCTTGGCGGTGTTGCATCAGCGACTTTAACCATTAGTCTACAAGATGCTCCCTTTAGGAGTAATCCTACGTCTATCCCAGTAATTACCCCAGTACATAGTTTTGGCCTAATAACAACACCAGGATCTTCCAAAGAGGTCTCAACAACAGAGGTTGCTGGATCAAGCCCTATTCTTGCAGAGGTTGGTGGATCATCACCTATTACTGCGGCTACAGTCATGGCCGGACACGAAACTGCTGAGCTTATTAAAAAGTATACTGCTATTTCCAACGGTAAATCGTATACACCTCCAACAGCTGCAATATTAGCAGACCAAGCAGCAAGAGCGCCCAGTGAAGCAGTGCGATTGAATCAGTTAGGCTTTCAAAATTTTGTAGGCATTACCCCCGGAGCAAGTACCGTTTGGACTATGGATGTCACGCAGTTGCTTAACGCATCCAATAGTGGAATCCTAAAATTAGGTGTTAATTCTCAACTATACCCTGCTATACCTTACAGCGACCCAAAAATCTTCCCCAACTCTGATTATGCATTGGTCAATGATTTTACATCAGGGGTGTATACCTTCGGTAATCCATTGGGACCTGTTACCTTGGATCAGCGTTATCTCCTCAACAGTGCTACGCTGAGTGTTAATTATACACCCGCCCCCGTCGCAGCCGTTCCAGTTCCTGGCGCTGTTTGGTTGTTCGGTAGTGCATTGGTTGGTTTGATTGGTTTTAGAAGAAAATCAGTCTAAATACTTTAAAACCTCCCCGTTAGCCTTATCCTGTTTTTTTACTGTCTAGGTAATGGCTAACCGGGGAGATATCGGGTTATATTTTCAACAGCTGATTTATGATTAAAGAAAATAAAACCCGTCGACGCAAGCATAAAAAACGCCATTTACTTCGGAAGCACTGGGTTATTGCACTGGTTATCAGCTTATTAATAATTATCGGTGCAGGGCTCTATCACGAAATTGATAATTCAAAAGCGGCACCGGTATGGTCTGAAACCAAGACCACCTCAAACACCTTAATCACATTGCCAAAAGATGACGCGCCTCACCCCTCTAAAATGGAAGGGTGGTATTACAGCGGACAATTAGTATCAGCAAGCGGCAAAAAATACAGTTTTCACGATACGGTATTTCTGATCAATAGCAGTAGCCTTATGGTTAATCATCTGTCATTTGTAGATTACCAAAGCGGACGCCGTTATATTGATCAACTCAGTTCTGCCGGCAACTTGTCCGTGGGCACCGCCAATGGTTTTAATTTTACCGGTACTGGCTGGCGCATGTCCGGCAGCAATGACACGGATACCTTGCAAGCCTCAACGGCTGACTTCAGCTTTAATCTGGGCTTAAACAATACACAGCCACCTGTCTTTCATGGCTTAAAGGGTGTTCTTGACTTGGGCTCTGCGGGCAGTAGTTACTACTATTCAAGAACACGCATGACCATTTCCGGAACCGTAACCATCAAGGGAAAAACAGAAGCCGTTAGCGGTATTGCCTGGTTTGACCATCAGTGGGGCGACTTTTCAAGCACGCAATTATCTTGGGATTGGTTCAGCCTGCAACTGGATAATCACAGCGACATCATGATTTATCAATTGCGGGACAAATTCAATAAACCGATCCTTTACACCGGCAGCTTTACTGAAAATGGAAAAACTGAAATACTTGCCAGTAAAGATTTTTCATTAAGCAAAGGCAAAAAATGGCTGAGCAGTAAAACAGGCACCAGCTACCCAGTCGAATGGCAAATCAAAATACCGGCAAAAAAGGTAGACATAACCACCCAAAGCCAACGCAACGATAGCGAGTTTGATGCCACCTTAACCACTTATAATGTCTATTGGGAAGGTGCCGTACAAGTTACCGGTTCCCATACCGGACAAGGCTTTATGGAATTAAGCGGCTATAGAAATAGCAAAGCGGATTAAAGGCCAATGTCGTTAAGTTAATCGCAAGTTGTTTAAAAAACCGGAGTGCAATCGCTTCAGCTATTGCCTGTAAAAACAGCTAAAGCGGTTTTACTCCAGTTGACTGCTTAACTTAACAGCATTGGATACCATCCCTTTGAGGGATGGTATCCGTGTGAGCCGTGTAGGGCAACGGCTTTATCGTTGCCCGACAATCATGCCGAAATTGTCGGGCGCAAAAAGACGCGCCCGACGTGACCGTAGAGACGCGCTTTATCGCGTCTGAATTATCGTAGACCGTAGACAGCAGACGCGATAAATCGCGTCTCTACCTTGTAACAAACAATAATGCGGATAAAATTCAGTCTTGGCTCCCAAACTGGAGCTCTCGTCGTTATACACAAATGTCACAAACTCCGTCATTCCGGCATAGACTGCCGGAATGACGTACTTTGAGAGAATGTATAACGACGAGAGCGTAGCGCGTGGTGGCGTTTCCGGCGCTCTTGTACAGAATGCCGGAAACGCTTATTCTCACTTGCGCTCGAAAAGCCTTATTCCGGCCTACGTCAGCCCTATCTTAAGTGGTACTTATTCAGTCCCCCTCTTTGAAAAAGAGGGGTTAGGGGAGATTTTATTAAATAAATCCCCCTCTGCCCCCTCGCTTTGCTCTCCCCCTTTTTCAAAGGGGGAGGTGAATACTTACCTTAAGTGGGTGTAAGCATTCAAAGAGGTGGATAGTTGCCTTATGTGTGCTGTTTTTAACGACTGGGTCGTTACCATTTTTTTAACACAACCTTAATAATCTATCAGTATAATGCTAAAATATTATGATATATTTACAACTTATAAGTCGCATAATTTATACCTATTACGTCATAAGGCAGCACGTAGCAAATACCCTCCCCTATCCGCCGCTGGGTGATTATTTTTTGCGACCTGCCTTACTAAAGGATTAATGGTCGGGCATAATATAGGGTGGCTTAGAAGTAAAGCAACATTAAGCTCCCTCTCCTTTAGGGAGAGGGCTGGGGTGAGGGTGATCGAATGTCGCTTTACTTCCGCGTGGCTATATATCAATTAACTACCATTTTGTTAGGTACCCAGTCAATGAAAGGATATATCACTTTTGTTCAATAACATACTTGTGGTGTGTGTAGGCAATATATGCCGCAGCCCTATGGCGGAAGCAGTTCTTAAAGAAGCGCTTTCTAAAATCCATCTTAACACTTGCCATGTTGGCTCGGCAGGAACCGGTGCATTGATTGGTCACCCAGCTGATGAAAAAGCCTGCCAACTTATGATGGCAAGAGGACTGGATATTTCAGGTCACAGAGCTCGTCAGCTAAACCATGAACTGATTCGAAAAGCTAATCTTATTCTGGTGATGGAATTGGCGCATAAAAAAGATATCGAAAGTAAAGAACCCAGCGCCAAAGGCAAGGTTTTTAGAATAGGAGAATGGGAGGGGTATGACATTCCAGACCCCTACCAATTGGATATAAAAGCGTTTGAGTCGGTGCTGGTTCAAATTGACCAAGGTATAAACCAATGGCTCAAGAAAATTTGACCGCCGGAGCATAACGCACCAAGGTAACTCGCAATAAATGACCCACCCTATCGTTCCCACGCTCCGGCGTGGGAATGCCGACAGTGACGCTCCCGCGTCACGCAACGCTGGAGCGTTGCCGGATGAATTCCCACGCTGGAGCGTGGGAACTAGGCGTATTCTGGGGGGTATTTTCTGCGTGCAGCCTTACCAAGTAAATCCACAACAAAGGCATAAATGTGTTACCGTTAACCGAGAATCGAACATTGAATATCCAAAACCAAAATAGCCCACAAAAAGCACTAACCCTCTTATTGATGCTCATCAGCTTGAGTGGCTGCACCATTGTTCCCGGCATGCACATGAGCCAATTCTCCAATCAATCCAGTACTGAAATGCCGGTTAGTGTAAATAATGAAACCATTCTAAAAAAACTTAACATTCAGACCATCAACGCACAATTGATTGTCGCGAAGGAAAAAACTGCAAGTAAGCGCGGTCTGGATTCTAATAATGTTGCTAATCTTAATGTGGATTACCGCCTAAGCTCTAATACCATAAAAGGCTTACCGCCTTTAGACGACCACAGCCAGTATTGGGTGGGGCCTCGTGATGTTCTTGGCATTACCGTATGGGAGCATCCCGAATTAACCATTCCAGCCGGCGATTTAAGTTCTGGCACGTTTGTGGGCGAAGACGGCAACATCTTCTTCCCTTATGCCGGCATAGTCAAAGCAGCGGACAGACCGGTTGAGGACATAAGAGCCGAGTTAACCGAAAAATTATCCAGATATATAGAACAAGTTCAATTGGATGTCCGGGTAACCTCCTACCGGAGTCAGCGGGTTTACGTAGTTGGAGAAGTAAATAAGGCTGGCACCCAATCGGTCACAGATATTCCTTTAACTGTACTGGAGGCAATCAATGGTGCCGGTGGCGTAAAGTCGGATGTAGCAGACTTGCGCAACATTAACCTTACCCGTGATGGCAAAACCTACGGCATTAACCTTTTGTCGCTCTATGAAGGGGGAGCCATTAATCAGAACATCATCCTAAAACATGGTGACGTACTGAATGTACCGGATAACGCTATCAATAAAGTGTTTGTACTGGGTGAAACAGGTGTAGGTGGAACCGGTTCAGCGAGATCAAGAAGTGTATTAATGCACATGGGACGGATGACCTTGACTGAAGCACTGAGTGAAGGCGGAGGTGTTAATCAAGGTACCGCCGATGCTGCGCGAATCTTTGTATTCAGAGCCGGGATTAAAAATCCCGAAATTTTCCAACTGAATTCACAATCACCCGACGCATTATTGCTGGCTGATCGATTTCCAATGGAGCCAAGGGACGTGGTCTATGTTGACCGGAATGAAGGCACGCGCTGGAATCAAATCATTGAACAAATTCAACCTACCATTACCTTGTTGAACGCGTTTGACGGTTCGCTGAAAGTACAACCTTTTATTGGGCAATAAATAAAAGTAAGGGATTAACTAAAAATATTGGACATCCTTAATTTTTGTACGAAAGTGGTCAATTTGTCGGGTTACGCTATTGCTAACCCGACCTACGCGCTAAGCTCCCTCTCCTGTTGGAGAGGGTTGGGGTGAGGAGAATAAAATCAAGCAGTTAAATTCCCCTCATCCCAACCTTCTCCCTCAAGGGAGAAGGAGCTGGTACTTGTGTAGATACTTATGCCCAGAGGGAGAGGGAGCAAGATGCCTAAGTTATTTTATGCGCATTCCTAAGTTGTGGGCAACAAAATAAAACGTTTAAATCAACCATAAACTGCTAAAAAAATTATTTTTAAATCTAAAAATGACAAACTCACAATCAGATACACTTAAGCAAGCTCCCAACAATCAAGATGATGATGAAAAACTTGATGTCGGAGCATTAATAGCAACGATTTTAAATGGTAAATATATTATTATATTTTTTACATTAATTTTTTTAGCGTTAGGGATATTTAAGTCATTTTTAATTATACCGAGCTATAAAGCCGATGCCATGTTGCAGATTGAAGAAAAAACAAATGCTCTTGATGCGCTAGCCCCGGTATCATCGCTAATGGATGCGGAACCGTCGATGATGACGGAAATAGAAATAATTAAATCCCGAAAAATTCTTGGCGCAGCCGTTAAACAACTCCATCTGGACATTTTTGCCAAGCCCAACTATTATCCAATAATTGGCGAAGCCATTGCCAGGCGCTTTCAAACAAAAAATGCGGCAGGTGTTGTTTCCACGCCCTTATTTGGACTGAATAAATATGCTTGGGGCGGCGAAGAAATACATCTAAACTCATTATCCGTCCCGGAAAGCTGGATCGGTAAAGGATTAATTTTGCTTGCCGGTGAACAAGGTCACTACACCTTATTTAATGGCAATCAAGCACTGCTTGAAGGCGAAGTTGGCAAACCCGCAACCAAGAAATTGGACAACAGCGAGGAGACAATTGCCTTATTTGTATCCTCATTAAAAGCACGCTCCGGCACACAATTCATCGTCATGCAAAAATCCTTGGTTAACGGGATTAATGAATTGAGCGGAAGCCTTGTCGTCGCTGAAAAAGGCAAAAAAACCGGAATGTTAAGCTTTACCCTAGCAGCGCCTATCCCGACGGCAGCGGTAAACATTCTCAATGAAGTGACTAATATTTATGTAAAACAGAATGTTGAACAAAAATCCAAGGAGGCGGAAAACACGCTTGAATTTTTAAACAAACAATTACCACTCACCAAAGAGCAACTGGAAGCGGCAACAAATGCCTTAAACGATTATAGAATCGACAAAGGCTCCATTGATCTGACAACTGAAACACAAAATGTGCTGACGAGTGTAGTGGATCTCACCACACAAATTAATGTACTGAAACAGCAAAAAGATGTGTTAAGAGAACGACTTACCGAAGTGCATCCAGCAGTCATATCCATTGACAAACAAATTGCCCGACTGCAAGCACAAATGAATGCATCCGACAAAAAAATTGAAAGTTTGCCGGAAACCCAACAAGTTATCTTAAGATTAGCCCGCGACGTCCAAGTCAGCACCGAACTTTACACGGCATTACTTAATAGCGCACAAACCCTAAGAGTCGCCAAGGCAGGTACTGTGGGTAATGTAAGAATCATTGACGAAGCTGTGCTACCAACCCAACCAGTAGACTCAAAAAAGTCTTCAATCATTGCAATATCACCGATATTAGGACTGGTGGTTGGCATAGCCCTAACCTTTATTCGCAAAGCCCTGCATCGGGGTGTTGAAAATCCAAACCAAATTGAAAAGCACCTCCATATTCCGGTTTATGCCACTATTTTGCATAGCAATATCCAACAAGAACTCGACGAAAAGAGAAAAAAATCAGCCAAACAACAAATCGACCAAACTTTTATTTTAGCGTTGGAAGATAAAGATGACTTGGCGATAGAAAGCCTAAGAAGTTTACGTACCACGTTACACTTTGCTTTCCTGGAAGCAAAAAATAATATCATCATGATTACCGGCCCCAGTCCCGGTATCGGTAAATCGTTTATAGCGATCAATCTGGCCATTGTCTTGGCTGATGCTGGTAAAAAGATTCTCCTGATCGATGGCGATTTGCGGAGAGGCTCTTGCAACAAAAGCTTTGGCATCAACAGGGAAAATGGTTTGTCGGATCTCATTTCCAACAGTATCACGTTAGAGAAAGCAGTACACCACATTGCTGCGGCCAACATTGACTTTATTCCAACCGGATCAATACCGCCCAATCCTTCAGAATTATTAATGCATGAGCGTTTCATAGAGTTACTGGAAACCCTTGGCAAAAATTATGACCATATCATTATTGACTCTCCCCCTATTTTGGCGGTTACCGATGCCGGCATCATTGGACGTATCGCCAGCGCAACCCTAATGGTTGTTAAATCCGGTCAACATCCAATGCGCGAATTAGAAGTATGCGCCAAACGCCTAACCCAAACAGGCGTTGATATCAAAGGCATTGTATTTAACGACTTGCCGGAAAAAACCTCAGGATCGTATGGGTATGGGTATGGGTATGGGTATGGGTATGGGTATGGGTATCAATATAG
>Ga0194058_10001329_pt1 | contig 12302 bp, 9 predicted proteins | sample SepL4417m_MetaG_FD_155490 | JGI IMG/M metagenome (GOLD analysis project Ga0194058, IMG submission 155490) | Anoxic zone freshwater microbial communities from boreal shield lake in IISD Experimental Lakes Area, Ontario, Canada - Sep2016-L442-17m | ecosystem: Environmental > Aquatic > Freshwater >... | reverse complement strand
CTTGTTTCGCCTTCTGCTCCCGGCGAGGTCACCAGCGCGGCCCCAGCCCCAGCCGATCTCGCTCCGGGCGGCTCGCTTGCCCTCAAAGACCCTGTTGCCACCGTCAACGGCGAACCCATTCCTAAAGCCAAGCTCGACGAGGCGTTCCAGGCCGCCGTCGAGGCCTCGGGAGTCAAAGCCGACGACCTTTCCGCAGAGCAGAAGCTCAACGGATACCGCCAAATCCTTGACGAGCTGATCATGGACAAGCTCGTGGCGAAGGCCGCCGCAGGCGAAACCGTCTCCGACGACGAACTGAACGCAGAGATCGCCAAGCTCAAAAAACAGTTTCCTACCCAAGAGGCGTTCGATGCCCAGCTTAAGGAGGCCGGTCAGACCCCTGAAAAGCTTGCGGCATCCCTCCGCATCATGATCCAGCAGCAGCGCTGGATGCAAAGCCAGGTCAAGGACAACGCCCCGGTCGCCGAGGCGGATGCAAAAAAATTCTACGACACGAACACCGAGGAATTTAAAAGCCCCGACCAGGTCAAGGCCAGCCACATCCTCTTTCTGGTCAACAAGGACGCCTCCGAGGAGGTCGTGAAGCAAAAAGAGGCCGCTGCAAAAAAAGCCCTCGCGCGCGCCAAGAAAAAGGGCGAGGACTTCCATAAGCTGGCCAAGGAGCTCTCTGAAGAACCAGGCGCAAAAGATTCCGGAGGAGAGCTCGGGTTTTTCTCGAAGGATAAGATGGTTCCAGAATTCGCCGAGGCCGCTTTCAACCAGAAAACCGGTGAAATCATTGGCCCGATCCGCACGCAGTTCGGATGGCACGTCATCAAGGTCGAGGAAAAGAAGCCGGCCGGCACCGTGCCGTTTGTTGAAGTCAAGGAACAGATCTCGGCTTACCTCAAGAGCACAAAGCAGCGCGAAGCTGTCCAAGGGGTGTTGAAAAACCTCAAGGATGCCGCTCAAATCGAATCCACCCTTCCCCCTGCGAAATAAACTGGCGCATGGGTCGCCAGGCTAAACCTATCGCCGGAGTTATCGGGCTCGGCACCATCGGCAGCAGAGTCGTATCCGCCCTCCGACGGAGCGGATATCAAGTGTGGCTCCATAACCGCTCGCCCCGGCCGGAGCCCAATTTCCTGAGCTCTCCGGCAGAGGTCGCGGAAGTGTCAAATCGCATCCAGATCTTCGTCTCCGATGGGGCCGCCCTCCTCTCCGTCGTGAGGGCGCTCGCCCCGGCGCTGACTCCGGAACATATCGTCATGAACCATGCCACCGTCTCGCCCCATGAGACGCGAGAGGCGGCGGAGGTCGTTTTCTCCCGCCACGCGAAATTCCTCGATGCGCCGTTCACCGGCAGCAGGGATGCGGCAGAGCGGGGCGAGCTGGTTTACTACATCGGCGGCGATCCGTCGGTGCTGGCCGCCGCGCGGCCGCTTCTCGAAGCCTCCTCGAAGGCCATTCTCGAAATCGGAGATGTTGGGCAGGCCTCGATCGTGAAGATTGCCACAAACCTCCTCACCGCCACAGCGGTCGAAGCCCTCGCCGAAGCCCACTCCCTCCTGGATAAAAACGGGATCGATCTCCGCAAGCTCTCGCTCGCGCTCGAATCGAATGTCTCTCGCTCCCAGCTCACCGACATGAAAATTCCGCTCATGCTCTCGGGGGATTTTGAGCCGCGCTTTTCCCTCAAGCACATGTTTAAGGATATCCAGCTCGCTCTCGGGCTGGCTGCCGAGAAGGAGATCGACTTGCCTGCCGCCTCGGCGTTCGCCGGCGCTGCCATGGCTGGGATCCAGCAGGGCTGGGGGGATTCGGACTTCTCCGTGATTGCCAGATTCTACGGCTTTCCCGGGCAGGGACATTCCCTTCCTGAGCAGCCAGCCGCCCACCAGCCTCCGCTTTCTTCCACGCAGGAATCCAAATCCTCCCACGGATGGAACCCGTTCCGCAGGCGGCCCTGAGCGCGGCGCGCGCGGATTCGAACCACTTTTCACACCACCAGATCCGAATGAAATTCCTACTAGCCATCCTCCTCGCCCTTGCCGCCCTCCCCTGCGCGGCGGCCCCGCTCGGCCCGGATGTCGCCGTGCTGGAAATCCGCTTCGGCAAGGAAAAGCAGCTCCATCGAGTCGTGGTCGGGCTCTACGATGAAGCCACCCCGGTCACCGTCGCCAACTTGAAAGAGCTCATCAAGAAAAAGTTTTACAACGGGATGCGCTTCCATCGGGTGTTCCCGGGATCGCTCGTCCAGACCGGAGACCCATCCAGCCGGCATGGGCAGGCCGAGCGGACCGGAACTGGCGGGCCAGGCTACACGCTCCCGGCAGAAATCAAACTCCGCCACGAAAAGGCCTCTGTTGCCATGTCCCGGCTTTCGGACGACGTCAACCCAGCTAAAAATTCCAACGGCAGCCAGTTCTTCATCTGCCTCTCTCCCCTCCCGAAGCTCGATGGAAAATACACCGTCTTCGGACAGATCCTCGAAGGGCTCGACGTCCTGGAAAATATCAGCAACCTTCCGACCAACAGCAACGATTTCCCATTGCAAAAGGTCGTCATAAAATCCATTACTATAGGACCGCGCGTTGCCTTGCCGGCTAGCCATTAGCCCATAGGCACAGCGCAGAGAATCACACGGGTAGGTACCGAAGTGGCCAAACGGGGCGGACTGTAAATCCGCTGGCTTACGCCTTCAATGGTTCGAATCCATTCCTGCCCATTCCCCTCTAAAGCACTGAGAAATAGGGGGTTGTATTTGCGCCTTGCAAAGAACCACCACGTGCACAGGCGTGCACTAAACTGCGCCAAAATGCACGAAATTAGGCCATCTTAGGCCGCGATTTGGGCACGGTCACCCGTGCTGGAATGGGCCGAAAAATTAAAACCCGCCGGCCGGTTCTGAGTTATTTGCCACCGAGAGGTCGCGCCCCCGTTCCGGCCGGGTCAAAATCACGAGGGTTCCCTCTCCCAAAATTTTCCGGACCGGACCTCATGGATGGCCTGCCAGAGTTCCATTTCCAGCGGAATCGCCCGGTTGTATGAGACGTGAATTTCCTCCGCCGAGGCCAGGCCGAGCAGCCGGCGAAGGATTTCATGCGCCGGGGCTCGGTGTGTTCCGAGCAGCAAATCGAGTTGGGCATTGCCCTCGTCTGAAAACCAGTGATGGTCCCCAATCGCCTCACGGATCGCCGGATGCTCACGCAGCGACGGGTTTGCACGGCAGTAGATGCGCAACATCCAGTATGTCGCAAAAAATATCCGTCCGAGGTGTGTTGAGACCGTCCGCCCTTCGACCAATCCGCCTGCCAGCGCCTTTTGCCCCGCGCTGAGGCTGTGGACGTCGTAGTCCTGGTTTTCCCTGGTCGCCTCTCCACCCCTTCCCGGGATTTTCCGGCCGAGGCCGGCGAGGCAGATCAACTGCCGATCCTTGCCGACACCCATGGCTTCAGCCCGCTGCAGAAACGCCAGGAGATGGTCGACCTCCCGCTCGGGCCACTGCTTCGAAACCGGGACGCTGGACCCTCGCGAGGCTTTTGTCTTTGACTCGGTAATCCGCGCGGTGATCACCGTTTCTCCCCGAATCCCTTTCGCGACCTTAATGTCTCGAACCTGCAAAAGGACGAGGCAGGAACCGCGCCGTCCACTGTAGTGCAAAAAGCATGCGAGAATTCGCCGTGCCATCGTCTCCAAATCGTTTGAGCCGGTTGGAGGTGTCGTATCGAGGCCGTAGTATGCTCTGATGGCCGCAGGCCTGACAAGAACGACCGGACGCGGGCGCGAGCGCTTCCTGTCGACCTCCTCGTCAAATTCCTGCTCCGGGTCATCGGCGCTCAGTGACGCCTGGAAAATTGTCAGCGCACGGCGGGTGACTCTCGACAACGGCGGTAGAGAACCGCCGGGAGGGAGCTTGGCGAGCAGGCTCTGAACGTTCCCGAATTCTCTCGCATACCGTTCAACAGTAGAAAGACGAAGCCGACGCCGCAAAAATGGAATCCGTCTCGCCAGCGGAGAGGTGCGCTTTTGAAGCCTCCACTTCCCATCCTTCAGAACGAGGACGCTCCTGGCCTTTGTCAGGAGAAAGATCACCGCGTTGATGATTTGCATGTCCGCCATCGAAGCCGTGGAAGCCGCATCGCGCAGCAGTCGGATGACTTGCATATAACGTGAGAGCCGCTCCCGGACATTTTTCAACGCCCCGAGCACCGCGCTGATGGCGGTGGTCCTTTTGATAGGATGCTGGCGAGAGAGAGGGTAAAAGTAATCAGAGGCAGCAAAATCCATAGATTCCGGGAACGCGAAATCCTTCAGAAAGTTGGCGCAGGCAATATGAGCCTGCGGAAACCTCCCCATCAGCGTGGCCTCCAAGCATCGGAAAATCCAGTAGCGGTCGGAGCTGACAGTTGAAGAAATTCCGAATGCGTTGGCGATGTTGCCGCTGGCATTCTCCCGCATCGCCGAAAGGAACGTGCGAATTGCCTTGATGTCGAATCCACGCCATGGGTTCGGTATCATCAGCCTCCCCTTGATGTCTCCGCCATGCCGGCGCATCGGCGAATCAAGCGACAGTCGCTCACCCTCAAAATCGTCTTCCTGAAGGGCACCGATTTGGAACCAGACCTTTTTGGTGAGCGGCAAGGAACGACCAGCAAAGATGAAGCGGCAAAGGGCGTCCCCCTTATCCGCCGCCTGTGCAATATGCGACCAGAGCATCATGCCCATCGCACGAGCCGCAGTGTCGGTGTCGGATCCGTGAACCTCGGCGGTTGTGCGGAGAGAATCGCGCATACGTTTCATTCTACAAACCACGGAAGGCGTTTCGCAAGGGCGTCGGCGACAGATTCAACAAGCGCGGCATCGCACGCCGGGCTGTCACTGTATGCGAGAATAGTGTCGAAGGCGATCTCTCGATGGCCGAGGAAATCCTTGATCTCAGCCTCCGCGAAACCCAATTCCGGAAGCAATGACGCAGCGAGGTGCCTCGGCCACGAAAGCCGGATCCCGGAAAACTCTGCAAGCTCAGGACAAGCGACAATCGACCGTGCGACGAGCTGCGGCCCTGGCGATTCGAGAAACCACCCATGTGGGCGGTGGCGGCGACTGATAAAAAACAAACAAGCGCCTGGCGGAATATTCGAAGTGAGCTGAATGCCAGCCTCCCTCAAACGGCGCGTCACGACTGCGCCCAGCATGCCAATCCTAGCGAGCTTCCCGCAGAGCACGGCCGGATAATGAACTGCCCGAATGCGCTTCTGCTTGAGAAGCATGAGCCGGTCGTGCGAGCGCAAAAGATCCATCGTCGGTGCGGTGAACGCAAAATGCCGGATGCCAGCAAGCAGCATCGTGATGAATACCGCCGCACCCGCAAGGCCGTTCCAGGCTGAGATAATTTCTCCCGTATTAGTCGTGTTGGAGTCTAAAAAACCTTGCAGGCGTGACTCGCAGGAGAGCGCAGCTACACCAAACCCAGTCGCACAGTCCTCAGTAACGCAATAGCTCGTCCCAAAGCTCCAATCCCGCTCAGCGAGTTCGAAATTGGAGTCAAAAAGCTTCCAGAACTGAATAAATGTCTCAAGCTGCGTTCTGCCCATGTGCGTGTAATGAGCCAGAGCGGGGGGACGCCCGCTCGGCTTGAGGAGGATGTGTGCGAGAAGGCCGGAATAGCCGAACCACTCCGGGCCCTGCCGCATTAGCGTAGATGTCAGCCCGGAAATGGAGACTCCGCTCGCCTTCAAAATGGCTGCAATTTGCTTTGCATGCTTGGCGGCTGCTGCGGACTTGCAATCATGAAAGACCTCCTGCGGGGCTTGACAAATCAACGCCGCTGCCCATGCCGGAACCGGGACCGCAATAGAATCATCTGATTGCAGATAACGTGCTGATTCAAGGTCCTTCGGCTTTGAGTGCAAATGTGGACATCGACGGGGAAAAAAGTATTTACCCTCAAACTTTGTGAGCTGCCTTTGAATTAATGATCCTGGAAAGCGAGCCGGTACGAACGCAGCCATGCGCACGGCAAGCTCAGCGGCGGCCAAGGAACCGGACGCTTGTACGACTAGCTCTATAAAGTTCAGCATGTCCGCCTCGTCGAGTTGTCGCGGAAGCGCCGCCCCGCAGATAAGATTGCGAGCTTCGGTTGCATACCGCTGCGTGAAACGCTTCTTCAATACGGACAGACCGATGATCACAGTGTTTTGTGCCGAGCCGTAGATTCGCCGCTCCTCGCCGTTGCCTTCACGAATTGACCGCTCCGCCATTCGATTATGTAGTTTCGCTAGCCCTTGGTAGCTTCCAGCAGGAGTTGCTTGTTTGAGAAGAATTTCGTCGGAGCACCATGCGGTCGAAAAGACAAGCGGTTTCCAATAACCATCACTTCCCGTTTCACCTTGACGTCTGGCGGAATCCATTACGCTTTCTCCGAGTCCGGGTGGCAACACTGCTAGTTCAACAGCCCTTCGAAAATAACGGAGCCTGGCGCTTATGGAGGCGGCAACAGATTGTTGGCCGTAACGTTGAATGTAGTCATTAGAAGCATTTGTTATGAGCCTCGCGGCGGCCATCAACAGTGCCTTTCGCAATTCGATCTGGTGCGCGATCATCCCGCACCTGCAATCAACGAGGAGAGATTGCAAGCCCACCTGTGTGCCTTGAGACCGCGAGCGGATGGCATCAACATTGTGAAAAGCCCACGCGGCCAATGAGGAGAACGGATCAAGGGCGATCGGAACGGACGCAAGCAGGTCCTCGCGCGTAATGGCAGTCCATGCGCCGGGAGGCAGGGCGCAGTCTGGAAAAAGGCACCCTAGAGCATCGAGCATCCGCACCGCACCCTTTTCAGAAAATGAATATGTCTCTGGAAGACCAAGGGTCGCGCGAACCTTGCCATGGCAGCTGCGGACGAATTGAGATAGGGTATCAGTCATTTGCTATCAGGTTCAGTCGCAGGGGGAATGTCATTGACGTCAACTTGCGATGCCGTAAGCCGGACGACGGAATCCTCATCGCCTAAACGGGAAGCCAGGTGCGAATATGTGCTGAGACCGGGGCCATGCCACAGCAGCGAAAGAATGTCGTGAATTGAAACGCGCACATAGGCAACAGGTTGCAACGCTTCAGTCGTTTCGATCAACTGCCGATGCAAGGTCTTGTTCAGTGCAATTTTAATTGAATCAAAGTCACCCGGCGGAGAATGAAAGCGAGAAGCATTAGCCATTGCTTGTGCTCCAAGGTCGTTCCAGTTATCCCGGGTCCATAAAACAGGCGTAGTGTTATCTTTATTTTTATGGATACGCGAGTTTTCGTATTGAGTCCAGATGAGGGTGAATATCCTGTTGTAATTTTCCTCGAATCCGAAACTCCGAAACAATTCGATTGTTTGGAACATCGATGACACAACGACCGGCGGCAGATTAACCATCGTATATTCAATATCGTTTTTCTTCGTTTTAGCATGCTTTTTGTTGGCGTTTTTCATAAGATGTTAGTGTGTTTCCGAGTAGCGGTAGCGGGAAAGAGCGATGTCAACTTCCTCAGCGACAAGGCGACGGACACGACCGAGTCTATACGACGGAATACGTCGCGTTTTTATCCATTTCGCGATTGTCCTCCGTGCGACTCCGAGGCGGGCCGCCTCATCATCGATCGTCGAATATGTTTTGCTTGCCATATAAAGACACCAGAATCGCTCTAGCAATTCGCATGCGCTAGTCACATTTTTGGATAAATCAAGACTTGTGTTCTGCGTCATTATGCGCAATTGTCTAGGCATCAATGAAATCAGCACGCTGCAACAAAGACATTCTAATCGAAATGGCAAATCTGAGCCTGTCAGGGCTCCCGGACCGGGAAATCGCGGAAAAAACAGGTGTTCCGTGTGGAACAGTATCACGGTGGCTACGCGATGCGCGTATCTCGGACATGATCGGAGCTGAACTTTTTCAACAGCTCAAGTCGAAGCGCTTTGGACACGCGCCTCAGTTGCTAGTTTGCCCAATTCTCGACACTGAAACCGGGAAAGCCGTTAAGTATTTTCATAATGGGAAGTCGGGTGCATACTACGGTCCCGACAGTACGCGCAATGACGGAGGAGAAAAACGACGATCTCACTCTTTGGTGCGCTGGAAAAAAGATGAACTCGAGGCCGTTGTATTTGCGCTTTGCTTGATACCCGCAGATACAGAGGCGCGTATGAAGCGCGATATTGTTGCAACACAGCTTAAAGCGATAAGAGTCCAGTTTCAAATGCGCGACACTTCCTGGCGCGAAACTGAGGAAATGTGTAGGATTGCAAAGAGCTTTGCGCGCCGCACAATGGTTGGCGTCGAGCCCAGTAGATTAAAGAAATCACTAGTCACTTCGCTGAAGGCATACAGGTTGAACCGTCAAAATACGACTTCAATTCTTGCTGTCGCGAACGCATTACGATCTCTATTTGAATACATGATAGTCAATCCTGATTGGCTGTATCGGCTGTTTACTTACGATACAAGTGCAAATATGTTTACTCGATATGTTGCTCGTTCGATTCATCGGAGCGTAGAGGTCATTTGGAAGACTAATGCTGATAGGTGCTATATAGCAAGAGAAGCAACCGTCGAGCCCGACGGATCAGTTTCTAGCATATTAGAGCGTATGCAGTCTGGACAGCGGGCCCAAAGACCGAGGAATGCAGCAGTGAAAAGCCCGAAGGGAAAAATGAGAGCAAATCGGAATCCAGGCGTCATGTCGTTAGAGTTGCGCGATAAAGTGGAGACCTGCCGGCGTGATCATCTCGAACTCGCTCGCATCCGAGCTGCCGGGCCGATGATAGCGCTCAAATCCAAGCAGATGAGGTAGGGACGGGATAGAACCGCCCCTCCTCCCGAACCGGACTGGCAGATTTCCTGTATCCGGCTCTCCAGTTGGCTATCGGGTTGCCCCGAGACCTTCACCGTCAGCATCGGGATTGGAGAAACCCTTTTGCTGCGCTGCTCCATTACAGAGGGTGCGGCCTGGCTGGTGCGACTTCCCTCCACCGGCTTTCGCCTCGACACGATCAGCCCCGGAGGGCACTATGCCGATCTCTGGTTGTGTCTGTCGGTCCCTTCCTGCCATTGCCTTCCTGCCCCCCTTGACTCCACCACTGTTACGGGGCTTCTTCGCTACTACGGGGGAAAGAATACGGGGAGTTCGGGAAAGGTCATCTTCAGCACGCGGGCATCAGCGGAACGGACGTTGAAGAAGACCTTGTGCTCGGACCCGCTTAAAGGAAACGGATTGTTCTGCGTCCTCTCTTTCACCTTCTCCGGCAGCCCGCGCCCGAGCGAACGCGCGAAGCCGAAGAGCGATTTCGCCTCCGCCTCCATCACGCGTACGTGCGCTGGAGCTGGGAAGCCCGCCCGCCTATCGTTGGAAAGGGAATACCGGCCCACCGAGGGGCCGCATGATGGCGCGATCCGCCAAATTCTTCGTGAGTCCCTGCTCTGCGGCTGTCAGAACCTGCCAGCGTCCGAATTCTATTTGGCGCAAAGAGCCGATTTTTTGGAGGAACCAAGGTGAAATGTCCGTTGCGCAAGCACAGTTCGCCTTGCTTGCTGCGCTCTGATTGCCGTCAGATATTGCGTCCTCGCAACGCTCACGGACTCCCATTTCGATATCTTGCAGCCGTTCCGCAATGCTCGCACCGATCCGGGGCTCGGCTTCTTCGTCGCTATTGCCATTCCGCTTCTATAAGATTCGTCTGCTCCGATGCGCAGGTTTCGCCTCGGTGTCGAGGCTGCCACTGAGACCGATTTCGGGAATTTGACTCGGCCAATGTCCGCTCCACGCCGTGCTTTCGCTCCTCCGCGCGATCTGCGATGCGGGACGGGATACAAACGATGAAAAGCCAGACTAGCTTCCCACGGCTCGTCCTGCACCACGCCCCGCCAGGCGGCGGCCGTGGCGGAGGCATGGCCGGAGGTTTTTTGCATCCGGCGGTTGAACAAGGCGGTTGTCTCATTCATTTCTTCGCGAACGACTGCCCGCAGACGTCGAGGTATTTTCAGGAAATCGGGGGAGACGAAGATCGCAAGGTCACCAGCGCCCATTTCCAAAGGGTTCCTCCCCCGCCGCGCTTCCGCCTGCCCAACCACGAGTTCGTCGAGACCCCGAGCGAGGTCCTCACCGGCCATGTCGTGGATACCAGAAAGCAGTCGCGATTTTCGAGCGCCGAACTGGGCGGCCTGCCGAATGGCACCGCGCCCGTGGTCACCAAGGGACGCAAGCTCGTCCGCTACCAAATGAACCCACAGGCGTCCCACAGAGGAGTTGAAAAAGTTGAGGGTTTGATGGACGGGGACGTTTAAACCTGCCACTTGGCATGGTGTGAAAAAACAACCCCGCCCATCGGCATCCAAGTTCAGCGTTTTGCGACAACTCTGCAATCTCATTCCTTCCCATCTTGTGCCGAAGTTGGCGAGAGAGACCGGGGTGGACAAAGCCTGCCGGACATTTTCGGCGTGGAGCCATGTGGTCGCGATGCTCTACGCGCAGTTGACTCACTCTATCGGCCTCAATGACGTGTGTGACGCGCTGCGGCTTCATAGCGGCCCGCTCTCTGCGGCACTTCGCGGCGCGACCCCTCCGAGACGCAACGGACTCTCTCACGCGGGCAAGGAGCGCAAGGCTGTGCTGGCAGAGAAGCTTTTCTGGTCCGTGCTCGCGCATCTCCAGACGCTCTCGCCGGAATTTGCTCGCGGACGGCGGGGCCGAGGTGTAGCGCACAGGTTTCGCAGGGCGATCCACATTGTGGATTCCACAACCATTGAACTGGTCGCCAAATGTATGGACTGGGCCAAGCACCGACGGCGCAAGGCGGCAGCCAAGTGCCACATGCGGCTCGACCTCCAGAGCTTCCTGCCCGCATTCGCCCTGGTTGACACCGCCCGCCACAACGATGCCAAGCGAGCCCGAGAGGTCTGTGCGGGCGTGCAGTCCGGCGAGATTGTCGTCTTCGACAAGGCCTATGTGGACTTCAACCACCTCTACGACCGCTTCCAGCGCGGAGTCTTCTGGGTCACTCGCACCAAGAGCAGCCACTGCTTCACCGTCCTCAAGCGCCGCAAGATCACCAGTCCAAAGATCTTGGCCGACGAGAAAGTCGTACTCTCGCGCAAAGCAGCCTGCGAAGGAAAATACCCTGAACGCATGCGCCGGGTGCGCGCTCTTGTCGAGGTTGACGGTGTCGAGCGTGAAATGGAGTTCCTGACAGACAATATGGAGTGGAGCGCAAGCAGCGTCGCCGACCTTTATCGTTGTCGCTGGGATATCGAAGTATTCTTCAAGCAGATCAAGCAAACTCTCAAACTCGCGGATTTTCTTGGTCGAATGCTACGATGCCGAGTCGCGGGTCCGGCATTTTGGTTGTCGCCAGCAACTCATCTGCATGGCTTTTGCCCAACTGACTTGGCGGGAGGGATTGCGCGATATTGCCGAGTGTTTGAATGCGCGGCCTGCCACGCTTTACCATCTGGGCTTTTCCGAGCCGGTGGCCAAATCGACGCTGGCCGATGCCAACGAACAGCGCGACTGGCGGCTTTGGGAGGATCTGGCCAAGACGCTTATGCGCAAAGCCCGACCGCTCTATGCCGGGGAAGATCTCGGGCTGGACATCGACAACACGGTCTACGCCTTGGACTCCACGACTGTGGATCTCTCGCTCACACTCTTTCCGTGGGCAGACTTCCGAAAGACCAAGGCCGGAATCAAGATGCATACTCAGATCGACCTTCGTGGTCCGATTCCCACCTGCATCTTTGTTTCCGCCGCACGCCAGCACGACGTGCGCTGGCTGGACGATCTGTTTTTCGAGCCCGGAGCCTTCTACGTGATGGATCGCGGCTACATGGACTGCGCCCGACTCCATTTGATCGCGCAAGCTGGAGCGTTCTTTGTCACACGAGCAAAGGACAACCTGCAATATGCCAGGCAACGATCCCAGCCTGTGGACATGCGAACGGGACTTCGCAGCGACCAGATCGGCAAACCCAAGCTCCCAAAGGCGCGGGCGGATTTTCCTTCGCTCTTGCGCAAGGTTCGATACTACGATCAGAAGAAAGAACGGGACTTCGTCTTTCTTACCAACAACCTGAGCGTCCCCGCGTTGTCTGTGGCTACACTCTACCGCCTGCGATGGCGTATCGAGTTGTTCTTCCGCTGGATCAAAGGCCATCTGCGCATCAAGCATTACTATGGGACGAGCCCCAATGCGGTGAAGACACAGATCTGGATCGCGGTGTGCGTTTACCTGATGGTAGCCATCATTCACAAGGAATTGAACCTGCCGGGAACCTTGCACA
>Ga0194058_10001326_pt1 | contig 12311 bp, 9 predicted proteins | sample SepL4417m_MetaG_FD_155490 | JGI IMG/M metagenome (GOLD analysis project Ga0194058, IMG submission 155490) | Anoxic zone freshwater microbial communities from boreal shield lake in IISD Experimental Lakes Area, Ontario, Canada - Sep2016-L442-17m | ecosystem: Environmental > Aquatic > Freshwater >... | reverse complement strand
TCAGCTGAGGCGGTGGAGAAACCCTTTTGCGTTTTTTTGATATCGCCAGTTGGCAAACCCAAAGTTGAAAAAAGAATTTCAGCCAATTGAGAAGGCGAATTAACATTGAAATCTTTGCCAGCCATTTGGTGAATTTCTTTTTCAAGTTCATTGATGGTCTTGGTAATCTTGGTGGAAATTTCTTGAAAAATTTGGGTGTCGAGTTTGATGCCCGCAATTTCCATTTGCGCGAGAATTTCCAACAGGGGCATTTCCATTTGTGAAAAAATTGTTTCCAAAGTTCCCTTGGTAAGTTCAGTCTTTTTCTGCTCGGCGCTAATCGCCAAAAGGCTTTTTTCTAGGGTTGCTTTGAGTTTCAGGGCGTAGTCAGCTTTTTGGCAAACCAAATTTTGCGCTCTTTTTTCCTCCTCAGGATCAGCAACCAAGGAAAGTTGTCCCTTGATTTTTTGCTGGAAAGAAACTTCTTCACCAAGTTCAGAAAAGACGATTTTTTCCAATTCCAATTTTTTCCCTGGGTCAAGCACATAAGCTGCCAGCATAATATCCCAAGCAATGCCTTGCAAAGCGGTGTTTGTTTGCTGAAAAAGTTGTTTGTAAATGGTTTTCAGGTCGTAGCCAGCCTTCTTTAGATTTGGATTTTCCAGAATATTTTTTAAGGCAGGGGAAAGATTGTTTGAAATTGGGAAAAAAGCCGCCCGCCCCGCTTTCCAAGAAATTGCCAGCCCAGAAATTTTTTCATTGGTAAACTCGGTTGCAAGGGAAATTTCAATTGCATTTTCGATTTCCTTTAATATTTCAACTTGATTTTTTTCATCCACCACAAAATATTTGAAATCCTGCACCCCTTCATTAGTGTTGTTCGTAGATTCGTTACCTATTCGTAGATTCGTATCGGCTGTATTCGTATCTGGCAATCTTTTGATTAAACTGAAAAAATTCAGCTGGCTGAAAAGTTTTACAATTGTTTCACGCTTGAAATCATGCAAAGCCGCCTTTTCCAACTCAAATTCGACAGGCGCATCCAGCGCAATCGTGGCCAAATCCTTGCTGAGATAAGCTTGCGCTTTGTCGCGCGCCAATTTTTCACCAACTGCGCCTTTGATATCGGCGAGGTTTTCATAAACTCCCACCAGGGTTTGATATTTTTGCAGCAACGAGGTGGCGGTTTTTTCGCCAATGCCTTTGACCCCAGGGATATTGTCAGAAGGGTCGCCGCGCAGGGCTTTATAGTCAATAATTTGTTCAGGCGTCAGGCCATAGCGCTCAAAAACTTTTTGCGCGTCATACAAAATCGAATCACTGAGCCCTCGACGCATCGTATAGACACTGGTGGTAGCATTAATCAATTGCAAGGTGTCCATATCGCCTGTCACAATGATGGTTTCAATTTCTGGATAATTTTGCTTCAGCTGAGTGGCAATTGTGCCAATCACATCGTCAGCTTCAAACCCAGCTTGCTCATAAATCGGAATATTGAAAGCGCGCACCACCTCTTTGACTTTGGGAATCTGGGCATAAAGCTCGTCATCACCTTTGACGCGAGTGGCTTTGTAAGCCTCAAATTTTTCATGGCGAAAAGTTTTGCCAGCCAAATCAAAAGAGCACGCGACGAAGTCTGGCTGAAACTCAGCAATCACGCTCAGCAAAGTTGAAGCAAAGCCATAAACCGCATTGACCAGCTCGCCATTCTTGGTCATCAGTGGTGGCAGGGCGTGATAAGCCCGATGAATGATCGCATTGCCATCAATGAGGATGAGTTTTTTCTTGGTAGACATCTTGATTTTTGGTAAATTTAACTTCAGGGACTAAGTCCCCAATCGGGGACTTAGTCCCTCTGAATTTAGCTTAAGTTTAGGCTATTTTCTTTGAAATATCAAATCATGTGGTCATTTAATCATTTAAACATAAAAACATTTAATCGTTTAAACATATAAGCATATAAACAAAATACAAAATACAAAATACAAGATACAAAATATAAAGGTAGGAACCCAGCGTGGTTCTTTTTTTGTTGGCCAAAAACAAATACAAAAACTCAAAAATTTGGTATACTAAAAGTAGAAATAAAAACCTAATTTCGCAAAGATGCATTTAAAGGAATTTTTCAAAAAATATATTGCAAACACCCCAGAAAAAGCCATTATTGTGGAGCGGAAAATGTTTTTGGGTTATTTGACAAAGGCGGTCATGGAAGGGCTTGAATTTGAGAACTCCAACAAAAATGTTTTCATTACCTCAAGATGCCTGAAACACTTGTTTGACAAAAAACCCGCGGAAGAATTCTTATTCTTGCTGGATCATTTGCATGAGATAGTGAAATTTCCAGATAGGATATACAAGAATTTGGCTGGAAAAAGAGGTGATTTTTGTTTTGTCAAAAAGATAAAGAATGAAGAATATTTTTGCACGCTTGAATTTTTGGAAAGTTGTGGGAGTGGTTGTGAATCTGTCGATTTGCAACCAGTGCAAATGTCAATTGGTCAAAAAATAGAAATTCAGATTGCGACAGCGTTTCGTTTGCGGGATAAAAAATATACAAAAAACTACACTCTCTTGTGGGACTGGGGGAACGGCAACCCCCATCGTAGCGTTTTGGATACTCACAAGGAGTCTACTAACGCTCCGCAGTAGAGCCGAATTTCCTGCATTTCAGCCCCACAAGACAATGTAGTTTATATTTTTATTATACAAAAAAGACTGAGTTTGTCAACTATTTTTTTATACAATTTTTTGTGAGGTAAGGAATATATTGAAATTATGAATAGCGCTGAACAAATATTATATCCACCAAAGAAAGAGCCGGAGTTGGCTTTGGTTAAGGCTGGGCAAGAAGGTGCAAAGCTTGAAAATCAAAGTGCGATGATTATTGAATTTCCGCAAAGCGGAGAGGGCCGTAAGCGCAAAGGAAGGTGTAAGTGATGGATTTTCAAAAAATGCTAAAATTGCAAAGATCGAAATCGAACAGGTTGCTTCTAGTGATAATGATGCTGAACAAGCGGTTGAGATTTCGGCAAAAATTCAGGACATGCTCAGTTGAGCCTGCGCTGATATTAGCGGGTGAACATGGATAGGTGAATATTTACCTATCCAGAAATCCTTTCAATCTAGCGTGGTAAGGATTGACAGTGTTTCTTAAGGTGGTATAATGTAAATATAAACATAAACCACCTTAGTAACTTTATGCCAAATTTGGACAAAAAACTTCAAAAAAGAATCGACGACAAATTAACCTTGCTTAATTCATTCCGACCTTTGCCAGTTTTGGCGGTGAAAAAACTCAGAGAGCAATTTGAAATTGAGATGACTTACAATTCCAACGCGATTGAGGGCAATAGTTTGACGCTTAAAGAAACATATCTGGTTATCAATGAAGGCATCACCATCAAAGGCAAGCCACTTAAAGATCATTTGGAGGCCAAAAATCATCAAGAAGCTTTGGAATATTTGTATTCCTTGGTTGAAGCTGACAAGAAGAATACAGTTTCGGAAAGATTCATTCGCTCGCTGAACCAAATCGTGATGCAGGATATGGATAAGCTTTGGGCTGGGCAATATCGAAATAGTGGGGTGATTATTGGTGGCGCAGACCACCAACCGCCAGAGGCGTTGGAAATTCCCAGGTTAATGAGGAATTTGATCGCTTGGCTGAGTGACAATCAACAAAAAATGCATCCGGTTGAACTTGCGAGTATTTTGCATCATAAATTGGTTTTTGTTCATCCATTTTTTGACGGCAATGGCAGGACTTCGCGCTTGGTGATGAATATCATTTTGATGCAAGCGGGTTTTCCCTTGGTGGTTGTTTTGAAAAATGATCGCAAGCGATATTATCAAGCACTTTCATTGGCAGACAAGGGAAGCTATGGCAATTTTGTGAATTTTATTGCGCGGGCGGTGGAAAGGACTTTGGATATTTATTTGAAAATTTTAATGCCAAGCAAAAAAGGCAATGAAAAATATCTTTCTTTGGCCGATTTAGCTAGGGATTCTAAATTTACAGAAAAATATTTGAATAAACTAGCTCGCAGTGGAAAACTGGAAGCTCACAAGGATGGTCGTAACTGGCTTTCTTCAAAAAATGCCCTGAAAAGATATTTGGAAAGTCGCGAGAGGGTGAGAAAATAGGAATTTTAAAAAATTAAAAAACTTTTATGCAGACAAAAAATTCACATGGGTCGGTTCCGGTGTTGGCGGCGTTGGGTGGCAATGTTTTGATTATGGTGCTCAAATGGATGGGTTTTTTTGCCACGGGCTCGGGCGCTCTTTTTTCTGAAGCAGTGCACAGCGTGGCCGATGTTTTCAATCAGTTGTTGTTGATGGTGGGCATCAAAAAATCTCAGCGCGTGGCGGACGGCGATTTTCACTATGGGTACAGTAATGAGCGCTTTTTTTGGGCACTGATTAGTGCTTGTAGTATTTTCTTCTTGGGTGCGGGCATTACGCTTTATCATGGCGTGATGGGCTTTTTGCATCGAGAAGTGGTGCATATCAGTGCAATAGCTTTTGTGATTTTGGCGATTTCTTTTGTGGTGGAGGCTGGGACTTTTTTGATAGCTTTGCGGGAATTGCGCAGGCACAACAAAAAAAGAAATTGGCGAGAGACGCTGGAATATGGCGACCCAACGACAATTGCAGTTTTGCTGGAAGACGCTGTGGCGGTGCTCGGCGTGAGCATTGCCTTTGTGAGTATTTTGTTTTCCAGAATCACCGGCAATTCCGATTGGGATGCAGTGGGTTCGATTGTGATTGGGATTTTGTTGGGCGTGATGGCGATTGTGTTGATCAACATCAATCGAGGTTTTTTGATGCGCAAATCAATTCCTGAGGAAACCGAAGAAAAAGTGATTGAAATTTTGGAAAATGATCCAGCAATTGAAAAAGTTTTGGATTTCAAATCAGTGGTAATTGATATTGGGAAATATCACATCAAATGTGAAGTGGAAATCAATGGGAGCGCCTTGATGCGCGGGATGTATCGAGGTAAAGCGCTGAAGAATGAGTTCGAAGAAATTGATGGAGACTACGGCGAGTTTTTGCGTTTTTGCGTGGACTACGCCGACCGAGTGCCGCGCATGATTGGCACGCGGATTGATGAAGTGGAAAAGAAAATCAAAGATGAGGTGCCAGAGGTCAGACACATTGATATTGAAGTGAACTAGGGCAGTTTTTTAGGCGTTAAGTTGACTGCTTAGTTTTTTAGTAAATGCGAATTTCTTTAAATGCATAGAGAAGTTTTGATTTTAGAATTTGCATTTTTGTATTTCCCTTCCGCACATTGCGCAGTGCGTAGGCAAAAAACGAGTGATGAGCGTTAAGAAATTTTCAGCGAGCTTTTTCAGCAGAAAAAGTGCAGCGGGAATTTTAGCGAAGAGTGAAGTTTTTGCCCCAGCAACAAGCACGTGCGGGATTTCTTTTGTAACTTTTCTATTAAAAGAAAAGTTAACCTAGATTTTTTATTTCATTTCAAAGCTTATTTCTCTCTCTTTTTCGCTGAGCCACTGGAAGTTGATCCAGACGGCATTGGAAGGAATGATTTTGTGAACCTTTTCTGGCCATTCAAGAATGACAATTGATTTTTTTTGGCCAGCAAAATCGGCAAAGCCCAGTTCGAGCAAATCTTTGGAGCCGATGCGATAGGCATCGATATGGAAAATATGAAGCATGGAGTATGGAGCATGGAGCATTTGTTGTTTTGTCTTTTGCTTTTCGTTTCGTGCTATGTGTTCCATGCTACATGTTACATGGCCTTCGTATTCTTTGATGATGGCAAAGGTTGGGCTGGTGTAAGGTCCTTTTGCGCCCAAACCCTTGAGAAGTCCTTGGGTGAAGGTGGTTTTGCCAGCGCCAAGGTCGCCAGTCAGACAAATAATTTCGCCACCACGAAGTTCCTCGGCCAGCAGTTGGCCGATTTTTTTGGTTTGCAAGGTTGAAGTTGAGAGGATTTCCATATGATTAAAGGTAGCTAAAAAGAAGCAAAAATGCAAATAATTTTATGTTTGTAATGACCAAAAATGGCTTGTTTGTCAAGGAATTGTTGACACAAGTGCAAAAGGTTGCTAAGCTAAAAGACTTTAAGCATAAAGCATAAAGGATATAATATAAAACATGGAACATAGAGCATGGAGCATGGAACATGGGATGCAAGAAGTCTAATCTATAAGCTATAAGCTAGAAGTTGTTACTCAAAAGACGCATTATACTTTATGCAAAATACTTTATACCATTTACTGTATGAGTTTGGATGTTACACAACAATTTAAAAATGTTATTGCCGAGGCGAAAAATGTCTTGATTTTTACGCCTGAAAATGCAGGTGGCGACGCGTTGGGCGCAGCTTGGGCGGTGTATTTTTTTCTGGCGCAAAAAGACATTCAAGCCACGGTGGTGGTGGCACCGGACAATCATCAGCTCGAGCGGTTTGCTTTTTTGCAAAAACCAGAGAGTATCATTGAAGGTTTGGCGGGTGCGCGGGATTTTGTGCTGGCTTTTAACATGAAAAACAACAAAATTACCAATGTCAAAACCGAACGGGTGGAGGATGAACTGCGAATTTTCATCACACCTGCAAAAGGGTCCATCGACCCACGAGATTTTTCGTTTATTCCAGCCAAGTTTAAATATGATTTAGTAATTGCGGTTGGTTGCCAGGACAAGGAAAGCATCGGCAAAGTGTATGAAGAAAATCCAGATATTTTTTATGAAGTGCCAGTCGTGAACATTGACCAGCACACAGGCAATGATCAGTTTGGGCAAATCAACTTGGTGGACATTCAAGCTTCGAGCACTTGCGAAATTTTGGCAGAAACCTTTTTGAAAATCAGCGAAAAGGTTATTGATGAAAAAATTGCGCAATGTTTGCTGGCAGGGATTATTGAGGAAACCAATAGTTTTCAGAAAAAGAATACCACGCCAAAGGCTTTGCAAATTTCAGCTATCTTGATGAGCAAGGGGGCAAACCAACAAGAAATTATTCGCTTTCTATACAAAACTCAACCACTGCATTTGCTCAAGCTTTGGGGTCGGGTGATGGCGCGTTTGCAATGGGAAAGTGAGTTGGAACTTGTTTGGGCACCAGTTTTTCTGGATGATTTTTTGCAGAGTCGCTCTCACGCGGGAGATGTGCCTTTTATCCTGAATAAAATCAAAGAAAACTACACCACTGGGAAAATTTTCATGGTTTTGCACAATGAAGATCCTGACCAAATCAAAGGCTTCTTGAAAGATAGCAATCCTGAAGAACTTCAAAAAATCACCACCCTCTTGCAAGGCAGAAGCACGGGAGACACTTGTCAGTTCAGTATTCAAGCCAGTGACACCACCGAAGCTGGAAAGTTGGTGGTGGAAAAAATCCGGCTGCTTTTTGAGAATAAGGAAGTGTAAAAAAGTTTTTTCAAGATATAAAAAGAACCCCGTCGTTATTTCGGCGGGGTTTTTTGTTGCTAGTATGGTATTGGTAAATCCTCTTGACCATGAATATGAAATTGGACAAGTTTCTCATGTCCATTAACTCTTATCCAGATCCAGATTTTTTCTTCTGGAATAACATCGTAGAAAAACTCATAGCGAGCTGGCCAGCCACCATAATAAAAAGCATATTCCTTACTAAACTTAGCCACCTTCTTTTTTTCATCAAATATTATGAATTTATATTGGTTTCCACTTTGATAAATTTTTTCAATATTTTTTATTGTTTCAGATCCCCTTTTTTCGACACATGCAGTACATGCAGAAAATAATAATATTGCCATAGCGCATACTTTTTTCATTGTTTTTCTCCGTTTAGGTTGTAAAAGATCTTTAACGGTTTAGTATGATATAAAAGCAAGGAATATTCAACAGCTGACGACAATTCTTTTTGGCTAAAATAAAAAATGGCTTGGATATTGACAAAAAAGGCGGTTTTGTGCTAATTTTGTGTAGTCGGAAGATGACGACTAAGAGAAGTAGAAAGTTATAAACCTATGTCTTTGCGAGTCAGCCAGCAGGCGGACGAAGCAATCCAGGGCATTGCTCTGCTCTGGATCGCCACGAATTTCGAGTACAAAATTCTCGCGATGACGGAAAATTATATGCGAATAGAAAATTTTTTGGAGGAAATTGGCATTGAAGGGAAAAAGGCGGAAATATATCTGGCCTGTTTGGAATTGGGCGGAGCCACCGCCTATTTGATTGCCAAGAAAGCCGGCGTCAAGCGACCGACGGCTTATGACATCATCAATCAATTGATGCATGAAGGGCTGGTGCATAAATCCATCAAAAAAGGTGCAACCTATTTTTCCCCGACCGACCCTCAAGTGCTGATCAACAAAACCAAAGAAAAAATGAGTCGAATTGAAAAAGTGATGCCCTTGCTTCAGAATTTGTACAATTCACCCAAAACCAAACCCTTCATTCAATATTTCGAAGGACGCGAAGGAATCAGGGAAATGTATGAAGATAGCTTGCGGTCACTTAAGAAAGGTGAAGAAATTTTGGGTTATGTGGGTGAAGGGATCACACAACATTTGCCAGAATATACTGAAGATTATGTCCAAAGAAGAATTGAAAAGGGCATTGTGTTTCGAGGAATTTACAAAGCGGCGCCGGAAATCATTGCTTATATGCAAAAAAATCAGCAGCAATTGCGGGTGGGCAGAATTTTGAGCGAAAAGGATTTTCCAGTTTCCAATGAGATTAATATTTACAAAAACAAAATGGCAATTGCCAGCTATGGTCGGGAAATGTTTGGGATGATCATTGAATCATCAGAAATTGTAGCTTCTCAAAAAGCCATCTTCGAATTGGCATGGCGAGGCTCAAAAGATCTGGAAATTACAGACTGGCTTCCGAAGGTTTAGCCTTCGGGAAATCAAGCATTGCAAATCAAGTCATATGCATATAATTGCAATGTTGTATTGGAAAGAAAAGCATTGGTTTGTTTAAATATTTGTATGATTATATGTTTAAATGTTTGTATGTTTGAATGAATTTGTTTTGCGCATTTGCGCTGATTGCGGTAAAATGAAACTATGATAAAAATACTCAACAACAAAAATAAAATTGATCACACAAATGCAATAGCAACAGACAAATTGTTGCAAAAAATGCGTGGGCAATCCGAGGAGGAGCGAGCTTCGCAAATAGCTAGGGTATATAATTTGCCCTATGTAGATTTGAATATTTTTCCGATTGGTTCGGAAAGCCTGAATGTCATTAGTGAGGCAGATTCGCTCAAATATCAAATCGCAGTTTTTCAAAAAGCCGGCAAAGAAATTAGTGTTGGCTTGACTGCTCCAGACAATGAAGAGATGTTGGCGTTTTTGGAAAATTTCAAAAAAGAAAATGGTTGGAGCATGAAATTTTATGTCATCTCGCCTTCTTCCTTGGCAAAAGTCTGGAAAAGATACAAGGAAGTTCCAATGCTTGAAAATTTGGAAGCGATGCAAATTTCCCTCAGCGGGGCTGATTTGGAAAGCTTTGAGGCAGAATTTGGCAGCTTGCTGGATTTGAAAAAACGCATCAGTGAAATCCCAACTACTCAAGTCATTTCTATCATTATGGCAGGAGCCGTGAAAATGAAAGCTAGTGACATTCATTTTGAACCACAAGAGAGTGAAGCCCGCATGCGTTTTCGCGTCGATGGCGTGTTGCAAGACATTGGTGGTTTCCCGATGGAAGTTTATCGTTTTCTTTTGTCGCGTTTGAAAATGATGGCGAAAATGAAAATCAATGTCCGAGATATTGCTCAAGATGGCCATTTTTCAGTGGAAATTGAGGGTGGCAAAATTAATGTGCGTACCAATATCATTCCGGGCAATCACGGCGAATCAGTAGTGATGCGCCTTTTGAGTCAAGCAGACACCCTGCTTTCAGTGGAGGATTTGGGATTGCGCGGATTGGCTTTTGAGCAGGTGCAGCGAGAAATTGCCAAGCCACATGGGATGGTTTTGACCACAGGGCCAACTGGCAGTGGCAAAACCACCACTCTTTATGCGTTGGTGAATAAATTAAATGTCCAAGGTGTTAAAATTATTACGATTGAAGATCCGATTGAATATGAAATTAAAAATATTTCGCAAACTCAAGTTGCCAGAGATCGCAACTATACTTTCGCAGAGGGTCTGCGAGCAATTGTGCGTCAAGATCCCGATGTGATTTTGGTAGGCGAAATCCGTGACGAGGAAACTTCAGACATCGCGATTAACGCAGCCCTGACAGGGCATTTAGTGCTTTCAACTCTCCATACTAATAATGCGCCTGCCTCCATTCCGCGTTTCATTGAATTGGGAGTCAAGTCAACTTTGATCGCGCCATCAGTCAATGCTTTCATCGCTCAACGCTTGGTGCGCAAACTTTGCAAGCATTGCAAAGAAGGTTATGCTCCAGCCAAGGAAACTATTGATTCAATCAAAAAAGTGCTTTCAATTATTTCTCCCAAGGCAAAAATTGAAATTCCAAAAGACATTGAAACTCTTTATCGCCCGGTGGGATGCGAAAGGTGTCATCATTTGGGGTTCCGCGGACGCATGGGAATTTTTGAAGTGCTGACAATTAATGAAGAAATTGAAAAATTGATTTTGGAAATGGGCAGTGAGCGTGAAATCACCCAAGCAGCACTGGAAGCAGGCATGATCACAATGGCACAAGATGGGATTCTGAAAGCGCTAGAAGGACTGACTTCAATGGAAGAGGTTTGGCGCGCCACAGGACAAACGGAATTTTTGGAAGATATTTATGAAAAACTGATGGAATCTTCACTTTCACGCTCAGTGGATGTGACGCCTGCAGATTTGGAAATTGTGCTGGAAAATATGACTTCGCTGGAAACGCTTGGTAATTTGATCAAAAGCGCCAATCAAAAAGACATCGCTAAATATCTTTTTGCCAGCAGTTTACTACTTAATGTGGGTGATATCCACCTCGAACCCGAAGAAAAAGATGTCAAAATTCGTTTTCGGATTGACGGCATTTTACAAACTGTGGCAGTGGTGCCCCTTAACGAATATCCTAGCATTTTGGGCGAAATCAAATTTTTGAGCGGTTTTGCGAGCGAAGTTCGCGGCGGGGTGATTGATGGTCGTTTTGTGATTTCCCTGGAAGAACCTTTTGAAAATATCAGCGAAACGAAAATCGATGTGCGCGTTTCCATTATTTTGGGAGGTTATGGCGAAACCGTGGTAATGCGCGTGCTGAACAAATCCACCATCAATTTGGATTTGGAAAAATTGGGAATTAGAAAACAGAATTTGGAAAAAATCTTGCTTCAAACCAAAAAACCGCACGGCGTTTTTCTCAACACAGGTCCCACTGGTTCTGGCAAAACCACCACGCTGTATAGCATTTTGAAAGTTTTGAACAATTCCGAAGTGAAAATAATCAGCGTGGAAGACCCAATTGAATATCAACTGGAAGGAATTTTGCAAACGCCAGTCAATGAAAAAGAGGGTTATACTTTTGCTACTGCTCTCAAATCCTTGTTGCGTCAAAATCCAGACATCATGATGATTGGGGAGATTCGTGATGAAGAAACTGCCAATTTGGCAGTGCAGGCCGCACTCACTGGTCACTCAATTCTTTCGACGCTACACACCAACGATGCAGCTGGTTCGATTGCGCGCTTGGCAAATATGGGCGTGCACGCCGATGATCTTGCAACCGCCATCAACGCTTTGATGGCGCAGCGTTTGGTGCGCAAACTTTGCGATTGCAAAGAAAAGCGCCCAACTACGGCCGAAGAAAAAAACAGACTTGAAAAAGTTTTGCAAGTCATTTCGACCAAAGCGGGCGTGACCGTGCCTAGCGTGGATTTTCTCTTTGAGCCCAAGGGCTGCGACAAATGCAAACAACTTGGCTACAAAGGTCGCACCACGATTAGTGAAGTGTTGGTGATGGATCGCGAAATTGAAGAGTTGATTTTGCAAAGCGCTTCTGTTTCGCAACTCCGTGACAAAGCCATTGAAAACGGCATGCTCACCATGGAGCAAGATGGGATGCTCAAAGTTTTGGAAGGTGAAACGACACTGGAGGAAGTGGAGAGAGTAGTTTAAAAAGTTTTCTTCCATATCTTCTTCTCCATTTAGGAGAAGATGCCCGTAGGGTAGATGAGGGCAAGTATGAAAATTGTTACATTGTTACATTGCTAAATTGTTGAAAAAATCTTTTAGAAATAAAAAACAGGACATTTGAAAAGTCCTGTTTTTGTTTTAAGTCTTTTGATGCTATTTTTCAATTAAGACTTTTTCTCTTTCATTGTCTCCACTGTCTAAATCTTTCCAGACAGCTTGCTTGCAGGCTACAAAAGAGGCAAATTCATGGCAAAAGATATGAAAACT
>Ga0194058_10001325_pt1 | contig 12311 bp, 6 predicted proteins | sample SepL4417m_MetaG_FD_155490 | JGI IMG/M metagenome (GOLD analysis project Ga0194058, IMG submission 155490) | Anoxic zone freshwater microbial communities from boreal shield lake in IISD Experimental Lakes Area, Ontario, Canada - Sep2016-L442-17m | ecosystem: Environmental > Aquatic > Freshwater >... | reverse complement strand
ACGGATAACACGGATGCGATAGATAAGGAAGCCAAGCAGTCCACCACAATATCTTCCTTATCCGTGCCTTCCGTGTTATCCGTGGTTAATTCTTCTCTGAATCCAGAGAGACTGACGCTCATGGACCCGGCGTGTGGCTCTGGTCACATCTTGGTCGAAGGGTACGACATTTTCAAGGCGATTTATTTGGAGCGAGGTTATCGAGCCAAGGACATTCCTCGGTTGATCTTGGAAAAGAACCTGTTTGGGTTGGAAATTGACGACCGAGCAGCGCAACTTGCAGCCTTCGCCCTGATGATGAAGGCCCGTGCCGATGATCGCCGCATATTCGATAGTGAGGCCAAGCCGAACATCCTGGCGTTTCAAGACAGCAAGGGGTTGAATGCCGCCGAGATTACCCACGCACTCAACTCACCGATCTTGAAGGAAGAGTTGCCGCCAAGCGAATATCTGTTCGAGGAAATCGAGGACGAAAAGACTCCGCTCTTCAGCGAGAAGACGCTGGCCGAAAAGGGCTTTGTTTCCAAGGGTGACATTGTCTCCCTATTGGAGTTATTCAAGGATGCCAAGACTTTCGGCTCATTGATCCAGGTTCCGCCGAAGTTGGCGGCGAAGTTGCCGGAAATTCAGCAGCGGCTTGATGACGTGCTGAAGCTTGGCGACTTGACTCACGCCTCGGCCAATGTCATAAGGCCATTGCTTCGGCAGGCTCGGTTGCTGGCTGGGCAATATGATGCTGTGGTCGCTAATCCGCCGTATATGGGCGGCAAGCATTACTCGCCGTTGCTAAAGACCTTCATTAACCAAGTGTATTCGGATGAAAAAGCTGACCTCTGTGTTGCATTCATTGAACGATGTCTGAACTACACGAAGCTTACGGGGTTGATGGGCCAAGTAACTATGCAAAGTTGGATGTTCTTATCCAGCATTGAGGGTTTCCGAAAACGGTTGCTTGAACTTCGCACTATCACCACGATGGCTCACCTCGGCCCTCATGCATTTCCGCAAATCGGTGGTCATGTTGTTCAAGTGACAGCGTTCACCATTTCACCAAGCACGTTCCCAACGTATCGTGGAAGTTATAAGAGACTTGTCGAAGGTCAATCAGAGGAAAAAATGGCGGCTTTTGTTGATGCTCAATGTTTTGTGTCGAGTAACGCCGAGTTCCAGTTGATTCCCGGCTGCGCCGTGGCGTATTGGGCCAACACCAAGGCAATACAGGCGTTTCCCCTATTTCCAGCTATGAGTGAGATGGCCACGCCCAGAGCAGGGATGATTACAAGCAACAATGCACTATTCGTTAGGCTCTGGCATGAAGTGCCTATTCAATGCTTTGGCAAAAGCTGTCAAACGAGAGAGCAAGCTCGGTTAAGTGGAATGAAATGGTTTCCCTACCAAAAAGGAGGCACATTTCGTAAATGGTATGGGAATAACGAACATGTTGTGAACTGGCACAATGACGGATATGACATACGAAATAAAAAAGATGAGACTGGACGAATTCCTGCACATGCTTTTAATGAAGAGTACATATTCAAGCCAAATGTTAATTGGTCTGCTGTTACAGTATCTCGATTCTCGGTACGAATAACTGAGTGGGGCAGTCTTTTTGATGCAGGCGGGTCTGCCGCCTTTCCGGACAGCAAGGATGTTAAGTACCTCGCTGGATTCCTGAACTCCCCAATATCACAGTACCTCATTAGCATCCTAAACCCTACGGTCAATTTCCAGGCTTGGGATATTGCGAAGCTACCTGTTGCAAACGACAACTTAGAGTTACATAGGGACGTAACTGCGGTAGTCGAGGAAGCTACTCACTTAGCCCATAGGGATTGGGATTGTTTGGAGACATCCTGGGATTTTCAAGTACATCCCGCTCGTCAGCATACAGCCCCCATGATACACCAGTCGCAAGATGCGGCCGATGCAACGTGTTTGGCTCGGTTTACTCGAATGAAGGAACTCGAAGAAGAGAACAACCGCCTCTTCATCGAAGCCTATGACCTCCAAGGCGAACTCTCTCCCGAAGTCCTCGACGACCAAATCACCCTCTACCGTCCTGACCGTGCCGAAGACATCAAACGACTCCTTTCCTACTCCATCGGTTGCATGATGGGTCGCTATAGCCTCGACAGGCCGGGGCTGATCTATGCCCACGGCGGCAACAAGGATTTTGAAAAGATTTATTTCACCACGGATAACACGGAAAGCACGGACAAGAAAGAACAAGCAAAAACTTCTTCATCCGTGCCATCCGTGAAATCCGTGGTCAAATTCCCCCCCGATGACGACGGCATCATCCCCCTGACCGATACCGCTTGGTTCGATGACGATGCGACGAATCGTGTCATCGAGTTCATCAACGTGGCATGGCCGGGATTTTCAACCACGGATAGCACGGATTCCACGGATAAAATAGTACCAATCAAATCTGATTCTTCCTTATCCGTGCCATCGGTGTTATCCGTGGTCAAATCTTCTCCGCACCTTGAAGAGAACGTAAAGTTCATTGCAGAAAGCCTTGGCCCGACCAAGGGCGAGCAGCCTCGGGATACGATCCGCCGCTATCTGTCCCATGACTTTTTCAAGCATCACCTCAAGACCTATAAACGGCGGCCGATCTACTGGCTCTTCTCCAGCGGCAAGCAGCGGGCATTTCAGTGCCTCGTCTACCTGCACCGCTACAATGAGGGCATCTTGTCCCGGATGCGAACGGAATACGTGATCCCACTCCAAGGGAAGACTTCGGCCCGAATCGAGCAGTTGGCCGGTGACATCGCCGCCGCCACCTCCACGGCATTCCGCTCGAAGCTGACCAAGGAGCGGGATAAGCTCATCAAACAGCAGGGGGAACTGCAAACCTTTGACGAAAAGTTACGGCACTATGCCGACCTGCGGATCAACCTCGACCTCGACGACGGCGTAAAGGTCAATTACGGCAAGTTCGGTGACCTGCTGGCCGAGGTGAAGGCGGTTTGCGGAGAGAAGGACGAAGAGTAGCCACGGATGAAACACGGATAAGAGAAAATAGGACATGAAGGCTGGGTACTGCGCATCGTTTGATCCGTGTTTAATCCGTGTTCAATCCGTGGCCACCCATTCCTACACGGATAAGAGAGAAATGTTCGGGAAGGATGACAGATGAAAGACCACGAAATCCTTGATGCGGTGGCTGCGGGGGAAAGCCTCGACTGGGAGTTCAAGTCGGCGAAGGGCGGATTCCCGGCAAGCGTATGGGAAACCTATGCGGCGATGGCGAATACGGATGGCGGGACGATTGTCTTAGGCATCGGTGAAGCCGACGAATCTTTCTTTGTCGAAGGATTGAAGAATCCACAGCAGGCACTCAAGACGTGTTGGGATACGGTAAATAACCGAGGCAAGGTCAGCACCAATCTGCTAGCACCCCAATCAGTGCAACTGGTGGAGGTTGGTGGTAAGCAAGTCTTGGTGATCCAGGTTCCCCGTGCCAACCGGCGTCAACGTCCCATCTTTGTGGGGCAGAATCCATTGGAAGGGACATATCGGCGCAATTACGAAGGGGACTACAAATGCCGTGCTGATGAAGTCGGGCGGATGTTGGCCGATCAATCACCGGAAGCAGCGGATAGTCGTATTCTGCCCCATTTCGGGATCGCTGATCTGGATGCCGAAACGATCCGGCAGTATCGCAATCGCTTCTCTGCCCGAAATCCGAACCACGCTTGGCTCAACGAGGATACGCAAAATTTTCTGACAAAGCTCGGCGGATGGGCGAAAGACCGTGCCACGGGTGAGGAAGGACTGACAGCGGCCGGGTTGTTGATGTTCGGCAGCGAGAACGCTTTGTGCGATCCGGCAACGGCCTTGAAGCATCACTTGGACTACCGGGAACGGCCAACGAACGCTATCGCTGACCGCTGGACGGATCGAGTGACAATCGACGGTACGTGGACACCCAACCTGTTCCAGTTTTTCCAAAAGGTTTATCCGAAGCTGACGGCCGACTTGAAGCTGCCTTTTGCCTACCTTCCAGCGACGGCAACGGCAACGGCAACTACATTGACGACGCCTGCCCCGTGGCAATCCTCCGATCCCACACGGGCCGGGCAGTCACCCGCCCATGAGGCAATTCAAGAGGCCCTCGTCAATTCTCTGATCCATGCGGATTACCGCGGTGCTGGCGGCGTCGTGATCGAACGGTTTTCCGACCGGATCGAGATGTCGGACCCCGGCACGCTCCTGGTTTCGTTCGAGCAGCTCTTTCAGGGAGGCTTCAGCGAATGCCGGAATCCGAGTTTGCAGAAGATGTTCCAAATGATCGGAGCGGGCGACAAGGCCGGATCGGGTATCGACAAGATTCGACAGGGTTGGGAGACGCAGCAGTGGCGTTCGCCCACGGTCCTGGAGACAACGGAACCAAATCGGGTTAAATTCGTGCTGCCAATGGTGAGCTTGATTCCACCGGAGTCGGCTGCCCGTTTGCGAAAGCTGTTTGCGGCCGATTTTGATACCTTGATCCCCAACGAAATCCAGGCCCTGGTCACTGCCGACATCGAGGGGGAAGTGTCGAACAGCCGGCTTCAGTTGATCCGCATGGACCACCCCGTCGAACTGACGAAGATGCTTCAAGGGCTGGCATCCCGAGGCTTTTTGGATCAAGTCGGTCAAAAGCGTGGGACCAGCTATCGGCTGCCTGCTTGGGCTTCGTCCCTAACGCCCGGAGCTTCGGCCCTAACGTTGGGAGCTTCGGCCCTTGCGCCCGGAGCTTCGGCCCTAACGATGGAAGCTTCGGCCCTTGCGCCCGGAGCTTCCGCCCTAACGCCCGGAGCTTCCGCCCTAACGCCCGGAGCTTCCGCCCTTGCGCCCCCACCTTCGGCCGAAAATGACCCAGAATTACTGGAAACCGCAAGGCCAGCCAGGGAAAAACCGCGGCTAATGCCAGAATTGACGAAAACCGTCATCCGAAAGCTTTGTTCCGGCCGGTACCTGACAGCCGACCAGATTGGGGTGCTCCTGGATCGAAGCAAAGATAAGTTGCAGAGGAGTTTTCTTACATCAATGGTCCATGATGGGACCCTGATTTTGCGGTATCCAGATCAGCCGACCCACCCCGAGCAAGCATACAAGACAAACCAATGAGCGACCTGAACCAAATCAATGCGGCACTGGAACGTCTCTTCAACGAAGAAGGGCATCGCATCGTCTTCTGGAACGATCCCGAGCGGGAGTTTCTGAACACGCTGCCTTACCTCCTGTTGGATAGCGTTACCACAATACGCCTGGATGAGGCAGGGGCGTTGGAAGTCAAAATGCGACTGGAACGGGACGACCCCACGGGCAAGTATTTGGTCTACAGCCCGGCCGAGGAACCAGATTACGAAAAAGATTGGCTCCTTGATATTAGGCTTTATAGCCGCAGCTTTCGGGCCGACCGGGCTTCCATCATTCTCCAGGAGCTTGGCCTTGCCAATCAATCGCTACGGGAACATCTGGCCGCTCGCCGTAAGTTCTGCGACAACAAGGAACGGTTGCAAAAGCTCAAGGGCCTTGTGGCGGCCGGGGATACGGACACCGACCTCGACCGTAAAATGATCGCCGTTGTCGTCCGGGCCGAGGTTGCGGAGTGGTTCACTATCGTCCAGACGATCTACCATGCCTTTACCGAGAACCGCAACGGCAACGAAATCAACTTGGACGAGCCGACCGCCGCCTGGGATCAAATCGAAAAGTTCGATCTCGATAAGTCATTCTGGGCGATGGCAAAGTCGCTGTTTGGCTACAGCCAAGATACGCCTACCCTGCAAAACTTCCTGATTCGTCTGCTGGTTACCGATTACGCAAGCCACCAGAAGGGTAGTCTCTCGCCCTCCCTGCAACACTTGGTCCTGCCCGCATCTGGCAGTTCCAATGCCGTGGTTTGCTTGGCGCAGTGGCGGGACAGCAGCAGTCGTGCCGCCAGTTATGACCTCCTATCCGACATCGTTGGCGAGCAGGTGAAGATCGACGACCACCTCTGCTTCCAGAAGATGGAAGACTTGCTGGATGTGATGACTTTCCCCCAAGTCGAAAAATCCGTGATGAGGAGCCTGCGTGATCGAGTTGCCTCGACGGCCGACACCGTGAATGCCGAAGAAGTTGGGCAAATTGCCACCCGCAGACAAGCCAAACATTGGGCAAATCCGGGCGTGGCAGGGTCGCCGGATGTGCCCCGTCATGCCTTCCATGCCGTATACGATGCACTGGTGGCGGCGGCCGACTTCTTTTCCCTGCGAAATCGGCACCAAAAAGGGTTCGACTTCGACACGGCTGAGGCAATGTACCATGCCTACGAAACTGAGTTGTTCCGATTTGACCAGCTTTACCGGCATTTCTGTGAAGCGGCCGACATCGTGGAGGCGAAGACCAAGGATGGACTAAAAGACCTGCGGAAGCAGATCGAAGCAGCTTACACCAACTGGTTCATCACCAACTTGGCCATCCAATGGGGGCAACGCATTGCGCCCCTGATGGGCAAGTGGCAGATTCCCGAGGTACACAACCAGTTCAATTTCTTTGCGAAGTATATGCAGCCACGGTTAGAAGAGGCCGAGCGGCGTAGGAGCTTCGTCATCATCAGCGATGCATTTCGTTATGAAGCGGCGGAGGAATTGTGCCGAGAACTCAATGGCACTTATCGGTACGAGGCCGAGCTTAGCTCTCAGCTTGGCGTATTGCCATCGTATACCGCCCTCGGAATGGCTGCCCTGCTACCGCACAAAACGATTGCCTATAAGCCCACGGGGGAGGTGCTGGTGGACGGGAAGCCGACCACCGGGATCGACAATCGGGATGCGATCCTGGCCGGTCAAGACGGTATGGCGGTCAAGGCGGAGGATCTTTTGGCCAAAAAGAAGGAAGAGGGCCGTGAATTCGTCAGTGGCAAGCGGCTGGTTTACATTTATCATAATGCCGTAGATGCTGTTGGCGACAAGGCCGACACGGAAAAAGACACCTTCGAGGCCGTCCGCAAGGCGATCAACGAACTGGCCACTCTCGTTTCCTATATCATCAATAACCTGAACGGCCATCATATTGTTATTACGGCCGATCATGGGTTCCTGTTTTCGGAGACGGCTCCGAGCGATCCAGAAAGATGCAGCCTGCCCGACAAGCCGCAGGGGACCGTAATAGCGAAGAAGCGGTATTTGTTAGGGCACGGGCTTCCCGAGCAAGAATCCGTATGGCATGGCAAAACGGATATAACCGCAAGTGCGGAAGGTGGCATGGAATTCTGGATTCCACGGGGAGCCAATCGATTTCATTTTGTCGGTGGTGCAAGATTCATCCACGGTGGGGCCATGCTCCAGGAGATCGTGGTGCCGGTCGTCACCGTGCGCCACATCAAGGGAAAATCCGTGGCGGACACCAAGACCAAGCAGGTGGCCGTCCAGGTACTTGGCATCAATCACCGGATCACCACGTCGCAGCATCGATTTGAGTTGATCCAGATGGAACCCGTGAGCGACCGGGTAAAACCCATCACATTGAAATTGGCAATTTTCGATGGCGACGAGCCGGTAACGAGCATCGAGTCCGTGACCTTCGATAGTGTTTCTGGTAATTTGGATGAGCGAAAGAAGTGGGTGTTCTTAACGCTGCAAGATCGGCAATACGACAAAAAGACCCCGTACCGTCTGGTGCTGCGAGATGCCGACACCGGCATCGAGCAGCAGAGCGTGCCGGTCATTATAGATAGGGCTTTTAGCGATGACTTCTAATACTACTGACTCCTGCCTGGACGATCTGCTCAACCAGCATTTTGCCGGAAAGGTCGTGCGCAAAGACCTGACCAAACTGGTCAAGGAAGGGGCGAACGTCCCCGTCTATGTGCTGGAGTACCTTCTCGGCCAGCACTGCGCCTCGAACGACGACGCCATTATCAACGAGGGCATGAAGACCGTCAAAAAAATCCTGGCCGAGAATTATGTGCGGCCCGACGAAGCCGAGAAGGTGAAATCGACCATTCGGGAACGGGGAAGCCTCAAGATCATCGACAAGGTGACCGTGGCTCTCAACGAGAAGAGGGACGTGTATGAGGCTCTCCTGAGCAATCTGGGGGTCAAGGGTGTCGAGGTCAGCACGGCCATTGTCAAAAAATATGAAAAGCTCCTGGCCGGTGGTATCTGGTCGATCATCACGATGCGGTATTTTTATGAAGAAGGGCAAAAAGGCTCGCCCTTCATCATTGAAGACCTAAAGCCAATCCAGATGCCCAACATGGACATGGACGGCCTGTTTGAAGGGCGACGTGGTTTTACCGAAGACCAATGGACCGACGTACTGCTGCGGTCGGCCGGTTACGAACCTACGCAATTCGAGAAGCGGGTAAAGTGGCACATCCTGGCCCGCATGGTTCCGCTGGTCGAGAATAATTACAACGTGGTTGAACTAGGGCCTCGGGGTACGGGCAAGAGCCATATTTACAAGGAAATCAGCCCTAACAGCATCTTGATCTCGGGTGGCCACACGACCGTCGCCAACCTATTCTACAACATGGCTAGTCGCACGGTCGGACTGGTCGGCCTGTGGGATACAGTGGCCTTCGACGAAGTGGCGGGCATCACCTTCAAGGAAAAAGATGGCGTCCAGATTATGAAGGACTACATGGCCTCGGGATCGTTCGCCCGTGGCCGTGACCCCGTGAATGCCTACGCCTCGATGGTTTTCGTCGGCAATCTCAACCAACCGGTCGATACCCTGGTCAAAACCAGCCACCTACTGGCTCCATTCCCGGAGGCCATGATCGATGCGGCGTTCTTTGATCGTTTCCACTCCTACATCCCCGGTTGGGAAATCCCCAAGATGCGGCCTGAGTTTTTCACGAATCAATATGGGTTGATCGTCGATTATCTGGCCGAATTCATGCGGGAAATGCGAAAGCGGAACTTCGGGGATGCAATAAATAAGTATTTCAAGCTGGGCCGAGACCTGAACCAGCGGGACACGATTGCCGTGAAGCACACGGTTTCGGGCCTGTTGAAACTGCTCTATCCTGCCGAGGACTACGACAAGGAGGCAGTTCGCCGGTGCCTGGAATATGCCTTGGAGGCCCGTCGCCGGGTGAAGGAGCAATTAAAGAAGATCGGCGGCATGGAGTTCTACGATGTTCATTTCAGCTATTTGGACCAGGAAACCCGAGAAGAGAAGTTCATCAGCGTGCCGGAACAGGGCGGCGGTCACTTGATTCCCGATGGCCCCCTAAATCCTGGCGTAATGCACACAATTGCCACCGGCAGTGGCAGTCATCTTGGGCTTTACCGTATTGAAACCCAGGTAACGACCGGAAATGGCAGCCTGAAAATGTCGGGTTTGGGGTCAAACACAGCCGCCAGGGAAGGGATCAAGGTCGGTTTTGACTATTTCAAGGCCAATGCGTCCAGGGTCAGTGCCTCGATCAAGACCGCCGACCACGATTATCATTTACATATCGTCGAATTGCACAACACCGGCCCCACGACCGCCATGACCCTGGCAACCTTCGTTGCCCTATGTTCGGCCGTCCTGGGCAAGCCCTTACAGCAGCAGATCGTAGTCCTCGGCAGCATGAGCCTGGGCGGCAGCATCATCCCTGTCGAGAATCTTGCCGAATCGCTCCAGGTGGCCTTCGATGCCGGGGCAAAACGACTCTTGCTCCCAATGGCGTCCGTGACGGACATCCCGACAATCCCAGGGGAGCTATTTGCAAAGTTTCAGACTGGCTGGTATGCTGATCCGGTGGATGCAGTTTTTAAGGCTTTGGGGGTGGGGTGACCATCATGGACTTCCATACCTACACCACCATGCGAGACTGGACACGGCGGGCCGATCCCGACGACCGTCCCGCCCAGGACATCGACCAGTTCTACAAACGAACGCTCAAAGATGCTGTGGGGATGGGCTCGGCCCAATTCTTCGCCCAGATGCTCAACGAACGGGACTGGGAAAAGGCACGAAGGCCCTACTACAATCTGTGGCCGTCCATCGTGCCGATGCTCACCCGGCTGAACCTTGACCTGGATTCCAATCTGATCCAACTGCCGCTCCCGGCCTTGTGCATCCGGTTCCCCAAGGACACGGCCAAAAACCCGCTCAAGTTCGAGTGGAAGGGGGACGAGGTTTCCGTCCGCTGCATCATGATGGGCGAGATCAACGAGGGGACCGGCATCTCGGTCTTGATCGACATTGGAGAGGTCATGGATGGAGTGGGCGTCCCGATCTACACCTACCGAAATTTTCCCCGCAAACCCGGTTTGACCGTGGAGCAATCCATCGACGGCCTGGGCAAAGTGGGACTGTTTTCTGAGATCGGCGTCCAGGTGCCGGATTCCATCATCATGGATTGCATTCGATTGTGCTGCTCCCTCTGCCTGCTGGAGAACGATCCGTCGATCATTTCGCCCGATGTCCTGGCCGATGACCGGGCCAAATTCGAGACCAGCGGCGACCAGAAGTTCGTGGACAAGGCCCGCCGCCGTGGTAAAATCGGTTGGGATGTGGGAAAACATATCGAGGTTATTCCGCATTTCCGGCGACCGCACATGACCTTGGTTTGGACTGGGAGCGGCAGGACGGTGCCTAAGATCGTGCCAAGGCGGGGAAGTATTGTGCATCGGGAGGCGGTGGAGAAGTTACCGAGTGGGTTTGGGGGAGGACGAAGATGAGAATGCTCTGCATAATGCTAATAGTCACCTTTTCTGGCGGCTGCCTCGGCACTGAACCGAAACCCGATTCGACAACCCAACCCAAGGAACCAACCTACCACGGGAAGACCATCAGCGAATGGGCTGCATCGACGAACGACAAAGATGCGGATGTTCGTCGGGACGCAATTTGGGCTTTGGGGAGGATGGGACCAGCAGCCATTCCGACGCTCACGAACTTGCTCAAAGATGATTCGTCAGCTTTGTGGGTCGCCGACGCTCTTGAATGCATCGGTCCCGCAGCCGTTCCAGCACTCACCGATTCGCTCAAGGACAGAAACGATGAGGTTCGGGAACACGCTTGCACTGCGCTCGGAAGAATCGGACCTATGGCGAAGAATGCGGTTCCGGCCATCGAAGGGCTGCTTCAAGATAAGAATAGGTTTGTTCGAGAGTACGCCGCTAGGGCGCTGGGACAGATGGGTTGCGAAGCGTTATCATCCGCTCCGGCACTCATCGAATTGTTCAATGACAAGTATTGGGATGTGAGGTGCGCCGCATCCGAGGCCATTGGAAAGCTCGGCCCGAAGGTGAGAAACGCACTTCCCGCCCTCGTCGAATTGCTCGGAGACAAGAATAAGCACGTTCGATTTTATGCTGCCACTGCCTTGGGGGAGCTAGGGTCCGATGCGGCGGAAGCGGTCCCTGCCCTCACCAAACTTCTTAACGATGAGTATGACTTGGCTCGGATGACGGCTTGCGAATCGCTGGGAAAAATCGGCCCCAAGGCGGAAGCCGCCACTGCCACTCTGGTTGAATCGCTCAAGGACACTGATTGGAATGTAAGAGCAAGCGCCGCATCGGCCTTGAAAGGCATCGGCCCGAGGGCAAAAGTCGCAGTTCCGGCCCTGACCGCATCCCTCAAGGACACTGATTGGAATGTTCGGTGCGATGCTGCCGAAGCCCTAGCGAAAATGGGGTCCGATTCCGCCGATTCCGTCCCAGCGCTAACTGAACTACTTAAAGAACGAAATGCGGCTGTTCAGCAAGCAGCCGCCATTGCCCTGGGCGAAATCGGTCCCAAGGCCAAGACAGCCGTTCCAGCCCTCACCGAGTTGCTAAAGGACGAACAGGAAGCGATTCGTATGACGGCTGCATTGGTTCTAGGAAAAATTGGCCCCGACGCAAAGGGGGCTGTCGGCGTCCTCATCAAATCGCTTAATGACAAAGATTGGCTAATTCGGGGAGGAATTGCCGAATCGCTGGGAAAAATCGGCCCCGACGCAAGATCCGCCGTTCCCGCTCTGGCGGATTTGCTAAGGGACAAGGCTGGCTACGTTCAGCGGGCCGCTGCCTGGGCTTTGGGGAACATCGGTCCCGAGGCGAAATCGGCTATCCCGGCCCTCACGGAACTGCTCAAAGATAAAGATGAATCTGTTCAGAAGGCCGCTGCCAAAGCCTTGGAGAAGATCAAGCAGGAGAATAAATAGAAGCCGCCCGAAAGAAAGAAACCACTATGCCCGCAAAAGAACGACAAACGGCCAGCAAACCGGCAACCAAATTCGCCCACCTGCGGAAGAAGATGGAAAAGAACCGGATCGCATCGAAGATTGGGAAGAAGAAAGGAAGCGAGGGCAGACCAAATCATGCAAGTCACCGTTGAAGAATGCA
>Ga0194058_10001323_pt1 | contig 12318 bp, 19 predicted proteins | sample SepL4417m_MetaG_FD_155490 | JGI IMG/M metagenome (GOLD analysis project Ga0194058, IMG submission 155490) | Anoxic zone freshwater microbial communities from boreal shield lake in IISD Experimental Lakes Area, Ontario, Canada - Sep2016-L442-17m | ecosystem: Environmental > Aquatic > Freshwater... | reverse complement strand
ATGAACTTATTCCACCTTGGACCTCCTAATATGGAACTGCGCACAATCAGAAACTACAAATTCAGCGAGGTCAGCAGCGCGATGCAGAAGGGGATCCGCCGGGGCGACACCCAGCTTGCCGGATACTGGGCACTGGAACTCTGGGCGAGCGGGTTCGGCAATTATGTGTGGAAGCGGCTGCTCACGGTAAGCGCAGAGGATTGTTGGGGATTGATCACAGCGGAGGTCAAAGCGCTCCACGATTCCTACCTGATCGTGAATGACAATGTGCCGGCCCGAAAAGCCAAGGGCAGGATTTTCATTTCCAAAGCGGTGATCATCCTCTGCGCGGCCAAGAAGAGCCGTGATCCCGACCATCTGCAAAACCTCGTCTATGACCAGTTGAAGGGAGTGGATGCGGACGCGCTCGCCGATGATCTCCGCAAAGCGCCCGAATACATCCCCATCCCCGACTACGCGTTCGACTGTCACACCCGCAAGGGCAAGGCATCAGGGGCGACCAAAGCGCAGTTCTTCTCTGCCGAACACGCCGCTCTCCAGCCATTCCAGCCGGGGCTCTTTGACCATTTGGTCGAGTGAGGCATCTGGGTTTTTGCGGCTTCCGGCTCAGGCGACCAAGAAAATATTGGGGGTAGGACAGTCTTTGACCCTCCACCGCTTTTATTGTTCCTGCATGAAAAGCAACCAAAGCCGAACTTTCAGCGCGATCTCCAGTGATGCAAGTGAACTCGAAGCGCTCACGGATATGGGGATGGCAGACGATGCGCTCAGTTTGGCGAAAAAAATTATCATGCGCCCGAGTCCTGCTCCAGCTGATGTATCAGCAGCTCTTCGTGCCATCGGAGTCCACGCACATAAAATGCAAACATGGAAGAACCGGGTCATTCGAATGGCGGATCGGCTGTCAAAAAGGACCCGTCACGCCGTTAGGGAGGATTTGCTGATCTACTTTGCGGCGATTGATGACCACGAACGTGCGGTCACATTCCTGTCGGCACCCGGTCGATTTTCCGCACAGGCCATTTTCCTTGCCGTGAAGTCACTTGTCAGCCTACGCCGATTTGAGGAGGCCGACGCGCTCACTGCCCCGACCATGAGGGACTGCTCCGACCCCTTTGGCGATGCATTTCGCTGCGAGGCTACCGCCACAATGTTGGGAATCGAAGGCAATCACCTCGGCGCGCTCGTCAACCGGATCAATGCACCGATCGAAGAAGCCATCGAGTCGGAGATTGTCCAAGGGATTCTCGAATCTGCTTGCGCTCTGGCAATTCGGCATCTGGCAACCCGCATTGAAAGAATCCGTCAGATAAGAAGAGAGTGCGCGGCGGATATCTTGCAGCTAGCGGCACCTGGGGTTGGAGACGATCTTTTGGTTGAGGCAGAAAAGCGGTGTGACCAGATTCGGAGAAGCCTTGGACGCCTCATACCTCAAAAGAATCTTTTCCGATACATGCTGGAGCCGATTCCTGGCGATGCGGATGGGGACGAAAAAGATGCTGACACCAATCCGAGAGGTCATCGTTGACTGTGCAATAGAGCATCGTTGATGCTGCGGAGTCCACGTTCGATTTTAAGGAACAATTCCCAGCCGCCATCAAAGAACGCTGTAGAATAACGCCCATCCATCTCCTCCTCTTCAAGTATCCTTTCGATGCCCGCGAGGTCGTCTGTGATAAGTTTATATCCATCCCACCCGTGCTTTGGCGGCATCGCCAGGGGAGGCTCCGGCATTTTTTCCATAAGTTTCACGGATTCGGACAGCGCACGGATTTTGGTGTTAGCAAGCGTCACCACATGCTCCCATCGGAAGAGTTTCGGGGTATACCACTGAAAAAAGACGAAAGCGGGATGCGGCTTGTCGCAGTTTATCTGATTGCCGACAATTGAAATCCGATGGGCTCCAACCCCTCTCGCATTGGCATCGTGCTTGTCTAGTCTCCAATATCTTCGACGTTGTTTGGCTATCTTGTCATCCAGAAGCTTTTCGCCACGATCCCAAAAGCTTTCGAGTAAATCTTTTTTTATTAAGTTTCCGACACGTATTATTCTTAATGCAGCAGTTCGATGCTCTCGCGTTCTGATGGCCTTATGAATTTCACTATCGAGATCGTCTTTCATAAAAGAGGGGGTGGTGATATTATCAATTGTTTGAATATATGATTGAATGGCTTCAGCGACTCTCGGTGCTCGGACTTCTGGATGGCATGACAGCAGCCAACGTCTAATGTGCTCCTTGTATGAAAAAGCTTTATAGGATATTTTATGTGCATGCTGCGCCAATTCACCATGTGGCGTCAGGTAAACAAGGCGACGTAGCGATTTATATGTGCGTTTACGCGATGGACGATCAAGCCACTCACGGTAGGCTCTCAACTGGTTTGAATGGTCGGTCGTGTTGATTTTGTTCTCGATGACAATTATCCCTCCAGCTTTGGCTGATTGAAGCACGATGTCCAAGCGCCCTCCATCGAAGGATAGCTCGCTGGAAACCGTCCAATCATCCGAGAATGAAGACCCTGGAATTTCGAGTTCCCTCAGAAAGCCTCGGAGAAATATATCGCCCTGCCCGTGGATTTCTCCCGGCTGCAGGAGGTGCGCAATAAACGCGGAGTGAGTCGAAACCTCCTTTTCCTCAATGTTTAATATTCGGAACAGGTTGAAATTCGGTGCGACCTCAGCATGAGAATGCCTCTGCCGATTACGAAGATCGGCCACCAGCTTAAGAAGTGCTTGGGGTGAACCTTTACCCACGGAAAGTCTTCTACAGCCACAGCAAATGGAATTCAATAGATAAAAGGCGGGTGATAGGTTCTGGAGGCCACCGGGCGCGGTCTATGGGTTGGCCCCGCGAGTCTTTGGGTATGTCAGGATTTCGGAATCCCCTACACCACCCGCGCCTTTCGACTCCATTGTGAGGCGGCAGCAAACGGCTTCCTACGCCTGATAAAAGCCATCCGAGGGGCGATGGACAGGCCAGGAACATTTCCGGTGCCAACTTCGGGCGACCGCGAAAAATGGTGAAAAATATGGTGTGATTCAGCGCTTCCACGTCGAGGCACCGGAGCAGGATAAAATTGGGGTGATAACGGATCACTCATCAGCCAAGCCGGACAAGACCGGATCGAGCGCGGCGAGCACCGCACAAATCACCAAGCCAATGCTCGCCGGGAAATGCGAGTCCCCGGATGCCTTGCACTTTCCGGTGCTGGCCACGCCCAAGCTCGATGGGATCCGCTGCCTGAAAATCGGAGGACGCGCCATGACGCGCTCGTTCAATCCGATCAGCAACCGGTTCGCCCGCGAGTGGATCGAAGCGAACCTGCCCGACGGCGTGGATGGCGAACTCATGCTTCGCGGGGGCACGTTCAATGCCACCACGAGCGCGATCGGACGGGAAAGCGGGGAGCCGGATTTCCTCTTCCACGTCTTTGATTATGTGAGCGAGGGCGTGGACGTGCCGTATGCCTGCCGGATGCAGGAACTCGCCCGCCTGCCCGAGTGGGAGCACGTCGAGAAGGTTCTGCCGGTGGAAATTGCCAACGCCGACCAACTCGCCGCCTATGAGGAAAAATGCCTCGCGGAGGGATACGAGGGCGTGATGGTGCGCAATCCTGCGGGGCCGTACAAATGCGGGCGTTCGACCGAGCGCGAAGGCTGGCTGCTCAAGATCAAGCGGTTCGAGGATGCCGAGGCGGTCGTGGTTGAACCCTACGAGGGGATGACCAACCAGAACGAGGCCGAGCGCGATGCCTTCGGACGCACGAAGCGGAGCATGGCCCAAGCCGGGATGGTGGGGCGCGGCGAACTCGGCGGGTTCATCGTGCGAGTGCTCGGAACGGGCGTGGAATTTCGCCTTGGATACAACCATGTGCTCGGCGGCATCGACCGCGCAAGCCTCTGGCTGCGGAAGGAAACTCTTGTCGGGAAGCTCGTCAAGTTCAAGCACCAGCCGAGCGGAGCCAAGGACGCCCCTCGATTCCCCAAGTTCATCGGGTTCCGCGAAGCTTGGGACATGTGAGGCATGTGGGTTTAGCGGCTTTTGGCATCCACCTATACCACCCCGCAAAGCCGCTGCCCGCCACGAGGCATAAACACAAGTTCCGGCCATTTCGAGGCTGACGAGCAAACGCATTCCTACGCCTGTTAAATGCTGTCCGCGCCGCTTGTGCGGGATCCTCAATTCTCATGCCAACACGGGCCGTCCGCGCAAAATGGGAGACAAATATGGTGTTCATTTCCGATGGACACTACGCGGCTGCCCGGAAGAGGTTCAAGCCTCAGTCAACATTAACCACAGCAATCACTTATATGAAAACGACAACATCGGATCAACTGGCCGCCAGGGTGGAAGCCTATGGGGTGAAGGGCATGAAAAGCACGAGCTGGAGGCGGGTCTTCAAGCACCTCGCCGCCCTGGATAAATGGGTGGAGAAAACGGGAGCCGAGGTTTACGGGGTCCGCGATTACGAGGGCTGATTATGAGACCAGCAGACATCAAAGCCACGGAAATCCGCTTCGGGATTGAGCTGGAAACCGCCATCCCCACTACGAGCGGCATCACCATTGGAGCTTACCACGGTGGACGTCCTGTGACCGGCGGGCTTCGGGCGGGCGAGTCCACGATCCTTGCTGCCCCCGCCTTCAACGGAGCCAAATGGAATGCCGAGCGCGACGGTTCAATCCGGTATCAGCCGGGGGAGATGGCCTGCGAGTTTGTGTCACCCATCCTCCACGGGGAAGCCGGGGTAGAGGGGATGTGCGACTTCGTTGGATGGCTCAATGGGATCGGGGCGCGGGTCAATGATTCCTGCGGCTGCCATGTGACGGTGAGCGTGGATAGCGTGGTCGGGGCCTCTGACGCCCAAGCCCGCGCGGACTTCGCCCGCAAACTCGCCCACATCGCCCAGTGGCATGCACGCGCGATCTACGGCCAGACCGGCACGGGACGCCACTTGAACCACTTCAGCCACACGTTTGCGGCGGATGTGGCAAAGCTCGTCAAGCGGATGCAGACCGACGGGGACTTGCGCAAAAAGGAAGCGGCGGCAGTGGCGTGTGGGCGGGGCATGATCAACTTCCGGAAGCTCTTTAGCCACGGTCTTGTGGAGTTCCGCGCCTTCGCCGGCACTGTGAATCTCGCGAAAGTGCAGCACCATGTGGCTACTGCCATCGGGCTATGCCGGCGGGCACATGAGGTTCAATGCCTCGGAGGCTTCGCCAAGAACAAGCTCCAGCAGGCCCGCACCCGCAACGCCGCCGAGTCGGTGCAATTTCTTTGGGATTACCTCGGATGGACGGGACGCAGCCGCCCGGTTGCCCTCGGCCTCTTCGGTCGCCTGCACGAGGACTTTGGCAATCACAGCCGCGAGGCACTGCGCCTCTGTCGCCAATTCGACGGACGGTATGCCGATGCAAATCTCTGAATCTTTTGTGCTCATGACTACGCGATGTGCGTAGCCGGCGGCACAGAGCAACCAACCAACAAATGAAAGGAAAGCCATGTGTGTAATCATTGTATGTCCGCCTAAAGTGCGGCCGGGTCTCGACGCCCTGATGTCGTGTGCCTCCTCCAACCCGCACGGTGCGGGGGTGGCATGGAGAGCAAGTGGAGCGGTGCGGTGGACGAAGAATCTCGGCCCCGTGGAAGTCAATAAGCTGGTGCGCAAGCTCAAGGGGGAGGTCGTGATTCACTTCCGCTTCGCGAGCGTGGGCGGGGTGAGCCCGCAACTCTGCCATCCGTTTCCGGTGAGCCGGGCGGCGCAAACCGACCTCGTCGGTAAAGCGCCCCGTGTGCTCTTCCACAACGGGACGTGGATCGGGTTCAAAGACGCGCTCGCCTATATTGAGAAGCAGGAAAAGCGGAAGGTGGGCGGGGAGATCAGTGATAGCCGGGTCATGGCCCTGCTCGTCAATCACCTGCACAATCCGGATTTGCTCCAGAGCGTGGAGGGGAAGTTCGTGCTCATGAGCGGGACGAAGACCAGCCTCTTCGGACAGTGGCGGGAATGGAACGGCATGCAGTGCTCAAACCTCGGGTTCCTCTATGAGATGGAACGCTCCTGCCACCGGTATTGGAAGAAGAAGCCCTCGGATCAGCTCGCCCTTTGCTGGGCGGACACGGAGGAGGCGCCATGAAACTCTTCAAAATCATTGCGAGCCGGTCGAGTGCGGTGGTCTTTGATGAGAGGATCGAAGCCGAGACTCCGCGCGAGGCCCGCGAGAAGATGAAGCAGGCCCTTGGGATTCCGAGCCTGACAGGGGTTGTCTATGCGATTACGGAAATCCCGCTGGAATTGCTTCGAGAAATCGTCACCTCCCAGATGGCTGCAATCACGACCTCCCGAGGCGGCACGCCCGCCGTGGACATCGCGAAACTCGTCGGGGCAGCAGTGGACGCGCTCACCAGCACAGCACTTGTGGGAATCCAGCATAGGGTGTCGCGGCTGGAAACGGGCAAAGGAACCGGCCGATTCAACCCGATGGCAGAATCCCAGTCCTCCAATGGAACTGCGGAAGTTGGAACTATCCCCATACCAGCGCCCCGGCGGAGTGCGGAAACTCGGCCTATTCCAGCCCCTCTCCGCGCCATCCTCGGACCGGATTGGAAGGCCATCAAACGCCGCTACTTGCGGGATCGGAGCGTGAAGCAAACGGCAGCGGAATTCAACGTGCCAGTCAACACGCTCAAGGCGAGGATCCGCAGAGAGGGGTGGGGAAAATGAACGTCCTTCATCAGCCGGAAATTATCCCTTCCCCGATGGGGCGCGGATGGACAGTGGTGCGCGGCGGCCGGGATGCGGACGGCGCATTCGAGCGGTGGATCGGGGAGCACTTCCCCACCCATGAGAGAGCGGAAACCGCTGCCCTGGACTGGGAGCGGCGCACACCATCCACGGAGGATGCGCCATGATCCGGATCGCCAAATACAGCAAGAGCCGGTTCTGGGCAGTGTGGCGCGGGGACGACCTCATCGCGGTCGTTGTTTACAAAAAGGGCGCGGAGGCGGTTGCCGCCATCGCCCGCAAATTGGAGGGCCATGCGCTACTCGAAATCCACGTTTGAGGTTCGCGTTCAGCGGCTCAACGAAACGCCCGGAACAATTCGGGTGGATGATCCGGTTTCCGCAGTCGCCTACTGGCGGGAGAAAATTGCGGTAATGCCGTGGTATGACCCCGAGCGGGAAATGTGCGTGTCCATCATGCTCAACACCCGCCTCTCGGCCATCGGCCACACGCTCGTCGGAATTGCGTCGTTGAATGAATGCGTCGTCCATGCGCGTGATGTGTTCCGGGGGGCGGTGGCCATGGGAAGCTATGGAGTGCTGGTCCTGCACAACCACCCGAGCGGCGAGGCCAGTCCGAGCGTGGCGGATCGCGCGATTACCAAGCGGCTTGTGGAGGCGGGGCAGATCCTCCAAATCAGCGTGCTTGACCATGTGATCGTGGGCGCAAACAGCCACTACAGCTTCCGGGAGGCAGGCTTGGTATGAGAGCGCCCGCCTCATTCCGCCCGGTCGTGCCGGATGACCTGATTGGCTCGGCCAGGACTGCCGCGCGCGCGCTGGTCGCCAAGGCTCGGAGGATCCGCTCCGGCAAGGACGGCTCGATGAAGATCCTGCTCTATGGCCCGCCGGGCGTGGGGAAAACGACCATTGCCGACATGGTGGCCCGCGAGCTAACCGGTGGCGAGCCATGCGCGATTGAAGATCACAACGGGCGTGAGATCACGCTTGAGGCGGTGCGGCGGTGGATGGACGGCCTCGCTTACGGGAGCATGTTCGGAGGGGGATGGAGCGTGCGGATCGTGAACGAGTTGGACCGCAGCTCCCGAGACGCCCAAGACTTGATGCTTTCCTACCTGGACAGGCTGCGCGGTGGACGGGCTCTCATCGGCACGAGCAACCTCCAACTCGACCTGCTCACGGAGCGATTCCAGACGCGCTTCCAAGCGTTGAAGATTACGGGGCCGGATTCGGATGAAATTGCGGCGTGGCTCACCCGCCGGTGGAAAGCCCCGAAGCGACTCGCCCAGGAAATCGCCGTAGGGAGTGGCGGATGCGTGCGGGCCGCTCTCGCCGACCTCGAAAGCGCGATGGATCTCAGGGAGGGCGCATGAAGGGCGATTGCTACGAAGCGGCAGCGAGGTTCGTGCTGGCAAACGCCCGGTGCCTCGGAATCCTGCTCGCCCATGGAGAAGTGACCGGGCAGGGGCCGATTGAAGGAATCCGCTATGGCCACGCGTGGGCCGAAATCGGAGATGCCGTGGTGGACCCGAGCAACGGGCGAATCGTCTGCGCCCGCAAGGATGCCTATTACGCCCTCGGGAAAATCACAGGCGGCGTGGTGCGGTATTCGCCCGAGGAAGCCCGCCGGATGATGCTCGAAACCCTCCACTACGGTCCATGGCCGGAATACCAACACCCCACTGGCCACGCCAAGTGGCTTCCTACGCCTGTTAAACGCGCCCATTTTTAGTGCTTCGGTGGCCGATGGGGGAGCCAACCAATCCAGAGCAGATGGCCTCCTCGTAGGCTTTCATCCAAGCCCAAAAGGCCCAAAGAAAATGGTGCAAAATACTGATGGACTCAGTGCGGGAACTGCGAGAGGCCAAGGAAGATGACCACCATATTTCTGCGCCAAAGACTACGCGAGTGGCGTAGCAGGCGGCGCACCAACGCAGAAACCAGAAAGACAAGAAAATGCCCGATAACAATGACCCAGAAATGATGGAGGACCGTGAGGACCACCGCACGCCGCACGGTCGCCGCCGGGAACGGCAGGCCGAGCCGGTCGGCATCCTCGTTGATCCTGAACCACGCCACGACCTCGCTCGCCTCGTGCTCCACAGCACGGTGAGCGAGGACATCGCCGCAGCGCTCCGCTCGATTGAGATGCGCGAGCAGTTGGAAGCGGTGTGGAAGCTGAGCGAAATCCAACCGCAGGCCGGGCGCTGCATCCTGAACTTCTACGGCCCGCCGGGGACGGGGAAGACCCGCGCCGCCCTGGGCATCGCGTGGCGGCTCGGCAAGCCGCTCTACCAAGTCGATTACAGTCAGGTCATTTCCAAGTACCTGGGCGACACGGCCAAGCACATCGCAAAGGCGTTCAAGGAAGCCGCCGAGGCCGAGGCTGTGCTGTTCTTCGATGAAGCCGACAGCCTGCTTTCCCGGCGGGTGGCGATGGGCGAGTCGTGCGCCACTTCAATCAACCAGAACCGCAACGCACTCATGCAGGAGCTCGACCGGTTCGGCGGAGTGGTGGTGATGACGACGAACCTGTTCGGCAATTACGATGAAGCGATCCTTCGCCGGATTGCCCGCCATGTGGAGTTCGCCCTGCCGAACGCATCGATGCGTGAGAGGATATTCCGATCCCATCTGCCGAGCATCGACCGTGTGAGCGCCGACCTGCGGAACGTGGCCATGAGTTCCCGCGGGCTTTCCGGCGGCGACATCCTGAACGTCTGCCTGAACGCGATCCACGCCGCATCGGTTGACCCTGATCCGGCGAACTGGCGGCTGAGCGAATCCACCCTGCTCGCGGAGATTCGCAAAGTGCAGGCGGGCAAGAAAGCGCACGAAGGCCGCACGGCTGACGTCAACCTGAACTGACCATGATTGCCGCCCATTTCCAACGCGCCCGCACGACGCTCGCCCATTACGACCTCGGCCACTGCCCCGCTTGCGGAGGCGAACACGATGCCCCGCATCTTCACCTTGCCCGCCGGTGGGTGCAGGCGGTGGCGTGCTCGGCGGATTGCCAGCGCACGGTGGCTCTGGCGCGGGTGGCATGTTGCACCAAAGCCGAGCAAATCTGCTGCGTGTGCGAGATTGCTTTCAACTGCCCCGTTCACGGCGAACGCCACTTCGGAACCCATGACTGACCGATGAAAAAGTTCACCGTGATCGTTGCCGCCGATGTGCCCAGCTATGGGAAGGTCCAAGTGGAGGCCGCATCGGAGGAAGAAGCCAACCGGATCGTGAATGAGTCGTTCGAGCGCGAGGGATTCGCCTCACCCTTCTGGGATGCGGCGGACGACTTCGACTCTGACTGGAGCAACTGCGACAACCTGAGAACAATATGAAATCACCCTGCGAAGGAGCCGTCCAAGTCGGCTACGCGAAAGACTTCCGCGCCATCTGGCGGCGGGGGAAGGAACGCCCGTTCATCGTCGTCCATGACGCCCGGTTGAACCCGCATATCATTCCGGTGCTCGTCAAAGACATCGCGAGAAAGTGCAACCCGCCGATACCCTACAAGCCATGACGCCGCGCCAAGCCGCAATCCTCGACTACCACCGGGACGTTGCCTCGTTCGGCACGAGCCCGAAGGCACCCGTGTTTGTGATCCTCGATTTGGAGGATTCGGTCGGATTTGAAATCGCCTCGTATTACCAGCCTAACTGCGCGGAGAAACGGGACGCGATCAAAGCGGGTGGGGCGTATCCGGCGTTCACGCTCGCCCTCACAGTCAAAGATGCGAACGCGCTTCTCGCCCACGGCTGGCCGAACGCGAAGAAGATCGCCGCGGTTCCCGAAGGCATGGTTCCCGTGATCCTCATTTCTCAGGAACGCTGCCTATCGGTCCTCATGCGAAGAGAATGAGCGCCGGGTTTATCTCCCAACCCGCCACTCGGCAAAAGGGAGAAATCAGGCTGATAAAAGAGCCTTCCAGCGCGGTCTTTATTCCTCCAATCCTTGCCGCCAGCAGATACGTGTCGCCCAGGTCGCGGCCGATCACGCCAGAGGAATCCGAAACCCGACGGATCGCCTACGCGCTCAAGCGGGGCGCGGAAAGCGGGGTTGCTGCCCGCGAGATGGCCGGGCTCCTGCCGCCCGATTTGCCGACGCTCACGCTTGTTCCCGTTCCGGCGAGCACCGGCAGCATCGAAGCCAACCTGATCCTCGCCCGTGCCATCGCCGCCGAATACGGCATGCAGGCCCGAGTTGTTCCGGCGCTCAGCCGGCGAGTGCCAGTGGAATCCTCGTGCTCCCGTCGTCGCCGGGGGCTGCCGGGACTCACCGCGGCCAACCACAAGTTCGTGCGGGTCGGCGGGTGGTTCGCCCTGCCGGTCTTCCTCGTGGACAACGTGGTCACGACCGGGGCCACGCTCGCCGCCGCGCGCCATGCCCTCGGGTTTGGAACGGGCCTCGTTTTCGCAGACGCCTCACCCATCTACCAGCCACCCGTCAAATGAGCCACCAAAGCCTGTTAAACGCAAAATCCGTTCCCATCCCAGCGCATCCACCCACGTTCCCGGCGCGGCCGATCCGGGGCGGCAAGCTCGAACTCGCCCCGAAGAAATCCGGGGTCTGGTTCGCGGAACCGAAATACAACGGATGGCGGGCGCTCGTCCACACGCCGACCGGGGCCATGTGGAACCGGCACGGCCAGAGGCTCACGATCGAGAGGGAGTTTGCCCAGGCATTGGCGGCGCTGCGCGCTCTTGCCGAAAGTGGCCTCGTGTGGGCCGATTGCGAAGCCCTCGAACGCCGGCACCAGATCGGGCGGGGAAGTCTCGTCGTCCTGGACTGGATCCCCGAATCTGGCTCGCCCACCTACGAGGAGCGGCGGGAGTTCCTCGCCGGATTGATTGATATTGAGCAGTTATCCATCGGCGAGTGGCAATCGTTTCCAGAGAACGCCTTGTTCCTGCCACCGTCAGTCCGAGACGAGGAAACCCGTGTGCCGGATTTCTACACCGGCCTGAAAGCGATCAACCGCCGTCTGCGGTGCGATTTCTTTGAAGGAGTGGTGATGAAGCGCGGAAATGCGCCGTATCCCGTGCAGTTGCGAAGCGACACGGAGGAGTGCCGGGCGGCCATCAAGCATCGCTTCGTGAATTGAAGCCTACTTCTTGCTGAGTTCCTGGGTCCGCAGGAGCACGCGCTGGCGCATGATCTTTCCAGCTTTGAACTTCACGGTCGCACGAGCCGGTATCGTCACGTCCTTTTCCGGTTTCTTCGGATTGCGGCCGACTCGGGATTTTGTCAGACGCACCTCGAATACGCCGAAGTTCCGCAGTTCCACATCGCGCCCGGTGGCCAAGGCCTCGGTGATGGCGTCAAGCGTTTGCTGGATGACCGTGAAAACTTCCGCCTGAATGATTCCGGTTCCCTTGCTGATCTGCATCACGAGATCACGTTTTGTGAAGTTGGCCATGGCTGGGAATGTTATGTGGAGCAGCAAGATAGGCAGGCCGTTTCGGATTTGAAAACCGGAATCCGCCCGCACCCTCCAAGCACCCCCATCAGCGATGGATTCCCGCGAGCGGCGCGAACGAGGCTCATGGCGGTATGAAAACCAAATCATCGCC
>Ga0194058_10001321_pt1 | contig 12322 bp, 12 predicted proteins | sample SepL4417m_MetaG_FD_155490 | JGI IMG/M metagenome (GOLD analysis project Ga0194058, IMG submission 155490) | Anoxic zone freshwater microbial communities from boreal shield lake in IISD Experimental Lakes Area, Ontario, Canada - Sep2016-L442-17m | ecosystem: Environmental > Aquatic > Freshwater... | reverse complement strand
CGATGTATATCACCATCAATGACATGATTTTGAATATGGATACCGAATACGAAGAACGCCGCCCGTATGAAGTCTTTATTAACTCAAAAAACATGGAACATTTCCAATGGGTACTGGCACTCACCCGGGTTATCTCTGCCGTATTCCGCAAAGGCGGCGATGCCTGCTTTTTGGTTGAAGAACTTAAATCGGTTTTTGATCCCAAAGGCGGTTACTTTAAAAAAGGCGGCGTATTCATGCCCTCGTTGGTCGCAGAAATTGGCTGCACCATTGAACAGCATCTAAAGAAAATCGGCATGCTCCAAAGCCATGAGTTGGATACTCACCAAAAACAATTCTTAAACGCCAAACGCAAAGAATTTGAAGCCATCCATAACGATACCTCAACACTCGACGAATCAGGGAGCTTTCCCGCCAAAGCCCTGCTCTGCGGAAAATGCCAAACCAAAGCATTAGTATTAATGGATGGTTGTATGACCTGCTTGAACTGTGGCGATAGTAAGTGTGGTTGATTTGTGAATCAGTAAATCTGATCCACCCTGCTTTTAATTGCTAGCTTCGATTAATCCTATTAAAATAGGATATTATTTTTTGGAGATTAAAAATGTTGCAATCATTAAGACGCGCCGGAGGATCATTAGTAATGACTATTCCAAAGGCCTTTATAGAGCAAAACAAACTTCATGAAGGCTCAAAAGTTAACCTAATGTTAGAGGGCGATCATATAACCATTACTGCACCCACTAAAAAAAAGCACTACAGTATTGAGGCGTTAATGGCTGAAATGCCTGATGGATTGCCCAAGGTTGATGGTTGGGACGAAATGCAGGCAACTGGATTAGAGGTTAATTAATGGCTTACCTACCTAAACGCGGGGATATTATTCACTTAACCTTTGATCCGTCTTCAGGTAAAGAAATGCCGGGCAAGCATTATGGTCTGGTTATCAGTGGCAAAATTTTTAACAACAGCGGTCTTGCGATGATATGCCCTATTTCACAAGGTGCTGCGGCTAATGCACGCTCTGCTGGAACGGTTGTTACGCTTATGGGTTCTGGCACTGAAACACAAGGTGCAGTACATTGCCATCAATTAAAGTCATTAGATTGGCGCGTTAGAAAATCTGAATTTAAAGAAATAGCACCTGATTTTATCATGGCAGAAGTTAACGGGAAGCTTGAAGCTATCTTGTTTGATGGTTAGCAAGTGACCAAGGGACAGGATTTTTCTCAACATAAGAAAATATGATTTTGCAAGACCTGATACCATAATTCTGTGCCCGACTACACGGCTACGGATGGGCTTCTGGTGAGCCAAAATACACACGAGCCAAAAATTTAAAAACTTGAACATCGAGTTCAAGATCGTCATGTTATACTCCACCCTACATTACGATTGCCCAAGAGAAATTTTTATGTCTGCTGGATGGCTTCTTGGCTCAATGAAGTCATTCATAAAAGACCGGATGAGATTGATTCATCCCAGCAATGGTTAATTGAATCGGGCTTATATAATGCAGTAGTTGATGGAAGTATTGATCATGAGACTTTGATTTGAATGTCTATGTTGAGACAAACTTTGTTCTTGAGCTAGCTTTTGACCAAGAGCAAAAAACACAATGCGAGCTAATTCTTAATCTTTGCGAGACAGGAAAAATTAATCTGATAATCCCGGCTTATTGTCTTGCAGAACCTCATGAAAAACTCACTCGTCAAGCAAATCATCGTAAAGAACTTCAGCGCAGTCTTGATAATGAACTCGTTCCTGCATGGTCACGCGCCCTGACATAGAAAGCGTGGCCTCAGTGATTAACTCTAAATGTTTTAAATCACTTTTTCCTAAAAGGCTACGAAGTGAGTCCAATGTTTTTGTAATGATAGTGTTCATGGTCAGAGCCTGTAGAGTCCAGCTTGAAATCCATATATTCTAGCCAATCTGGAATTTTATTTTGTCGAATTAGCTTTTCCGTTTGGCGAAGGTATTGCAGCCTACAAGACTGCTTATAAACTTTCAGAAATTAAACTTCCAATTTGCGTCGCTGTAAGCTCATACAGATAACATCCGTTGAAGGGATGGTATCTGTCGACAGAGAAATTATTTGTCTGAAAATGTATAGACGAGAAAATCTCGTGCAGTAAATTTGACGGTAAGTAAGTGATAGCTTATAATTTTGGTATTAGTTTTATTTCGTTATCGAAATCATGAAAATACCAAAAAAATTATTATCTATTAAAAATGTTTCAGAGCAGCTTGATCTTTCAGATCAGCGTGTACGTTCGCTTGTTCGTGATGGTTATATTATTGCAACTCGCGTAGGTCACTCTTGGGTTATAGCAGAGTCGTCTTTAGACGAGTACATTAATAAGCAAGGAGGGCCTTTACCTAAGGATCACTCTCGAACAGCAAATGTTCTTCCAAAAATTAAAGCGTTATCTTTTTTTTCTGGTGCCATGGGTTTGGATTTAGGGTTAGAGAACGCTGGCATATCTATGCTTCTTGCATGTGAAAAAGACAAAGCATGTCGACGCACTATAACTACTAATCGTCCAGATTTAGCTTTATTAGGCGATATTTGGGAGTATTCTGCGGATGATATTCGAAAGGCGGCTGGACTTGATATTACTGAAGAAATCGATGTTATCGTTGGAGGCCCACCGTGCCAAGCGTTCTCAACGGCTGGGGCGCGTCGTGGATTTAAAGATGAGCGTGGTAATGCCTTATTGAAATATATCGACCTTATTTTAGAATTGAAACCACGTTATGCGGTTATTGAAAATGTTCGTGGTTTGATTTCTGCTCCTATGAGCCATAAACCTCATGCTGAACGAGGGGATGATTGGATTCCTGGCGAAGGAGAGCACCCAGGTGGGGCTTTGTTATATATACTCAGCTTACTGCGAAAAGGTGGGTATGGTGTTAGCTTCAATTTATATAATGCGGCTAATTTTGGCGTTCCACAAAGTCGCGAACGTGTTATTTTGATTTGCCATAGGGGTGGTGAAAAAGTTCCACATTTAATGCCAACTAATTCACAAGATGGATCTTTTAATCTTCCCAGTTGGCGTACATTGCGTGATGCTTTAATTGATATGGACGATATTACTCATCATCATGTTGTTTTCCCAGAGAAGCGTTTAAGATTTTACAGGCTACTTGAGAGTGGTCAGTATTGGAAACATTTACCGGAGGACTTGCAGCAAGAAGCCCTCGGTAAATCTTTTTTTTCCGGTGGCGGTAAAACTGGTTTTTTACGGCGTTTGGATTGGAATAAACCATCATGCACTTTGGTTACAACACCAAACATGCCTGCGACGGATATTTGTCACCCGACAGAAAACAGACCGCTATCAATTGAAGAATATAAGCGTATCCAACAATTTCCTGATGAATGGGAGGTGTGTGGATCGCTTAGTGATCAATATCGACAGATTGGAAATGCTGTCCCTGTCGGTCTTGGCGTTGCTGTTGGTAAAGCTATTCTTAACCACATGGAGGGCAAAGAAAATTATGCGCCTTCTGGATTTTCCTTTTCTCGTTATAAGGATACTGACGAAGTATCTTGGGAGCGGCGTGCGCTTTCATTTCTTGATTTTAAAGTAGTAAAAAAAACGAAGAAGCCATTAGATCAAAACAAGGAAATTCAGACTGATCTATTTTAATTTTTCCAAATAATTTTTAACAAATTCATGAAAGCCTTCTTCTGATAGTTCATTTCTGGTGATGATTTCAGGAAATGCAGACCAATTAGAGCCTGGCTTTCTTGAGAATGTGCGATGCCATTTATCTATCGTTGTGCCTATTCTAATTGCACTGCTGGAAGAGTTTTCGGAGTTGTCTCTGTTTTTTACTTGTAATAATATCCAGTCTTCCTGCCCAACGGGTGGCTTCACAAAATCGACAGCTTTTACAAGTGAACCTGCGCACCATATCCAGCCATGTGATTCCAGGACGCTTGATAAGTAATGTTCTAATAAATTCCCAACAATGCCCTCAGCACCCATGGATAGGGCATGTTCTTTTTTGATACGTTCAAGAGACGTAGATTCAACATTAAAGTAATATTGAAGAACAAAACTTACCATTTCATCAGGAATTGTTGACGGTGATGCGGGTTTTTTAGGCTCTCGTCCTTTTGCGTAATTCAAAGCCGCTGAAATTATATATCCTTCCGATCCAATATCGGGTGAGTTTTTACCCCTTAATCTTGTTGCGGCTGCCGGATAAATAACTAAGAAACGAATTAAACCAGCAAACTTATTTTCAAGTGATGGATCTATTTCGCGGATTGCTTTACGAGCAACTGCATCCGCATTTTTAATAAAAATCATATATTTTATTTATTTTCTTGGTGACAATTAGAAGTAACACGCGTAAAAAACCGTTTTTAACTCTGCGGCTCGTGTGTGTTGATATTGTCTTAATGTAACAAGACAGCCCGATTGTCGCTGATTGTAAGCAGCTACGTCAATGTAAGTAATGAATTACAAACACATTATCCGATTTCTAGCTATAGTCTTTCAGAAATTAAATTTCCATTACATGAAGTTTGGAGTCCATACGGATAACATCCCTTAAAGGGATGGTATCCGTATGGATCGAGATTATTTATCTGAAAATCTATAGATACTTTTTCTGCTGTTTCCCAAGCTCCAGCTTAGGAACGAGCACGAAATAACCTGAGCAACTTTAATTTTAAAAATCCCCCCTAACCCCCCTTTTACAAAGGGGGGGAGTTAGATGTTACTTGGTTACATTATTTCATGCTCATTCCTTAGTAAACCAGTCTTGGAAGCTCCAGCTTCCCGAGACTGTCATCACGAGAAAATGTAGACAAAGATCATATAAGACCTAATAGCTGCTGTGGAACTTGATCAGCTGGTTGCGCAAATCGCCAGGGCAGAAGCCGGATTAGACGTTGATAATATCGAGGCGCAAGCCGAAGCTGAAGCCGCCGAACGGCAGGCGCAACAATCCGCCGAAGAAGCGGGTTTAACAGAGAAGCAGCCCGTACCTCCACGAGAAATAACACCGGAATTAAAGCAAGCCTTCCGACAAGCCGCCAAATTGATGCATCCGGATCGCGCCACCACCGATGCAGAACGCGTTCGCCGTAACGTGATAATGGCACAGATCAATGTCGCCTATGCAAAAGGGGATCAAGCCGCTATCGAAAAACTGATACTTGAATTTGGCCAAGACCCCGAAGCCATTACCGGTGAAGATATTGCCGCACGTCTGGTTAAAACGATTCGCCGTCTTGCTCAATTACGTCGCCGAATGGCAGAAGCCGAACAAGAAATTGCCCTTCAGAAAGCCGGGGAGTTGTACGATTTAATGGTCACGGTTACCGAAGCACTAGCAATGGGCGGCGATCCTTTAGGCGATTTGGCAATGCACATCATGCAGCAAATTTCTGAACGGAAAATTGAACTTGAAACGATCCGGCAACGTAGAGTTGCGGAAGTCAATATGTAGCTCGTAGATTGGGGTGAGGCAACGATGCCTCAATCATTGCTTGGCTTTAAGTGGATAAATATTCATTATATTTTAAAATGAACATCAAGTAGCTCACGATGAAACCAATAAACTAAAGCTTCTTTGAGAAGCTATTTTATTGCCAAACTTATGCTTGCGTACTATACAATAGTGATTTATTAAAGCGTAGAGGGGAATTTAAGATGACCACTAAAAGAAAACTAATCACTTTTGACTGGGCAATAAAACGCTTACTACGCAGTAAAGCCAACTTTGGCATACTTGAAGGGTTTTTAAGTGAATTACTTAAAGAAGACATCACCATTCTGGATGTACTGGAAAGCGAAAGTAACAAAGATAATAAAACAGACAAATTTAACCGGGTTGATCTAAAAGTACGCAACAGCAAACAAGAAATAATCATCATAGAAATACAATATGATCGGGAATATGACTACTTGCAGCGCATATTTTATGGGGTTTCAAAAACGGCCATAGAACACATGGAAGAAAACAAATCCTACGCCAGCATCACCAAAGTGATATCAATAAACATACTCTATTTTGATCTGGGTAGCGGTACTGATTATATTTACAAAGGCACTACCCGTTTTATAGGTTTGCACAATCATGATCTCTTGGAGCTTAATGAGAAACAAAAACAACTCTTCGAAAAAGACAGCATAGAATCACTGTACCCGGAATATTACCTGATAAAAATAAACCGCTTTAACGACATCGCCAAAGATACCTTGGATGAGTGGATTTACTTTCTAAAAAATGAAGAAATTAAAGAAAGCTTTACCGCCAAAGGCTTAAAAGAAGCCAAAGAAAAACTCAGTATAATGAAACTGCCAGAAGACGAACAAAAAGCCTACGAGCACTACAAAGACGACTTGCGTTATCAAGCCAGCATGTTTGAGTCCTCTTTTGGAGATGGCTATCATGAAGGAAAAACGATAGGTATAGAGCAAGGCATAGTACAAGGTATGGAACAGGGGATTCAAAAGGGCATACAACAAGGCATGGAGCAAACAACAAAAACGATAGCCTTAAAACTGCTTTTGCAAGGTGAAAACAAAGAAAATATAGCGGTCATAACCGGATTAAGCATCGCGGAAATAGAAAGCCTAAAATGAAACCACTGTTTTGCAGTAAGGAACGTACATGAAATAACTTGACCATTTATATTCCCTCACCCCAGCCCTCTCCCAGAGGGAGAGGGAGCAAGATGCCGAAGTTATTTCATGCACAATCCTAAGTATTCACATCCCCCCTTTGAAAAAGGGGGACTGAGGGAGATTTATCTAATAAAATCTCCCCTAACCCCTCTTTGTCAAAGAGGGGAACTAAATACTTACTTTTGCTTTAGTCATACCGAAAATATTATCAACAGGAGCATATCATGCAACAAGAGTTCTGGCACGAACGCTGGCAACTAAACCAGATTGGCTTTCATAACCAAGAAGTTAATGGTCACTTGCAACACAACTGGCCGTCCTTAAATATTGCGATTGGTAGTCGTGTATTTGTGCCGTTGTGCGGTAAAAGCAACGATATGCTGTGGCTGCTCGCACAAGGGTTTGAAGTCATCGGTGTGGAGCTGAGTCCGCTGGCAGTTCAGGCGTTTTTTGCCGAAAACGGGTTGTCGGTAACGATTCGTCAGCAAGGCAAATTTAGTGTTAGCGAGACAGAGGGTCTCAGTATTTATTGCGGCGATTTCTTTGATCTTAATGACAACGATCTGGCTGGCGTCAATGCCGTTTACGATCGTGCCTCGCTGGTTGCACTGCCGCCGGAAATGCGTGCTGCTTATGCTTTGCACATGCAGAGTTTGCTAAAGTCCGGAACGAAAACGCTGTTGGTGGCTTTCGACTATCCCCAGCACGAAATGCCGGGGCCGCCGTTCAGTGTGCAAACACATGAAGTACAGACGCTTTACAGGGAATGGTGCAATGTCGAATTGTTACAATCGGCGGACATTCTTGATCGGGAGCCTGGTTTCCGCAACAAGGGCGTGACCCGGATGCATGAACAAATCTATATTCAGACGGCCTTGTAGAATTTTTGTAATTATTCAGTCCCCCTCTTTAACAAAGAGGGGTTAGAGGAGATTTTATTAGATAAATCCCCCTCAATCCCCCTTTTTCAAAGGGGGAGGTGAATACTTACGAAATTTTTTTAAGCTTCTAACCTGTATTTATAAGGCTTCGCAATGCAAATTTTACTTAACTGTCTGGCTATAACTTACGCCCTAATCCATTTAACCAGTAACAGCCCGCCCCATAGCAGTGACAGTAACATGATGACAGATCCTGACATAAAGGCGGCTTTAGCCAGAATAGGGTGATAATTTAAAAGTCCGGATTCGGTTAACCAATATTACCGGTCGTGAAAACCAAACATAGACTTGCAAGCAAAAACAGACAAAACAAAGTCACCCAATGCCGTTAATTTAAGCATACAACGGGAGTAAAACCGCTTTAGCTGTTTTTACAGGCAATAGCTGAAGCGATTGCACTCCAGTTTTTTAAACAACTTACACTTAACTTAACGGCATTGAAGTCACACCCGTTCAAACTTCCTGACATAATCCACCAACTGTAAATTCTCCTTAATTTCATCATGTGGAATCAACAAATACTTCCAAGCCTTGCCACCATTTTTTAGCAGATACTCGCCTGCATTCTCACACCACTTTGTTGCTGCATCGGCTTTTGCTTGCACTTTGCTATCTGCCATTTCTGCTTGTGACTTGGTTTCCACCATCAACACATAGTCATTTGTTTCTGCGATAAAATCTGGAACATATTCCGGATGTTCTGCGCCGTCTTTGTAATAAATCTTAAATTGGCCTTTTGCCGGTTTAAACCACTTTTGCGCATCACGTTCCATAATCACAGCAAAGCGGCGTTCCGTGTCGGAATCAAATTTCTGAAAGGGATATAGGCAATGACTGAAGCCGCCAAACAGCATCTGCTTAATTTTGCTTTTATCTGTTACCGTATCGCGATATGAATGCACGGTTTGACCGGCAGCAACGGTATAAGCGCAATTCTTTAAGGGTGTAAAACCGTTATTCACAACCACTTCATAGGTATCGGCCTGCTCCCAAAAATGTTCCGCCATTTGGGCGCGGATGGTCTTGGCAAGTAATTGGCTGTTATTGCTCAAGACATTATTCACTTCATCGTTTGATGCCAGATAGCCTTTCAAATGCTTCACAGCTTGTGTTGCCAAGCCATAAATTAAATCGGCATGGTCATCATAAGAAATGTCGTCAAAATCAATGAGTGCGCAGACAATGTAATTTTCCGGCTTTGCTTCGCTCAAGCCAATTTGAGATGCCATTAATTCTTGCTGATTCGTTTCCAGGCTGTGAATCAGAATATCCCGCTCTGAAGGTTGCAGATTCAAGCCGCTCATATCCAAAGTAAAGGGTTTATAGCCATAACTGATTTCGCCTTTTGGCACAACGACGACACGCGGAATATCTATGGTTTGCTTCACCATCAGTGCAGTCACTTTTGCGACAATATCGGCAACGTCTACAGGAGTATCATCAGGTAACGATTGTTGACCACTGCTCAGATGTTCCGTGACAGCTTGGACAACAGAGGCTTGCACATGCCCATGTAATAACGCTTTGCTGGTGGCAACTATTGCCGGGCTGTGTTGAAACTTGTTCAATTCAGTCATGGCATAGTGGGCAACTGCCGTTTCTGCAACGCTATTAAACAACGGCGAGTTAGTGTTACCCAATGCCGGATAAGCCATACCCCCTACGTTGCCGCTAATCATCATTTCAAGATTTGAACTGACGGCGATACTTTCAGTTTTTACGTCATCTGAAGGTGCGTCAAGAATGACCTGCTTCAAGCGCAACGGATTGGCAGGATTATTGGCTTCATCAATTATTTCCTGAAAACGGTCATGCGCCACAATGTTTAAGCGATCAACAGCCGTCACGCCGGTACGTTTGCCATAAGGCAAGCGCAAACCACGGCCAATGGACTGTTCAATTAAGGTTCGCGCATTGGCGGCGCGTAACGGCACAATGGTATAGAGATTGGTGACATCCCAGCCTTCTTTTAGCATGTTGACGTGAATCACCACTTCCGTGGGTTCATCTGTGCTTTCCACCGCCAGTAACCGGTTAATCATTTCTTCTTCGGCAGCGCCGGTTCTACTGCTATCTACTTGAATTATTTTACCTTGGTAACGGCCATCAAAAAATTCTGTAGACTCCATCAGTTCCAGCAACTGTGCGGCGTGTGTCGTATCTCTGGCAATGACCAGCATAAACGGTTTAACAATGGCGACATCATTTTCACGCGCATAAGTTAATAGCTCTACTTTGGTCGCCTCATGCAAACGGATGCCGTCCATTAATTTGATACGTTCCACTTCTTCCTTGGTATGTTGTGACGCATCAAAATTACGTTGCGTGACCACGGCAGGCTCTTTGACAAAACCATCATCCATCGCCATTGATAAGGGGTAATCAACGACGACATTTTTAAACGGCACCGGCCCTTTACTGCTTTCCGTAAACGGAGTTGCCGTTAATTCCAGTCCCAGCAGCGGTTTCAATTCATTCAATGCTCGAACACCGGCATCGGCTCTATAACGGTGTGATTCATCCATTAACAACACCAGGTCTGGCAGTTCCGCCAAATAATTAAAGTAGCTATCGCCCAAGTATTCTGACAAGCGTTTAATCTTTGGCGACTTGCCGCCACGCACTTCGGAATTGATTTTTGAAATGTTAAAAATGTTGATGGAAATTGACGTGAACATATCAAGCGCACGCCCCTTTACTTCATAGTCATCGCCGGTAATGATTTTGGGTGAGTTGATGGCAAACTCGGCAATGCCCTTAAACACATATTTTTTGGTGTTGGGCGTAAAGTCGGCAATCAGTTTGTTATAGATGGTCAAGTTGGGTGCCAACACAAAAAAATTACTAATGCCATGCGCGATATGTAAATAACTGATAAACGCCCCCATCAATCGGGTTTTACCAACACCGGTTGCCAAGGAAAAACACAGGGACGGAAACTCCCGTTCAAAATCGGATAGTTTGGGAAACTCAAGTTTTAAGGTTTCCAACACGTCGGCAACATCACGTTTCGGATGCAGCATATCCGGTGACGCGGCAATGGCCCGCTGCAAAGCTTCCAATGAATCGCGCTGCGGTTTACGTAAACTCAACCGCCCTGAGACGGTTTGAAACACTTTATGACTCATGCGTTTTGCTCCTGATTTGGTAAACTGGCGGCATAGATTGTCAACTTTAACTCCATATCGGCAATATTTTCGTAAACCGGCTTTTTCCCCGATAACTTTTCACTTTCAGCTAAAATCACGTCCACACCTGAACCCCGTCTATCCATTAAATATTCACGTCCCAACCCTGAATCGCGCACCTGATAGTAACGGGAAAATAAACTGGCAAGCACCTCGTTACGGGGCATTGACATCATTTGCATCGTTTCAACGGTCATTGAATTAGGCAGTGCGCCGGGTGAATATAACTCTAACCTGTCCGCAAATAAATGTAAGCGAATACGACTATTACTCACCGAATAATCACGATGTGCCACCGCATTAACCACCGCTTCAAACACCGCACGTAAGCTATATTGCGGGTAATCAATACGCCCTAAAACCTTTCGGGCAGGCACTTTCATATTCAAGCGCACAAAATCAAAAGCATCCCAAATTTGCCTGTCCAAGGGGCCATCAAAGTCTTTAGCATCCACTTGATCTTGCGGATCATTAATCAAACCACTATAAGCAACGGCTTGAATATAAGCCGAAGGAAACCATTGCGTAGGTTTTAAGGTACATAACAAGACACCCGCCACGCTTAAGCGCGGCTCACCCTCGTCCTCTGCGGTTAAATGCAGGCGGTGCATTTGTATCGCCGGCTCACCTTCGTTGGCTTTTAAAAAATTGCGCATTAACAACGCATCGGCCTGGCTAAGCTGAGTGGTGGGTACCGCCAATTCTTCAAAACGCATTAAACGGGACTGACTGCGCTGCTGAAACAATCTTGCCAAGACCTCGGGTTTCATTTCACGCTTGGCATGAGCAACACGTTTAAAATAGCCATTGGGGCTTTTGTGCACCATTAAACTACGCAACACTTGCACGATAATCACGGGCTGTAATTGCCCTGCACTGTCCGACAATTCAATATGCCGAGTCATAATATCCAAGGGCGGGTCAATCTTGTTTTGACACAATTCAGCCAACCACTTTTCAACCGTATCCAAATCGGCATAAGCTATACCTAATACCGCTTTAGAATCATCCACCCCTAAAATTAAGGTGCCGCCATTGGCATTGGCCATAGCCGCTAATTCATCGGCCAAACTATCTGGATGAGGCGCATCAACTTTAGTCTGTCCACGCATTATCACGCGCTTAAATTCCAACGTAGAGTCTTCACCTAAACGAATGCGTTTTAACCAATCATTTCCCGTCATCATGTGCTGATTCCCATTTCAATCAATAGCGGTTATTCATAAGCATACAAATGTAGGTGCGAATTTATTCGCACAACACCGACTTTCCAACTCCCCATTCGCTATTTAAATCCGATAAAAAATTAATTATTTTTCAAGCAATATCAATATGTTGAGATAAATCAATTAATAAACAATTAGTTATAAAATTACTTTAAAATCAACACGCTACAAAATAATCTAAAAAACATCATCTCCACGCGCCTATTGCATTCGAGAGGCAAACGAGATGCTGGCATGAAAAAATTATCACAATATTTCCAATAAAAGTTAATTGATTGATTTTATTTACTTTTTAATTAATTATTTAAGGT
>Ga0194058_10001317_pt1 | contig 12329 bp, 8 predicted proteins | sample SepL4417m_MetaG_FD_155490 | JGI IMG/M metagenome (GOLD analysis project Ga0194058, IMG submission 155490) | Anoxic zone freshwater microbial communities from boreal shield lake in IISD Experimental Lakes Area, Ontario, Canada - Sep2016-L442-17m | ecosystem: Environmental > Aquatic > Freshwater >... | reverse complement strand
ATTGACACACGTCCTGCTGCCAGATTCCGGGCGCCATCGACCCAGCCATTGCCATGAGCATGCGTCGCTTGTTTTCCAGATCGTCGGGCAGCAGGACGTGTGTCAATACGATCCCATTCGGCGAGCCAATCATGGCGGCGTATCCAGTCGGTTGCTCCTTTTCGTCTAGCCAATCGGCAAGTTCCCTTCCAACGCCGGGGATCGGGCGCAGGGCGGAAATGTTCCATGACTGCTGGGCCACGATGACCGGCGCTCCCGGCAAAGCCTTGTCCGCTATGCGGATCTTCGAGAACGCCCCCGGATGCGATGCTTTGACCCATTCGCCTCCCTCGACTCCCAGAAGCCGACGGAGCTGGTCGGGAACGAGATAAAACGCAAGGACTTTGCCTCCATGGTGAACATAGTTGGTCAAGGTCTTGGCAATAGGTCCTGGCAGCTGCGGATTGTAGGGCAGAACCACGAGGGCAGCCTGCTTGAGGCCGTCGGCGGGGACATCGAGATCGCTGATCATGGTGGTGCCAATCCCGAGCGACTGGAAGTTCTCTGTTGCCTCCTTGGCGAACTGCTCGACGCTGCGCGCCTCGCCGGGGGAGCTCCGCGCCACCGACTCGCCTCGGATAATCGCCACCGAGGCGTCCCCTCCCAAAACTCCGGTCTTTCTCATGTCGCGTAGAAAAAACTCCGTGGAGGAGTCGCTTCCCCTCCACGCGGAAATGCGGATGGCGCTGATCTTTCCCCAGCCCGACGGCGCTCCTTCGGACGTCGTTGCAGCCTTGTCAATGGTGACCCTGTTCCATCCGGTGGAGGATTCGGGAAAAAACGTCGCGCGATACCAGCCGCCGCCACTTTTCAAGTAGACACAAAACTGCGAAACCGGCGAGGCATTGTGGCAGAGCACTTCGAACTGGAGGCCCATGCAGGAAGCAAGGTCGATGGTGACGTCGCGGTCCCATGAGGCCCGCTCGATCGTTGTCCCTTTGAAGTTGCATTCCATGCGCAAGCTCATGCGGCCGTCAGCCGGTTCCATCGATACCGGAGAGGAGCCGGACATCGGCTTCCAAACGGCCTGGGCCGCCGCGCTATCGCGATACTCGCAGTCATCGACCAGCGCCGGATCGGAGGATGAACCGGCGGCAGCGGAGGCGATACATGCCGCCAACAAAAAGCAAACGGCCGGGAGCGGATGCGGGCGGGCAGAGGGCATCGGCTCATGATTCACCGGCAAGCATACGTCATCAATGAAATTGTCGGTCGTGACGCGGTTCTGCGGCCGCCTTTTCCATTTTCAACAACGCCTCCAGTCGCAGCTCGGAAACCGGCGTGGCTGTGCCGAGTTCCTGCGCAAAGATCGAGACGCGAAACTCCTCGAGCATCCACCGGAATTCCTCGCGGTTTTTCTCCGGTGGTCTGGCGGAGAGAAACCGCGCAAGCGGGCGAGCCTTTTCGGCGTCCTTGGCTGGGCTGGTCGCCGCGCGCTCGGCGCGGATCTGTACGGAGCGCAAATACCGCAGCACATGCGCCAGCCGGCTATGCGGGGTTTTCGCCAAGAAATCGTCTGGCGCCAAACGTGCCAAATCCGCTTCGAGTCCGGCGTAGGTTTTTCCAGCGCCGAGGATCGCTTTGCGCAGGTCGCGGATTTTCTCGAAGAGGTCTTTCACCTTGCGCGTCAAGGCCGGCAGCTCTCTGTGCACCGTCTCGACATGCTGCCGAAACCGCTCCGCTGTGAGCGGCAGCAGAGGAACCATCGGCAAGCAGTGCGCGCGGATATGGCTCGAAGCCGATTGCTGGGCTGCCGCACCCCACGCCCTGCCCGATGCGGTTCGCGCATTCCAGGCACCCAGCGCGTTGCCAAGGTCCTTGGACGCCGCGGTTTTTGCGGGCCGGAAAAATGTGGCAAGCTCCTTATCCAGCCATGCCAAGTCCTTGGCGAGTGCGGCTTCGGTGAGGCGTGCGACGGCGGCTGTGGAGGATTTGTCGCGCTCCTCGATTTTCCGGAATAGCCGCACGCCCACGACGTCACCTTTGCTCTCCAGCCCGGGATAAGCGAACGCCGTCACGCCGGCGATTTCCTCGACGGGAATCGCCTCCGGCAGATCGCCGAAATCCCAGCCGCCTTTCCCCAGCCCCTCCCATTGGCAGGCCGCCCGGTCCCATGCAGCGGACCTCACTTCGACGGAATCCGTTGCCGCGCGCACAACGTGCAGGTCTCGGCCCGACGCGATCGTCTGGTTTTTCTGGTCGATCACATCCACGCGCGGGCGCAGGTGGTCGGGCAGATGGCGTTCGGCCCAATCGGATGCGCTCACTTTCACGCCGAAACGCCGCGTGAGGAACTCTGCCAGATCTCTGCGAAACTCCCCGCGGCCCGGTTGGAAATGTGCCACCACTTCGCGCACCTTCGCCTCCAGCGGATGCAGCGAACGCCGCAGCGTCTTGGGCAGGGCGCGCAGGAGGTGCTCGATTTGCTCCTCGCGCAGGCCGGGCACAAGCCAGGCGATTTGCGCGTCGCTCAACGAACCCGCCGCAGGCAGCGGCACGCGCACGGTCACGCCATCGCGATCCTCGCCAGGGGTGTAGGCGTATTCGAGCGAAAGCACCGTGTTCCCGATCGTGACATCATCGGGAAACGCATCGCGGTCGAACTCCCATTCGCCCGCCTCGACGAGATCTTCTTCCTTCGCAAAAAGGAAGTCCGGCTCGCGGGATTTCACCGCCCGGCTCAGATCGTGAAGCGACGAAATGCCCTCGATGCGCTTCGCGTAAAACTCGTAGAAGGCCTGATCGAGATCGCGCGTTTGCGGTGCGCGGCGCCGGGTCAGCGCAGTTTCGATTTTGTGGCGCAGCGCGCGGTTGGCCGCGAAAAACCGCAGCCCCACCGGCGTCTCCTCATCGAGCAGCGCACCGCGAATGAAAATCTCCGTCGCCTCGGCCGCGTTGATGCGCCCATGGTCGACCTTGCGGCGGGAGATTTCCATCCCGTGCAAGAGGATCCGCTCGGTCACGAGCACGCGTCCGGCTTTTGTGTTCCAATGCGGCTCGGTGTAGCGCCGCTCGCACAAATGCGCGCCGAGTTCCACCGCCCACTCGGGGTTGATGCCAGCCATCGTTCGCGCGAAGAGCTGAGATGTCTGTACGATCTCGCCGATGGCCACCCACAGGGGCTGGCGGTTTTTTCCCTCCGCGGACGGCTGGTCGCCACGCTTGGGCTTTTGCGGGCGATCCTTGCGCGAATACAGGCCAGAGCCCGGGAAGACCGTGAGGAGCCGGTTGCCGGAGGTCATATAAGAATTGCGTTCCTGCCGCTGCGCGATCTGGCCGAACAATCCCGTGAGGATCGAACGATGCACGCCATCCGCAATCGCCGGGCCCGGAGCATGCGTGGGCGCAAGCGCTGCGCGGCCCGCCATGGCCTCGGCGAGCTGGCGGTGAATGTCCCGCCACTCCCGCATCCGGGTATTGGAGAGGTAGTTCTTTTTGCAGAACCGCCGGAGCGCGTTCGATCCTTCGGCGGATGCCGCCGCCTGCCAGATCGCCAGCAATGTGAGAAAATCCGATCCCTCCGCAACAAAGGCCCGATGCGCCGTCGCAGCAGCCTCGCGCGCTTCCTCGGGGCGTTCGCGCGGATCCGGCACGCTGAGCCCGGCTGCGATCACGAGCATCTCGGGCAGCACCTTTTCCGTGCGCGCTTGCAGGAGCATGCGGCCGAGCGTCGGATCCACGGGCAGGCGGGCCAGCTCCGCGCCGACCGGCGTGAGCGCGTTGTTGTCGTCGAGCGCGCCGAGTTCGTGCAGCAGCACATACCCCGCGCGAATCGCCTGCGAGCCAGGAGGATTGAGAAACGGAAATGTCTCGATCTCGCCCAGCCGGAACGCCTTGATGCGCAGAATCACCTCCGCGAGGTTGGTGCGCTGGATTTCCGGCATTCCAAACCGCGGCCGCTCCGCAAAATCGTCCTCGGCATACAGCCGCACACACACGCCCGGCCCCAGGCGCCCTGCGCGGCCAGCCCGCTGGTTTGCGCTGCTCTGCGCCACCGGCTCCACCGGAAGCCGCCGCGTGCGCGTGCGCGGATTATACCGGCTGATGCGAGCGAGCCCGGTATCCACGACCGCGCGGATGCGCGGAATCGTGAGCGAGGTCTCGGCGATGTTCGTCGCAACGATCACCCGGCGCTTCCGACCCGGCGCAAAGATCCGCTGCTGCTCCGCCGCCGGCATCCGTCCGAACAGCCCCACGATATCAAACCCCGCCCCCATCCGTTCCGCCAGCACCTCACGCATCTCCCGAATGTCGCGCTCGGTCGGCATGAAAACCAGCACGTCGCCTTCGTCGGTCTCGATGAGCAGTTCCTCCGTGGCATTCACCGCATCGGCAATCAGGTCATCGGCATCAGCCGCTCGATACCGGACTTCCACCGGATGCATCCGCCCCGACACCTCGACAATCGGCGCGCCGCCGAACGCCTCGGAAAATACCTCCGTATCGATCGTCGCCGACGTGATGAGCACCTTCAGGTCCGGCCGCCTCGGCAGAAGCTGCTGCAAATAGCCAAGCAAAAAATCGATATTCAGCGAGCGCTCGTGCGCCTCGTCCAGAATGATCGTCGAATACCGCCGCAGCAGCGGGTCAGACGGAATCTCCGCCAGCAGGATGCCATCGGTCATGAACTTGATTCGCGTGTCGCGCGCCGTATCGTCCTGAAACCGGATCTTGCACCCCACCTCACGTCCCCACACGACTCCGAGTTCCTCCGCCACGCGGCGCGACACGCTCAATGCCGCCACCCGCCGTGGCTGGGTGCAGCCGATTTGCCCGCGCTGCTCCGGCTGCGCCTCCAGGCACATCTTGGGCAGCTGCGTCGTTTTCCCCGACCCCGTCTCCCCCGCCACAATCACTACCTGATTCGCCCGCAACACCGCGAGGATATCCTCGCGGCGTGCGCAGACAGGAAGATCCTCGGGATAGCTGAACGTAAACATCGCGGGGACGGAATAAACCACGCCCGCCCCTCAACCTTCAACGCTGAACTTCTTTCAAGGATTACTGGAGTTCCAGCAATTCATAGCTGCGCCGCTTGGCTTTTCGGTAATCAGGCAGGGAATCCAGCAGGGAGAGACAGGTTTTGTATGCGGCCCCGGCAGCGCATCCGTCCACATCGCAAAAGCCAGTTGCCAGATATTCCGTGTTCATCGGTGCTCCGATTTCAAGAAAGGTTGGATTTGCAGATAATTCGGGATGCGCGTGCGCAAGGCTGCTATGGATGCGCAAGGTCGTCCCCGCCGGAAAACGCCGTTCCCGACTGGAGCGGCTTTGCCATGAAATGCAGCGCATCCTGCGGTGAGCGAATGCGCGGTGCCGGTGTCCATTCCAAGCGCTTGATCCGTTCCAGGTCAGCAAGGAACGTCGCCTCACCGCACGCTGGCCGGTAGCCTATTCGCGCCAAAACCATATTTCTCTTGCTCCGATGTGCCTGGGGCGCAAAATGGCTCCATGGAACGCAAAGGACCGGACCTGCGCTTCGGTGCAGCAATTGCAGAAGATATGCGGCATTTGCAGGTGAATTGCCGCGCGCGGCTTATTACATGCTGTTGTGCAAAGGGACACTCATGAAGAAAGCAGTAAGCTGCATTTTATCTGCCATCCTGATTGCAGGGTGCACCTCGCCAAAGTGTGCCAGCGAGATACAATCGAATCAACTGGTAAAGACAACGAGAAGCTGGAATGGCCAACCGTTGCCGGCATACAAGAAGGGCGCTCCAGAGATCACGATCCTGCGGATAACGATTCCACCAAAGCACACGCTTCCGCTACATGCGCATCCAGTTATTAACGCCGGTGTCTTGCTGAAAGGCGAGCTCACCGTCACCACAGACACTGGTCAAGTATTGAAGCTGAAGCCGTATGATCCAATCGTGGAGGTGGTGAACACATGGCATTATGGAAGGAATGATGGTGATAAGCCAGCAGAGATCATCGTCTTCTATGCTGAAGAAAAAGGTGAGCCGACAACCATCAAGAAAGCAGAAAATAAACATCTGCACAACGAGGAGCTGAAGGCGACGGGCAAGCCCGCGCGTTAGCCCAATCGTTCTGCCATCATCGAAAACCACAACGCAGGTTGCTGGTATGATGGGCTCGGAGCTAACCAGGCGTGCATTCCTAATTCTTCCGCTGCGCGCTGATTTGGGGAGAACCCCAATCGCGTCCGAGAGCTGGACGCAGGGAGGGTGGCGCGACAAACGGCAGATCAAGGGAGGCAGCCCGCCCTCGGGCTGCTCAGCAAGGCGGCCGGGGGCGACCTCCCTCCATTTATTGCGCTGACGCAGGGAATAGGGGAGAGCCTTGCGGCTTGACTTTCAGCGGCATCTCACTAAGAAAAGCGCATGGAACTCCGGTGGAGAATACTGATTGCGAAAAAAACGACGTCATCCCCAACCGCAGCGCTCTCGCTGCCGTCTTTTTTCAGCCGAAGTTTGGCCGCTGTCATGATTTTCGCGGCGTGCTCTCTGCCGCTGGCCCTCAGGGGATCGATCACTTACTCGATCACTGAAAACATTTCCTACTTCGGCTGGCTCGACCAATACAGCCTCGACAATGCGACCTATGGTTTTGTTGGCGGACAGGCGTGCATTCCCACGGCCAGCACAAATGCCATGACCTACCTCCAGAACCTTGCGCCCGGGTATTTTGGCACGGCCCTCACCGGAACCTCCTACGCCGACTGGATGGCCGCCGATGCCACGCTGGTTTCCGCCTCCTATATGAACACAAGCTCCGCAAACGGAACTTACTACAACCACATCCCCTACGCGCTCAACAAATACATCATTCAGGACAAAGGGTTTGCTGCCGTCCAGTTCTCCGGCATGCTCCCAAGCGATTATTGGGATCCCGCGCCATACGACAAGCCTTCCTATATGTCGAACGGAAGCCCCACTTCCGAATTTCTGCGCACTTCGCTCAGCGCCAATAGCGCCATCGTCTTCTCGATTCTCTACCCTGGCGTCAACGGCGGAGGGCACGAGCTTCTTGCCGGGGGCCTTAACTGGACCGATCTCAACGATGACGGGATCATTCAGGAATCCGAAAACGCTACCCTCTCCTTTGTGGATCCGCTCGACCCCTCGGCAACATACCCTGACGGCCAGCCCGGAGGAGCCGCAAAATTCACCCAGGGGCACATTTGGAACGCGGGCGACCTGAGCACCGGGAACCTCCTGCTCGACTACTCCCAGTATGCCGGAAAGCTTCCCTACAGCAGCGGAAACTATTCCGCGACCGGCGCGGCCACCATCGACACCGCTTTCGCGATTTCTGTGCCCGAACCGATGACCTGGATTTTGCTGGCTTTCGGGCTGGCGGTCGTCTTCTGCCTCCGCCAGAAATCGCTGCCGCAAAAAGGCTCAGAAGCCCGGCAGCTTCAGCTTGGGCAGGTCGCGGTGCGTCGGGTGATACCAAAAAAGAAATAGGCCGATGGCAAAGAAGGCGGCCAAGGGCGCCCACTTGACCGGCTCCGGAAAAACTCCAAGGGAATCACAAGCGGAAGCTTGCCGCCGGATTCGTTTGTTTCCCGGTGCTTCTGCCAGACCCATCCCGAGGCTCCGCGAAAATGGCGGCGCTCCTCACCCACGACAATTGGGGGGATACGGCGCGATCTCTCGAATCCGCCGATGAGCTGGCCCCCGCAGTGCTGACGTAAGCCGATCAGTATTGGCCGACATCAATCGGCAGCTCGGTCGCAATAGAGCTCAGCCGGGCAGACCATGCGTTCAGCGTCGCCTCCCGTTCCTCTTGGGACAGATGGACCGGCCCATAAACGATGTTAGGTGCCAGTACGTCCCATCCTGTGAAGCGTAGCATTCCGCGCTGGATCGGCCGGAGGATGGAGTGGATGTCGCCGTTGAAGCCGCCGTTCTCATACGCCTGAACCGGTCCCCCGGTCGTGACCGACACCATGGCGCGTTTGCCTTTAAATACACCATTTTCGTAGAAGCGGTCTCCTCCGTAGGTGCGGCCGCTGGCGAAAACCCGATCAACCCAACCCTTCAAGATCGCCGGGAGGCCGAACCACCAGAGAGGAAACTGCCAGATCATGAGATCGCACGCTTCGGCTTTCTGCATTTCGGCCTCGACGTCCGGAGCGAATCCCCCGACCTCGGTCGCGTGGATCTCTTCGATCTGTTGCTTGAAATACTCCGGGTTCTTCACCGTCGTGAAATTCCTGCGGTCGGACACCGGGTCAAATCTCATCGCGTAGAGGTCGGAGACGTGAACCGAGTGCCCGGCGGCACGCAGCACCTCTTGCGCGGTCCGAAACATGGCACCGTTGAAACTTTTCGGCTCGGCGTGGGCGTTGATGAGGAAGACATTCATGTTGGCCGGAGAATACCACACCGCTCGGAAATGGGAAGGCCTTCCGCGACGGTCACGGCGAGCAGCCATGGGCTACCCCGCCTGCAGCTGCCCCACCTCATGAAGGATCCCGGCAGGTAGGGGGTGTGGATTCACGGCTGAGGATAAGAATTCCTCCAGATGGGCGAGGGACGCAGTGCCTCCGATCGTGGTTCGGATGGCAGGCTCGCTCGCGGCGAGCCGAATATTGAATTCCGTAGCGCTACGGCATCCCGCTTTCTGGATCAGAGCGGCAAGGCGTTCGGCTTTCAGCAGGCTTTCGGCGTCGGATGGCCCGCCACCGAGCGTGCGCAGGGCCAGAGCAGGAATGGCATTCTTCCGAACAGCTGTCCATGCGGCCTCGCAGCAGTCGCGCTGGCACGCGTTCCAATACAGGATTACCCCGTCGATGAGATCGCTTTTGAAAGCTGACTCTACCGCGGCATCGGAGTTTTCCGGAGTGAGAAAAATCACGGCCTGACGGATCAGGCCGCGTCCCCTGAGCGAAGCCAGCTCATCGGCCAGCGGGCCACCACCTCCGCGCAATTGATCCACCAGATTTCCAGGTCGCGGGTCCATGGAGACAAGCTGTGCGACGTCAATGCTATCAAGGCCGAGCCTGCGGCAGCTGTCTTCGACCTCGAACCGCATGAGCGGGACCGTGGCGTCCCGGATTTTGATCGCCATCCGGGGCGCGCGAGAACGGTTTTCATCGAAAGCCTGACGGAGGACCATAAACGAGAACCCGTTGTTGTAGGTGGGGCTCGAGTGAAACCAGACACCAGCTTCCATCGCCCGCCGTGCCACGGCAAGATCCCCGGCAATATCGGCAGGATTCCGGCCCAATGACATGCTGCCGAAAGTGAAGGCGCTGAACATGGTCGGTCAACCTCTCCGGGAGCGCGAAAACAGCCCGTCCAGCAGGATGGCAAGCACGAGGGCAACCGCTCCCGCAACGAGAAGATGGCTGAGGGGGAGCTTCTTCCCGCACTCGCAGCCTCCGCCCTCCCATTTACCAGTCGTTAATAGAGTTTTAGCGGATTCGATGCAGGGGCAGGTTTTCATGGCAGTCGTGCCACGATAACCGAGTCGCTCAGGAGGATCAAGGAATCCGCCGGGATTTCCAGAATATCTGCGCCGAGGCGGAGGACAGAACCAGTGACAGAGTTGCGATTGCGAGCGATGTCAGGATGGAATGGAGATTCATGTTGAAATAGATACACGAAAACGTTTTGCTTCCCCGATTGGCGGCTGAGCCCCAATCTGATATCCGTCCAAACGCACAAGAGAAGCCGCTGCAAGCATGTATTTAAGCCGCGTCTGGTCGTCGCGCAGGCGCCTATCTGCTAGCGGGTTACATCAAGAAGACTCGAGCGTATGCGCTGATTGGCGCAGAGCTTTTTGCTCTTGCAATCTCCTATCAAACTCGCTCTGATGCGAACCCGAGCAAAAATGATTGAGACCATATCACTTGAATTTGTATGCGACAAGGCGGCTGATATGCCGTGTGCTCCCGATTTGATTCCTGGGTTGTTGGCGTTGATGAACAATCCTGATTCCAGCTCCACGGAATTGTCGAAGCTTCTTGCGCGCGATGCCGGGACAACCGCCGCAGTTTTGAGGATGGCAAATTCGTCGTTTTACCTGCGACTTAAGTGCGAATCTCTGGATGATGCCATATTGCGAATCGGGCGGATTGAGGTCTACAAAATTGTATCGAACTGCCTCGTGCGGAAGTGGTTTTCTGCACAATCAAACATTGTCGGTCTGGATCCCCATGCCCTCTATGCGCATGCTTGTGCTGTCGCCATCGCTGCGGAAATCATTGCGAAGGATTTCGGCAGGGACCCTAAAGTCGCCTATACAGCGGGCCTCCTGCACGATATCGGCAAATTGGGTATGGCGCATGCTTGCGGGCAACATTTTTCTTTAGTTCACCAATTGCAGGAAGTCTCTCCAAAAAGCATACGAGAAATCGAATCTGTTGTTTTTGGCTTTGATCATACGGAGGTGGGGGCCGCTTTGTTGCGGAGGTGGTTATTCCATCCATCTTTGGTGCAGGTCGTTGAATTTTACCCGCGGCCCCGAATGGCTGGCGCGGCAAAAGACCTCGTCTTGACGGTGCACGCAGCCAAAAATATCGTGATAAGCCTTGGCTTGGACATCAATGATGGGTTCCATTACGACCTGGATGCCGAATATCTGGTGGAATCTGGATTCACCCAGGAATACGTTGACTCCGTTGTGCCTCGCATTGGCGCGGCGTTAGTAACAGCGGGGATTGTGGACAAGTGAAATAGTGAGTATATCGTGCTCAGAGCACGACGTTTGGCTTCCCGCATGTGCGGGTTTTCGAATGCGCTGGCGCAGGCATCGAGCGTGGCCGCGTTGATCCCTAATTGTCGGTCGGTCTTTCGCTAGGCTGAAAGTGGGATGCGACCCATCATGGACAGGATCATCGTAGGCGGCTCGATGAAAGTGCCATAGAGATTTTCATGACGCGATTTGGCAGAAAGTCTTTTTGCGCATAAAAGCTATCCCTCTTCCCTAGCTGATGAAGAATGTCGTGCCTTTCCGAACATTCTGCGCGGCGGAGGATATCGGATTGAAGTTTGGGGCGAGGAGATGGTTCGCGACGAATGCCAGGATGTAGGCGACCGAGCAGAATCCAAAGATGATCGCGTAACCATTTGCGAAGCGGTCGAGCAGGATTCCGGTGACCAGCGGAAATGCCATCCCGCCGATGGATCCTGCCGTGCTTCCGACACCGATGAGCTTCGCAACCGACCGTTTGGGAAACATATCCGAGACCGTGGTGTAAAGATTGGCCGACCAGGCCTGATGGGCCGCGCCCGCGAGGCCGATGAGGAGCACCGCAGTCCAGTCGCCCACACGGGTGACAAACGCGATGGGCAGCACGCAGAGGGCAAAGGCAAGGAGCCCCGTCTTGCGGGCGCGGGTGATGCTCCATCCGCGGCCCGCTAGCCAGCCGGTGACCCATCCGCCGAAAATGCTCAGCACCGTGATGATCGAGTAAATGCAGACCAGAAGCACCCAGCTGTTTTTGATGTCGAGGCCGCGAGTTTTTTTGAAGAAGTCCGGCAGCCAGATGAGAAAAAACCACCAGACCGGGTCGGTGAGCAACTTCGCGACAATAAACGACCACGCCTCGCGGTGCCGGAGCAGCATTCCCCATGTCACGGTTTCACCATCATCACCCGCATCCCGTGCGTCGCTTTCGATATGCGCCAGCTCCGCCGCCGAGACGCGCCGCGATTTCCCGGGCTCATCGAAGAGCGGCCACCACGCCACGACCCATACGAACCCCGCGAGGCCTGAAAAAATGAACGCCCAGTGCCAGCCAAGCGAAAAGGCGATGGCCGGCACGATGGCCGGGGCTACGATCGCCCCGACGTTGGCACCGGAATTAAAAATGCTGGTCGCAAAGGCGCGCTCGTTTTTTGGGAACCACTGCGCGGTTGCCTTGATCGCGGCGGGAAAATTTCCGCCTTCCCCAAGCCCGAGGGCGATCCTCGCACCGAAGAAGCCCCCGATCGAGTTGACGAACGCGTGGGCCAACGCGGCAAGGCTCCACGCGCTGATGGACACTGCGTATCCCACCTTCGTTCCATGCTTGTCGATGAACCACCCGAAGAAAAACAGGCTCGCCCCATAGGCCGCCTGGAATGCAGAGTTGATCGCGCCGAACTCCGTGCTCGTCCAGCCAAACTCCCCGTCGAGGACCGGCTTCAACAGCGAGAGAATCTGCCGGTCGACGTAGTTGATGGTCGTTGCGAAAAACAGCAGTCCGCAGATGACCCACCGGTATCGGGTGTGGGCCTGAAAACCGCGTTTCCCGCAGCAGGACGGGGAAACTGTTTCGTCATTGCCGCTTCGAGGTTGAGGGGAGTTTGTGGGCATCATAATCAGTATGGGGC
>Ga0194058_10001314_pt1 | contig 12344 bp, 11 predicted proteins | sample SepL4417m_MetaG_FD_155490 | JGI IMG/M metagenome (GOLD analysis project Ga0194058, IMG submission 155490) | Anoxic zone freshwater microbial communities from boreal shield lake in IISD Experimental Lakes Area, Ontario, Canada - Sep2016-L442-17m | ecosystem: Environmental > Aquatic > Freshwater... | reverse complement strand
AACATAGCAGAGAAAAAAATGAAGAAAATTATTGTTAAGCTGGCGCTGGTTGGTTCAATGGCTTGTGCATCACAGGGGGGGGGTTACGGCTATTGATCCGGCAGCGGACTGCTCTCAACTGCCAGCTTGGTCTGAGTTGCAGAGCAGACTGGCCTCGGTATCGCCAAACGCATCCACTAACGGTGGTTTCGGTCTAAATATGTGGGTTACTGTTGTCAATAGGGATGGCTATGTATGCACGGTTGCCTATACCGGCTCGGATAGAAACCAACAATGGCCTGGCAGTCGGATTATTTCGGCGCAAAAAGCCAATACCGCCAATGCCTTCAGCTTACCCGGATTAGCGCTGTCAACGGCTAATCTGTACACCGCAGTACAACCAGGCGGCAGCTTATTTGGTTTGCAACTCAGTAACCCGGTCGATACCAGCGCGGCTTATGCCGGTCCGGCTGCAAATTACGGTGCTATTAATGATCCTTTAGTCGGCCATAAAATCGGCGGCGTGAATGTGTTTGGCGGTGGCTTGGCTCTGTATGATACGCAGCGTACCTTAGTCGGCGCCATCGGCGTCAGCGGCGACACCTCCTGCGCGGATCACAATATTGCTTGGAGAACCCGTCATGCCTTGGCGTTGGATTATGTACCCGGCGGTGTTTCCGGTGATGCCAGTCGTCCCGATAATATAGTGTTTGATGTCCATACTGTGCCTGGACTACAAATTGGCGTAAGCGCCAAAGGCTGGGGCCATCCTAAATGTGTAAATACCACAACGGCTAACTTATTGCCGACAACTCACTAAGTTTTACATCCGTTTTAAAGCCATTGTTTAACGCAATGGCTTTTTAATATCCCAGTAATTCCTAGCGCAGGCGACAAGGTCACTCATCAAGCCATGAAACTCGTACTGAAAATAGCCCTGGGCGTGTTTCTAGGTTCCTTGGCTTCGTTGCTGCTAATGGATGCTTGGCACGACCACAAGGCTGATCTGGTCAAAGCGGAAACCGAAAAAGTATTGCAGGAACAGGAACGTGTCGGGTTGGAACAAACCGAACGCATCCACGCCATCCTGATGCAGGGTCGGCAGGGCAATCCTGCGGCGGCGATGCCACCGCCCGGTTTTGTTCCCGATGATGCGCATACCGAGACGCTTAAACCGTGATTACTGCGCTTGTTTGACCGGTATTCAGGCAAAGTCCTGCGATCAGCAGCGCTTTTGAACGGCTTAACCTTCATTAAAAAACACAAAGAGACTGTATGAAATATAAAAAACTGGCTATTGCAGCCGCATTGTCGCTGAGCATGGGGTTTATAGAATCGGCTCGGGCAGATTCTATTTACGCGCTGAGTGAGACTTTCGAGTCCGGCGCAACCTTTAATGGCAACGTGACCTTTGATGTCGACTTTAATGCCATTGCTGTTAACGGGGTGTTGACAGGCTATTCAACCAGCCAAACCGGCCCGGTTTATGTGGCAGGCGGGTTTGTTATCGATTCTTCGGTAAGCGAATCTATTAATTGGGTCGATTATGTCGGTTATAATTATGCAGTTGCACCCATCTCGCAGAACCGTTTAGACGATGCTGATCCAAGTGGTTTGGTAAGTAATAGCATATTGTTCACTATAGACTTTACTAATCCAGCCTCACCGTCATTTAATACGATTTCAGACCTTAGCTATAACGGTATCAACACGTATTCGAACACTGCCGACCCCTTGGTCTCTGGCTCTGTTGCACAGGTTCCGTTACCGGCGGCTATTTGGCTATTCGGCTGGGCACTTGCTGGCTTTATCGGCTTTAGTCGACACAAGTCTGCCGGGGTGTGAAGTTTAGGATTTGTCGGAAACCGCAGTCCTGTAGATACCAGGCAACGGCTTTATCGTTGCCCGACAACCATGCCGAAATTATCGGGCGCAAAGAGACGCGCCCCATACACATCAACTTAAAGCCTTGTAGGTTGTGTTAGCTTATTGAGCGTAGCAAGATAACGTAACCCGACATTTGCGGCTCCAATGCGTCGGGTTACGCTATCGCTAACTCGACCTACGCGGCTCTATGCTGATACTGTCTAGCGCACCGCGCCCTTGTTGCTCTTCACTCGTTGCCAAGCAATTTGAAGGGTACATACCCCGTCGTGCGTTCGTTTCACCAAACTTTTGCGGCAAAGCTAATGTCATTTCGCAATTCCAAATGCTCGCCATTTTGACCAATCACATACAATCCCTTGCGAATCGCATACGTCGCCACATTGTCAGGTATCACCATACCCGCAACCGCCCCTAAAATTCGACAATCTTTATAGCGCGGTAAAAGACGCTTCACTTTTTCTAGTCGCTCAAGTTGTTCATTGACATCATCGATGCTTAAATTACTTTTACATTCAATCACCACAACATCTTCATTATTGACAACAAGTAAGTCGATTTCTAAAGCTTCACCATCACGTTTTGCACTGACATTTTGCTGAACTTCGTGAATATCAATCCCGCGTTCTCTAAACAAACGCACTGCCGAGGGGCGCACCGCTTCTTCTACAAATTCACCTAAACGGTTTGTTAAACGACCAATGTTTTTGTTTACTTCTTTAACTTCACGTTGTAACGCTTTTTGTTCGCTGGCAACTTCTCGCAAAATCGCCCAAATCTCATCAGCTTCCACACTCATTTTCCCATTCCTAAATTTGTTTGACGTTGTCAAATCATAACATAAAAAACTATCCCTCCATTCTCACAGAAGAGCAGCCGGGTAGGCCGGAATAAGGCTTTTCGAGCGCAAGCGAGTTGAGCGTTTCCGGCAACCGGTGCGAGAGTACTGGAAACGCCACCACTCGCTACGCTTGGGTGATCTTATTCCGGCCTACGCCTGCTGTCACGATTTAAGTCGCGTCGGGCAACGGCTTTATTGTTGCCCGACCATCATGCTGAAATTGTCGGGCGCAAAGAAACGCGTCCGACCTACATGTCTTTAAATATATCTGATAATTGTTGGGCATCAATAGCCAGATCAAACCAACGCTCAATGGTCTCCACCGAGGCATTGGAAATCGAACGAGTTATATCAGCCGGCAGGATGCCAAAGCGCTTGGACAATAATCTTTGCAAAGCCAGCATTTCGCCTTCCTGCCTGCCTTCTTGTCTGCCTTCTTGTTTACCTTTTAGCTCACCTTTTAACTCACCTTTTAGCTCGCCTTCTGCTATATAGGCCAGTGCCCATTGTTCCAGTCTATCTGCCAACATGACTTTTATCTCCTGTAAATCGTCTACTTGGGGCAATAAGATACCGTAGTTTGGTTTTCTCATCAATGTCGCGCGTATCCACAACGAAAACATGCGCCGTAAATCGGGTCTATCGGCTAGCCACTCGATTAACAGACCTATTAAGGCTTCCATGGTGGCCGGACTATCTGCTTGTTCAAATCTAAAAACGGCCGCCACCAAATTGTTAAGGAATGTGCATGAAATAACTTCGGTATCTTGCTCCCTCTCCCTCTGGGAGAGGGCTGGGGTGAGGGAATATAAATGGTCAAGTTATTTCATGCGCGTTCCTAAGTGAGGCCAGTTCGGTGTCACTGTAGGTATTTTCGTCAATCAGCAAATATTTAAGGCGGGGTTTAAACTGCTCCACCAAACCCGGTACGACGGGAATTAACTCGGCAACATCGGTAACGGAAGTCCAGCGTTGTTTACCATTATAAAGCACGATAGGCAATATTGGCGGTAACCGGCCATCGGCCAGCACTTCTTTGCGCTTTATCAAGTCTTGGTAGAGCAGTCCGATATAAACCATCATGCGCAGTGCCATGTATTTATCAACACTACTTTGAAATTCCAACAACAAGTACAGATAGACCCAAGCGCCACCGACTTTTACCCGCCAGACAATATCGTCTTCGCGTTGCTTAAAGTCCTCACTGATGTAAGACCCCGGCACCTTTTCAAGTGTTGAATAATCCAGGCTATGCAACCAATCATCGGGTATAAAACCCATGATTAAGTCGCGGACCAACTCCGGATTTGAAAATAAAAACTTATAACTGCTGTCGTGTATTTTGCTCATGGCCAGATTATAAACCTTAAGCCATTATAATCGTTGCGTTATTTTAAACAGGCTGTGTGGGTGTGAGGTCTTGAACCTTATTTTATACCGGTATTGGGTGGATGACGCGTGGCTTATCCACCTTACAAAATAGCAAGGTCAGGCAACGGCTTTATCGTTGCCCGACCATCATGCCGAAATTGTCGGGCGCAAAGAGACGCGCCCGACCTACTTGACTTTTTAAAGCTAAAAAAATCATGCGCAGCCAGTGGTTATTGATATTTTTAAAGTCATTGCAATGGCACAAAGTACGCTCGTGCCAATAAATACAGTGCCTGCCGAACTCTTGTGACATTCTGTGACAATTCGAAGCTGTCTTTTATAGATTTTGTAATGCAATATAGTTTTCAGAAAAAGAGCCTAATAAAATGCAGTTTATATGATTTTGGTGCTTTGCTTGTTAACCCTGAAAATTAATCCCAAACATAGGCCCCACTATGCAGCACACCCAGAAATTTAGTTTACCCAGGCTTATCGGCCTTTTGCCCTTTATCGGCTTGCTCCTGATCCTGATGGGGTCATCATCAGCCCATGCGACCGGTGCAACCCAATGGACTAGCCGGATTTCGGGGGCCGATCAAACTTGGACTGGCGTCACTTACGGCAACGGCTTGTTTGTGGCGGTGTCTTCCACTGGCGTCGCCAACGTGGTGATGACCAGTCCTGATGGCATCACTTGGACTTCCCGAACCTCAGGGAACACTACTGCTTGGCAAGGCGTCACTTATGGCAATGGTCTGTTTGTGGCGGTGGCTACCAACAAAGTGATGACCAGTCCTGATGGCATCACTTGGACTCCCCGAACCTCAGCGAACAATAATACTTGGCAAAGCGTCACTTACGGCAATGGTCTGTTTGTGGCGGTGGCTATCTCAGGCACCGGCAACCGAGTGATGACCAGTCCTGATGGCATCACTTGGACTCCCCGAACCTCGGCGGCCAATAACAATTGGTATGGCGTCACTTACGGCAATGGTCTGTTTGTGGCGGTGGCTACCACAGGCACAGGCAACCGAGTGATGACCAGTCCTGATGGCATCGCTTGGACTCCCCGAACCTCGGCAAATGATAATAACTGGAGATCAGTTACTTACGGTAACGGTCTATTTGTAGCAACCGCTGGTGGAGGTACAATAGCCCATTCGAAGGTTATGACCAGTCCTGATGGTATCACTTGGATGACCCGAACCTCTCCGGAGGATCAAACTTGGTATAGCGTCACTTACGGCAACGGCTTATTTGTAGCGGTGGCTACCACCCTAATAACTGGCGGCCATCTGGTCATGACCAGTCCTGATGGCATCACTTGGACTGTCCAAACTTCTGCGAGTAATAACAATTGGTTTGGCGTCACTTACGGCAACGGCATGTTTGTGGCAATAGCTACCTCAGGCACCGGCAACCGAGTGATGACTTCGCCAGCCGTCAATGCCCCAACGGTGAGCGCGATTAGCCCCTCTTATGGCAACACAGCAGGTGGTATGACAGTGACACTAACGGGAACCAGTTTCACCGGCGCGACGGAGGTTAGCTTGGGTGGCACTGCGGCAACCAATGTCACTGTGGTATCTGACACGTCCATCACCGCCACCACACCCGCGCATGCTGCCGGAACTGCCAGTGTGTTGGTGACCACGCCAGGCGGCACCAATGTGGCCAATTCACTTTTCAAGTACACTAACTGTGGTCCCGGTGTCTCTATAACTACCGGCACAGGCGGTTTGAATGCCCTTTGGCAAATGCTGGCCTTACCCTGTGTACCGGCTACGAGCACGATAGCCGGTGTGTTTGGTGATGGCTCTTCGTCTAATCTAAGCACTACCAACTATGCATCATCTTCATTATCCGTACTCGGCTGGATTATTGAAGATAGAACCGTGGGTGCAGTACCGGCTTATCGGCCCTTTTTAACCAGTGATATATCGCTGAATGTCGGGACGGGTTACTGGCTTAAAAGTTATCAAGCGCCCACCAACGGCAAGTTAACCCTGGACGGTACCACAACGCCGACCGATGTTACTCAAGCGCAAGGTTGTTATTCTGCCAATGGCTGCAAAGCCATTACCGTCACTACCTATAAAGCGGGTGCCAATCGCTACAATCTGGTCGGCAATCCGTTTGCTTATCCGATTGATTGGTCAAAAGTGCGCATCCGGGTGGATGGTTCGGCATCAACGTTGACCCCCAGCGCTGCCAACACCGCAGGCTATATCAATAATACCGTTAATATTTGGGATGGCACGACCTATGTCAGTTTTAACGATGTCAGCCCCACCCAGGGTAATCTGCAATACTTTAAGTCCTTTTGGGTTAATGTGTTGCCGGGAGCATTTGGGCATACCATTGAATTGTTGATTCCGGCGGAGCAATCGACCCTGACTCGCAATCAAGCGTTACCGGCTAATCTTGAGCAATTGGCGACTGCCGAGATGCCGTGGTATCTAGGCTGGCTGGATTTTGTTGTGTCACCGGCTACCGCTGCGCCGGTGCCTGCTGTCGGCAATCATGTTAACCCGCAGATTCTGGCTAATCCCGCTGATTGGTATATCCGTTTAAAAGTTAATAATCTGGTGACCGGTTGGAAAGATCGCGGCGCACTGTTGGGGCAGTTAAGCGATGCCAAAACAGGCTTCGATGCTCATGATGTCGCCAAAATGGCACCTTTCAGCACGCCTTATTTGACGCTGGTTTTTCCGCATCCGGAATGGGGCAGCAACGCAGGTGATTATGCCAGTGATTTTCATCCCGTTGACCTTAATGCCCATAGCTGGAGTTTTGAAGTGCGTGCCAATCCGGTCGGCAGCAAAGTTTTTCTAAGTTGGGAAGGCAGTCCGGAGCTTTTAAAACGCTCACAACTAATTGAAGTGGCAACCGGCAAGATCATTCTACCCACTGATCCCCTCTGGACCATGAAAGGCTATCCGATCACCCTTAATGCCCCTGTACAACGCTATACCTGGCAGGTTTCGGCACCATGACAGGCTGAAAAATCTTTCCTACCCCCCTTCTCAAAGGGGGGGGGCACAACTATAACCACTTAAACCGAGAATTTACTTATGAATACCGAATCGACAACCATTCAACCCACCACCGATTCTATCGACACCCAACGCCGTAACATCACCAAACTGGCGCTTTGGACACCACCGGTGATGATGACCCTGATGCTGTCAAAACGCGCTTCAGCTGATTCGCTCGTGGATGCTTTACCAGGAAGACCCGACTGGCGTGGATAATAACTGCCCGAGGCATGACAGGATTACCGGAACACAATTATTAACACCGGAGGTCAGGCAAAGCCTGACCTCCACGCCCGCCCTTTGCTGTTACGATGTTGGCAGGGCAACCGCAAGGGATTGCCCCTACAGGCGTAGGCCGGAATAAGGCTTTTCGAGCGCAAGCGAGTTGAGCGTTTCCGGCCTACGCTTATGACTGGTTATCGCTGTTTTACTAGAATTAAGAACTTGAAGATTGATTGTAAAAACGTTAAAGCCCATTGACTCAATAATGAACTATAAAATCTGACATGCTATTAAACACAACGCTCGGCACCAGCCAAGTTCTGGCACACAGCGGCGGCGATAGGCTGCATCTGCTCAATGCCAGTGCTGCTGAACTGTGGCAGTTGCATCAAGTGAGTGATGACGAAGTCGCCGCACGCACTTTAATCCAAAAGCTGACCCTCGATTACGGCCTGTCCAAGGCGGCCGCCAGCAGCCACATCGAGGATCTGCTTTTACACTGGCGTCAAAGCGGGCTTTTGGAGGATAGTCTTGAGCGGCTCCCTGCTACCTTGGCGAAACCCTGTGACTGGGTTATTGCGCCGCCTTTTCCGGCTACGGCTCGGTCAATGACTTTGACGGTCAGGTTGGCCGGTCTGTGTTTTGGGGTGCTTGTTGAAGATGCGCAACTGACCGAGCGGCTTAAGGTTCTGCTGAGTTCGGTGCTGCTTGCCAGTCCTGAGCCCTTGGCGCATCAGCTGGTTTTAACGGGTACTGCAACCCGGTGGCAGCTTGGTGTCAACGAGCAGCTTGAGTCGACGGGGCAGGGGAGTGAGAATGCACTGACTTGTGTGCTGCATACGCTGATTGATTTGGCTTGCCAGGCAGAAGAACGTCTATTGGTGATTCATGGCGCGGGGCTCAGGCTTGCCGATGGCCGAGGTTTGTTATTGATTGCACCGGGTGGTTCGGGCAAAACGACCTTGGCGACGGCGCTTAATGCCAAGGGTTATGCGTTACTCAGTGATGATGTGGTTCCGGTCACTCTGACGGGCGAGTTGTTGGGGCTAGGCACACCCATTTGTCTTAAGAGCGGCAGTTGGTCGGTACTGGCTGCGCTGCGGCCGGACATTGCCAGCACGCAAAGCGTTGAGCGTTTTGACCAAACCGTGCGCTATCTGCCACCGCTGGGCAATTGCAGTGCGGGCGCCATTCCGCCGGGTTTGTTGTTGTTTCCCCGTTACCAGCCGGGTAGTGTGCCGCACTGCCAAGCGCTGAGTCCGGAAGAGGCCTTACAACACATCATTGAGGCCGAGGCGGTTATTCGTAACCTGACCCAAGCCAAACTTGACGCCTTGGCAAGTTGGGTCAGCTCGGTACCCGCCTATGCGTTATGTTATCCTGATCTTGACAGTGCTTTGGCCTTAGTCGGGCAACAGGTCGATAAGCTGTCACAACCGGAAATTCCCTTATGAGCCTTGCACTCCCCGCCGTGATCCGTCAGTTTTGGCATGACCGTTCAGCGTCTGCGAGGCACCGTGCAAAGAACTTGTCTTTGTTATGCGAGTGTCTGTCGGTGGGCGACGCTTACGCGACCGATCTGCCGGAACGACTTGCTGCGGCAACGGTTGATTGGCGCGGCCTTACTTGGTTGGCCGGTTGCTGTTTGGTGACGCCCTCACTGGCCGGTGCGCTGCAACGCAAGGGCTTGTTTGACCTGCTGCCAGAGGAGGTGCAAGACTATTTGCACACCTTACAAAGCCTCAATCGCGAGCGCAACCAAACGTTGCGGGAACAACTGGTGATAATTGCTGGTGCCCTTAACCGTATCGGCATTCAACCTGTTTTATTGAAAGGGGCGATTACCTTGACTTCGGGGCAATACCGGGGTGCTGAAGATAGGGTGATAGGTGATCTTGATCTGCTGGTGCCTGATCTACTGATGGAGGCCGCCACTGAGGCGCTTATTTGTCTGGGCTATCGCTTGGAAGATAAAGGGTCGCAATGGCTACTGCCGAGTCACTTTCAACAACAACATCACGGCTTCCCCTTAATACATCCTGAGTTACCGGTCAAAGTTGAACTGCACCGCCGTATTCAATCCCATCAAGGCGATGATGCCCGGCTGTGCCAACAACTGATAACCGTGCCCTTTAGCTTTGACGAAGGCTCCACGGCGCTTATTCCGGATGTGGCGACTCGATTGCTGCATAATATGCTCCATTGCCAAATAAGTGACGGGCAACGGCTTAAGAAAGCTCTCAACCTCCGTCAACTTTTGGAGTTTGCGGCCTTAGCCCAACACCAGACGACCTCGCTGGATACCCGCAGCTTGCTCAACAGACTACGTCCACAGCGGCAAGCTATTCTTGCCGAATACTGGGCACAAGCAGAGCATTGGTTCAGGACGCCTTATCCGGACACTTTGCTGCGTTCAGCGCATCAAGCACGACAACTCTGGTTACTTGAGTGGGTAGCGACGCAACCGGGTTGGCATCGATTGTTTACTTGTTTTGACTGGCTGAGTCACATACCGGCACGTTTATCTAATTTGTTCATAAAGTTGTGGCTAATGCCGGGTTATTTTCCGGTTAAGATTAGAGCGGTATTGAAAGGCCAGTCATTCTGATCGCTACTTTGAATCTGGAATTTATGTTATCCACTCATTTTTCAAGTTTTTAATTCTTGATTTCGGGGAATTTAGTGATGACAAGCATTAGGCGTAGCCTGGAATAAGACCATCCAAGCCTGTCCTGAGCTTGTCGAAGGGTGTAGCGCATGGTGGCGTATCCGGGGCACTCGTAAAGCTGAATGAACTCAGCAGAACATTTAACGGAATGATTAAAGCATAAAATATCCGTTAAAGCGTAGAGACGCGCTTTATCGCGTCTGACACTCGTAGACTGTAGGCTGTAGACAGCAGACAGCAGACGCGATAAATCGCGTCTCTACCCCACAATAAAAATGGTGATGTCAGTATTTGAGATTAAGCGTAAAATCAGCTATTCTTTAAATTTATCCAGAATACGCTAGTTACACTTCTTTTGTTCATCACAGGACTGTCTAATGCAAAATCAGGAAACACTTACAATTGATGGAAATCAGGCTGCCGCTACGGTAGCGCATAAACTCAACGAAGTCATCGCCATTTACCCGATAACCCCATCGTCGAATATGGGTGAATGGGCCGATGAATGGTCATCGCGCGGGCAGGTCAATTTGTGGGGGACAGTGCCGCAAGTGACCGAAATGCAAAGTGAAGCCGGAGCAGCCGGAGCCATTCATGGTGCCTTGCAGGCGGGATCAATGGCGACGACCTTTACCGCCTCTCAAGGGCTGCTGTTGATGCTGCCCAATATGTACAAAATTGCCGGCGAGTTAACGCCGACGGTATTTCATATTGCCGCCCGTTCGCTGGCTTGTCAGGGCTTGTCTATTTTCGGTGACCATAGCGATGTCATGTCGGCACGGATGACCGGTTTTGGGATGCTGTGTTCCAATTCGCCGCAAGAAGTCATGGATTTTGCGTTGATTGCCCATGCCGTGGCGCTGGAAAGTCGTATTCCGCTGATGCATTTTTTTGACGGTTTTAGAACCTCGCATGAAGTCGCCAAAATTAAGATACTGGATGATTCGGTGTTGCGAGCCATGATTAAGGAGGAGTGGGTTACCGCGCACAGAAGCCGGGCTTTAACGCCCGATAAGCCTGTACTGCGCGGCACCGCCCAAAATCCTGATGTGTATTTTCAGGCGCGGGAATCGGTTAATGCTTATTATCAGGCGATGCCCGCGATTGTCCAGAAGGCGATGAATCGCTTTGCTGAACTAACAGGCCGCTCATATTGCCTGTTTGACTATTCAGGGTCGGTGCAGGCTGAACGCGTTATCGTCATTATGGGCTCAGGTGCGGAGGCCGTAGCGGAAACGCTTGATTATCTCATTCGTCAGGGCGAAGCGGTGGGCTTGCTTAAAGTTCGTTTATACCGACCTTTTGACCCAACAAGTTTACTCGCGGCACTGCCGGATACCTGCCGAAAAATCGCCGTACTGGATCGTACCAAAGAACCGGGTGCGGATGGCGAACCGTTGTATAAGGATGTTTTGAGTGCGCTTGCCCAAGATTTTATCAGCGGTGAATCCCGGTTTTCGGAATTGCCGAAAGTGGTGGGCGGGCGTTATGGTCTGTCTTCCAAGGAATTTACGCCGGGTATGATTAAGGCGATTTTTGATGAATTGAAACAGGCGCATCCGAAAAATAATTTTACCATCGGTATCCATGATGATGTCACACACACCAGTCTGGATTGGGATGCGGGTTATCGCACCGATGCCCTTAGCGATACTTTTCAGGCCATGTTTTATGGCTTGGGCAGTGACGGTACGGTCAGCGCCAATAAAAACACCATTAAGATTATTGGCGAAGCGACTGATTTAAACGCGCAGGGTTATTTCGTTTATGACTCAAAAAAATCCGGTGCAATTACGGTTTCGCATTTGCGCTTTGGCCCCAAGCCGATACGATCCACTTATTTGATTGCCGAAAACGATGCCAATTTTATCGGCTGTCATCAGACGATTTTTCTGGAACGTTATGACATGCTGGTTAATGCTGCCGATAACGCCGTATTTTTATTAAACTCACCCGAACCGGTTGAACAGGTTTGGGCATCGCTACCCGCTAAAATGCAACAGCAGATGATAGCCAAAAAAATCCGCTTTTATGTCATTGACGGTTATGCCGTTGCTGAAAAAAGCGGTATGGGCAAGCGTATCAACACCATCATGCAGACCTGCTTTTTTGCGATTTCCGGGGTGTTGCCGCAGACCGATGCCATTACCGCGATTAAACATGCCGTCGAAAAAACCTATGGCAAAAAAGGTCAGCGTGTTGTTGAGCTAAATTTTAAGGCCATTGATGAAACACTGGCCAGTTTGCATCCCGTTCCACTGCCCACACTGGTTAGCAGTCTGTTCGACATTACCTAAACGATTACCGATGCAGCGCCCGATTTTGTTAAACGGGTAACCGG
>Ga0194058_10001306_pt1 | contig 12398 bp, 23 predicted proteins | sample SepL4417m_MetaG_FD_155490 | JGI IMG/M metagenome (GOLD analysis project Ga0194058, IMG submission 155490) | Anoxic zone freshwater microbial communities from boreal shield lake in IISD Experimental Lakes Area, Ontario, Canada - Sep2016-L442-17m | ecosystem: Environmental > Aquatic > Freshwater... | reverse complement strand
TATCAAGACCAAAGACGGCAAAGATGTTGATTTTTCGCTGTGCCAAAAAGGAAAAGCGACACATCTCATTGAAGTGAAGGCCTCCGATGATTCACTTTCAGCGTCACTTAACCTGTTCGCAAAGAAACTGCCCGAAGCAACAGCTATTCAACTGGTTCAGAATCTTCGGCGCGAACAGCAAAAAGATAACGTAGCCATTGTCAGCGCCGGCAAATGGCTCGCGCAGTTGATCGCATAACATCTATTCATGCACACTTCATGATAATTCCATGCTGTTCATAAACCCTTATTCACAAACAATCTTTGCCTTGATGTTAGTTTCATATAGTGTTATAGGTTGAATAATATGCACCATATTTCCGTATAACAATACGGGTAAAATTGTTTCAAGTGAAACATTTTTTTAAAAGTTATACGGATTTGACTAACAGGGAGGCAAATATGGAACTCAAAGAGGTAAAATTCAGGAATGCTAAACCGAAAGAAAAGCCGTATAGACTGAATGATGGTGGGGGCTTGTCACTTTTAATAAATCCGAATGGGTCGAAGTGGTGGAGGTTCAGATACACTTTTAACGGCAAAGAAAAAGGTATATCCTTTGGGGTTTACCCGGATATCACTTTGGAATCTGCACGAAAGAAAAGAGCAGCGGCGCGGCAGTCGGTTGCTGAGGGCATTGATCCGGCGGCGGCAAAGAAAGAACGCCAGGCCGAAAAGAAAAATACTTTCAAGAATGTTGCGCTTGAATGGTTTGGAAAAGTTTCACCTTCATGGGTGCCATACCATAGGGCCGTGATCCTCCGCACTCTTGATAGGGACATCATTCCTTCAATTGGTGATAAAGCCATTGCTAAAATTCAACCAGGTGATGTTCTGGCGGCATTACGGGTGATCGAAGCAAGAGCGGCATTTAATACAGCACATAGAACCTGTCAGATATGTGGCCAGGTTTTCCGATATGCCATAGCATCGGGCATGGTTACGGTTGATCCTTCTGCAGCTTTAATTTCAGTTTTGAAAAAAACAGAAGCGAAACATTACCCGGCAATCACAGAGCCAAAAGATGTGGCGATACTGCTACGGGCCATTGACACCTATCCAGGGACATTCGTGGTGAAACAGGCTTTGAAACTTTTGCCACTTGTCTTCACCAGGCCGGGAGAACTCAGAAATTCTGAGTGGAGCGAAATTGATTTTGACGCGGCTGTCTGGGCAATTCCGGCAGAAAAAATGAAGATGCGTATGCCTCATATTGTACCCCTATCCAGGCAGGCTATCGAGATTTTGAAGTCGATTTATGAAGTTACCGGCGATGGCCGATATGTTTTCCCTTCTGCAAGATCGGCGGATAAACCCATGAGCGGAAATGGCTTTGCATGGGCGATTGATAGCATGGGCTACAAAGACACCCACACGGCCCATGGGTTCAGGGCAACAGCACGGACGATACTGGATGAGGTGTTGCAATTCCCCCCCCCACTTGATTGAACATCAATTAAGTCATGCTGTCAGAGATGTAAACGGCAGAGCCTACAATCGAACGAGCCACCTTGAGGAACGGCGGAAAATGATGCAGGTCTGGAGTGATTATTTGTGCGGCCTAAAGGTCGGGGCAAAGGTGATACCGTTTAAAAAGAAGAACGGCACCACCGGATAATATCAAAACAGTTTGAGAATTGAATATTTGAAGCCGTGGGGAAACCTTCACGGCTTTTTTTTATAATATAACCAACTTAAATTATACGAATTAAAGCAATTTAAAATAATTTAATAAAAAAACATCTTGACATAAGAAAAAAGATTGAGATACTCTATGCCAATTCACATGACATCGTAATGTAAACATCAAGGGAATAAAGTATGCTCTACACTCCAGGCGAAATATGTAAGAAATTGGATGGCGTGAACTCAAGAACAATTGCAGATATGGCCGAAAAGGGCTTGATCGTGCCGGTTAAAGATTCTGATGGTGGTGGCACATCGAGGCTTTACGATAAAGAAGGCGTTTTCAAGATTGTTCTTTTATCTGCTATGCGAGGCACTTTTTCACTCAAAACCCAGGCCAATTTCCTTCAGATAATCCTTAAAGAAACTTCCCTTAGTGAAGATAGGATACCAGGACATGATGTACCTATCACCGAAATCGAAACAGAATATTTTGACGCAACTGGTAAAGACGTGAGCCGGGACCCTAAATCGTATGTGAAACACACCATAGACGTTAGTGCAATCAGAAAATTTGTTGATCAAAACTTTTAATTTTTTTTATCTTATGTATCTACATTTTATGTAGATGAACACATCCCAATAAGAAAGGAATCACTATGAATTTGAAACGAGTCAAAGATTTACCGGCGGATTTTCCAGTTAACACAGGAACCCTTTACAAATGGCACCATCATAAACGCTATCCAAAAATGCTGGTTAAGTTTGGAGGAAAGCTGTTGATTGATCTGGATGAAATCGAGGCTGTTATCAAGGGTGAGTCAGTAGAAGAAGGGAGAAAATAATATGCAGACACCACAAACTAAATTCTTGCGAACGAAACAAATTATTCCGGCGATTCTACCCATAAGCAGGTCGGCATGGTTCTTGGGAATACGTGAAGGCCGGTATCCACAGGGCATTAAATTATCACCCAGGACGACAGTTTGGGATGCTGAGGTTATTCAAGCATTGTGTGATGAAGTCAAGCGGCGCGCTGCCGATAGTTTGCCTAAAAAGGCGGTTTAACATGCTGGCGGGCGCTGATTACACCATCGAAGATATCAAGGCCGCAGCCAAAAAAAAAGTTGAAGAGGAAAACGAAAAGCGGCGTGAAGAGGAAAAACGGAAAGGGCGGCAGGACAAAGAAGAGCCTCGTTTTTGTCCTGATGATAAACCGAAACCGGCTTTTCAGCTTATCCATGTTGGCGAATTAGTCGTAAAGGCGATCTCGTGGTTGATTCAGGGCTTCATTGAAACGGATAGTTTGGCGCTTCTTTTTGGTGATCCGGGAACTTTCAAGAGCTTTTTGGCGATTGCCTTTGCGTGTTGCGTGGCTTCTGGAAAAGACTTTTTTGGCTACAAAGTCAAGAAAGGCGTAGTGGTTTTTATTGCTGGTGAAGGCATGAACGGTTTAGCTCGGAGATTTAAGGCATGGGCAATACGGAACAAGGTTGAATTGAAGGATTTGCTGTTGTTCGTATCAACGATGCCAACGGGCTTATGTGACCCGGAACGAGTAAAATTCGTATTAGATGCCGTGGCAAACATTGCAGTAATACATGGTGAGCCTCTTCTGGTGGTGGTTGATACAGTTTCCAGAAACTACGGGGCAGGCGATGAAAACAGCACAAGGGATATGGTGCAATTCATATCCGGTTGTGACGCTATCCGCACGCAGTACGGCGCTACGGTTTTGTTGGTGCATCATTGCGGATTAATGGATAAGACGCGCTCAAGAGGCAATATGGCGCTTAAAGGCGCGCTTGACGCTGAATACCGTCTTGATCGGGATGAGAGCGGCGTGATCCGTTTCGAGGCAACAAAGATGAAGGATGCCGACTATCCGCCCCCAACTGCTTTCAGGCCGGCAGTCGTAGAATTGGGTATTTCTGATGATGAAGGGAAGCAGTCAACATCAATTGTTCTGGATGCTACCGCTTACGAACCACCACCGGCAACACCCGGAAATGCTGGTCGTGGGAAAGGTCAAACAACTGCAACAGAAATCCTAAAAAAACTGCAAGACACCGCCGAGCAAAGGTTAAGCTCCAGGGGTTTTGATCCTGATACCGCCAGGATAGCCGTTGAAGATTGGCGATTGGCTTGCTCGGATAAAGGAATCAAAGACCGGCGTGATTGGAAACGGATCAAGGATTCTTTGGTAAAGCTCAAAATAGTTGAAATCGAAAACGGTTTCGCCGCCATATTGTGAGCCGTCATTAACCTGTCATGTCACTTTTTACTTACTATGTAAGTAAAAGTGACAAAACTGACGGGCAAAAATGCAAAAATGACGCATTAATGACGCAAAAATGACACAAAAGTGACAAGTTACAAAAATGTCATAAATGACGCCAAAAACACCTATGCAAAAAAGGCTTTTTTACGAGGAAAAAACACAGAAAAACAGGGATAAGATGCCAGAATGAAAGAAGATAATGAGTTTATCTTTTGTCCTGATTTTTTGAAAAATGGATTGCAGGTTTGTTTTAACAATGAACAATTAACAGTGAAAGTGAGGAAGATGAAAATGAGTAAAAATAAAAAGAACAATTGGCAGGAAAAACCAGCCACACTGGAATCAATTATCGAAAAGCTGAAAGGCCAAGTGGCAGTTTGCAGCGCGGTTGGGAACCGGCTTCTTGCGATCGGGGACAATGAGGAAACCGCCGAAATCAGATATTTGAGACGTTTTTTAATCGCAAACTGCCAGCCGCCCGCCGAGTTGGAGCAAGTTGAGGCGCTTTTTGGGCAATTACACAGGATACTTTGCGACTGCAATCCTGATTTTTTACTTTAATAAAATCGTACCCCTGCCCCCTGAACGGGGCGGGGGAACCAGCACAAAGGAAATGATAAATATAATGGATTTTGAACTTGAAAAACAGACAATGATTAATTTTCACGAATTGATGGATGGTATTGGCGGTCGGTTTTTAACGCTGGCTGATGAATTACAGATTGAAATCTCTTTTGATAGGAAGATGGTCGATGAAAAATCTCAGCGATACCAGCGAGTGATGGCGGCGTATAACAATTGTCTGGAACTCTGTGCCGGAATGGACGCTGTTCTGGATGTTTTGAAAACAGAGAAAGGATGCAAGACGTGAAGATATGCAGATGCAGTAAACACACGCATTTTGAGCCGAGATACAGGCTTGAGGTTATGGCCGCAGTCGCAAATGTTGTCTCAAAACGCATTACCGAACTCAGAAACGATGATAAATTACGCGAAGTCGAGCTTTTGAGGGCTTTCCTATCTGGTTATTGCAGGCCGTGTACGGACAATGGGGAAAATATGGGATTAGTTACGCTCATAAATAGGCTGGTCGATGATGCAAACACGCCGATTTGAGGCGAAACACCCTGCCCGGAAAAGCAGGGAAACCACATAGGAAAGGGAAAAATCATGGAAAATGAAACATTAGCAGATCCTCAGCGAGTGGCTTATGAAATCGGGAAGTGGAATGAAATGCTTGAAAACTTTCGATGCTACAACAACGGAACCGAAGAAGATATACTTGAAATGATTGATGATTGGGCCGAAGAGAGAGAGGGGTTGCAATGGACTTGAAACCTGAAATTGAGATTTTAGCGCGCTTCCAGTCGGTGACAAGATCATTTATTGATGCCGTAAACGGCAGAATTTTCAAAGAATTTTGATAGTGATAAGCTCCGCCAGCATGAGGAATTTGTGGGGTTGTTCAGTAGCTTCATTGATGCGTTCGATAAACTTGACGAAATTGACGAAACGCTGAGGTATTTCAACAATGATGACCATGATTAACCTTCTGCAACAAGACGGAATTGAGCCTATTCATGCCTCTGGTGATGAGCACCATTCACCCTGCCCGCAGTGTGGGGGCGTGGATAGGTTCTCCAGTTTTCCGAATCAGCGAAACTCAAATGGTAAGTACATGGGAGGGCGCTTCCATTGTCGTAAGTGTTCTATGGGAACCGGGGATGCCGTGGCCTATTTACAGAAAATGCGGGGATTGTCTTTCCGAGATGCCTGTAAATATCTGGAAGTCGAGCCGGGGCCTATGCCGGAACACCGCCCAGGAAACCGCCAGCCAGTTTGGGAACCATCAGAGGCAAAGGCCGCACCACCGGCGCTATGGCAGGCGAAGGCAGAGAGGTTTATGATTTTATTGCACTAACCAACTCCAAGCTAACAGCGAGGCGCTAAAGTGGCTTCACGCCGAACGTGGATTGTCTGATGAGCTATAAAGGCGGCGAGACTGGGCTGGAATCCGGCTGACTGGTATCTTAGACGGGAAGAGTGGGGGCTGTCACCGGAAATAAGTCAGGAAACAGGGAAAGTAAAGAAACTATGGATGCCGACAGGCTTAACGATTTTCTCTTGTCCTGATGCAGTTGTCAATCGTATCAGAATACGGCGAGTTCAACCACCAATAGGCGGCGGCAGTCGATACTGGAATGTAACCGGGTCAAATATGCAGCCGATGATGTTGTGGCAGAATCAGCAGGCTGTTGTGATACTGGAAAGCGAGCTTGACGGGTTGCTCGTTCATCAGGAATGCCGTGATATTGTCGGGGTTGTTAGTTTGGGCAGTGCAGCCTTGAAGCCGGATATCGAGTTACACCGGCGATTAATGGCAGCAAAGATGATCCTTTGCAGCTTGGACGCCGATGAAGCCGGAATGAAAGCCGTTGGTTTTTGGCGGCGCTATCCAAGCTACAGACGTTGGCCGGTCGTCATAGGCAAAGACCCGACAGAACAACAAAAAGCCGGGATACCTATCCGGGCGTGGATCGAAGCGGGGTTACTATGATAATTTCATTTGGAAAATTCAAAGGGGAACGGGTTCAATTTTTGCCAGACGACTATTTATGGTGGTTATTTGGGCAGGATTTTTTAAAACCACCGTTGGCCGATGCAGTCAAGTCCGAAGTCTCCGCACGCTGGCCGGGAAAGTTTGAAATCATCCTGAAACAGGCAAAGCCGCGATTGCCCCGGACAAAGAAAAAAACCATAGAACACCAGGCCAAAATCAAAACAATTTTCCGGGAGCTGGCAATGAAATTTCATCCGGACACCGGCGGCGATACGGCGGCAATGGCGGCAATTAATGAATTTTATGAGAGGTTGAAAGGTATATGATTCAGTCCATTACAGTTTATTCAGACGTTGGGCCGTGGGGAAATTGGGAGCCTGCTATTCGGGAGGAAATGACGCGGTTGGGTATTCCATACAGCGAAAAAAACAGGATCGCAATAACGATCCTGAGACCATTGTCCGCGAAGCCAAAGCGGAAAGTTAAGAAAGAATTTCAGCGTAACTTATTCAAAAAGGAGGAAGTATGAAGAAAAAAAATCAATTAGCAGTATTGGTGAAGGCGGTTGACAATGTTCCGGTTGTTTCAACTCTTGATATGTGCGGGCCTTTGGGGGTTGAACATCATGCTATCGTTCAGCTCGTAAAAAAGTATGAAATGCAGCTCAAAGAGATAGGGCCAGTCGCATTTCAAATGCGAGTGGGAACCCGTGGGGGGACACCTGTTTCGTTCTGCTATCTGGATGAAGAGCAAACAACTTTTTTAGTTACCCTGATGAAGAACAGCGAGCCGGTTGTGAAATTCAAATATCGGTTATCCCGTGAGTTTTATAAGATGCGGAATGAAATCACTCGTATCCAGGCGGTTGCTGCAAACAACAGTCTGAATATTGAGTGGGTCGAAGCACGGGAATCAGGGAAACCAGTCAGGCGGCAGGAAACGGACGTGCTCAAGCAGCTTGTAGCCTATGCCATAGCCGATGGCAGCACGAACGCACATAGATACTACGGGATTTATTCACGGATGGCAAATGAAATCCTATTCAACATCCAACAGAAGGCTGGTAATCTCCGGGATGTTTGCAATGCCGGGCAGCTTGGAACTCTAAAGGTTGTTGACCATATTATTGAACGGTCTTTGCTCGAAGGCATGGCGGCTGGTATTCATTACAGGCAAATATACCGCGACACAAAGGCAAAGGTTATGCAGTTTGCCGAGTTGTTCGGGAAAAGCACCATACCAGGTTCAACACTTCAACTTGAATAATAAAACAGGCTTACCAACACAAGGGGGAACAGCCCAAGGGCGCGCTACGGCGATCCTGCGGCGTTTGGGTTGTTTTGTGGCGGAAAAGCGGAAAAAGATTGTAAACAATGATGTTTTGATGAAAAATACAAATAGGAGAATTGAAAATGACCGGAGCAATGGCAATCGGCGGCGGATGTTTTCATCCAGTCGAAAATAATTTAGTGGACGGAACGTTAAAAAATGCAGTTTATCAACTCTCGAAAAATCAATCTGATTTGAATGATATGTTCAAAAATGTGATCATGGACTTTCAGGTGCGGATGCTTGAAAATCAGGGAATAGTGATTCGTGAAATTGTCAGCATCGGGACATCCATATCAGATATCATGGAATATTTGAAAATGCTGTCAGGAACAATGCTTATGATTCAGCGTTTACTGGAAAAGACAGCTCAAAATGAAGAACAGACAATACCGAAAACTTTCCAGGGATGGACAGTCCAGCGCAGTAAGAAGGACGGTTTTATTCGACTGTATAAGAGCCTTGCTGGAAAGGTCAAATGCCTATATGTTGGCCGGTCGTGGGATGAAGCGAAGGCATTGAGCAAGATCAACGGGGTTACAGTGGGGGTGCTGGCGGATGAAAAAGAAGATCGACAGGGAGCAACGACTGAAAGATGAAATCACGCGAAACACCACCACCATCCACAGGGTGATAAAAACCATTGACGGGCCTGCCTCCGAGACCAGGCAGGTGCTTTATTGTGGGCATGACCGCCGTGAAGCCCGCAGGATTTATCATTCGGTAGTCTGCCATCAGAATGAGACAGTCACGCAAGAGGCCATTTTTGATTCAGGCAAAGACCCAGGGGCAGATATGGTGGTTCCCACTTTTCACGTTAAGTGGGCAGCGCGATGACGTATGACCGGGCTATCCAGGACAAACAAACGGACAAACCCTGACAATCCCGGCAGGCAAACGGACAATCGAACGGGCAACAAGGCCACAACAGGCTTGATTTTATGCCGGACAAACGATAACCGGACTATCCAAACTAACCAAACGGAAAACAAACGAAACATCTGATGGTTTATTCGTTCGTCAATTGCAACATGCTCCAGATGATCCTATCCACAAACTCTTGTTGCGATGTCGCAACAATCGTATCACCCTCGCGCGTGTGGACTGGATTACCGAGCAGACATGTCAAAATGATACGTCTGCGTATCACCCTCGCGCGTGTGGACTGGATGCGGTTGGTCTCGTGAAAATTCACGAGACCTCTGTATCACCCGCGCACTTGATGAACCTGAAAACGCAAATGCGTTTTCACCCCCAACCATTATCTCAAAAAACGGCAAAGCCAGGCCGACGAACAGCGGATGCGTGAAGGCGACAGGCTTCAAGAAATCGAACGGGAACGGGCGAAGGCCATGCAGGTAAGAACTGATGGAAATAGAAATCTTGTTCCGGAAAATTTACCGGAACAAGCCAAAGGTGATTCCCGTGACATAGCAGCCAAGAAGCTCGGCATGTCCGGTAAAATCAAGTATTATTTCATTCGGTCAACTCCGCAGGAATAATGTCATGATTACAGTAAAAAATGCAGTTATTACCAGGATGTAACAAAAAGTTACACCGTTCAAAATCAATGCCTGTGTGTGGCAGTCAACCGATGGTGGGATAAAAAGGGGATCGTAATTTACTACCCCCATAAAGGATGTAAGCTGAAATGACACCCTTTGCGGAAAGGATTATCTCTTGTCCTGTTGAAAGGGTGCCAGCAAAAATCACCGCCTATTTTGAAAAACCATCAGTAAAAATCACCCCTTCTTTTGAAATCCTGAAAATCTGAATGTTAACTTCTGTACAATAGTTAACATTCGCCAAAATCAATTAAGCATAATCATATCATAGAGTTAATGCTGTTTTTGCCGATATTGGTTTTTTCAAGATATTTTTATACGTTAGGTTTTACTCATGAGAGCTGAAAAACTTAACATTCGATGCGTATCATTTAAAATCATATTGCGTCACAAAAAAGCATAAAATATATGTTGACATGCGAAATGGGGTTCAATATTATGAATGTACAACTTTTAGAGCGGTACCCGCGCCGTCAGTGCGGTTTTTTGTTTCTGGCACATTATCATTTTACTGAATCAGTAAGATGATCCGCATTCAGGCGGGATGATAGACCCGAATAACCAGCAATGGGAATAAGGTCAGCCGTCTCTAAACGGTTGTTGAGTCCCGCCAACTCTTTTGGCGAAAAACAACAAAATTTAGAGGAGCTCCACCATGACGAAAAACCAGCCCGAAACCCCCACAACACCCAGTAATCCCGTATCCCTGTCAGTAACCGATATATCAGATCAGATGCCTATGTGTCATGAAGATATCCCGATGTTGGATATTGATGATCTTATCATCCCAGAACCCCAGGAAGAGACCGTATTCCGTCATCCCGTTTACTGTACTCAAAATAACGGCGTTTGTGATACCTGCCCGTTGATGGTCGATGGATTTGATTGTCATGGACACCTTGATCTTCTGAATATTCTTGAAGAGGTGGATCGCCCAGAGTATTGCAGTCAGAACGGCGGCGATTGTTCTACCTGTAGCCTCGTGAATTATGGGCTTGACTGCATGAATAACCGTGTCAGCGACAGGGAGGTGAGCCATGGTTGATACCAATTCTGCATCTACCGTCGAGCCTGATATCGCTGATGCACTGGAAGCACTTTACCAGGACATCACCCTTCTTCTTGATCGAATCATCCAGTCTGTGACAGTGGAGGCGCCTTATGAAATCATCTGATGATGTATCCATTGCACGAAAAATGGGAATTGACGTTTTAACTCTGCATGACATCTTAACCAGGTTTTAGCGGCTGGATGCTCGGGAGCTGAACCTTCTGGCGATGCAACTGATTAATCGGTCAGTGATGCAAATGGAGGTGAATCATGGATAAAAGCACTGTTGATATCGTGGATGCTGTCAATTGCATATACCCGCAGTTAGATTTTGTGGCGGACATGCTGGCATTTAGGGATTGTGAGTTGACCGGCAACAGTACCGGGGGACTTTCATCAATCCTGAGTTGCATATCACGGCAGCTTAAGGCAGCAGTCAAGGAGGTGCAAGATGATAATTAATGACACCCTCGTTAATCAACTCATATCGAATCCGGTCTTCAAGACGGACACAAGAGCAATATTCTTCCTTCTGCAGAACCCGGAACCAGTATCAGCAGATGATATTGCAGCAGCTACCGGATTGAGCCGTAAATGTGCCAATAAAGCGACAAAGAGATTGACCGCAGCAGGTCTTATCATTCCGGGACTTCCAGAAGCACGGAAAAGGTCGTTTGATGTAACTGGTGGGGAACCAATTGAACCATCGGCAGCCACAGAAGGAACCACCGGGGAATCTTCTGGAACCTTTACGGAACGTTTTAACCGCTTGGAGTCCATGATCGGAACATTGAAGGACACTTTGGGAGCCGGTTTGAACCCTGCCCATATCAATGACGGTCAGAACGAGATTGAAAAGGCATCCTTTTTGTCTTGCGTGGAAAATATCGTGCCGATAAGTGGACAAAACGAGACCCGTTTGATGCCTGCCCCTGCCCCTGATGAAACCGCAGCGACCAAACAGGCCGGAAGTGAGCCAGAAACTGGCCAAGAAGTGACCGGGATAATGCCGGTTTGTTCCCAGGTTGATGAAGGAAAAAACATCCAGGACAAAAGGGAGCCTGAAAGTATCCCGAAAGGAACCATCGGAACCGAATATGGAACAAATGAACCCCAAAAGGACACCATAAATGACGAACTTGATGACGCTATTACGCGGGCGGGCGCGCGGCTTGCTGCTTTAAAAGCAGCTTCTTTGTTAAAAGAAAAGCAAAGCAGCTTTTCAGATACTTGTTCTCCCGCGAGTATAAGCGAGGTGTTCAAGGGGCTGTTTGGCGTGAATGTGCCAGTCATGTTCACGGATATGGCCGCAGTGGATACGATGGTGCGCCGTAAGCAGGCTGGGAAGCTGGATAATGTCAAATCACCCCTTGCATATCTGGCTTCACTGGCTGGAAAGGTGCAGCCGATTGTTACGATACCGACACCACCACCGGCAAATAAACAGCTTCCTTCTGTGACTGAAACCAGGCTTGACCATGAAACCATTGACCGAATTAACCGAATGTGGGACAGCATGACCGGGGAACAGAAAATGCCATACCAGGATAAAGCATTGCCAAAATTTACGCAGCAGACAGGCCGGTATCTGGTGCCCCTTGAATTATTGGCGAGGCAGGCATTCAATACTGAGCAATTGAACCATCAGGGAGGCGTGATATGAATTTACCCGAAGTTGGATTTGTGAGGGTTTGGCAGATAGTTGGGGATGTTAAGCGAGGTGCCCCGCCGTTGATCCCAATAAGCAGGTCTGCATGGTTTTTGGGAGTGAGAAATGGCAGGTATCCGAAGGGGATAAAACTCAGTGAACGGACAACAGTCTGGCGGATTGAAGATATCCGGAAGCTGATAATGGATTATGGATGATGGCCAGAATCAACCAGGGCGGCGGAATTTTCCGCCGTCAAAAACCGTCCAGAAATCTTGAATGTTCTGAGGGGTTTAGAC